>Ga0207874_1001044_pt1 | contig 34400 bp, 26 predicted proteins | sample HigsolmetaAR201D_FD_184833 | JGI IMG/M metagenome (GOLD analysis project Ga0207874, IMG submission 184833) | Ionic liquid and high solid enriched microbial communities from the Joint BioEnergy Institute, USA - AR20-1-D (SPAdes) (version 2) ...
ATGTCCTCGGCGCGGAACACCACCCCCATCGCCCCGGAACCCCTACGCTCGACGATGCGGAATCGATTGTCGATCTCGACGCCCGGAGCGAGCGGCGCAAGCACAGTTCTGTTCATAACGATCGCAGCTCGACCGGTCAAATCTACTTTTCAGACGTGGAATTCGTGGGCACTGCGATCTTTATCAATCGTGAAAGTCGTGGACACCGCGATTCCTATTACGGTGCGATCGCAACACTCGATTCGATGACCCGACACGTGCGTTCGTTTCGCATTCACGGCCGTCGCGCCATGGTCGCCGCGATCGCTCTCTGCGCCCGATCTCGTCACCGACGAGACGGCGACGAACGAGCACGCGTCAGCGCGGCCGTCGTCACGGCGCACACACCAACGGCGAGCCGAGGGTCGCGTGTTACTCTGAAGAGAATGCGTGGCGTGATCGGACGAAGCTCGGCGGTCGTCGTTCTCGCGGCACTCGCGTGCGCGTGCGGGCACGGCAGCACGGGGCGCAACGCCGAGATGGGAAGCTTTCGAGTGGTAGGCGTCGGTGCGAACGCCGACCCGACCATCCGCGGGGCGAGGCTCCTACCCGAGAACGTGGACGAAACGGTCTCGTACGGCTCCGAGCCGAGCGGAGGATCGCGCGTCATCACCGCCGGGCTTCGAGTGGTCACGTTGCCGAAGGGCGCGATCGTCGCAGCGGAAGACCGCCTCCCGCAGGCGCCGAAGATCACGACCGCCCTCCCCGAACGCCTCGGCGGCGGCTTCCTCTTCGTCATCAACAACACGATCTGGCGCGCCGATCGCTGGCTCGGGCCGGTCAAACCAATCTTCACGTCGCCTCAGCCCGTGCGATCGCTCGTCGCCGGGCTCGACCGCGTCTACGTGCGCACCCAGAGCTCGGTCCTCGCGATCGACGGCCGCAACGGTCGAGTGCTCGACCTCGGACCGTGGCCCGCGAGCCCTTACGTCGCGAGCTACGCAGCCGTCGACGGCTGGCGAGCCGCGGCGATCACGGACATGCGCGGCGTCGTCACCACCTTCGACGCCGGCGCGACCTGGCGCGCGCTCGATCTGCCGCTCGACGCGAAGGTGGTCGACGTCTCGGGCGACAGCCTCGCCATCGGCGGATTCGAAGGCGGCTACGCCGAAGCGTGGTACGAGCTGCGAGCCGACGGCAGCATCGCTCGGCTCGGCGGACGACCGCACGACGTGAAGGTCGCGTTCACGCCGACGCCTCCGCGCTCGACCGCGAGAACGACGGTGTTCGGCGGCTTCCCCGCGGCGGGAGGCCTCGTCGTCCCGACGCCGCCCACGCCCGAGCAGCGTCCGGCATCCCCTTCCCGTCCCGACGAGTCATCGTCCAAGACACAGCCCGAGGAGAAGGAGGACGTCGTCGCCAAGATCTTCGGCAAGCGACCGCTCGCGACCGCGATCGAGGACGGCTGGCCGCTCACCGACGGGACGGCGGTGATCGCGCGCGACGGCGCGCTCGCTCGCGTGCGGCTCTCGGACGGCGCGCTCACCGAGGTCGTGCGTGACGCGTTCCCGCTGAAGCCGGCGCGCTGCCATCCCGTCTCGTTGACGCGCCCGACCAAGGTCGGCGCGTTCGGCTTCGTCTGCGGGGAGCCCCGCGGCACGACCGTCATCTACGCCTACGAGCCGTTGCGCGGCCGCCTCGTCGAGATCAAGCGCTTCGACAAGCCGCGCGTCGTCACGTCGTCCGGGAACGGGGCGCTCGCCGTGCGCGGCCCGTGCGCCGAGGACGGCGACCCCACACCTCCGCCCCGGCCCGAGCCGGCCAAGCTGAAGGAGGTCGACGAGAAGCGCAAGGACAAGGAGAAGGTCGACGACGATCCCGAGGCGAAGGAGAGCCCGCGCGACAAGGACGCGGCGAAGGCCACGACCGAGAAAGCCGTCGAAGACGCGAGCCCGTCCCAGGGTCCTCCGACCCCGGAGGTGCACCCGTACTGCGTGCTGGGCCACGACGACACCTGGCGCGAGATCCACGTGCGCGGAGACGTGAACGGCGAGCGCGTCGTCGTGCTCGCCGACGGCCGCATCGTCGTCGTCTCGCCGCCGCAGGCGTTCGGCGCGCCGGCCCGACTGACGGTGCTCGACAAGGGACGCGCCACGACCGTGCCCATCACGTTCCCTCGCGTCACGAGCGACGTCGCTCGCGTGCTCCGCCTGGGGCTGTGGCTCGACGGTTTCGAAGAGCGCCGGCCGGGCGTCGTCGGCGGTTGGATCGAGGCAGGCGGGGTGATGCTCGGCATCGAGATCGCCCTCGACGGACAGGCCACGCCCGGCCAGTTCATCCGGGATGCCGGCATGCCCTTCGTTTCGGGTCGATACGGCCTCGGGTGGACCGCCTCGCGACGCGGCTACGAGACGACGGACGGCGGCATGACGTGGACGCCGATCGACGTGCCCGATCCACTCGTGCCGGCTGCGAAGGTCGACCGGCGCGCATGTGGCCCGATCGGATGCCTCGCGCACGGCTGGATCCGCGTCGGCTGGGGCGAGCCGACGCGTCCGCCTCCGCCGCCTCCGCCGCCTCCGCATCGCAGCGTGGCCGCGAGCACATCACCGCCCTCGCTTCTGCTCACGTGCGAGCCGCTCGCGCCGATGCCGCCGTCCCTTCCCGACGCGAAGGCAGCGCAGCCGCCGCCGCCGACCAGCCGCATCCGGCTCGGCCATCTCGGAGGACCGCCGGTGCTCGGGACGTTCAACGGGCTGACCGAGCTTCCTCCTTTCGCGGCCCAGCCCGCCCCCACCCTTCACGAGTCCGAGCGCGGGCTCACCGTGGAGGTCCGCGAGCTTCCCGAGCGATCGCCCAACATCGGCTCGCTCGCTCGCGTGTACGGCTGGGGCCCCAAGACGGGCGACTGGGACACGCTCGGCCGCTGGCAGATCAAGTGGGTCTGGCCCTTCTCGGGATGGCCGGACGGGCGTGCGTCCCTGCCCGCGCCGCCGCCGTCGATCATCGTCGACATGACGAAGGTCGGCTACTCGGGGTACGGATGGTCGTCGACCAGCTCGACCACCTTCCAGCTCACGCCGGGCGACGACGCCTCTCACGCGCTGCTCGTCGGCAAGCGCTTCGCCCGGGGGGATCTGTCGTTGTTCGAGCTCGAGGCCGACCGCGCGCCGACCGAGATCCGTCGCGCGGACGGCGAGCCGTTCACGGAGATCGAAGGCGTCGTGCGCGCCGCCGGACGCTGGTACGTCGCCACGCCGCCGACGCGGGGATCGATCACGCCGATGACGATCGTTTGGCAGATCGAGAGCGGCATCGCGCGCGAGCTCGTGCGCGTCCCTCGTGCCCTCCCCGACGACGCGAAGAGCTCGTACGGTCGAACGAGGCTCGCGCGACGCTCCGACAGCCGCGCCATCGGGCTCGTCGTCGACGGACAACCCACGGAGGACCGCGTCGGGACCGTCCGTTGGGCGCTGCCGATCGATCTCGAGACCGGGTCGTTCGGCGAGCCGGAGCCCCTCGGATACACGGACCTCGCAGGGCGCACGCTCGACGTCTGCACGGACGACGTCGTCGGCTGGGTGCTCGATGCCCCGATGCACGCCACCCCCATCCGCCTCCGCGTGCCCAGAGGGAGCGGGGCTCTGACCAACGTCCTCGCGCGGCTTCGTCTGACGAGCGCGCGCGCCTGCGTCGAGCGGCTCGCAGGGAGCTGGGAGGGTCAGACCCAGGAGCGAGCCGCGATGCTCACTCGGCCCGGTGCCCCGGTGCGGGCCCCTGCATTGCGCTCGGGCGAGCTGCTCGTCAGCGCGATGAGCGCGCAGAACCGGTTCCCCCTCAAGTGCGTGTCGAAATGACCCAAACCCCGAAGGGTCATTTCGAAGCATGCGCTAATGTTCAGGTTCCATCCTTCAAAATCGCAGAGCTCACCCTTTCAGAAATGCATCGCGGCCGGCCGGTCGCCGCCTGAGACCGCGAAAAACTCGGCCAATCCGCACATGGGCCCACTGGCACGGACCTCGCTTGCAGGCCGGTGGCTCGCGCGGAGCGAGGCTGCCCCCCCCGGCCCCTTCGCGCGGGCTTTATCGTTTTGCGCGGCACTCTCGAGGAGCCGCGCGCGCGCAAGGCCGTCCCCCGTCACCCGGACGGGTGGTTCGGACACCCCGGGCGGGTGGTCACATGATGACGAGGCTGAACGTGTCGTAGACGACGACGTCGTCGCCCTCGATCCTCGCCTCGTACGTCCGCTGGTCGTTGCAGAGGCCCTTCGGCCTGACGAGCTTGCCGGTGCCTAGCTCGAAGACGTACCCGTGCATGGGGCAAACGATGCACCGCCCCTCGAGCCACCCCTCGGCGAGGCTCGCCCCCGCGTGGTTGCAGGCGTCCTCGATCGCGAAGACCTCGCCGTCGACCCAAGCCACGAGCACGTCGAACGGAGGGTGAGGTACGCGGACGAGCGTCTTCTCTTTCAGCTCCGACAGGGGGACGCGGGCGACGAGCTTCAAGTCAGGCTCCAGGCTCCAGGCTCCAGGGACGCGGACTCTCGACCCTACCTCTCCCCCACTCGCTCCGCGCCTCGCTCCGACGTTGGAACGGTAGCACCACGGGCCACTGGAGCCTGGAGCCCGGAGCCTCGGGCCTCAATTCAGCACTCTCCCCTTCGCCTCCACGAGCATCGCTCCGTGCTGCAGTGCGAGCTGATCCATGACCATGCGTACGCGGACGCGTGGGTCGAGCTCCTCGAGGATCGCCTGGCGGGCGTTGGCGTCGACCACGAGCTGGAATGCGCACGCGTCCGCGATGGCGCCCGCGTCGGGGCCCTTCGGCAAGCGCAGCCCGAAAGAGGGGTCGTGCTTTCTCACCTCCGCCGCGAACATCGTCGCGGCCGCGACGAGCGCGGTGCGATCGCCCTCGCTGACGTCGGCGTCGACGTCCACGAGACGGCGCGCGCGGGCTCGCTTGTACGGGTAGCGAGGCGGATCCTCGACCGTGATCTGCTCGAGCTTCACGCGCGCGCGTCCGGCGACGATGATGTTCGAGCGGCCGTCCGGAAGCGGCTGATGCTCGACGATGGCGCCGACGCCGGCGACGTCGGCGATGCGCCCGCCCACGCGGTCGACCTGCGCGATCACGAGCAGACCGTTCGAGGCCAGGCAGTCCGCGAGCATCTTGCGATAGCGCGGCTCGAAGATGTGGAGCGGGAGCAGCGCCTCGGGGAAGAGGACAACGTGCGGTAGCGGGAAGATGGGCACGTCGGCGAGGGCGGCATCTTCGAGACGGCGCATGGAACTCAGGGCCCGAAGGCTTCCAGACAGCTCCCGTTCATCGCGTCCGGAGCGTCGAGGGCCGTGTAGGCGACGATTCGTGCGACGTCTTCGGGTTGCATCGCCGGTTGGAAGCCGCTTCCCCGAAGCATATCCGTGTCCACGGATCCCGGCATCACGCACATCACCTGGAGCCCCGTCCCTCGCAGCTCCTCGGCCAGTGACTTGACCAGACCCACCGTCGCCCACTTGGAAGCGCAGTAGGCGGCCAGCCGCGGGGTGCCCAGCGTCCCGGAGATGCTCCCGATCGCGATGAACCGACCGCGCTTCTCGGCGAGCATCGCGCGCAAGAAGGAGCGGAACACGAGGAACGTCCCTTTCAGGTTGACGTCCAGCGTCTCGTCCCACTGCTCCTCGGTCGTCTCGAGGAGCGGCACGCGATGGACGATACCGGCGTTGGCGACGACCACACGCGGGACCCCGAGATCCTGCAGCACCCGGGTCGACGCAGCCTCGACGTCGGCCGACGAGGAGACGTCGCAACGGATCGCGAGCGCACGCCGACCTCGCCGGACGATCTCCTCGACGGTGTTGGAGAGCCGATCGGGCGAGCGGCCCAAGACGGCGACGTCGCAGCCTCGATCGGCGAGCTCGAGGGCGATCGCGCGTCCGATGCCGCGCCCGGCGCCGGTGACGACGGCGATCACGGCGCGCCTCCGACGCCGAGGACCGCGCGCGCCTCGGCGGCGACCTCCGGCGGGCCACGGAGCGCCACGGTCTCGACGCGCGTACCGATCGCGCGCTCGCCGCGCGCGATCATGCAGGCATGCGACAGGACGATGCGGCAGCCGACCCATCGCGGCGCGAGCGCCTGCTCCAGGTCCGCGACCACGGACTCGCCGATGTGCTCCTGCAACGCGAGGCGCCGCGCGTGCGCGTCGACGAGCGCCGCCACCGTCCCGAGCCCGACGATGCGTGACCTCGCCTCGAACCCGACCGTCGCGGTCCCGATCGACGGCACGAGGTGATGCGGACATGTCGTCACGACAGGGATGTCACGCACGACCACGAGCCCCGGAGCCGACGCCGGCATCACCGCTTCGGCGACGAGCTTCTTCGTGTCGACCCCGTACCCCGCGCAGAGGTCATCCACGAACATGTCGGCGACGCGCGCGCCCGTCCCGTCGAGCTCGGCCTCGTCGCGACCGAGGGCCCGGAGGAAGGCCTCGATCGCCGCCGCGGCGGCGGCGCGGTCGACACGCGCCGTTCGGGCGCCTTCCGGCGTGGGCGACGGTGGCGAGGCCGGCGTGGGTGCCATGCGAGCAGAGGGCATCGCAGCGAGCGTACCAGAGTCTCGTCTCGGGCCTCGTTCCATCCCCGCCCTCCCTTTACCCGCCGCGCGGATCGCGGAGCCCCTCCCCCGCGCGGACGGTCGCGTGGGCGGAACGGCGGGCGTGGGAGCGACCGACGCGATACGTCACGTGGGAGATCGCGACGCCGGCCTCGGACCGCTGCGGCGGGAAACAGCGTCAATTCCTTCACGGCCCCAGGCCACGGCGTCCAGCCGCGACAACAAAGGCACACCCTCGACGGCACACCCCCGCGCCGCGCCCGACCGGCACGAGCGCACAAGTCGCCGGAACGAGATGCATCGAAGCCGACGTCGCGGACGGCGCGCCGAGGCACGGCGATTGCTCGCTCGATGGGAAGGAAGCGTGGAAGAGCGCGTCCGCTCCGGGCTCGCAGCGGGGCGCGCCGAGTGTGATTGACTTGCGTCGAGGCACGCCGTGCGTTCGCGGAGCCTGCTCGTCTCGGTCGGCATCGTGCTCGCCCCAGCGATCGCATGGGCGAAGCCCGCGGCCGTGCCCGCCCCGATCGCCGACGCGTCGAGCCGACAGCTCCTCCACGACTTCGTCCAGAAGGAGCGCGCAGCGCTCATGCCGCTCCCGAAACGCGTCCTCGACGCTCTCCGCGAAAGCGGCAGGCCCGGGATCCCGCGCCCGCCGACGTTCCGGGACGAGCCGACGGCGCTCGACTGCGAGCATGCCAAGCACGACATCACGCTCGACCCCGCGACCGGTCAGACGACCGGAACGCTCGAGCTTCGCGTGCGGGCCCGCGAAGGCGTGCTCGCATCGATCGGTCTCTCGCTCGACGAAGGGCTCGTGATCGAGGAAGTGACCGCGTCGGATCGCGCCGCGGAGATCACGGAAGCCGTCTTCACCCCGGCGCGTGTCGCGCGTGTCGATCTCTCGCCGGCCCTGGCGCCAGGAGCGTCGACGGTCCTGCGGATCGTCTACTCGGGCACGCTCTCCTGCGCGGCGTCGCCGGACACGAACAAGATGGTGTGCTCGAAGGGCGGGAATTTCTCCTACTTCGCGCACCAGTCGATCTTCCCGTACGTCTTCGATCCGGAGGCTCCCGAGAGCTTCGCGCTCGACGGGCTCACGCGCGAGATCGTGCTCCGCGTGCCGGCGGACGTCGACGTCGTGGCCACGGGCGAGGCGGTGTCGCAGGTCGTCGAAGGCGGCACGAAGGTGTCGACGTGGACGATCGACAAGCCGCTCTCGCGCATCGTCGGGCTCTACGCGTTCGTCGGGAAGCTCGGGTTCAAGCCCATCGCCGGCCGCACCGTCCCGACGACGCTCGTGTTCCCCGCGCCCGAGACGGACGTCGATCATCGTCTCGCGTCGTGGTCCGCGCCGGCGCTCGATTTCATCGAGCGCACGAGCGGCGGCGCGCTTCCCTTCGAGCGCAGCCTGACGCTCGTCCGGCTCCCGCGGACGCTGCGCGATCCCGGGACCGCCACCTTCGGCATGACGTTGCTCTCGGACTCGTACGCGAACGCGGGCGACCTCATGTTCGAGGAGACGTGGGCGCACGAGAACTCCCACCTCTTCTGGGGCATCGTCGTCCCGGAGAGCGACTCGTCGGAGAGCCGCTTGATGAGCGAGGGAATGGCGACGCTCACGGAGCTCGACTACTCGTTCGAGCGGCACTTCGCGACCGAGGATCGGGATCTCTACCTGGCGCGGCGCCTCCTCCCGATGGGCCTCGACTTGCGCGCCGCGCCGCCCTTGCCGGCCGTACAGCTCGCGCCCAACAGCCCGCTGCCCGACGACTTCCGGACGGACCTCTACACGCTCTGGGCGTACTACAAGACCGCCGCGACGCTCGATCACCTCCGCGTCAGCGTCGGCGAGGACGCGTTCGCGCGCGCGATCACGCGCTACGTCGAGCGGTGCAAGTACGTCGGCTGCCGCCCGAACGCGCTCCGCGAGGTCCTCGAGGAGGAGACGGGCACCGATCTCCGACCGTTCTTCGCTCGATGGGTCACGGGAAGCGAACGTCCTCGCGTCCTCGTGGGCTTCACGCCCGTCGCGAACGGCGCGGACGTCGAGCTCACGAAGCCCGACGACCTCCCGATGACGCTGGAGCTCTGGCTCGAGCTCGCGAGCGGAGAGGTGCTCAAGCGGCGCGTCGATCTCGGCCCGCGCGTCACCCGCCTGCGCCTCGACACGCCGTCGCCCGTGCTTCGCGTCGCGGCGAGCCCGCGCCACGACGTGCTCGTGGACGTGCGCTCCGTCGTCGACGGCGATCTCGACTTCGACGGCGAGACGGACGGCTTCGACATCCTCCGCTGCGCGCGACAGGTCGGCCGGAAGTACGAGTGGAAGGGCGCCGTCGGGTTGTGGAACGTCTCCGAGAGCTTCGACCCGCGCTGCGACGTCGACGGCAACTTCGTCATCGACGACGCCGACCTCGCGAGGCTCGCCGAGAGCTTCGGAAAGTTGAGGGCGCGATGACGGGCTCTTGCCTCTCCTCCCTCCGGCCCACTCGACGCGCGACGGCCCTCGCGTGCGTCCTTTGGCTCTCGTCGATCGCCGGCTGCGAGTCGAGCAAGCCCGTCCCCGCGCCTCCGCCCGTCACGATCGACTTCGAGAGGGACGGCGAGGAGTCCTCGGGCGCCGCCGTCTACCTCAAGGGGAGGCTCGAGGACGATCGCGTCATCGTCGACGTCCTCGCCCGCGAGGTGTCCGACGTCCACGGGCTCGCGTTCCGCCTGCGCTGGGATCCCTCGAAGCTCGCCCTCGTCGAGGCCCGCGCCAGCGAAGCCTGGTCGCGGCAAGCCCTCCTCCTCGCGAAGGAAGGCCTGCCGGGCGAGCTCGCCGTCGCCTGGACCGAGAAGGGCGCCGGCGCCGGGATCGACGCGCGAGAGGACACGCGGCTCGGCAGGATCACGTTCACGCTCCGGACGAACGAAGAGGCGGACCTCGCCTTCCGCCCGGACCGCTCGATGCTGGTCGACTCGAAGGGCACGACCATCCCGGTCGCCTGGCGCGGCGGTCGAGTCGCTGCGCGGATGGACACGGGGCGCTGAGCCGCCGGACACGAGCCTCCAGCCTCCAGACTCCAGTCTCCAGCAGGACACGGGACTGGAGACTGGAGCCTGGGGCTGGAAGGGCGTCTCGAGACTTTAGCCTCCAGTGGGTCTGGACTGGAGGGTGTGGGGCTCTTGGAGGCTAGAGTCCCGAGACGGAAGGCTGACGATGGGCCCTCGTTGCCGAGGACCGAGGACGGAACCGTCTCCAGTCTCCAGACTCCAGTCTCCAGCGGACGGAACCGGAGACTGGAGCCTGGGACTGGAACGGGGGCTCGAGACTCAAGCCTCCAGCGGACATGGAGTGGAGGGTGAGGAGGCTCGCACGGAGACCGGAGGCTCGAGACCGAACTCTTGAAGGCGGAGGGCTCCGAAAGGTCAGAGCCGCACCGTCCCCGCGCCGGAGACGTTCTTTCTCACCCGCCCGGCGTCGAAGTTCTTTCCGATGACGGTTCCGGCTCCGCTCACGTCGACGATCGTCTCGTTCGCGGAGCCGTTCTCGAGCAGGACGTCACCCGCGCCGCTCACGTCGATGCGGAGCTGGTCGGCGTTTCCGCGGAAGCGGACGTCGCCTGCGCCGCTGAGCTCGAGGACGACGTCGCTCGGGCCCGTGCGCTTCGTGATGTCGAAGCTCCCCGCGCCGGAAAGGAAGGCGCCGTGGAACTTCGGCATCGTGACGAGGACGCGCAATCCGTTGGTGCAGAAGGAGCCCGTCGAGCCGATCGCGAGGGCGTCACCATGCGTCTCGATGGTGATGACGTCCTGGAGGTTCGCGTCCGTCTCGACCTGGACGCGGAAGGTCGAGCCCTCCTGGACGACGACGTCGAACGCGCCCTCGAAGACGAGGGTTCCCCTGAGGGCCGTCACGACGTCCTCGAAGCCGCTCGCGTCCCGCGTCGTACGCGTGATCTCGCCATTGCCGCGGACGCCCGACCCGATGCTCGCCGTGTCGCATCGCGAGGTCACCGTCTTCACGGGGCCGTCGGGCAGCGCGGCGACGTCGCCGATGTCCGATACGCTCGCTTCGTCATCGGCGTTCGACGAAGACCCCGACTCCTTCGAGTCGCCTCTCCGTCCCTTGCCGAAAGAGGACTCGTCCTCGTATCGGTCCCCGCGTCCATGGTCGGTGTAGCTCACGCAGGCGGCACTCGCGAAACAGGAAGCGATGATCGTGGCGGTGACGAGGCAACGCATGCCCGTCGGTAAAGCATCGAGTGTGCCGAGACGGCCGGCGCGAGATCGCCCGTGATTTCGCGAGGTGTTCGACGAAGAGCCGGTGTCTCTCTCACGGTCGTGACCAGCACTTGCGACCAGCGGAGAGGCTCCAGGCTCCAGGAGACTGACTGCACGCGCGAGGCTCGCGTCCAAAGCTCCTCGCACCTCGCGCGGCTGTTCGAAGCCCCCTGGCTTTCGATGAGGGCCCGGGCGCACGCGAACGCCCGGTCCGGCGAGAGCCAGACGCCGACGACGGAGACTGGACCGACTGGAGCCTGGAGCCTGGAGCCTGGAGCCTCTAGTTCAACAGCCTCTGCCGCATGCTCTGACCGATCCGCTTGCGACCCGCGAACCCTTCTTCGAGCGCGTGGTAGTGGCTCACCTCCGGCTCGCCGTACTTCCAGCAGAGCCAGACGAGCTTGCCGTCGACCGTGCCGTAGAAGTCGAGCAGGCCCATGCGGGCGTCCTTCAGGACGGCGCCGGTCTCTTCGATCTCGCGCCAGCCGTTTCGGTACTCCTCGATGCGGCGGACGAGGTCGCGCTTGAGCTCGCGGATGTCGGCGGGGTCCGAGGGGTCGAGGACGATGCGGTCGGGGACGTCCCCGAGCTCGCGTCCGAGCCGGATGAGGAGCGCCTCGATCTCCGAGCGCAGCTCGAGCTGACGCTTCACGGCCACGGAGAGCTTCGGGACGAGCGCGTTGACCTCTTCGAGCGTGAAGACACGCGAGTCGCGGTGGTCCACGGCTCCGAGGGTATCACGACCGCATCGACTCGAGCGGATCGGATGTCGCCGCGCGCCACGCCGGAACGATGCTGAGCAGCACGAACGGGCCCAGGACCGCGATCGTGATGCCCAAGAGCTGAGAGAGGTCGACGGCGGGGGTCAGCGAGGAGGTCGGATAGAGGACGCTCCAGCCGACGAGGGCCGGCCGCAGCCCGGGCGCGCCGAGCCAGAAGACCCAGGCGTAACCGAGGATCAGGCCGAGCGCGGTGGCGCACGCGCCGACGAGGATCGACTCGAACAGCTTCGCCCACAGGACGTCCGAGGTCGACCAGCCGACGGCCTTGAGCACCGCGATCTCACGCCGCTCGTCGGCGCCGACGCCGCTCGCCCGGTCCCACGCGAGGACGAGCAACGCGAGGATGGCGGGGATCGAGGCGCCGAGGACGAGCCCCGCGCGGCGGCCGTAGGCGAGGTGGTAGACGCGCTCGAGCAGATCCCGCTCGATGACGCGCGTGCCCGGGAGGCGCTCGACGATGGTGCCCGCGACGACGCGCGACTCCGCGGGGTTCGCGAGGGTCACCGCGAGATCGGTCGCCTCGCCGTCCGGGACGCCCAAGAGGGCACGGGCGTCGTCCTCGTCGACGAGGATGACGTCGGAGGTCCAGAGATCGAGCGACGACCGGAACGTGCCGACGAGCTTCATCGGTCGTGCGCGCGGGTCGGGCGACGGGAGACCGAGCTCGTCGCCGGGCAGCATGCCGAGGAAGTGGGCGAGCTCGACGCCCGCGACCATCTCGTGCTCGCCCGGCTTCAGATCGCGCCCGCTCGCGAGCGTCCCGTTCGCGACGGACAGTGCGGGAGCGCCGCGAGGGGTCGACACGATGGTGACGTTGCCTTGCAGCGCGGGGAGGAAGACGTAGCCCCAGACGCGGGGCGTGACGCTTCGTACCGACGGGATGTCCTCGAGCTTTTTGGCCTCGGCGACCGAGATCGTCGTCGGGCGTCCGCCGACGAGCTTCTGGACGACGATGTCGGGATGGGCGGCGTGCGCGCGCTCGGCCTCGGCGCGGAGCGCCTCCGTCAGGAAGACGACCGCGGCGACGAGCGCGACCGCGAAGGCGAGCCCGCCGCCGAGCGCGAGCGAGCGAGCCTTGCGTCGCGCGAGCGCGCCGAGCGCGTAGGCGAGGAGCCCGCCCTTCATCGAGCGCCTCCCGGTGCGGGTCGCCGTCCGGAGCGCTCCTCGATCGCGGACCACACCTCGACCGGCGGCGCCATCGCGCCTCCCGCCGGATCGGGATCGGGGAGCGCGGGACCGTCCGCGAACGCCGCCGCCGGCTCCTCGAGCGACGGGGCGCGCAGCCACCGCGCTCCGCCGGAGAGCGCGAGATCGCTCGTCGGCAGGCGCGCCGCGACGAGCGCGAGCGCCGGCGCCTCCGCGCGGCTCTTCGCTCGGCGATGGCGAGCGTCGAGCGAGAGCACCGCGATGACGATCGCCGGGCTCGCGAGCAACGAAAGAGCGATGGCTCGCGCGCGCGCGTGGGTCACGTCATGCCCCCTGGAACATGATGAAGAGCTTCGTCAGGAAGAAGTCGGCGATGAGGATGGCGATCGACACGGCGACGACGGTGCGCGTCGTCGACATGCCGACGCCCTCGGTCCCGCCGGTCGTACGCAGTCCGAAGTGGCATCCCACGATCGCGATGATGTAGCCGAAGAACGGCGTCTTGGCCGTCCCGGCGACGAAATCCGAGATCCGCGTCGACTCGAGCGACGAGTTGATGAAGAACGTCGGCGGGATGTCGAACTGGAAGGCGCAGATGAAGACGGCGCCGGCCACCCCGAGCACGAGCGCGTAGGTGCTCAAGAGGGGCATCACGATGATCGCCGCCAGCATGCGCGGCAAGACGAGCTTCTTCGCCGGATCGGCGCCGAGCGCGCGGATCGCGTCCACCTGCTCCGTGACGCTCATCGCTCCGACCTCGGCGGCCATGCCGCTGCCGATGCGGCCGCCCACGATGACGGCGGTGAGCGTCGGCGCGAGCTCGCGGCAGAACGAGAGCACGACCACGCGCGGGATGTACTCGAGCCCACCGAAGCGACGGAGGCCGAACGCGAACTGGATCGTCATGACCATCCCGATGAAGACGGAGGTCACGGTGACGATCCCCATCGATCGCACGCCCAGCGACTCGAGCTGCTGGAGCGTGGAGGAGATCTCGAACGGACGGCGGAACAGGGCGCGGAACGTGCGTCCCGAGAGGAGCGCGACCTCGCCGAGGTTCTCGATGAGGCGCAGCGTCCGCCCGATCTGCTGCTCCCAGAACTTGGGCTGGGGCGGAGGCGGCGGCAGCGAGAAGCCGCGCTGGAGCGAGCCGATCGAGGCCGGCGGGATGCTCTCGGGTCCGCCTTCCGAACGAAGGCGGCTGCTCGGCGGGCCCTGCGTCATCGCGAGCTCCCCACGACACCGGAGCCGGGCAGCGTACGGAAGCCGCGCACGAACCGCTCGAACGTCGGCGCGCCGGCCTCGAACGCCGACGGCGGGCTCAGATAGACGAAGTCGTAGACGCAGCCGTCCTTCGACAGGATGAACGCGTCCATCATCATCGGCACGCCGTCCCACTTGGCGCGCACCTTCGTGTGGAGCGCCTCGCGGCCGTCGAACGGGACCGTCTCCTGGCTCAGGTACTCCCGCTCGGTCGCGCCGATGAGCAGGTGGTTCATGAGGGCGACCAGCGGCGTGCGTTCGTCGGCGGAGAAGCAGCGCGCGTTGAGGAGCACGGAGGCCGCGTTCTCGTCGTCGCGGAACGCGAGCGCCGCATCGTCCACGGCGAGCCGCCGCCAGCCCGCCGGAGCCGGAGGGAGCTCGAACGCGATCTTCCCGTTCCGGTAGACCTGCCCGTCGAAGCTGCCCGCGGCGCTGCCTCCACCACAGCCCACCCCTGGGGCGACGCCCGTGAGGACCGCGATCGGCAGGAGGGCCCGGAGGAGCCTCGTCATTCGCCATTCAGATAGCACCGCCGAGAGAGGAAAAAGAGCTAATCTCTCCGGCTCGATGCCGGTCCGCCTCTACAACACCCTCACGCAGAAAATCGAGGACTTCGTCCCCGCGACCCCGGGCAAGGTAAAGCTCTACGTCTGCGGCATCACGACCTACGACCTCGCGCACGCCGGACACGGCCGTACGTACACGACCTTCGACGTGCTCGTCCGGTTCCTCCGCGCGCGTGGCTACACGGTCGAGCACTGCCAGAACGTCACGGACGTCGACGACAAGATCGTCAAGCGCGCGAAGGAGCGCGGCGAGCATCCGCTCGAGCTGTCGCGGCGAATGGACGAGCTCGCGCGCGAGCACCTGCGGGCGATCGGCTGCCTCGAGCCGACCGTGATGCCGCGCGTGTCGACGACGATCGACGGCATCATCGAGTTCACGCAGGCGCTCATCGAGAAGGGGCACGCGTACGTCGCGGAGACGCCGCTCGGCAAGGACGTCTACTACTCGGTGCGGAGCTTCCCCGGCTACGGCAAGCTCTCGCGCCGCAACCTCGACGAGCTCAGGGCCGGCGCGAGCGAGCGGCTCGCCGAGGGCGCGACCGACGTGAAGAAGGACCCGCTCGACTTCGCGCTCTGGAAGGCGGTCGGGCCCGACGCGTTCGGCTTCGACAGCCCGTGGGGCAAGGGACGGCCCGGATGGCACATCGAGTGCTCGGCGATGGCCTTCAAGGAGCTCGGCGAGCAGATCGACATCCACGGCGGCGGCATGGATCTCGTGTTCCCGCACCACGAGAACGAGATCGCGCAGAGCGAGGCCCGCACCGGCAAGCCGTTCGCCCGGTACTGGATGCACGGCGGCTTCCTCGAGATCGACAGCGAGAAGATGGCGAAGTCGCTCGGCAACTTCGTCACGATCAAGGATGTCCTCGAGAAGAACGACCCCGAGGCCTACCGCTACTTCATCCTCGGGACGCACTACCGGGGACCGCTCTCGTTCGACGTCACGAAGCACCCGGACGGTCGCGTCACCTTCCCAGGCCTCGACGAGGCCGAGCGGCGCATGGACTACCTCTACGCGACGCGCGACGCGCTCGTGGCGCTCGCCGGCGACATCGAGCCCGGCATGCCGAACATCCTGCAGGGCCAGGCCAAGATCGTGGCCGAGGCAAAGGAGAAGGTGCTCGAGGCGCTCGACCGCGACCTCAACACGCCCGTCGCGCTGAGCGTCCTCGCGGAGCTCGGCAAGGCCGCCAACGAGATCGTCTCCCAGGCCGCGAAGATGAAGAAGGACCCCGCGAAGTACGAGGCGGTCCGGAAGCTCGCCGCCTCGGCCGTCCGCGCGCTCGCGGACGCCTGCGCGCCGCTCGGCCTCATGCAGGCGAGCTCCGAGGATTATTGGGCCCGCACGAAGGAGCGACGGCTCCGGCTCCGAGGCCTCGACGCGGCCACGATCGACGCCAAGGTCGCGGAGCGGAGCGAGGCACGCAAGGCGAAGGATTTTTCCCGCGCCGACGCGATCCGCAAGGAGCTCACGGACCTCGGCGTGGAGATCTTCGACGCCGGCGAGACGAGCACCTGGAAGATCGGCATCTGAGCCCGCGCGCTCCGAGCGCAGCCGCTACGTCACAACGCGGAGCTCGTGGCGACGAGCTCGGGCGCGAGCACCGCGCGACGTGCACCAGCTTCCGGCTCGCGACGTCCCGCTCGGTCGTCGCGCGGCCGACCGCGGGCTGCGCTTGATTGCGGTGACGGCACTTCTATGCTCTCGGCACGGAGCCGAAGATGGGCCGGTCGCTTCGAGTCCGCCACACGAAACCGCAGGTGCTCGTCGTCGAGGACGCCGATGACGTCCGCGAGATGTACATCGAGTACCTCGAGTACCTCGGGTTCAGCGTCGAAGGCGCGACGGACGGCCGAGACGCGGTCCGCAAAGCCATCGCGCGCGAGCGCTCCCTCATCATCATGGACCTCGCGATGCCGGTCCTCGACGGCTGGGAGGCGATCCGCATCCTGCGCGCCGACCCGCGCACGCGCCGGATCCCGATCATCGTGATCACCGGCCAAGCGCAGCCCGATCTCCTCGAGCGCGCGCGAGCCGCCGGCGCGACGGAGGTCATCGTCAAACCCGTCACCCCCTCCCAACTCGGACGCATCGTGACCGAGACGCTCGCGAACGCAGGCGTCTCGACGAACGGCATCACGACCCCGCCCCCAGCCCCAGCCACGATCGCGCGCCGCTAGCGGCGGGTGGCGAGCCCCAGGCCCCGAGAACCTGGAGCCTGGAGCCTCTCTTTGTTGAGGACCGAGGACTGAGGACTCGGAGGCCGAAGGCCTCCGTCAGTCCGTCGTCCCCAGCTTCCGCTCGATCGCCTCGATGTGCGCGCGGACCTCTGGATCCGTCGAGCGCAGGTGCTCGACCTTGCGCACGGCGCTCATCACCGTCGTGTGATCGCGGTTGCCGAATGCGCGACCGAGCTCGGGGAAGCTGCACTTCAGGCGCTGCTTGCAGAGGTACATCGCGACGTGACGCGCGAACGCGATGCTCTTGTGGCGGTCCTTCGAGAGCAGATCGCTCGTCCGCAGCTTGAAGTGGTGGCAGACCACGCGCTGGATGTCGTCGACGCCCGCCTCGTTGGGCCGCGGGCTCGTGGTGGCCGCGAGCTCCTGGCGCGCGAAGTCGAGGTCGATCGGACGACCGAGCAGCGACGACTTCGCCGCGAGCCGGATCAGCGTGCCTTCGAGCTCGCGGACGTTCGAGCGGATCGTCTGCGCGAGGAAGAGGACGACCTCGTCGGAGAGCTCGATCTGCTCGAGCTGCGCCTTCTTGCGGAGGATCGCCACGCGGGTCTCGAGCTCGGGCCCCTGGATGTCGGCGACGAGGCCCCACGAGAAGCGCGAGATGAGGCGCTCCTCCATGCGCTCGAGCTGCTGCGGGTACTTGTCGCTCGTGACGATGATCTGCTTGTCCGCCTGGTGGAGCGCGTTGAACGCGTGGAAGAACTCTTCCTGCGTCTGCGTCTTCGACGCGAGGAACTGGATGTCGTCGACGAGAAGGAGATCGCAGCGCTCGCGGTAGCGGCTGCGGAACTCGCTCATCCGGTTCTCCTGGAGAGCCTGGACGAACTCGTTCACGAATTTCTCGGCGGAGACGTAGAGGATGCGCGAGTGCGGCCGCTCCGCGCGAACGCGGTGCGCGACGGCGTGCACGAGGTGCGTCTTCCCGAGCCCGGTGCCGCCGCACAAGAAGAGCGGGTTGTGGCGCGGACCACCGCCTCCGGCGGCGCCGATCGCGGCGGCATGAGCGAGCTGGTTGGACGGGCCGACGACGAAGTTCGCGAAGGTGTACTTCGGGTTCAGGCCCTCGATCGGCGGCGGGACGGCCCTCGCAGCGACGGCAGGACGGCGCGACGCGTCGTCGGTCGCATCGTCGCTCTTCGCGCCGCTCGACGAAGCGTAGCGGGAACGCATGGCCGGAAGCGCGCTGCCGGTCGCCACGGGTCGCTCGAGATCGCCGCCGACGCTCCAGGCGACCTGCACGCTCCAACCCGTCTGGCTACGAAGGTAGTCGACGAGCGTCGGCAAGAAGTGCTGGTCCACCCACTCGCGGACGAACTCGTCGCGCGCACGAAGCGAGACGACCCCGTCCGTCATGCCGTCGAACTGAACGCCGGAAAACCACTGCTCGAAGCTCGCGGGCGACTTCGCCCGCGTGAAGGCCACCGCTTCGTTCCAGAGCGACTCGTGCTGCATCTCCACTCGTTCGTTTCCCAGATCAGAATCCTCGGGCGTCTCCACAGCCCTGCGTTCCGCGTTCACGTCCCCCGCCCCTTTTCACACAGCTTTTCCACAGCCCTGTGGAAGACAGGCGCACCCCAGCACTCGCGTGCTCGATCGGCTCGACACGCACAGCCCCGAACTACTCGTTCTCCACATGACGCTTGGCGAACGACCAAACCTCTGCGGCGGACGAGGCTCCCCACAGTCCTCGACACGACGGCAGACGACCCCCCTTCCCGGCTCGTTCAAGAGCGGGCTCTCAACGCCTTTGCCTAAGAAAGGCCGTCGGGGCGGACGATCGTGGATGAGTGCTCCGAGAGGCACCTGCGGCAGAAAGGCATCGCCGCAGGGTCGGGGCGCTCATCGCCGACCTCCCGTCCTGACGGGAAGGATGGAGCTAGCACCCTCCGGGAACGGTCGTCATGTCCATTGTGACGAAAGTACGTAACCCTCGAACTTACTGAGCTTTTTTTGCTTGTAGACCACCAACGAATGCTGCTCGGGTCGTCTGCAAATCCGCGCCGTGTCGATAAGTTGGCGTCACGCTTTCGTTATCCAGCGGTCGCTTCGAGGACGCGATCGATCACAGCCACGTATCCTCGGGAAATCCCACGTTTGTCCGTGTCAAGAGTCGACGATCTGCCGTGATTTCCAGGCGCAGACGTCGATGGCGCACCGCTTCGATTTTGCCGAAAACTTGTCCACCTCCGTCCGGGCTTGGCTAGGGTGCCCGTCAGTGGGACGGAACGAAAGGCGCCTGCGGGCAGAGCGACGAGGCGCGTACGTGCGTTCGCGACGCGTGCGCTCGAGCCTGCCGCGCATTGCGGGGTGTGTCCCTCGACTCGCCTCGGTCGCGCTCGTCGGCCTCGTTGCGCGGTCCGTGCATGCTGCACCGTCCTCGACCTCGATCGAGCAGGGCTACGACCTCGGCGAGGTGCAGCACCCGCGCTCCGTCGCGATGGCGGGCGCGCAACAGGTCTGGGGCAGCTCGACGACGGCGATCTTCGTCAACCCGGCCAACCTCCCGATCTACCGCGTCTATCACCTCGAGGCGCTCGCCGCGTTCGGCCCCGAGGCACGCCGCCAGAGCTACGGCGGCGCCGTCGTCGACTCGAGCACGAGCCGGCTCGCCGGCGGCTTCGGAGGCACGTGGTCGCAGATGGATCCCGACGGAATCCGTCGACAATGGACGGATCTCCGGCTCGCGCTCGCCTACCCGATCGGCGATCGCTTCCACCTCGGCGTGACGGGGCGTTACCTGCGCGTCAACCAAGGCACGGCGCGTGGCCCCTTCGGACCGAGCCTCGCGTCGGACGGCACGTCCGATGAGCCGATCGTCAACGAGTTCACGTTCGACGCCGGCGCGGGCATCGCCCTCACGGACCAGTTCCGACTCGCGATCAGCGGGAGGAACCTCACCGCGCCGGGGACCGGGCTCATGCCGCTCGGCGTCGCCGGCGGGCTCGGCTGGTCCAACCAGACCATCACGGTCGAGGGCAACACGCTCGTCGACTTCACGACGTTCGGCCAGGCGCGGATGCGCCTCATGACGGGCGGCGAAATCCTGCTCGCGGATCGCTTCCCCGTGCGTGCGGGGTGGCGCTTCGACGCCGGCACGAAGACGCATGCGCTCGCCCTCGGCGCGGGCTACGTCGACCGTCGCTTCTCCATCGAGGTCGGCGCGCGGCGCGACGTCGTCGCCGACAACCCGTCCACGATCATCGCGGTCGGCCTGCGGCTGTTCGTCGATGCGGCCGGCGCGGCCGGCCCCGGACCGGGCGACTCGGGCGACTCGTTCTAGCGCGGACGCGCGTGCCAGAGCCGGACGCACAAATCGTCCGAGGCATGACGCACGGCGAGCACGGGCGCGATCGGCGCCGGCGTGCCGTCTTCGGGCGCGTTCGAGTCGCGGGGCTTCGGGACGATGCCGACGGCGAGCGGATGCGGATCCGCTTCGGGGCCGCAGAGGCGCGCCTCCACACGAACGAGCCGCGGCGCGGGTGGCACGGACGTCGCGACGATCCTCCCGAGCGTCAGCGGCACGCTCGGCGTCGATCCGAGTCGGACGAGGACGGAGGATGCGCCCGAGGCGTCCGGCTCCGTCGGATCGACGAGCGAGCGGATGCGGAGCGCGGCCATGTTCCCCGGCGCGAGCGCTCGCCTCATCGACTCGGGACGCACGTTCACGACGATGCCAGCCATCGTCTCGCGGCCGATCAGCGCATACGCGTTCGCAGGCCGGCGGGGCACGCGCTCGACGACGAGGGCCTCGCCGGGATCGTCGTCGGCGGCCTCGAGCGCGCCGTCGGCGATGGGCACGAGCCGAGCGTCGATCGCGCGCGGCGCCGGCGCGCCGAAGGCGACGTGGAAGCGCAGCGGCTCGCCCTTCCAGTCACCGCGAGGCAGGGTCACGTCCTCGATGATCGCGAGCGCGCTCTCGTGGCTCACGATCTTCACGCGCGCCACGCTCGGCAAGAGCGGGAGCGGCGGCAGCGGCGCCTGTGCTGCAGGCTTGGCGCTCGCCCGAGCCGGAGCCGCCACGGCGACGACGAGCGCGAGGGCGAACGCTCGCGCCGCCGTCACCCGAGCAGCTCCTCGAAGGCGCGCGCGATGGGCCGAACGACGTCCGGCCGAGGCACCTCGACGAGCCCCACGGGGCCCGCGGCGATGCTCGCGAGGTGCACGCCCGCGCGCGGGTTGTCGAACCAGTCCTCGTCGAAGCGCTCGATCCATCCGCGCACGAGCTCGTGCGCGCGCACCGCGCCGACGAGGCGAGCGGGCAGCGCCGCGATCGCCCCCGTGCTGCCGGACAGCGGCGCGAGCCCGCCATAGGACCAGAGGTCGCCGAGGTGCATGGGCAGCGGCGCACCGAACGCACGCACGCCGAGCTCCTCGATCTCGTCGCGCGCCGGAACGTCACGCATGCCCGCGAGCACGGAGGCGGCGATCCTGCGCAACGTCGTGAACAGGACGCGCCCCGTCGCGCGCGCATGCGCATCGGCGAGCCGCGCCGGCAAGCCCATCTTGCGCTTCGCGAAGACACGATCGGCAACGGCGGCGGCGAGCGCGCCTCCGAACGCGAACGCCTCGGCCGGGTACGGGTCTCGCGCGATCGCGAACGGCAACGACCGCGCCGTCCCCTCGAGACGGAGCGCGTGGCCCCACGCCTCGGCCGCGCGGAGGAAGCTCGCGCCTCCGAGGGCGCGCGGGAGGCGAACGTTGCGGGGCGGACGAGGCGCGAGCACGCGGAAGACGTCCTCGAGCCATCGCGCGCCGAGCCGCGCCGGCCAACCTTCCGTCGCGTCGCGCGCGAAGCCGTCGACGATCGCGCGCGCCACCGACGGCTCGCCCGAGCGCCGGCGAAGCTGCTTGTGGAGCTCCGTCGCGAGCGGCTCGGTCTCGTCGAGCACGGAGCGCGCGAGCTCGGCGAACGCACCGGCGTCGCCCGCGAGCGCCCACGGATGCGGAAGGCCGAGACGCCGCGCGGCCTCGAAGCGACGCGCACGCAGCTCCTTGCGCGCGGCGGCGACGGGGGCCGCGAGCTCCTCGAGACGCCCGAGCGCGATCTCGGCGGGCACGATCTCCGGAGCCTCGACGAGCGCCTGGAACGCCTCGTCGAAGCTCCTCGCGACGGGCGCCTCCGCACGAGCGCGCGGCCCGAGCTCGGGATCGATCGCGACCGCCGCGTCCGCCTCGTCGACGAGCAGATCCCATCCGACGCGGGTCTGGAGCAGCTCGTGCACCCAACGGCAGAGGGCGTCACGGTGCGGCACCTTCTCCGGCCCGAGCTCGAGCCCCCGGAGGCCGTCGTAGGTCGACTTGGTCGAGACCTCGCGAACGCCCTCGAGCGGTCCGCGCGCGCGCGCGACCGCGCGCCCCTGCTCGGTCGCGAGCTCCGCGACCGCACGCTCGACCTGCGCGTGGGCGTGCGCGACGCGACGATCGAGGCTGGGCAGATCGAGCGCTTCGTCCGAGGTCATGGCTCACCCGTGCACGGTGCCGCGCGACTCGCGGCTCGCGAGCGATCGCACGATGCGCGCCTCCTCCTCGGCGAGCTCGTCGAGCCTCGCCTCGACGAGGTGCCCGAGCGGCCCCGCGGCCTCGATCGCGAGATCGACGTACTCGCGGTAGTGACGAGCCTCCGCGACGAAGAGCTCCTCGTAGAAGGCGCGCAGGTCCGCGGGGCAGTCGGCCGGAAGCGCCTGGAGGAGCAGCTTGAACCGCTCGCACGAGCGCGCCTCGATGAGCGCGCCGACGAGCAGCCGGTCCACGACGAGCGGGAGCTCGCCCGCGGCATCGGCCGGCCGCTTGCGCGCGTGGATCACGCGCCGGAGCTCGGCGGCGTACTCGTCGACCGGCGGGGGACCGAGCGAGAGACCGCGCGCCTCGAGAAACGCGACCACGCGCTCGAAATGCTCGAGCTCTTCGCGCGCGAGCGCCGTGAGCGCCCGGACGAGCGAGAACGACGACGAGTGGCGGACGACGAGCGACATGGCGTTCGTCGCGGCCTTCATCTCGCAATGGGCGTGGTCGATCAGGACCGAGTCGAGGTCCTTCACCGCCTCGACCGCCCAGGCCGAGTCCGTCGGGGCACGCAGGCACAGCATCCGCTCACCGGATAGCACGGAGGCCACGCCGTTTCGAAGGCGTGACGTCAGGCGCGGCCCGCGTCGTCCGGCGACCGGTCCGTGCGCGCGCTCTCGGCCGCGCCCGCCCTCCGCGAGACGCCGACCCGGCCGCCCCACGCGGCGAACCCGACGGCCACCGCGAACGTGACCGCGGCGGCGATGATGGACGACGTCGTGATCCCCGACCACGCCATCGCGCTCGCGATGAACGCCGCGACGGCGCCGGACCACGCGGCCTCGCGGATGCCCGTCCCCGAGCCGAAGCGCCCGACGACGACCCCGCCTCCGAACGCGGCGATCGCCAGCCCGAGCACGGCGGGCAGCGCGACCGTCGCCATCAGCCGCGCGCGTTCGCCGGGCGACATCGCGGCGATCGCCAGATCGATCTGTTCCTTCGACGCGTCCGCCCCGAAGCGCGACGCCATGACCTTCGAGGAGACCGCGCCGCCCACGTAGGCGAGCGGCAGCCACGCGGCGAAGATCGCCACCGTGCCGAGCCCCACCCAGTGCCACGGCGGGCGCGGCGGATCGTCGCCCTCCACCGAGTCGGTCGGCGGCGGCGGCGTGTTCTGGAGGACGGGCAAGCGGCGGCGTTCGGCCACGCACCAAGCTTACCGCCGGGTGTGCTAAGCGCGAGCCGTGAGCACGCCGAACGAGACCGAGCCGGGGACGACCGATCGCCAGAAGAACACGAGCGTGATGGAGATCCGCGTCCGCTTCTGCGAGACGGACCTCATGGGCATCGTCCACCACGCGTCGTACCTCGTGTACTTCGAGGCGGGCCGCGTGGAGTGGCTCCGCCGCCGAGGCGTGACCTACGCCGACTGGGCCTCGCGCGGCGTCCACCTGCCCGTCGTCGAGGCGAACGTCAGCTACAAGGCCCCGGCGAGGTTCGACGATCTCTTGCGGGTCGAGACCACGCTCGCCGACCTGCGCACGGTGTCGATGAAGTTCACCTACCGCATCCACCGCGGCGACACGCTCATCGCCGAAGGCTTCACGCGCCTCGGCTGCATCGACGACAAGCACAAGCTGCTCAAGATCCCGGACCACATGCGCGAGGTGCTCCTCGCGGGCGAGCGCGCCTGAGGGGGGCCGCCCCCTCGTCAGTTCATGATGGCGCTGCAGGCGCCGTAGATGGCGGCGCACGTCCCGAGGAACAGGGCCGCGAGGACGCAGAGCACGGTCGTGACGACAACCAGCGCGGTCGAGCCGTCGGAGCGCTGGAGCGGCCGGCGCACCGCCGGATGACCGGGCGGGAGCGTCCCGAGCGGCGGGCTCGCGGGATAGCCCGCCATCGGCCCGCTCATCGTGCCCGGCGGGCGCGTGCCCAGCGGCGGGCTCAGCATCGCCGATTGCTGCGAGCTCAGCGGCCAGCCGCCCTGCGGCGAGACGGGCCCCGGATTCGGCACGGCCGACGGGCGCGGCAAGACGGGAGCGGAGGCTCGCGCCGGAGGCGCGGCCATCATCGGATCCGATCGCGGCGCGACGCCGGGGGCGAGGCTCGTCTCCGCCATCGCATCCGGCGTCGCGGCGGCCGACGCGGCCGCGGCGGACGGCGCCGCGGCGGCCGCGGGCGGAGGAAGCGCGCTCGAGCGAGGCGCGACGACGACGGACGGCACGACCGACTGCGCCGCGGTCGCCGCGCGCGTGCTGCGTGCCGCGACGAGCGCGGACCAGAGCTCGGCCACGTTCGCGTAACGGCTCTTCGGATCGACGGAGAGCGCACGCAGACAGACGGCCTCGATCTCGTCGGGGACGTTCGCGCCGAGCGTGCGCGGCGTGGGGCGGCGGTTCGGATCCGTCGCCGTCTTGACGATCCCGACGACGTCGCGCCCTTCGATCGGAGCCCGATCCGTCAGGAGCTCCGTGAGCAAGAGGCCGAAGGCGTAGACGTCGGTCGCGAGGCCCGTCGCGCCGATGCGCGGGTCGAGCTGCTCCGGCGCGGCGTACAGCCACGTGAACGAGGCGAACGTGCCCTTCGTCCCGACCGCCTCGCCTTCCTTCATGATCTTCGCGATCCCGAAGTCGAGGATCTTGACCCGCGGCCCTCCCTCGGAGCCGCCGAGGAGGAACACGTTCGCCGGCTTGATGTCGCGGTGCGCGACCTGCTGCCGGTGAGCGGCGGAGAGGCCGTCCGCGACGGGCTCGAGGATCGCGAGCGCCTCGTCGACCGACCGCCCGCGCAGACCGCGCGCGCGCCGCTCCGCGAGATCGGCGGCGAGCGAGCGACCGTCGAGCCACTCGAGGATCATGAACGGCGCCCAGATCCCCGACGGCGTCGTCGCCGCGCCGAAGTCGAGCGCGCGCACGATGTGGAGCGACGACTGCGAGAGCGTGTAGAGGAGGCGCGCCTCGGCGCGGAACTTCTCGAGCACGACCGCGTTGATCGCGGCGTCCCCGCCGTCGAGCCCCTTCAGGACCTTGATCGCGATCGGCTGATCGAGCGACAGGTGCCGGCCCTTGTACACGATGCCGAAGCCGCCCTCTCCGACCACGGCGTCGACACGGTACTGCCCCTCGAGCAGCGTTCCCGCCAGCCCGAAAGGGTCGAGCAGACCCGTGGAGTTGTCCGAAGGGAGAGCCGGCGGCACCTCCGAAAGTCTTATCTCATGCGCCGCCGGCCATCATGCGAAAGCACGTTCTACCGATCGTGCTGCCGTGTGAGGTACTCTGGCTGGTGACGGTCGCCGTCGCGCGACCCGCCTGCCCATGCGCAAGCTCGACCTTGCCCTGCTTCTCGTGATCGCATCGGGATTCGCGTTCCCGGCGCTGGGCTGCAAGCATCCCGGCTCGAAGAAGCTCGAGGGGCGCTGGAAGGGCCAGCGGGCGGAGGGCGTCCCCGAGAACGTCCAGGTCGCCGCGAACGCCTTCGCCGCGGGCACGGAGATCATCGCGCAGGGCAACCAGATCGCGATCCAGACGCCGGGCAAGCAGACCCCGCCGGCGACGTACTTCGTCGACAAGGAAGACGCGACCACGGTGGTCATCCACACCGACCGCGACCGAAGCACCGAGACCTTCACGTTCAACGAGAAGGCCGACGAGATGGTGTGGAAGATCGACGCGGAGCGGGCGATCGTGTTCAAGAAGGTGCAGTGAGCCGAAGGCTCGCGCTCACCGCCTGACCGCCTCGCGCGCGATGCGCAGCGAGAGCACGCGCTCGCCGCGGCGCACCTTCACGAGGACGTCGTCGTGGACGGGCCCCGACAGGCGCGCTCGCGCCTCCTCGATCGAGGCGACCTTCGCGCCGCCCACCTCGACGAGGACGTCGCCGGCCACGAGGCCGCCGCGCTCCGCCTCGCTGCCTTCGGCGACCGAGACGATGACGACCTCCGGGCCCTCGAGCCCCGGCGCGGTCTCGCCGAGCGTCACGGCCACGCCGCCCGTCGCGAGAGGCTCCTTCGAGCTCGCCTCGCCGGTGATGACGAGCTTCACGCCGTCCGTCGTTCGGCCGGCCGAGACCCTCACGTCGGATCGCCGCGCGCGACCGACGTCGGCGGCGTACGCCTCGAGCGTGATCACACCTTCGGCGAGCTCGCCCAGGCGGAAGCGGCCCTTGCCGTCGGTGACGGCGATCCCGTGAGGCTTCGCGCCGACGGGCAGGTACGTGGGCACGGCGTCCTTCGCGACGCGCGCGCCGGGGATCGGATCGCCGCGCGTGTCGACGACGACGCCCTCGACGACGCCTTCCTCCGCGAGCTCGAAGCGCTTCACCTCCGTCGGTTTGCGGCCGCCGCGCTCCTCGATCGTGATCGCCCTCTCCTGCGGGGCGTGGCCGGCCATGCGGACGCGGAGCCGCGCGGGGCCCGGCGGCACGTCGCCGATGGTGAACGTCCCCTCTTTGTTCGTGCGCGTGTGACGGACGCCCGACTCGGTGTAGAGCGCGACCTCCGCGCCCGCGAGCGGCTCTCGCCTGCGCGTGGTCACCTCTCCGGTGACGCTCTCGGCGGGCGCGAGCACGACGACCAGCTCGGCCATGTCCGGCGTCGTCGTCACGACCTTCGCGGCGTGACCGGGCGCGCGCACCTCGACGCGGAGCGACAGCCCTTTGGCGCCGGCGAGCTCCGCGCGACCGCGTGCGTCGGTGAACGCGGTGACGCGGACCGCCTCGTTCGGATCGAGCGAGACGGCCGAGACCTGCGCGAAGTCGACGCCGTCGTTGCGACGATCGACGACTCTCACCGGGAGCGCGGGCCGCGGCTCGGGGAGCGTGATCACGATCGTCTTCTTGCGGGCTTCCGGGATCGTGACCTCGACGCGCGCCGCGACCGCCGTCGGGTCTTCGTCGCGCGCGACGAGGATGGTGACGGCCTCCGGCAGCGAGGCGAACGCGAACGAGCCGTCCGTGCCCGTCCGCGTCATGTGCTCGAACGATCCGCGCGTCGCGAGCGCCGTCACGTGCGCGCCGGAGACGGGACGGCCGCGCGTGTCCACGACGCGCCCCTCGAGATCGCCGCCGCGCTGGAGGACGACGTCGACGCGCGCCTCGTCGTTCGACCGGAGGAGCACGATCTCGCTCATCGCCTCGACGTACTGCGGGTGGTGCACGACGACGCGCACGCGACCGGGCGTCACCGGCGTCGCGCGGAACGTCCCGTCGCGCGCGGAGACCCACGGCTCGGCCTGGACGGTCGAGGTCTGGATGGTGGCGCCGGGCCCCGGTTGGGTGCTGCCTCCGAAGGAGAGGCCGATCACGGGCCCGCGCGGGATCGGCGGCACGGGCCCCGGCATGACCCCGAGCTCGCCGGCCGGGATGAGCGGCGCAGGCCCCGCGAGCTTCGCCGTGAAGTGCGCCTCGCGGAAGGACCAGCGCGAGGGATCCTCGTCGATCGGCATGCCGTCGAGATCGGTGCCGACGACGCGGATGGTGGCGCCGTCGACGGCGTAGCCGCGCGCGTCGGTGATCTTCCCGACGAGCGTGCCGCCGCGCGAGAGCGCGACCTTCACCTCCGAGCCCGTGTCCTCGTCGATCGCCACCGCCGGCTTCGGCACGAACCCGTCCGCGCGCGCCGAGAGTGTGGCCGGCCCGCGCGCGATCGGTCCGAGGATCACGCGGCCGTGCTTGTCGGTGACGCCGTCGAGCGGGAACGGCGAGAGCCCGCTCTCGGCGAGCGTCACTCTGGCGTCGCGCACGTCGTCGCCGGTCGCGGCGTCGACGACGTGCGCCGTGATCATCCTGCCCGGCCCGAGCACCAACCGGACCGGCTTCTCCTCGCCCTTGGCGAGGACCACGCCGACCTCGATCGGCGACACGCGCGTGCCGCTCACGGCGCGGAGCGCGTAGCTCCCGTGATCGAGGCCGGCGATCCGCACCTTGCCTTCACCGTCGGTCTGGGTGACGCGCGCCGATCCGAGCGCCGGCGAGCCGACGAGGACGCGCGCCGACGCCGCCGGCGAGCCGTCCTCGCTCACGACCTCGACGACGAGCGCGCCCTGCTTGCCGAGGACGATCACGGCGACCTCGCCCTCGGGCACGCGCCGCTTCGTCACCTCCTCGAAGCCCGGCGCACGCGCGGTGACGGTGTACGGGCCTTCGCCGAGGCGCCCCACGCGCGCACGACCGTCGCTCCCGGAACGCGCGCCGACCGGGAACGGGTCGGGCCCGCGCACCTCGATCTCCGCCCCGCTCACCGGCGCGCCGGCCTCGTCCTTCACGAGCACCTCGAGCACGTGCTCCGGCAAGAGCTCGAGATCGAGCCTCCTCGCTCCGGCGACCACGACCACCATCTGCGAGGCGCGCGCGCGGCCGGGCGCCTCCGCCACGACCCAGTGCTCGGCCTCGGGCAGGTCGCGGAGCGTCGCTCGCCCCGTCTCGTCGGTCTCGGCCTCGCCCGCGGCGTGGGCGCGTCCGTCGAGGATGGCGAAGGCTCGCACCCGCGCGCCGGCGAGCACGGGCTTGTCCCGGATGTCGTCGTCGTCCTTCTTCGACGGCTCGTCCGCGACGTGCACGACGACGTCGAGGATCCCGTCGCGACCGGTGATCTCCTCCGGCACGGAAGGCGCGACGAGGTCGACCGGCGCCGCACGGAGGGCGGCCCCCGGCCAGCCCGCGACCCAGAGCAGCCCCGCGAGCACGAGCAAGAGGGCACGCAGTCGAGCGAGCGTCATTCCCACTCGGGTCCTCGGTCCTCCACGGTCGCGCATCGGATCGGAGCGCATCGAAGCCAGGTCGGCCCACCAACGAGAGCACAACAAGAGGCCGGCTTCGAAGCTTCCGTCATGTCGCCCGATACCGCGGTTCTGCTATTCCTTTCCATGTGCGGCCGAAGCTCGGCTCGAAAATCGCGCTTGGTGCCTTCGGCCTGGCATTCGCGCTCGCCACGGGCTGCGGAACCGAGCGGCCGCCCGTGACCCACGGAAGCGCGTCGGCGTCCGGAGGGAGCGGCGGAGGCGACGTCTTCGATCATCCCGACCCTCGAGACACGAAGCCGCCGGGCTGCGGGAGCCTTCCGGACGGCTCGCATTGCGATTGTGTCGACGTCCCGCTCTACGTGGACCCGCCGATCATCTACTTCGTCCTCGATCGATCGGCGAGCATGGCCAATCCGGACAAGTGGAACCAGGTCCGGCGCACTGTCGCCACGATCATGCGCAACCTCGGCCCACGCGCGAACTTCGGCGCGACGATGTTCCCGGCCGTGGGCTCCGATCCGTGCGCGCCGGGGACGCAGGTCATGGGCGTACGCAACGGCGATCCTCCGTCGTCGGGCGCCGACGGACCGGCCACGCAGAAGCTCCTCTCGGTGACCCGCGTGACGCCGAACGGCGGCACCCCCACCGCGGCGACGCTCGAGCGAGTGCTCGGCGACCTCGGGACGATCGCAGGTCGGAAGTTCGTCATCCTGGCGACGGACGGCGCGCCCAACTGCAACGCGAACGCGACCTGCGGCTTCGACCAGTGCCAGCTCAACATCGAGAACGTCATGGGGTGCCCGAAGTACGGCCCCTTCAACTGCTGCGAGCCGCCGGACGGCTTCCGCGAGAACTGCAACGATGGTCCGCGCACGCTCGCGGCGATCGGCGCGCTGCGCAGCGCGGGCATCCCGACGTACGTCGTCGGCCTCCCCGGCGCGGCCCCGTACGCGGCGCTGCTCGATCAGATGGCGGAGGCCGGTGGGACCGCCCGAGGCGGCACGCCGAAGTACTACGCGGTCGACAGCGCGTCCGAGACCGTCATGCTCGCCGCGCTGAAGAAGATCGCCGCCCAGATCGCGGGCACGTGCGTGTTCGAGCTGAAGGAGCCGCCGGCCGATCCGCAGCTCGTCAACGTCTACCTCGACGACGTCATCCTCCCGTACGAGCCGACCAACGGCTGGACGATCGAGGGCAAGACGGTCACCCTCGTCGGAGAAGCGTGCGAGCGCGTGATGAACGGGGACGTGCTCGACGTGAGGATCATCGCGGGGTGCCCGCGGGTGGAGCCGAAGTGAGGTCAGGCTCCGGGCTCCGGGCTCCAGTCGAGGGGTTCTGGGACTGCGCTCGGGAGAGCAGGGACCGTCCACGCTCGGCGGACGTCGTCCGGGAACGGTCACCTGCTGGAGACTGGAGTCTGGAGACTCCAGTCAGTCATCTCGGCGGAGAGGGCGGGATTCGAACCCGCGGTACGGTTGCCCGTACACATGATTTCCAGTCATGCACCTTCGGCCACTCGGTCACCTCTCCAGTGACGCAGCCGCCAGACCTAGCACGCTCCTCGCCGGATTTCAGCTTGCTTCGAGAGGCGGGCTCATCGGCCCCAGGCGCGCAGGGCGGCTGAGGTCGGGCCGTCGGCCACCACCTTGGGCCCCGACGGCGGATTCCCTTGGGTTTGCGCGCCTCCGGCCGCCTGCCGCTTCACGACGAGCTCGCGCCAGGCGAGGGAGCGGAGGGCCTCTGCCGCCAGGGGGTGGCTCGGGCGGACGTCGCTCACGCAGTCGGGGTCGAGCGAGAGATCGCAGACCTTGACCTCCCGCTCGCGGGCGCCGAGGAGCACGAACGGGCCCCAGCGCACGGAGAAGCGCGTCGTGGTCGCGGCGATGAGCGGGCGCTCCAGGCTCGGGCTCTTTCCTGCCGCGATCTTCCAGAGGCTCTCGCCCTCGACCCGTGCCGGCGGAGGCAGCCCGAAGGCCTCGAGGATCGTCGGCGCGACGTCGACGCCGCTCGTGGGCGCGGACACGCGCTCGCGCGGCGCCTTCGTGGGCGCGCGGAGCACGAGCGGCACCGCGAGGGCGCTCTCGACGAGCGCCTCGTCTTCGAGGAAGGGCACGTGCGCGGCGGCGTCGACGCCGATGTCGCCGGTGACGATCCACAGCGTGTCCTTGTCTCGCCCGAGCGCGCGTACGCGGCCGACGAGCGAGCCGAGCGCCGCGTCGTGCGCGGCGAGCGCCTTGCCGTGGAGGGCGAACGCGCGCTCGCGATCGGGATCGGTGAACAGGCGACCGCCGCCCAACCTGCGTGCCTTCGCGAGCGCCTCGCCGGCGTGCTTCGGCTCGAGGCCGCCCGAGTAGTCCGCGGGCGGCAGCTCCTTGAGCTCTTCGCTGGTCACGTCCCACGGCGGATGTCCGCCTCGCGCATGCACGAGCACGAAGAACCGGTCGTCCTTGTGCGCCTCGAGCCAGCGGCCGACGTCGTCGAAGATGGCGGTCGCCTCCGTCTCTTCGTCCGGCAGGCGCGCCACGAACGTCTCCCATCCGCGGGCGAAGCCGTAAGGCTCCGTCGTGGTCGGGTTCGCCGTGAACATCGCCGTGACGATGCCGGCCTGGCGCGCCGCCTGCGCCACCGTGACGACGGACGGCGAGATCGCCGCGTCCGCGTCGGAGGCGCCGTGCGCGCGAGGCGAGAGGCCGGTGAGCATCGAGCCGACCGCGCCGCTCGCCCAGCTCGAGGTGGCGCGGTGCGCCTCGAAGACGGCGCCGCCTCCGGAGGCGAGCGCGGCGAGCTCCGGCATGGCGATCGAGCCGCCGTGGAGGCCGATCAGGCGGCGCGAGATCGACCCCATCACGACCGCGATCACGCCGCGCACCTTCGGCATGGACGCGTCGGCGACCGGCTCGGCGCGCGCGTCGTTCGGGAGCACCACGCGCGCCTCGGCGAACGCGACGCGCGCACCCTTCGAGCTCCTCTTCGCGACGAGCTCGACCCCGGCGATCGTTCCGACGTCGCCGAGCGGGATGGCGATCGGCCGCCATCCCGGCGGATCCGTCGGGCCTCCGAGGTGGAAGCTCCCGACGATCCGCGGCTCGGCGCGATCGACGAGCACGCGCACCTCGGCTTCGGCCTCGCCGCCGCTCGCGCCGATGAAGCCTTCGAGGACGGCGCCGTTCGGAAGGAACGCGGTGCAGCGCGCGAAGCCGGGCGCGCGGAGGGAGACGGCGCGCCGTGAGGTCCCTCCGATGGAGACCGTCGTGATCGCGTCGTTGCGCGTCGGCGCGGAGTAGGGAGCGTCCCCGTCGTTCGGGCCGACGCGGATCCAGTCGATCTCGGCGAGGTCGTCGGACGACGAGCGGGGGCCGCCGTTGAATCGCAACAGGAGCTCGTTCGTCCCGCGCATCACGACGCCTTGCGCGCGAGCGGCCACGATCGTGGTCTCGCCCTTCGACAGCGAGAGCGCGCCGATGGGCTTGCCGTTCAGGTAGACGGAGATGCTGCGCGCGATGCCGCCGCGCACGCGCGCCTCGACCACGATGCCGGCGTCCGACTTCAGCTCGGCGGGGGAGACGAACGAGAGCTCGAGCGACCTCGATCGGACGGCGACCCACGACGCGCCCGCGTGCTCGCGCACCTCGACGTCCGGCGGTGAGATGCGCGGACCGGACATGCGCGAGCGCATCGTCGTGTCCCCGAGGTCGAGGAGCACGCCGCGATGACCGAAGGTGCAGTCGTCGCTCGTGCCGAGGAAGTCGATGAGCGCGGCCTCGCGCGGAGCGTCGGTCGCCTTCGCGCTCTTGATGCTCGGCGTCCCGCTCGCGGCGAGCGACGTCGTCGCGCCGCCGGACGGCGGGTCGCTCGAGCCGCAGCGCGAGCATCCGGTCGCGGACGCGAGCGCGAGGACGGCGGCGTACGCGGCCATGCGTCGCCCGTGGCGCCCGCCATGTGCGGGGCCATGGCCGACGATCGGGGGCGCCGTCCGCGGAGGCCGCATGGCCGGGCCTCTTACCGCGAACGAAGCCGGCGACAAAGCCGCCGGCCCGTGCGCTCAGAGCTTCAGGTGCGCGACGCGGCTCGAGTGGCGGTCGATCGTGCAATCGCGCTCGTCCGCGGCGGGCTTGCCCGTGCGGGACTTCGGTTCGTCCGCGCGGGCGGAGCTTCGCGACTTGCCGTCGCCCGCCGACGGCGTGTCGGCGGCGGGCACCGCGCCCTCGGCTGCGTCGCGCGTGGCGGGCCGAGCGTCCTGCGCGGCCGCCGTGGGCTCGTCGGTCTTCGCTTCGTCGCCCTTGCCGCCCTTCTCGTCCGCCGGCGCCTTCGCCGTGCTCGTCGTCTGGGGCGGCGGCAACGGGGTCTCCGCGGGCGGCGGCTGGGTCAGGTTGTGCATCTGGTTCTGCACCGGCGCGCTGCCGCCGGCCGTCGAGAAGTGGAGGACGGCCCACGCGACCACGCCGGTGGCGGCGACGAACGCGACCATCGGCCACTTCTTCCGCGTCGGCGTCGGCGTCGTGTCCTCGCTCGTCACCGATGCGAACGGCGTGAGGTCGTTCCTGTCCGTCGCGTCTTGCGGAGCGGGAACCTCACCGGCTTCTTCCTCGTCCTCCGAGTCGTCGACCGCGGGCGGCCGGATCGACGCCGAGCGCTCCGCGTAGACCACGGTGTCGTCGATGACGGTGGGCTCACCGAGCGCGAGGATCTGCTCGGCCGGCGGCGTGCCGTACTCCTCCTCGACCTCGGGAGGCGGCGGCGAGTTGCGCGGGCGGAGCGACTGCGGGTCGACGATCGCGCTCGGCGGATCGCTCGTCGAAGCGGCCTGAGCGGGCTCCGGCGAGCGGTGGATCACCTCGCGGAGCACCGCGTCCTCGAGCGACGACGCGGGGCCCGGCGTGGGGCTCATCCGCTGCGCCTCGGGCGCTTCGGGGGTGCACGGGGCCGCGGGCTCGGAGAGCGCTTCGGTGAGCGCGGGGACCGGCGACGGCGTGGCCGTCTTCGGCGCGAGCGCCGCGCGCGCGTCGGTGTGCTCGATGAGCGCGTTGAACGCCGGCCCGAGCAGGTCCTCGCCGTCGGCTCCCTCGATGCCCGTGACGAGGCCTCGCGCGGAGAGCTCGCAGAGCAGGTCGTCGAGGAGCGCCGGCTCGCAGCTTCCGCACGCCACGAGCTCGCGCGGCGGAGCGCCGTTGGCGAGGCGGCGCGCGACCAGACGCGCGCGCTCGGGCGTGGCCTTCAGGTAATCGGAGAGCGCTTCCTCGTCGATGCGGACCCGCGAGACGGCGTGCATCTGCGGGCCGGTGAGGATGGACATCGCCGCGCGCGCG
>Ga0207874_1001052_pt1 | contig 34148 bp, 33 predicted proteins | sample HigsolmetaAR201D_FD_184833 | JGI IMG/M metagenome (GOLD analysis project Ga0207874, IMG submission 184833) | Ionic liquid and high solid enriched microbial communities from the Joint BioEnergy Institute, USA - AR20-1-D (SPAdes) (version 2) ...
CCCGGCGTGGGCCGGGAGGATCGTCGGCGCCGTGTGTCGGGGCCGGTTCGGGGCGCCGGTGCGACGGGCGAGCGTTGAACGGGTCGGTGCGTCGCGGGGCACGCCGCCGGGCCGGCTCGACGAGGCGGCAGCGCGACCGCCGCGCGCTCAGTCCCGGCGCCTACTCGACGTCGTCGTCGAGGCCGTCACGACGCCGCTCCCGCTCGCGCAACCACAGGATCACCGCGAACAGCCCCAGCAGCACCAGCGGCATCAGCACGCTGATGACGTTGAGGACCTGGGTCACGGCGTCGGCGAGGAGCACGGATGGGACGGTAGCGACCAGGCCATCACGTCCGCGTCGTGGGTCGTACCACGCCGGTCGGGATGCGGCGAGACGCCTGCCGCCTAGGCGACCCCGGGGCGGCCGTGGGCCGCATGTGATCCCCGGTCGTCACGGGGCTTGTAACAACCTCCAACCCCTCTCCGGCAGCCGACAAAGCGGGGCCATCCGGGCTGCTCTACTGCCCCGGCAAGCTCGGGAATCAAGCCGAGCCCGAATCGAGAGGAGAGGTCGGCGAGCAGGCATCCCTGCCGCGCGGCGAGGCTATGGAGCAGTTCATCCAACAGACGATCAACGGCCTGTCCGTCGGCAGCGTGTTCGCGCTGCTCGGGCTGGGCGTGACGATGGTCTGGGGCGTCCTCGGCGTGCTCAACTTCGCGCACGCTCAGATCCTCACGTGGGGCGCCTTCTCGACCTGGTTCGCGCTCGACGCGGACATTCCCGTCCTCCCGGCGATCGCGATCGGCGTCCTCGTCGGCGTGCTGATCTCCGTCGCCCTCAACAGCACGGTGATCGCGGCGCTGCGCAAGCGCAACGCGCCCGAGTTCGCTTTCGTGGTCGCGACCATCGGAGTCGCGTTGGTCATGGAAGAGGTCCTGCGCGAGGTGACGGACGCGGAGACGCGTCCGTTCCCCCGCGACGGGTTCCCGACCGGCGCCGTCACGATCGGCTCGATCAGCATCCCCGGCCTCCAGGTCGTGGTGCTGATCGTCTCGGTGCTGGTGATGATCGCGCTCGCCTACTGGTTGAACAGGACCAAGGGCGGCCGCGCGGTACGCACCGTGGCCTACAACCGCGAGACGGCCGAGCTCCTGGGGATCAACTCCAAGCGCGTCTACACGATCGCCTTCGCGATCTCCGGCGCGCTCGCCGCGATCGGCGGGGTGTTCGTCTCGGTCGATTCGGCGGCTATCTCCTACTCGACAGGTGACCCCCTGCTGCTCACCGCGTTCGCGGTGATGATCCTCGGCGGGATGGGGTCGCCGAAGGGCGCGATGGTCGGCGGCCTCGTCCTCGGCATCGCGCAGGTCTACGCGACCGTGTACGTGTCCAGCGTCTTCCGTCAGGCGGTGGCGATGTTGATCATCCTCGCGGTGCTGCTGGTGCGGCCGCAGGGTCTATTCGGGGAGCCGCAGTCCGCCCGTGTCTGAACTGCTCGGCTCATACGAATTCACCCTGAACGTCATCCTCGTTCAGGCGATCCTGGTCCTCAGCCTCTACGTCGTCTTCCAGGCTGGGCTGCTGTCGATGGCGTCCGTCGGCTTCATGGCGGTCGGCGGATACGCCACCACGCTGCTCACGCTCGAGCAGAACTGGCCGATCCTCGGCGGCGTCGTCGCCGGCGCCGTCATGGGCGGGGTGGTGGCGGCGATCTTCGGGATTCCGGTGCTGCGATTGGGCGGCATCTACCTGGCGCTCGGCAGCCTCGCGCTGTCGCAGGCGATCGTCATCGGGATCGCGAACTTCGAGTTCACGAACGGCGCCCGCGGGTTCGCGGGGATCGAGCTTGCCGTGACCACCGAGCACCTCTTGCTGGTGCTCATCGTCACCGGCGTGATCCTCCAGATCACGCACCGCTCCTACATCGGGCGCGCGATCCGGGCGATCCGGCTCGACGAGCGGACGGCCGAGGGCCTCGGCATCAACACGGTGCTCTACAAGCGCGTGCTGTTCGCGTTCTCCGGCGTCCTTGCCGGTCTGGCCGGCGCGCTCGAAGCCCACCTGACGGGCGTGATCAGCCCCGACCAGTATGGCTTCGACCTCCTGGTCGTTGCCTTGACCTACATGATCGTGGGGGGCTCCGGTCACTGGATCGGGCCGCTCGGCATGACCGTCGTGCTTGGCATCGTTCGCGATCAGCTCGGCCTGGGCGGCACCAGCCTCGAGAACATCATCTTCGGCTCGCTGCTCGTCGCAGTGATGATCCTGGCGCCGGCCGGCATCAGCGACCGCGTCATGTACCGCGACATCGGCCGCTGGATTCGCCGCAAGAGGACGGGCCGCGGAGTGCAGGTGGTCACCACGCCGCAGGGGGAGGTGAGCTAGCGGTGCTCGAGCTCGAGGGCATCGTCAAGACCTTCCGAGGCGTCAAGGCCATCGACGGCGTGACGCTGAAGGTTCCCGAGCGGGGCGTGTTCGGCCTCATCGGCCCGAACGGCGCCGGCAAGACGACGCTCGTCAACCTCATCACCGGCTACCTGACCCCCGACGAGGGCCGGATCACCTTCGACGGGCACGACGTCGTCGGGCTCGCGCCGCACAAGCTGGCCGCCCTCGGCGTGGCGCGGACCTACCAGAACCTTCGCCTGTTCGAAGGCTCCACGGTCCGCGAGAACGTGATGATCGGCCGCCACCTCGCGGCCTCCTCGGGCGGTCTGGCGCGGTTCCGGCCGCGGTGGCGCAAGGCTGCGGATCCGGTGACCGAGGAGCTGCTCGGGCGGCTCGGCCTAGCCGAGCTGGCCGATCTGCAGGTCGACGAGCTCTCCTACGGGTTGCGGCGCCGGGTGGAGATCGCCCGTGCGCTCGCCACGGACTGCAAGACCCTCCTGCTTGACGAGCCCACCGCGGGCATGACCGCGGCGGAGGCCGACGGGATCGGGCAGCTGATGCGCGAGCTCGCGGAGCAGGGGGTCACGGTCGTTCTCGTCGAGCACAACATCCGCCTGGTCACGGCCACCTGCGACCAGATGGCGGTGCTCGACTGGGGCAAGGTCATCGCCCAGGGGCCGCCGGCCGAGGTATGGGCGCTGGATGCGGTGCAGGTCGCCTACGTGGGCAAGCGCCGCGACAAGGCAGGGCAACCAACGACTGCGCGAACGCGCACCTGATCGCACGGAGTGGTTTCAACATGCAGATTCGCAAGGTGATGGCTGCACTGGCCGCGCTCATCCTCGCGGTGGGTGTGGCTGCATGCGGCGGCAGTGACAACGACAGCTCCGCCTCCAGCGGTGGTGGTTCGGACGGCGGCGGTCTGACCGGGACCATCAAGATCGGCGTGCCACTTGACACCTCCGGCAGCGCCGCGGTGGCAGGCATCGGCACGCTCGAGAAGCGCGGCGTGGAGCTTGCCGCCAAGGAGATCCGCGAGACGAAGTTCCTGGGCGACGCCAACCTGGAGCTCGTCATGGTCGACACCAAGGCCGACAAGCAGGAGGCCGTGAAGGCGGTGCGCGACCTCATCTCGCGCGAGAAGGTCCACGCGATCGTCGGCTTCACCCTGACGCCCTCGTTCCTCGCCGCCGGGCCGATCGCCCAGCAGCAAGGCGTTCCGGTGATGACCGTCGGCCTGTCCGCCGACGGCGTGACCGAGGTGGGCGACTACGTCTACCGGATCTACCCGTCGCTGAGCCGCCTCTTCGAGAAGAGCGATCCCGAGTTCCTGAAGTCGATCGGCGCCAAGACCGCGGCTTTCCTGTACGGCAACGACACCGAGACGACCGTCGGCCAGTTCAAGAAGCGTCAGGAGATCGTCAAGGAGCTCGGCATCAAGACCGTCGAGGTCCAGACGGTCACCGCGCAGGACACCGACGTGCGTGCCCAGCTCACGCAGATAAAGAACGCCAAGCCGGACGTGTTCTTCATCAACGTGAATTCGGGCCAGCAGCCGGGGATCCTCGTCCAGGCTCGTGAGATCGGGCTGCTCCCCAACACGCCGATGATCGGCGACGTGGGCTTCGGCGCCGAGCCGACCCGCAAGCAGGCCGCGAAGGCCATGCAGTGCGCCCTGTTTGCCACGACCTACACGCCGGACAACAAGACCGGCCGTAACCCGGAGTTCGTGAAGCTGTACGCCGAGGAGTACGACGGCGACACGGCCGACGACTTCGGGGCGTGGGGCTACGACGCGCTGTGGGCGGTCGCCCGCGCCATCAAGGCGGCGAACTCGACCGAGCCGGAGGCCATCCGCGACGCCCTCAAGACCCTGAAGGTCAGTGGCGCCCTCGGCGACTACGGCTGGGACGAGACGCGCCAGCCGACGCAGGAGCCGACCATGCTCCAGGTGGTCGACGGCAAGCTGGAGCACTGGACGCCCGAGTCGACCTGCGAGCGCTAGGAGAGCCTGTGCCTTCCAGCGCGGACCGCACGGCGGCATCCGCACGGGCCGGGGCGACCGAGGTCGCCCCGGCCCGGCCCCCCTTCCCGGCCTCGGGCAGCCCGCTGCTCGAGGTCCGGGGCCTCGCCGTCAGCTACGGCACCGTCGAGGCGGTCCGCGGGATCGACCTCGCGGTCAACGAAGGCCAGGCCCTCGCGGTCGTCGGGCCCAACGGCGCGGGCAAGACCACGTTCCTGCGCGCCGTCTCCGGCCTGATCCCGGCGCGCGCAGGCGAGGTCACGATGGACGGCGAGTCCATCCTCGGCAAGCCGGCGTGGAAGATCGCGCGCCGAGGGTTCGCACACGTGCCCGAGGGCCGGGCGATCATCGAGCCGCTCACGGTGCGCGAGAACCTGATGATGGGCGCGTACGCGGTTCCGTCCGGGGGCGTGGACGAGCGCTTCGAGCGGATGCTCACGCTCTTCCCTGCCCTCGAGCGGAGGCTTGACGTGCACGCGGGGCTCCTCTCCGGAGGCGAGCAGCAGATGCTCGCCATCGCGCGTGGGCTGATGTCCGAGCCCCGGCTCCTGGCCATCGACGAGCCGTCGATGGGGCTGGCGCCGGTCGTCGTCGACGACGTGCTCGACGGGCTGCGGCGGGCGATCGACTCCGGGGTCTCGGTGCTCCTGGTCGAGCAGAACCTACAGCTTGCTCTGGATCTCGCAGACCACGTGTGCGTGCTGGTCAACGGAGAGATCGTGCTCTCGGGTGCCCGGGCGGAGGCGCCCGAGGATCTCCTCGCCATGTACATCGAAGGACAGAAGGACTGACTGGTGCTCACGCATCGCGACATGCTGCGACGGGCGAGCGTCGCATACGGAAACCGCCCGGCCATCGGGATGGTCGGCGAGCGGCCGCTCACCTACCGCGAGCTCGACGAGCTGACAGGACGCATCGCCGCCGGCCTGGCCGCCCTCGGGCTGGGCCCTGGCGACCGGATGATGTGGATCGACCAGAACCGGGTCGAGTACCTGCTCGCCTACTTCGCGACGGCGAAGATCGGGATGACGATCTCGCCGGTCAACTACTGGCTCCGCACGCGCGAGATCGAGCCGCTGGCGAAGCTCGTCGACCCGGCAATCGTCGTCGCGGGGCCCGACTACCGCCGCACCATCCGCGAAGCGGTCGGCACCGACCGCGAGCGCCACTGGGTCGCCGTAGGCGACGAGGTTGGCGACGGCTGGCTGCCGTGGAGCTCCCTGGTGGCCGACGAGCCGCACCCCGGGCTCGACATCGACGAGCGCACCATCCACGAGATCATCTTCACCAGCGGGACCACCGGGCAGTCGAAGGGCGTCATGCGCTCCCAGCGGGGGCGGATCATCGACTCCTTCCAGGCCGCCCTCGGCTACGAGCTGACCCGCAACGACCACATGTTGTGGTTCCTGCCGCAGTTCCACATCGGCGGCGCGGCGGTCCCCAACCAGCTCCTCATCCAGGGCGGGCGCGTCTCCCTCCTCCGGCGATTCGACCCCGAGGCGGCGGCTCAGGCCATCGCCCAGGGCGTCACCTACGTCGTAGGCGTGCCCGCCCACTACAGCCTCATGAGAGAGTCCGGAGTGCTCGATGGGGTTGACACCAGCCACGTCCGCGGCTGCTACGTGGGCGGCAGCTCCGCCTCCCGCGAGGTGTTCGAGTCGATCCTCGAGCAGTTCCCCAACGCCGAGCTCGTGCACGGCTACGGCTCCACCGAGTCGGGCCCGCACACGATGGCGCTCCGCGGCCAAGCGTTCCTCGACCACTTCGGTGCCCTGGGCCTGCCGGTGCCGGGCACGGAGGTGCGTGTCGTGGACGAGCTCACCGGCGCCGACGTGCGGCGCGGCGAGGTGGGTGAGCTGTGGGTCCGCTCGGACGCCGTGATGGAGGGCTACCTCGGTCGCCCGGACCTGACCGAGAAGACGCTCGTCGACGGCTGGCTGCGGACCGGCGACCTCGTCCGCCAGGACGAGGACGGCTACTTCACGATGGTCGACCGCGCCAAGGACATGATCATCACCGGCGGCGAGAACGTCTACCCGCGCGAGGTCGAGGACGTGCTCGCGTCACACGACGCCGTGGTCGAGGCGGCGGTGATCGGGGTCCCCGACGACGTCTACGAGGAGCGCGTCGTCGCGTACGTGCGGCTCGAGCCGGGGGTCGACGCGCCCGAGCCGGGCGAGCTCATCGCGTACGTCCGCCAGCGCCTGGCCGGCTTCAAGACCCCGAAGGAGCTGTACATCGTCGACGACCTGCCGCGCACCGGCGTCGGCAAGATCGCCAAGCAGGCGCTGCGCGAGAGCTACCGGGCCGTCGCGCGGGGGGCGTGAGAATGCCGGGGCCGCTCGACGGACTCCGTGTCTTCGATCTCACCCAGGTCATCGCGGGACCGTTCTGCACCCGGCTGCTCGCAGACATGGGCGCCGAGGTCATCCGCGTGGAGCCCCGCGGCGGCGACCTGATGCGTGGCCTGCCGGTCGCCTACGAGGGCGACAAGAGCACCGCGTTCGCCCAGTACAACCACGGCAAGCGCTCGGTCGGAATCGACCTCAAGAGCGATGACGGTCGGGAGGTCGCGCTGCGCCTGGTCGAGTGGGCGGACGTCGTGGTCGAGAACTTCCGGGCCGGAACCATGGACCGGCTGGGGCTCGGCTACGCCGTGCTCCGCGAGCGCAACCCCAATGTGATCCTCTGCTCGCTGTCGACGTTCGGCGCGACCGGCCCGTACTCGCATATGTCCGGCTTCGGTCTGGTGGCCGAGGCGTACTCGGGGCTCATGTCGCTCACCGGCGAGGAGGGCGGGCCGCCGATGCACTTCGGCACTCCGCTCGCGGATATGAACGCTGCGGTGCACGGGGTGGCCGCGATCGGCGCCGCGCTGTACCGCCGCGAGCGCACCGGCGAGGGGACCCACATCGACATATCGATGTACGACGCCCTGTTCGCGATGATCGACCAGGCTCCGGCGCTCGCCCACTTCACGGAGGGCAGGCGGCTGCAGGGGAAGTACGGGCGGCGTCACTCCTCCACCGTCCCCTCGGGGGTGGCGGCCGCGGCCGACGGGCGCTGGGTGAGCTACGGTGCCCCGGGCGATCGGGCGTTCGCCCTCGTCGCGCAGGCGATGGGAGAGCCGGCGCTGGCGAGCGACGATCGGTTCGCGACCGTCGAGGCCCGGATCGCGAACCAGGACGAGCTCTACGAGCGCATCGAGCGCTGGGCAGCCACCGTGCCGACCGCCGAGGAGCTCGAGAAGCGCTTCACGGAGGCCGGCGCCAGCGCGGCGGTCGTGCGCACCGTCGCCGACAACCTCGCCGACCCGCACCTCGTGGAGCGGGGCACGCTGGCGCCGGTCCGGATGGACGACCGCGACGTGCTCATGCAGGTCGCGCCGTACCGCTTCAGCGGATGCGAGGTCCGTCCCGGTGCGCCCGCACCGCATATCGGAGAGCACACGGAGGAGGTCCTCCGGGACGTCCTCGGTCTCGACGACGCAGAGCGCGAGCGACTGTTCGCGACGGGAGCCGTCCACGGGTCTCGCCGCACCTGACCAAGCCGAGGAGAGGCATGTCCGATACCGCAGTTGAGTACCACGTCGACCTCGAGCGCCGCGACGGCGGCCAGATCGCGTGGCTGAGGTTCCATAGCACGCACAAGATGAACGTGATGACCCTCGACACGCTCGCGCGCATGGTGCAGGCGGTCGACGAGGTCAAGCAAGACGAGGACATCCGCGTCCTGGTCGTCGCCGGCAAGGAGGACGTGTTCAGCGGGGGTGCGGACCTCGAGATGCTGCGCGACCTCGGCGACGACAAGTACAAGTCCTACATCGCCACCGAGTACGAGCTGTTCCGGAAGCTCGAGGAGCTGCCCTGCATCACCGTGGCGGCGATCCCCGGCCCCTGCATCGGAAACGCCGCCGAGATCGCGCTGGCATGCGACTACCGGGTCGCCCGGGCAGACATGCGCTTCGGCTATCCCGAGCTGATCGTCGGCTTCGTGGCCCCGGCGCAGCGTCTCAGCCAGTACGTGGGTATCGGCAAGGCCAAGGAGCTGCTCTACGAGGGTCGCCTGATCGGCGCCGAGGAGGCGGAGCGGCTCGGGCTCGTCACCAAGGTGGTCGACGCCGACCTGTTCGAGGCCGTCCAGAAGGAGGCGGAGCGCTACGCACGGATCGCGCCGTTCGCGCTCCCGCTGACCAAGCAGGGCATCCACCGCTGCTACGGAATGCCCGGGCGCTTTGATGCGCTCGAGGCCAGCTCCGCGTTCGCGACCTACAAGAGCGAGGACTTCCAAGAGGGCTCGAGCGCCGCGCTCGAGCGCCGTAAGCCCGATTTCAAGGGCCGCTAGGAGGTGTCGATGCCGGTTCGCTACGAGGAGCGCGACGGCGTAGCGGTTATCACGATCGACCGCCCGGAAGCTCGCAACGCCGTCAGTCCCGAGGTTGCGCGCGGTATCGAGGAGGCGATCGACCGCGTCGAAGCCAACTCCGACGTCCAGGTGGCGGTGCTGACCGGAGTTCCGCCGGTCTTCTGCGCGGGCGCCGACCTGAAGGCGATCGGGGAGGGTCGCGGCGACGAACTGTCCACCGAGCGCGGCGGGTTCGCCGGCGTGGTCCGGCGCGAGCGCGTCAAGCCCCTGATCGCTGCCGTCGACGGTCCGGCGCTGGCCGGCGGGCTCGAGATCGTCCTGAGCTGTGATCTGGTGGTTGCCTCGACGAACGCCCGGTTCGGGCTACCGGAGCCGAAGCGCGGCCTGGTCGCGGGCGCCGGCGGGATCTTCAGGCTCGCCCGCAAGCTGCCCGAGAACCTCGCGCTTGAGGTCGTGCTGACGGGCGATCCGTTCGATGTCGACGTCGCCCGGCGGTTCGGGCTCGTCAACGCCGTGTGCGAGCCGGGCGAGGCGCTCCAGACGGCGCTGGAGCTGGCGGGGCGCATCACCGTGAACGCTCCGCTCGCCGTGCGCGAGTCCCGCGCGGTGGCACTGGCGGGGATTCAGGACGAGGAGGCCGCCTGGCAGCGGACCTATCAGGCGACCGAGGTCGTGATGGCCAGCCGGGACGTACAGGAAGGCGTTCGCGCCTTCGTCGAGAAGCGCGCCCCGGTGTGGACCGGCAACTGATCGCGGTACAGGCCGGGTGGTAGAGGATGTTGACCGGACGGCAGTACCTCGAGTCGCTTCGCGACGGCCGCAGGACATACGTCGAGGGGGAGCTGGTCGAGGACGTCACCGAGCACCCTCTCCTCCGCAAGGCGGCGGCGTGGGTCGCCCGCGGCTACGACCGGTACCACGACGCGGACCCGGACGGCCTCAACCCGCTGACCGCCCCTCCGCGCAGCGTGGAGGAGCTGCGGGCCCGCATACCGATGATGACCGAGGCCGACCTCATCACCTTCACGACCTTCCAGTCGTTGATGACGCTGCTGACCGCGGCGCCCCGGGTGGCGGCGAAGCACCCCGAGCTCGGCGAGCGCATCTACGCCTACGTCGAGGACGCGCGCCGGCGGGACATCCGGATCACCGAATGCATCACCGACGGCAAGGGCGACCGGTCGTTGGCCCCGTCGGACCAGGCCGACCCCGACGCCTACGTCCGCATCGTCGACCGGCGGCCCGACGGCATCGTCATCCGCGGGGCGAAGCTCCATATCACTGGGGCGTCGCTCGGCCATGAGCTCTTCGTGATGCCCACCAAGCGCATGAAGGAGGGCGAGGAGCAGTACGCGGTCGTCTGCGCGGTTCCGGTGAACGCGCCCGGGGTGGCAACCATCAACACCACCTACGCGCCGCGGGCCAAGGACGACCGCCACTTCCCTTTCACCAGGCACGAGCAGATGCCGGACTGCTTCGTGATCTTCGACGACGTCTTCGTCCCCTACGAGCGCGTCTTCTTGGACGGGCAGGTCGAGTTCTCGGCCCTGTTCGCCCACTCGCTCGGCCTGTGGGAGCGCACCGGCGGGGTGAGCGTCATGGCTCGGGAGGCCGACACTCTCGTTGGCCTCGCGCAGCTCATCGCCGAGGCCAATGGGTTGGATAGGGTCGAGCACATCCGGGAGAAGATCTCGGAGCTCGTCATCTACGCAACTCTGATCCGCGCGGGCCTTGAGGCCGCGATCACCAACGCGCACACCACCGAGGACGGCTTCGTCTTCCCGGACGAGCTGTACACCAACGCGGCCAAGTACCACGGGGCCGCCCAGTACAACGAGATGGTCCGGCACCTGCACGACATCGCCGGTGGCTCGGTGCTCACCGCACCGACGATCGCCGACCTCGAGCACCCGGACGTTGGCACGTTCGTCGAGAAGTACATGACCGCCAACCCCAAGGTCAGCGGGGAGGAGCGGATCCGTCTGTTCCACGCGATCCGCGACCTGACCGCCGACGCGTTCGGCGGTTGGCATCTGGTCACCAACGTGCAGTCCGGCGGCGGCTTGTACGCACAGCGGATCGTCACGCGGAAGCACTACGACATGGCCAACGCGAAGGCCCTCGCGCGCAAGGCCGCGGGGCTCGAGCAGCCGCAGGCTGCCGGGGCATGAGGTTGAGCATCGCCGAGTTCCGCAGACGGCGCACCGCGATTCGCGAGCAGCTCGGCGGGGCCAGGCGCCTCCAGGCCCTCCGCGACGCCGGTCGGCCGACGGTGCGCGAGAGGATCGAGGCCCTCGTCGACCCGGGGAGCTTCTCCGAGCTGGGCACCTTCGCCCGCTCCGCCCGTCCGGAGGACGCGGAGGTGACGCCGGGCGACGGCAAGGTCGGCGGCTTCGCACGGATCGACGGCCGTACCGTCGTCGTCGCCGGCGACGACATCACCGTCAAGCGCGCGTCCAGCTCCCTCGTCGGGGGACGCAAGCTGAGGCGGCTCTTCCGGGCCGCACTCGAGGCCGGGGTGCCGATGGTCTTCTTCGGCGAGACCGGCGGCGCGCGCATCCCCGACATGATGGGGTCGGACGGCTTCTCCGAGATCGGGCCGTTCGCCTTTCCCTTCGAGCGGCGGCGGCGCGTTCCCCTGGTGACGGTGATCGTCGGTGAGTCCTACGGGGGCTCCTCCTTCATGGCCGCCGTCAGCGATCTGGTGATCCAGGTGCGCGGAAGCTGCCTGGCGATCAGCTCGGCGCGGGTCATCGGCGCCGCCACGGGGGAGGACGTCACCTCCGAGGAGCTGGGCGGCGTGGACGTCCATGCCGCCAGGACCGGGCAGATCGACCTCGTCGCGGAAACCGAGGAGGAGGCGTGTGACCAGGTGCGCCGCTTCCTCGCCTACATGCCGTCGAACCACGCCGAGCCTCCACCGCGCAGCGGCCGGATCGAGGCCAGCCCGGACGCTGAGCGCGTCGCCGACCTGGTCCCGGAGAGCCGCCGCCGCGCCTACGACATGAGGAAGGTCGTGCACGCGATCGTCGACCGGGAGAGCTGGTTGGAGCTGGCGCCGCGGTTCGCGCCCTCTCTGGTAACGGGCCTGGCACGGATCGGCGGCCTGCCGGTTGCGGTGCTCGCCAACCAGCCGATGCACCAGGCGGGGGCGCTCACGCCCGACGCGTGCGACAAGGCGACCCGGCTGATCTGCATGTGCGACGCCTTCGGGCTCCCGATGCTCTTCCTGCACGACACCCCCGGCTTCATGATCGGCCGCCGGGTCGAGCACGACCGGCTGCTGGCCAAGAGCATGCTCATGAAGCAGGCGGTTGCGATGTCCACGGCGCCGAAGGTGAGCGTGATCGTGCGCAAGTCGTTCGGGCTGGCGAACCACGTCATGTGCGGAATCGGCATGGGCGCGGACCTGCTGTGCGCGTGGCCGACCGCCGAGATCTCGTTCATGGATCCGGGGGCGGCGGCCAATGTCGTCGCTCCGTCGGCCGACGGCGACGACGTGATCGAGCGCGTCACGCGGGACGCCGCGCCGTACGGCGCAGCGGGCCTGATGCACGTCGACGAGATCATCGACCCGTCGGAGACGCGACAGGTCGTGCTCGGTGCGCTCGAGCGCGCGGCGGCGCGGCCACGGGACCCTCGCTGCCCGCGTCCGCTGGCGTCGTGGCCTATGTCATGGTGACGCCGCGCGCCACGCGGCGAGCACTGTCTCGCTGTCGTGCTCGCCCCGCCGGGGAGGCGGACCCCCGACCGCGCCCGGCGTCCGGCTGAGGCGCGGGGCGGGAGCCGGCTGCCTGACGTCGCCGACGGTGATGAACCCGTCGCGCGCCGATACGTGCGGATGCTCGGCGACCTCGTCGGGTCGGAGCACCGGGGTGACGCAGGCGTCGGAGCCCTGGAAGCGGCGTTCCCACTCGTCGCGGGTCGCGGAGGCGAAGATCTCCTCCAATCTGCGGTGGAGCTTCGGGTGGCGGGACCGGTCGTGCTGCGGCCAGTCGTCTGGGTCGAGTCCGAGGCGCGCGAGCAGCTCCCGGTAGAACTGCGGCTCGAGCGCTCCGACGGCGACGAACCGGTCGTCGGCGGTGCGGTAGCAGCGGTAGAAGGGCATGCCGCCGTCGAGCAGGTTGCTCTCGCGTTCGGTGCTCCAGGCGCCGGCGGCCATCATCCCGTGGAAGGCAGTGGTGAGCGCGGCGGCGCCGTCCACCATCGCTACGTCGACGACCTGGCCCCGCCCCGACCGGGTCCGCTCGAACAGGGCGCACAGGATGCCGAAGGCCAGGAACATGCCGCCCCCGCCGAAGTCGCCGACGAGCGCGAGCGGCGGAGGGGGAGGGCGGTCCGCGAACCCGACTGGATAGAGCGCGCCGGCGAGACCGACGTAGTTGATGTCATGGCCCGCCATCGAGGCATACGGCCCGGCTTGGCCCCAGCCGGTCATGCGGGCGATGATCAGCAGCTCGTTGCGCTCCGCCAGGACGTCGGGCCCGAGGCCGAGGCGCTCGAGGACACCCGGCCTGTAGGGGTCGATCAGCACGTCGGCGACCGCCGCCAGCTCGAGCAGCCGTTCGCGCCCGGCGGGGTCCTTCAAGTCGAGGACGACCGAGCGGCGGCCGCGGGCTAGCACGTCGGCCTGGAGCGACGGATCGCCGCTCGCATGGGCCGGACGGTCCACCTGGACTACGTCCGCACCCATGTCGGCAAGCAGCATCCCGGCGAACGGGGCGGGGCCGATTCCGGCCAGCTCGAGGATGCGGACCCCGGCAAGGGGTCCAAGGGGCTGGGCATCGCTCATCGTCACGGTCATAACGCGCGGGCGCAGGCGTCCGGTAGCGCGCCCGTGCCAGCCGCTGTGCGTTCGTCCAACGGCTGCGCGAGCGGCGGATGCGGTCCGATTCCGCGTGGTTAGCGTCGCGGGCCTGACGAGAGGCACGAAAGCCGGTCCGCGCCTGATTCTCCTGGCGCTCTGCGTGGCGGCCCTGGCGTGGTCGCTGGGCCAGACGATGGTCCTACCGGCCTTCCCGCAGCTCCGCGAGGCATTCGACGTCGACGCCGCTCAGGTCGCATGGGCGCTCACCGCGTACCTGGTCCCGGCCGCGATCTTCACCCCGGTCATCGGCCGCATCGGCGACATGGTGGGCCGCAAGCGCGTGCTGATCGCGGTGCTGGGGATCCTCGTGGTGGGCTCGGCGGTGTCGGCGCTGGCGCCGACCTTCGGCGTGTTCATCGCCGGCCGCATCCTGCAGGGCGTGGCCGGCGGGATCTTCCCCCTCTGCTTCGCGATCATCCGCGAGCAGCTCCCGCTCCGGAAGGTGGCGCCCGCGATCGGCACCATCTCCGCACTTGTAGGTGTTGGCGGCGGGGCGGGTCTGGTGATCGGCGGCGTGCTGCTCGACCAGTCGTCGTACGTCGGCATCTTCTGGGTCGGCGCGCTGATCGCATTGGGCGGCGCGACCGCCGTGGCGGTAGTCGTGCCCGGGTCGGCGCCCGGCCGACGGACGCCGATCGACGTGCCGGGCATCGTGGTGCTCGGCGTCGGCTTGGTGCTTCCGCTCGTGGCGATAGCTCGCGCGAACGAATGGGGGTGGATGAGCGCGCCTGTGCTTGGCCTCATCGCCGCAGGGGGAGCGGTCCTCGCCCTGTGGGTGAGGCTCCAGGCCCGAACGGAGCACGCTCTCGTCGACATCCGGTCGTTGGGCGCTCCGCCGGTGCTGATGACCAACATGGCCACGTTGATGGTCGGCGTCGGCGTGTTCGGCTCGTTCGTGCTGACTCCTCAACTCGCGCAGACGCCGACCTCGACCGGCTACGGGGTCGGCCTGAGCGCGACCGGCGCCGGCCTGGTCATGCTTCCCGGGTCGCTGGCCATGCTGCTGGCCGGGCCGGCTTCCGGGGCGCTGGGTAACCGCGCCGGCAACAAGATCTCGCTGGTGACGGGCGCACTCGTCGCCGCGGCGGGGCTGACACTCCTCGCGCTGGAGCACAGGAGCGTCACGGCCCTCCTCTGCTTCAGCGCGATGCTGTCGACCGGGGTGGGGTTCTGCTTCGCGGCGCTCCCCAACCTGATAATCGAGGCCGTATCGCCGGAGCGGACGGGCGAGGCGACCGGGATGAACGCCTTGATCCGCCAGGTCGGATCGTCCGTCGGCACCCAGGTCAGCGCCGCGGTCCTGGCGGGCAGCGTGGCGTCCGCGGGCGGGCTTCCGACCGACGCCGGCTACACGCTGGCCTTCCTGATCGGGGCGCTGGGCGCGTTCGCAGCGGCCGGGGTCGCCGCGTTCATCCCGGTCGTGAAGTTCGACAACAGACGGGCAGGATCCCGTTGGAGCGGCGCAGCCGAGGAACGATGCTCGGGCAATGCGTCGCACGATCTTCGACGACGTTCATGAGGATTTCCGCGAGTCGGTCCGCGGGTTCCTGGTCAGGGAGGCGCTTCCCCACACCGAGGAGTGGGAGGAGGCCGGGCTCGTCCCGCGCTCGTTCTGGCGCCGCGCCGCCGAGCAGGGGCTCGTTGGCTTCGCCGTACCGGAGGAGCTGGGCGGGGCCGGACTCGACGACTTCCGCTTCAACGTCGTCCTCGACGAGGAGGTCGCCCTCACCGGTGTGGTGGGCGACAACTTCAACCTAACCAACGACATCGTCGCTCCCTACCTGCTGGACCTCACCAACGACTCCCAGCGCCGCCGGTGGCTGCCCGGGCTCGCCTCCGGAGAGCAGGTGTGGGCGATCGCGATGTCCGAGCCGGGCGCCGGCTCCGACCTGCGCGGCATCAAGACCAGCGCCGTGTGGCGTGGAGACCACTACGCGGTGACCGGCTCCAAGACGTTCATCACCAACGGCATCCAGGCCGACAAGGTGATCGTCGCCGCGCAGGCGAGTGGCGGGGAGGTCGAGGGGATGGCGTTGCTCGTCCTCGACGCCGATGCCGAGGGTTACCAGCGCGGACGCAAGCTCCGGAAGGTCGGGCGCCGCGCGCAGGACACTGCCGAGCTGTTCTTCAACGAGGTGCCTGTTCCGCCCGAGGACGTCATCGGCGAGGTGGGCAAGGGACTGCACTACCTGATGCGCAACCTCGCGCAGGAGCGCCTCTCGATGGCCGTCATCGCGGTCGCCGCCGCGGAGCGGGCGTTCGATCTGACGCTCGACTACGTGCGCAACCGGTACGCCTTCGGCAGCCCCATCGGCAGCTTCCAGGCTAACCGCTTCACGCTGGCCGACATCCGCACCGAGCTCGACGTCGCGCGCGCCTACATCGACCGCTGCATCGAGGCCCACGTCCAGGGAGAGCTGACGCCGGCCGAGGCCGCGAGCGCCAAGCTCTGGACGACCGAGCTGCAGTTCTCGGTCATGGACCGGTGCGTGCAGCTTCACGGCGGCTACGGCTACATGGAGGAGTACGAGATCTCGCGCATGTGGCGCGACGCGCGCGTCACGCGGATCTACGGAGGGACCAGCGAGATCATGAAGGAGATCGTCGGGCGCTCGCTCGGCCTCTGAGACCACCAGGAGGAAGATCATGAGCAAGGCCCATCTGTCCAGGGAGTCCCTGGCGCCGGGCGTCGCGCTGCTGACGTTGAGCCGGCCCGAGCGGCTCAACGCGCTGACCTGGGAGCTGATCGATGACCTCCACGCGGCGCTGGTCGACATCGGCCGGGACGAGAGCGTGCGCGTGGTTGTGCTGACAGGGGAGGGTCGCGGCTTCTGCGCCGGGCTCGACATCGTCAACGACGACCCCTTCGGGCGGAAAAAGCCACCGCAGGTGGTGTTCGACCGCCAGGAGCGCGTGGCCGGGCTGGCCCTCGCTTTGCGGAACCTGCCGCAGCCCGTGATCGCCGCGGTGAACGGCCCGGCGTCCGGCGGTGGCCTCGCCCTTGCGCTCGCCTCCGACATCCGGCTCGCCGCGCCCTCGGCGATCTTCAACGTCGCCTTCGTTCGGATCGGGCTCTCGGGCTGCGACGTCGGCGTGTCCCACCTCCTGCCCCGGATCGTCGGTCTGGGGATGGCCTCCGAGCTGATGCTCACCGGCCGGCGCGTGGATGCCGAGGAGGCTCTCCGCATCGGTCTGGTCAACCGGGTCGTCCCGGAGGAGTCCCTGCTCGAGGAGGCGGTCGGGCTCGCCGCGGAGATCACCCGCAACTCGCCGTTCGGCGTGCGCATGACCAAGCAGGTGCTGGGCCGCAACGTCGACGCCCCGTCGCTGGAGGCAGCGATCGATCTCGAGAACCGGACACAGGTGGTGGCGACCCGGACCGGTGATGCGAAGGAGGCGCTTGAGGCCTTCCTGGCGCGCCGGACCCCGACCTTCGACAATCGCTGAGGCAGGGCGGGTCGACGGCCGTCATTGGACCGATCGGTCGGACAGTTCTGGACTGATCGGTCGATTAGACATCGGCGCCGAGCTGCGTTACGTTCTCGGTCCTCGAGAGGAGGTCGCCGATGTTGGGAGGGGCCGCGCCCCGTGTGTCGTCTGCAGATTCCGCCGCTTTCCGGGAGGCGATAAGCGCCTACGGGGAGGTCGCCGCGGCGCTGGACGAGATCGAGGATCTCGACTCGTTCCTGCGGCTCGTGGCGAAGAAGATCTGCGAGCTCGTGCAGGTCAGGCGCTGCAGCATCTACCTGCGCGACGAAGAGGACCCGACGATCTTCCGCGGCCGGGTCGGTCACGCGGACCAGGACATCGACCGGCACGTCCGGCGCCTCGTCGCGGGTTCGGAGGCGGACCGCTTCACGCGCGAGATCGTCGAGACGAAGCAGCCGGTCGCGCTGACCAATGCGCTCACCGATCCGCGCCCGATCCGGTCGACGATGCGGGCCTGGAACGTCCGGAGCATGCTCGGCGTTCCGATGCTTCTCCGCGGTGAGGTCGAGGGCATCATCTACCTCGACAACGACGGCGAGCCCCACTCCTTCGGTCCGGAGGCGCACGAGATCGCCTCCGTGTTCGCGGACCTGGCGGCGGTCGGCGTCATGCAGGCCCGCGCTGCCGCTGACCTCAAGGCCAGCGTGCGCAGCATCGTCCAGCAGAACAGGCTGATGCGGCGCGCCGTCGCGCTCGACGAGCGGCTCATGCGCCTGGTGCTCGACGGAGCCAGCCTCACCGCGATGGCCGAGGCGATCGCCGAGGCGACGGGCAAGCCCTGCGCGATCCACGACGCGAGCCTCCGCTGTCTGGCCGCGGCGTCCCCGTCGCACCTGCAGGAGCGGATCGTGCCGCGTCTCCTAGACGACGACCACCGCGACCACAGCGACGTCCGCGCCGCGCTGGCCGCGACCGTCGGCCGGCCCCTGGCGGTGATCGGTCCGCTGCCGGACGCCGGGCTGCCCCAGCGGTTCATCGTCGTGCCGGTGTCCGCAGCCGAGGAGCACCTCGGCTACCTGGTCCTCATGGAGTACGGGTCCCGGTTCACCCGGCTCGACAGCCACATCGCCACGCACGCCGCGATCACCGTGGGGCTGGGACTCGCCGCCGAGCGTCGCGTGGCGGCCGCCGAGTGGGATGCGCGGCAGGCGCTCGCGGCCGACCTCGTCCGCGGCAACCGCGACACCACCTCGCTCCAACGCCGGGCCGAGCACCTGGGGATCGACCTGTCCGCCCCGCGCGTCCTCTGCCTGGTCGCCTCGGAGAGCCAGGAGCCGGGACCGCCGCCGTCGGCGGGCCAGATCGCAGAGACGCTCGGCGCCCTCCTGGGGGACGGCGAGGTGCTGGCGGCCGGGGTGGCCGAGGGCGTGGTTGCGATCGTGCGTCTCCCGGAGAACGTTCCCGCGCTGGAGGGCATCGCCGCCGTCCGGACCGCGCTCGCCGACACCGTCAGGTCGCTCGGCCGCGGCGACATGATCGGCGCCGTCTCCACCCGGTGCACCGCGCCCTCCCAGTTCGAGCGCGCCTACGCCGAGGCGCGTCAGGTCATGAGCTGCGTGCGGACGTTCCTGGACCTCGACGGTCCCATGGTGCTCAGCGCCGACGACCTCGGGCCCGGCCGGCTGTTCCTCGCGGCGTCCGACCGCGCGGAGGCTGACCGCTTCGCCGAGGACACGCTCGGCCCGCTCCTCGCGGACAACGACGGCATGCGCGACCTGCTGAACACGCTGCGCGTGTTCTTCGACTGCTCGCGCTCCGTGCGCCGGGCTGCCCTCGCCCTCGGAATCCACGAGAACACGATCCGCTACCGCCTCAGCCGGATCGACGAGCTCACCGGACTGAATGTCAACGGCGATTCCGACGACCAGCTCGCCGTTCAGCTCGCGCTACTGATCCTCCGCCTCGAGGGGCGCCTCCCGAGCGCCCCGACAGGACAGCTCGAGGAGACGGGCGAGCCGCTCGAGCCGGCGGCCGCCTGACGGCATCAACGCGAGGGGCCCGCGCCGCACGAGCTGCGGCACGGGCCCCTTGGTGGCTGCTCGAGACCGGGCTCCGCAGGATCCGGTCCGTGGACGCGGCCGGGAGGCCTACATGGTGAGGACGACCTTGCCCTTGGCCCGGCGGCTCTCGAGGATGCGCAGCCCCTCGGCGCCCTCGGCCAGCGGCAGCACGTGCCCGACGACCGGGCGCAGCCCGGCCTCCACGAGACGGGTCAGCTCGGCCCCGGTGGTCGGCAGCGTCGACGGGTCGGTCGCGTCGAGCGCACCGAGCCCGACTCCGACCAGGCTCACGTTGCGGAGCAGCAGCCGGTTGGTGGCGATCTCCGGGATGCTGCCGCCGGTGAAGCCGAGCACCAGCACGCGGCCCTCGGGGGCGGTGCTGCGAACGGCCTGAAGCGTCTGGCCGGCGCCCACCACGTCGGCGACCATGTTCGCCCCGCGCCCGTCCGTCAGCTTGAGAACGGAGTCACGCCACTCCTCGCCGACGACCACCTCGTCCGCGCCCGCGGCCCGGGCGGTGTCCGCCTTGTCATCGGTGGAAACGATCGCGATCACGCGCGCGCCATAGGCCTTGGCCACCGACACGCAGGCGCTGCCGAGGCCCCCCGCGGCGCCGATCACCACGACGGTCTCGCCCTCGCGGAGCTGGCCCCGCCGGCCGAGGGCGAAGATCGCGGTGAGGAAGTTGACGCTCAGCGCGGCGCCCTCCTCGAACGAGAGCTTGTCGGAGAGGGGGAATACGTGCTCGGGACGAGCGGTGGCCACCTCGGCGAAGCCGCCCGCGTGCATGGATGCCCATACGCGGTCGCCCGGCTTGACCGACGCGCCCTCCGGAGCGCTGCGCACGACGCCGGCGACCTCCTGGCCCGGCACATGGGGCAGATCGGGCTTCTCCTGGTACATGCCCTTGGCGATCAGCAGGTCGGGGAACGAAACCCCGGCGGCGCGGACGTCGATGACGACGCGCCCGTTGGGCTCCGGCTCGGGTCGCTCGACGAGGGCGACCCCGTCGGGTCCTCGGAGCTCCTGGATCTCGAGTGCTCGCATGGTCCGAGGCTACGCGCGCTCGCGCGAGGGCCTGCCGGGGGCTCCCCGCGGGGTTGTGACAATCGACAGTGGGGGGCAGAGAACGCTTCGGCGCCGGAGGCGGCGGCGCCTAGCGTTCGCCGTCGATGGCCGAGTACGAGACGATCCTCCTCGAGCGCGACGGGCCCGTGGCCACGATCACGCTCAACCGCCCCGATCGTCTGAACGCGTTCACGGTCCAGATGCTCGAGGACCTCGTGGCCGCCTTCGACGCGATCGACGCGGACGACGAGGTCCGGGCGGTGGTCGTCACTGGCCAGGGGCGCGGATTCTGCGCCGGCGCCGATCTCGCCGCGGGAGCGTCTACGTTCGAGCTCGGCCCGGGCGAGGAGTTCGACATGGACCGTCACGCCGACACCGGCGGCATCCTCGTCCAGCGCATCTACGCCTGCGCCAAGCCGGTGATCGCTGCGATCAACGGGCCGGCGGTCGGGGTCGGTATCACGATGACCCTGCCGATGGACGTGCGCCTGGCATCGGACGCCGCCCGCATGGGGTTCGTCTTCGCCCGACGTGGCCTCGTCCCGGAGGCGTGCTCGAGCTGGTTCCTGCCGCGGATCGTCGGCATCTCGCAGGCGGCGGAGTGGGTCTTCACCGGCCGCGTGTTCGACGCTCAGGAGGCGCACGCCGCCGGGCTCGTTCGAAGCGTGCACCCGCCCGACGAGCTCTTGCCCGCGGCTCGGGAGCTGGCGGCCGAGATGGCTGACGGCACCTCCGCGGTTGCGGTCGCGCTATCCCGCCGGATGTTGTGGCGGATGCTCGCCGCGCCTGGGCCCGAGGTGGCGCACCGGGTCGACTCGGAGGCGATCTTCGAGCTCGGTCGGGGGGCGGATGTCGCCGAGGGCGTGGAGGCGTTCCTGGAGAAGCGGCCTCCGCGCTTCCCGCTGCGCGTGTCCACCGACATGCCCGGGATCCACGAGCGGCTGCTGAGAGGGAGCGTCGCGCCGCGATGAGGACCGGCACGCACACGACCACGACGCTCGAACAGCGGATCCAGGCGGTGCTCGCCGCCCACTTCGGGGATCCCACGATCCGGGTGGAGAACCTGGAGCAGCTCACCGGCGGCGCGAGCCGCGAGACCTGGCGCTTCGCGGCGCGCTCATCCGACGGCGGGGCTCGCAGGATGATCCTGCGGCGCGATCCCCCCGGTCGTCCGCGCCCGGAGGGGATCTCCGCGGAGGCGCACGCCATGCGGGCGGCGGCCGCGGCCGAGGTGCCGGTGCCCGAGGTCATCGTCTACGGAGATGACCGGGACCGGCTCGACGCCCCGTTCATGATCATGGAGTGGTTGCCGGGCGAGACCCTGGCGCGCCGCATCCTGCGGGACGACGAGTACAGGGAGCTGCGCACGCATCTTGCCGAGACCTGCGGCGACATCCTGGCGCGGATCCACTCGATCCCGGTCGACCAAGTCCCGGGGCTCAAGTCCTATGACGTGGTCGTGGGTCTCCGCGAGCAGCTCGACAGCTACGCTGAGCCCAGCCCGATCTTCGAGCTGGCGCTGCGCTGGCTGGAGGCCAATCGCCCCGACTCGGGGCCGCCGTGCGTCGTGCACGGCGACTTCCGCAACGGCAACCTGATGGTCGGCCCGGAGGGCGTGCGCGCCGTCCTCGACTGGGAGCTGGTCCACGTCGGAGACCCGATGGAGGATCTCGGCTGGCTGTGCGTCCGGGCATGGCGCTTCGGCTCGGACCTGCCCGTCGGCGGATTCGGGCATTACGAGCAGCTCTTCGCCGGCTACGAGCGCCGCAGCGGACGGCGCATCGACCCCGAGGCGGTCCTGTGGTGGGAGGTGCTCGGCACCGTCAGCTGGGGCATCGGCTGCATGAAGATGTCGGCCGAGCACCTCGCGGGCGACGTTCGCACCGTCGAACGCGCGGCGATCGGACGCCGGGTCTGGGAGCAGGAGTACGACGTGATGCTCCTCCTCGAGGAGCGGCTGGGGCGCCTGTGATGGAGCACGCGGTCCCGACCACCGGAGAGCTTGTCGAAGCGGTGCGCGAGTACCTGGTCGAGGAGGTGCAGCCGGCCACCGATGGCCGCGTCTCGTTCCTCGCCCGCGTGGCTGCAAACGTGCTTGCGATGGTCGAGCGCGAGCTCGAGTACGGGCCGGCTTCGGAGGCGGCGCACCGCAAGCGCCTCGCCGCGCTCGGCGTGGCGGACGACGCCGAGCTTGCCGAGCGGATCCGGACGGGCGCCCTGGACGACCGCCTGCCCGAGGTCGTGTCCGCTGTTCGCGCGACGGCCGTCGACCGTCTGCGCATCGCCAACCCGCGCTGGCTGACCTTCGAGGACGCGGCCGGCGCTGAATCCGGAATGGAGTGACGAGTCCGATGGACGAGATCCCGGCCGACCTGCAGAAGCTGCTCGATGACATGGACGAGTTCATCGAGCGTGAGATCAAGCCGCTCGAGCAGGAGAACATCCAGTACTTCGATCACCGGCGCGAGTACGCCCGCACCGACTGGGAGCGGGGCGGCATCCCCAAGAAGGAATGGCTCGAGCTCCTCGAGGAGATGAAGCGGCGCGCCGACGCCGCCGGGTTCTACCGCTATGCCTTGCCGAAGAAGATGGGCGGGCTCGACGGCACGAACTTCGGCATGGCGGTCATCCGCGATCACCTGGCCGCCAAGGGGCTCGGCCTGCACAACGACCTCCAGAACGAGTCGTCGATCGTCGGCAATCTCGTCTTCCCGCTGATCCTCGACGAGTTCGGCACCGAGGAGCAGAAGAAGCAATTCCTCGACGGGTCGATCACGGGCGAGTACGAGTTCGCCTTCACCCTGACCGAGCCCGACCACGGCAGCGACGCGACGTGGATGTCCACTACCGCCCGCCGCGACGGATCCGACTGGGTCATCAACGGCGCCAAGCGCTTCGCCAGCGCCCTCGACACGGCCACCCACGCGATCGTGTTGGCGCGCACCTCCGGCGACGACGGCGACGCGAAGGGCATCACCGCGTTCATCGTCCCGACCGACACGCCCGGCTTCGAGGTCCCGTACTTCCACTGGACCTTCAACATGCCGACCGATCACGCCGAGCTGACGCTCACCGATGTGAGGGTGCCGGCCGACGCGGTCATCGGCGAAGAGGGCAACGGCCTGGCGATTGCGCTGTTCTTCGTCCACGAGAACCGCATCCGTCAGGCGGCCTCCGGCGTCGGCGCGGCCGACTACTGCATCCGCGAGAGCGTCAAGTACGCGAAGGAGCGGATCACGTTCGGCAAGCCGCTGGCGACCCGCCAGGCGATCCAGTGGCCGCTGGCCGAGCTCTACACCGAGCTCGAGATGGTCCGCGGGCTGGTCCGCCGCACCGCCCGGCAGATGGACGAGGCCGGCAAGGAGCGGGTCGCTGGGGTCAGCGACAAGGTTTCGATGTGCAACTACCGGGCCAACCGCCTGGTGTGCGAGGCGGCCGACCGCGCGATGCAGGTCCACGGCGGCGTGGGCTACACGCGGCACAAGCCCTTCGAGCACATCTACCGCCACCACCGGCGCTACCGGATCACCGAGGGTTCGGAGGAGATCCAGATCCGCAACATCGCCGGCCACCTGTTCGGCTTCCTGAAGCGGTAATGGTGCCGGTCGTGGCAACACGGGACACCGTGGCACCGGGCGAGGCGGCGATCCTTGCCGCGGGCACCGAGGTATTCAGCCGGGAGGGCTTCCACGGCGCGTCGATCCGCGACATCGCGAAGCGCGCCGGGCTCAGCACGGCGTCGCTCTACCACCATTTCGGCTCGAAGCAGGACCTGCTCTACCGCATCCTCTCGACCGGGATGGACGAGCTCCTCGAGCGCACCGCCGAGGCGGTCGAGGAGGCCGGCGACGACCCGGAGGCGCGTCTGCGCGCGGTCGTCCGGGTTCATGTCCTCGTGCACGCGCAGCGTCGCGAGCGGGCGACGATGACCACGGCCGAGATGAAGCACCTGAAGCCCGCCCAGCGCAAGGAGATGCTCGAGAAGTTCCGTGCCCAGCAGCGCTTCTTCACGGAGGCCGTTGTCGATGGTGCCCGTGCGGGCGTGTTCCGCACCGAGGACCCCGAGGGCGCGGCCATGGCGATCGGCTCGATGTGCACCGGCGTGGCGCGCTGGTTCAAGCCGAACGGCCCGAAGAGCGACGAGGAGATCGCCGAGCAGTACGTCGACTTCGCCGTCGCCCTGCTCCGCGGCGGGTCCGATGGGTGAGCGAACCGATCAGGAGAGTCCAGTGAACAGAGATGTAGTGGTAATCGATGCGGTGCGCACGCCCATCGGCAAGCGCGACGGAGGCCTGTCCGGCGTCCATCCCGCCGATCTGCTGGCCCACGTCCAGCGGGCGGTGATCGAGCGCACCGGGATCGACCCCGCCGACGTCGGCCAGGTCGTCGGCGGCTGCGTCGGCCAGGTGGGGGAACAGACCCTCAACATCGCCCGGACAGCCTGGCTCACGGCGGGCCTCCCGGTCCCGGTCGCGGCGACCACCGTCGACGCGCAGTGCGGGTCCTCGCAGCAGGCGACCTCGCTGGCTGCCGGCCTCGTCGCATCGGGCGTCGTCGACGTCGCGATGGGCTGCGGCGTCGAGTCTATGAGCCGCATCCCGATGGGGTCGTCGATGGACGGCTCGCACGGGAACCCGGTTCCGCCCTCCTACGAGGAGCGCTTCGAGTGGACCACCCAGTTCGAGGGAGCCGAGCGTATCGCCGATCGCTGGGGGATCACCCGCAAGGACGCCGACGAGTTCGGCCTGCTCTCACAGCAGCGCGCGCACCAGGCTTGGGCCGAGCGCCGCTTCGATACGCAGATCGTCGCCTATGACGGAGTCGAGCGCGACGAGGGGCTGCGCGAGACCTCGCTCGAGGCGCTCGCGAAGCTCAAGCCGGTGGCACGGCCCGACGGCGTGCACACGGCCGGCAGCTCCTCGCAGATCTCCGACGGCGCCAGCGCCGTACTGATCGCGTCCGCTGAATGGGCGGCCAAGGCCGGCCTGACCCCCAAGGCGCGGGTCGTCGACATGTGCCTGGTAGGGAGCGACCCGGTGCTGATGCTCACCGGGCCCATCGACGCCACCCGGACGCTGCTCGAACGCAACGGCATGACGCTCTCCGACATCGACCTCGTGGAGATCAACGAGGCGTTCGCCTCCGTCGTGCTGGCGTGGGAGCGCGAGCTCGGCGCCGACATGGACAAGGTGAACCCGAACGGCGGTGCGATCGCGCTCGGCCACCCGCTCGGCGCGACCGGCGGCGCGCTGATCGCCAAGGCGGTGCACGAGCTCGAGCGCACTGATAAGCAGACGGCGCTCGTCACGATGTGCTGCGGCGGCGGGCTCGGCACCGGGATGCTCCTGGAGCGCGTGTGATGAGCGCCATCCCCGACCCGTTCAACATCGAAGGCCGCGTCGCGATCGTCACCGGCGCCTCCAGCGGCCTGGGTGAGCGCTTCGTGCGCGTGCTCGCCTCGCGTGGGGCGTCGGTCGTAGCGGCCGCCCGTCGGCTCGACCGGCTCGAGCGGCTCGCGTCCGAGGTCGAGAACGTCATCCCGGTCCGGTGCGACGTCGGCGTCGATGAGGACATCGAGCGCCTCGTCGCCGACACCGTCGATCGCTTCGGGCGCCTCGACATCCTCGTCAACAACGCGGGCATCGCCGTGACCAAGCCCGCCGAGGACGAGACTCCGGACGAGTTCCGGCGCGTTGTCGACATCAATCTCAACGCGGTCTTCGTCACCTGCCAGGCGGCGGGACGCCGGATGCTCGAGCAGGGCAGCGGGGCGATCGTGAACATCGCCTCCATGTTCGGGCTCGTGGCCTCCGCGCCGATGATGCAGGCCGGCTACGACGCCAGCAAGGGAGCGGTCGTCCAGCTCACCCGCGAGCTCGGCGCCCAGTGGATGCGCCGCGGCGTCCGCGTCAACGCGATCGCCCCCGGCTTCTTCCCCAGCGAGATGACCCAGCAGATGTTCGGCGAGGACGGCACGATGAGGTGGGTTCGCCGCAATACGCCTGCGGGCCGCACCGGCGAGCCGCACGAGCTCGACGGCGTGCTCCTGCTGCTGGCCAGCGACGCGAGCTCGTTCATGACCGGCCAGACGATCGCCGTCGACGGCGGATGGACGATCCGCTGAGCAATTGGAGCTAGCTCCAAGCGCCGAGCGCGGACCACTGTCCCCGGGGCGTCGGTCCACGCATAGTTGCGTGACCAAGTTCGACCCCACACGCATATGAACATCGATGGCGCAGTAGCAGTGATCTCGGGCGGCGCGTCCGGGCTCGGGCGGGCGACCGCCGAGCGGCTCCGCGACAGCGGCGCGACCGTCGTCATCCTCGACCTCGCCCGGTCGTTGGAGCGGTTGCCGGCAGACAGCGGGTTCCATGCCTTCGAGGCCGACGTCCGCGACGCCGACCAGGTGCAGGCGGCGATCGACGCCGCCGCCGAGCTCGGACCCCTCCGGATTTGCGTCAACTGCGCCGGCATCGGCGTTCCCAACCGGACCGCGCGCAAGGGCGTGCCGCACGATCTCGAGGGGTTCCAGCGGACCATCGACGTCAACCTCGTCGGGACGTTCAACGTCACGCGCCTCGCGGCGGCCAAGATGCAGGAGCGGACCGAGCCAGTAGACGGCGAGCGCGGCGTCATCGTGGCTACCGCGTCCGTCGCGGCCTTCGACGGCCAGATCGGCCAGGCCGCCTACTCGGCCTCCAAGGGCGGGATCGTCGGCATGACCCTGCCGATCGCGCGCGACCTGTCCGACTCCCAGATCCGCTTCGTCACCATCGCCCCGGGCATCTTCGACACCCCGCTCCTCGGCGAGCTGTCGGAGGAGGTCCGCGCCTCCCTGGCCCGCTCCGTGCCACACCCCGCGCGGCTCGGCGACACGGCCGAGTATGCGGCGCTCGTCCAGCACATCGTGGAGAACCCGATGCTCAACGGCGAGACCATCCGCCTCGACGGCGCGCTGAGGATGGCGCCGCGATGAAGGGGCGGGAAGCGGTCATCGTCGCGGCCGCCCGCACGCCGATCGGCCGCGGCCATCCCGAGAAGGGCGTGTTCCGCGACACGCACCCGAACGTCCTCCTGGGCGCGGTCTATCGCGCGGTCATCGAGCGCACGGGCATCGATCCCGAGGTGGTCGACAACGTCGTCAACGGGTGCGTCCAGCAGTTCGGCGAGCAGTCGTTGAACATCGGGCGCAACGCCTGGCTCCAAGAGGGCCTGCCGGAGAGCACGCCCGCGAGCACGCTGGACGCCCAGTGCGGGTCTGCCCAGCAGGCCGTCAACGTCGCGGCCAGCCTCGTTGCCTCCGGCGCCCACGACGTCGTGATCGCCGCCGGCGTCGAGCACATGGGGCACATCCCGCTCGGCACCGCCCAGAAGGTCGCCGAGGACTACGGGACGCCTTGGCCCCGGGAGCTGCTCGACCGCTACAACCTCGTGCCCCAGGGGCTGGCCGCGGAGATGATCGCCGACCGCTGGGAGATTCCCCGCTCGGAGCTCGACCAGCTCGCGCTCACCTCCCACCGCCGCGCCACCCGGGCCCGAGACGAGGGACGGTTCGACGCCGAGATCGTGCCGATCGAGACCCCCCACGGCACGGTCACCGCCGACCAGGGCATCCGCCCCGACACTTCGTTGGAGCAGCTGGCGGCGCTGCCGCCGGTCTTCCGCGAGGACGGCCGCGTCACGGCCGGCTCCTCGTCCCAGATCTCCGACGGTGCGGCCGCCGTCCTGATCATGTCGGCTGATGCCGCGAAGGCGCTAGGCGTTCCGGCCCGTGCACGCATCGTGGACCAGGCGATGACCGGCGTGGACCCGGTGCTGATGCTCACCGGTCCGATCACCGCTACGCAGAAGCTGCTGGAGCGCAACGCCATGAAGATCGACGACATCGACCTCTTCGAGGTCAACGAGGCGTTCGCTCCCGTCATCGGAGCCTGGCAGCGGGAGGTAGACGCGGACCTCGAGCGCGTCAACGTCAATGGCGGCGCGATGGCGCTCGGTCATCCACTCGGGTCCTCAGGGGCGCGGCTCGTGACCACGCTCCTGCACGAGCTTGAGCGGTCAGACCGTGAAACCGGCCTGGTCACGATGTGCTGTGCCGGGGGCCTCGGGACGGGGACCCTGATCCAGCGGGTGTGAGCGTGGGCGCCGCCGGCTACGAGACCATCCGGGTCGAGCGCGAGGACGGCGCCGTGCGGATCGTCCTCGACCGCCCGTCGTCGCTCAACGCCTGGACACCCCAGCTCGGCCTCGACCTGAAGGCGGCGCTCGACGCCTGCGCTGCCGAAGACGAGGTGCGCGCGGTCATGGTTACCGGGTCCGGGCGGGCCTTCTCGTCGGGTGCCGATCTCAAGCCTCCTGTGGGTGAGTCGCGGCCGGGGTCCTACGAGGCCCTGACCCGTTACTACCACCCCGTGTTCACCGCCATACGGGAACTGCCGAAGCCGGTGGTCGCGGCCGTCAACGGCCCGGCCGCCGGCGTCGGCGCCTCCCTGGCGTTGTGCTGCGACCTGGTTGTCGCGGCACGCTCCTCGTTCTTCCTCCTCGCGTTCGTAAACATCGGCCTGGTCCCCGACGGCGGGGCCTCGCTGTGGGTAACCGCGCGGGTCGGGGCCGGTCGCGCGGCTCGGATGGCGATGCTGGGCGAACGCATCGCTGCCGCCCAGGCCTACGAGTGGGGGCTCGTCGATCAACTGCTGGACGACGACGACTTCGAGCGGGCGTGCGGCGAGCTCCTGCGCCGGCTCGCCACCGGTCCGACCCTCTCCTACGCCGGGACGAAGGAGCTCCTCAACGCCCGCGCCTACGCGGGCTACGAGGAGCAGCTGGGGCGAGAGGCGCGGATGCAGGACCGGGTCGAGCGTACGGCCGACCACGCCGAGGGGATCGCGGCCTTCAGGGAGAAGCGCGCTCCGCGTTTCCAAGGGAGATGACCGAGGACCTCTTCAGGCTCGACGGCAAGGTCGCGGTGGTCACCGGCGGAACCCGCGGCCTGGGACGCCGGATGTGCGAGGCGTTCGCCGCCCACGGCGCCGACGTCGTCGTCGCGAGCCGTAAGGAGGAGGCGTGCCGTGCGGTGGCCGACGAGCTGGCGCGTGACCACGGCATCCGCGCCGTCGGCATCGCCACTCACGTCGGCCACTGGGATCAGTGCGACCGGCTGCTCGCCGAGACCCTCGAGAAGATGGGCGGCATCGACATCCTCATCAACAACGCCGGCATGTCGCCGCCCTACGGCGCGGAGACGGATGTCAGCGAGGCCTTGTTCGACAAGGTGGTCGCTGTCAACCTGAAGGGGCCGTTTCGCCTGGCGGCGCTCGCCGGCGAGCACATGGCCGCCGCCGGGGGCGGATCGATCATCAACGTCACGAGCATCTCGGCCGTGCAGCCCCGGCCCGGCGAGCTGCCCTACGCGGCCGCAAAGGCGGGCCTGAACGCCCTGACCCACGGCCTGGCCCGGGCCTACGCGCCCTCCGTCCGCGTAAACGCGATCATGGCGGGTGCTTTCATGACCGACATCAGCAAGGCCTGGGACGCAGACGAGTTCGCCCGCACCGCGCGCGAGCGCATCGCGCTCGGTCGCGGCGGCCAGCCGGACGAAGTCGTCGGCGCGGCCCTCTATCTCGCGAGCGGTGCCTCCTCCTACACCACCGGCGCGGTACTGAAGGTCGACGGGGGCTGGGCGTATGGCGGCGCCTGAGCGCACCCGGGGCCGACGGTCCTCCGGAGGGTCGAGCGCCGTCAAGGACCGGATCCGCCGCAAGGCGGCCGAGCTGTTCGCCAAGCGCGGCTACCACGGCACCGGCATCCAGGAGCTCTCCGACGCAGTCGGTCTCGGACGCGGCGCCCTGTACCACCACATCGGCAGCAAGGAGACGCTGCTCTTCGAGATCAGCACGGCGCACATCCACGAGCTGATCGAGCTCGGGGAGAGCCTCCTCGCCGAGGACGCCGACGCCACGAGCAAGCTACGCCGCCTGGCGTCCGCTCACATGAAGGTGATCACCGACCACCGTGCCGAGTGGACGGTCTTCCAGCGGGACGCGATGGCTCTCAGCGGCGCTTTGCGGCGCCAAGTGATCGAGTGCCGTGATCGGTTCGAGGAGATCTGGCAGGCGATCATTGCCCAGGGCGTGGAGTCCGGGGAGTTCCGCGAGCTGGACCCTGTGGCCCTCAAGGGCATCCTCGGCATGTTCAACTACGCCTACATGTGGGCGAGCCCCCGTGGTCGCCTATCCTCCGACGGGATCGCCGAGGTCTTCTGCGACCTCGTGCTCGAGGGGCTGAGGCGATGAGCGAGGCCGGTCCGTTCGACCTCGCCGGTCACGTCGCCGTCGTAACCGGCGGCAACAGCGGGATCGGGCTGGGCATGGCGGACGCACTTGCCCGCGCCGGCGCCGATGTGGCCATATGGGGCCGCAACGTCGAGCGCAACGAGGAGGCGTGCGAGCAGCTCGCACGACACGGCCGCCGCGTGCTCGCCGTCGCGTGCGACGTCTCCGACGAGCGGGAGGTCGACGAGGCGATGGAGCGGACCGTCTCCGCGCTGGGTCGCGTGGACTCCTGCTTCGCGAACGCCGGCACCGCGCCCGACGGCAAGCCGTTCCTGGAGCTGCCGCTCGCCGAGTTCCAGCGCGTCATGCGGGTGAACCTGGAGGGCGCGTTCCTGACCTTCCAGCGTGCGGCGCGCCAGATGGTCAAGCAGGGTGGCGGCAGCCTCGTCGGCATCGCCAGCCTCGCCGCAGTCGAGGGCCAGGCCCGGGGCCAGCACTACGCTGCCTCCAAGGCGGGGATGGTGGCGATGGTCCGCGCGTGCGCGGTCGAGCTCGCGCGCTACGGCATCCGTGCCAACGCCGTGCTGCCCGGTTGGATCGACACTCCGATGACGCGCGACTTCTACCGGGAGGGCGCCGTGGCCGAGCGCGTGCTCCCGCGAGTCCCCTTCCGCCGCTGGGGCGTTCCGGCCGACCTGGGCGGCATCGCCGTCTACCTCGCCTCGCCGGCCAGCAGCTACCACACCGGCGACACGCTGATCATCGACGGCGGCTACCGGATCTACTGACCCGCCGTCCGGCCCGCCGCCAACGGGCGGCCACGCTGTCGAGATCTTCAAACCACTCCGCCGCACGCCGGCAGCGGGGAGGCGGAGTGACTCACTATCGGGCCGATGCCCTCCCGTTGCGTTGCCCTTCCCGACGAGCTGATCGCGTGGCTGACACGGGAGCTGGACGACCCCGGCCCCTTCGAGGCTTTCCGCCTCGGCGGCGGCAACTCGAACGAGACCCTGCTGCTTGAGTCCCCGCAAGCCAGGCGCGTACTGCGTCATCCGCCGCCCGCGTCGCTGTCGCCCAGCGCTCAAGCGATGGGGCGCGAGCACCGTGTGATGGCGGCCGTGGTCGACCGGGGGGTCCCGGCACCGCGTCCGCTCGCCCTCCACGACGACCCGGCCATGCCGGGCGCCCCGTGGCTGGTGATGGAGCACGTCGACGGCGTCCAGCTCACCGACCGGCTGCCCGAGGACTGGCAGGGGCGAGAGCGGGTCGTCGAGGAGATCGGGCACGCGGCGATCGACGCCCTCGCCGCTCTGCACTCGGTCGATTGGCGGGCGGCGGGACTGGATGGCTTCGGCCGCCCGGGCGGGTTCCTGCGCCGCCAGGTTCCCCGCTGGGGCAGGCAGCTCGAGACCTACAGGGTGCGCGAGCTGCCGCTGTTCGACCTCGTCGGGGCGTGGTTGGAGGACAACATGCCGCCGGCCCAGGAGCCGGCGCTCATGCACGGCGACTTCCGGCTGGACAACACCCTGATCGCCGAGCGCGACGGCCGGCTCCGCGTCGCGGCGATCATCGACTGGGAGATGACCACGGTCGGCGACCCGCTGATGGATCTGGGTCTGTTCCTCGCCTTCTGGGGCGACGACCGTCCCGACCCGCCGGCCATGCCCCAGCTCCAGGGCGTCTCCCGCGGCGTCCCGGACGCGCCCACGCGCGCCGAACTCGCTCGCCGCTACGCCGACCTGACAGGGCGCTCCGTCGACCAGATCAACTGGTACATGGCGATGGCGCTCTGGAAGCTCGCCGCGATCGTCGAAAGCGCCTACGCGCACTTCGTGCGGGGGCGGCTCGACTCCGCGTACGCTCGGGCCCTTGAGCACAACGTTCCCCGTCTGCTGGTCGAGGCCGCCCGTCACTGCGGGATCGACGATCCGGCGGTGGAGAAAGGAACAACCGGATAGCCACACGCGGATGCAGCGGCCGTCTGGCGCTGGGACGCTCGACGCTCATGCGCGCCGCGGTGCTCGATGACGACGGCCTCGCTGTCCGCGACTGGCCCGAGCCCGAGCCGGGGCCCGGTGAGGCGCTCGTCGCCCTCACCATGGTCGGGATCTGCGGATCCGACGTTCACTTCGTTATCGACGGGACGGCCCGGACCGCGTTCCGGCCCATCGTGCTCGGGCACGAGCCGGCTGGAGTCGTCGCGGCGCTCGGCCCGGGGACGGACGGGCCCGCCCCCGGGACCCGCGTGGCGATCGTGCCGCTCGTGACCTGCGGGACCTGCGACAAGTGCCGGTCCGGGCAGGCGGTCGTCTGTCGCAGCGTCGCCTGTCTCGGGTGCGATGTGCACGGCTGCTGGGCCGACCTGGTCGCGGTCCCGGTCCGGAACCTGATCGAGATCCCCTACGGGCTTCCTGACGAGCTCGCCGCAGTGGCGACCGATTCGGTCGCGACCGCGTACCGGGCGGTCGTCACGCGCGGCGGAGTCGGCGAGGGCAGCCGCGTGGCTATCTGGGGAACCGGCGGCCTCGGCTTGTCGGCGGTCGGCATCGCGCGGCAGCGAGGGGCGGCCGAGATCGTCGCCGTCGACCCCCGCCCCGAGGCGCGCGAGTGGGCGCTTCAGACCGGCGCCGACCTTGCTCTGCACCCCGACGAGGCCGCCCGCCTGGCGGACATCGGCGGGGTGGACGTCGCGCTCGAGTTCGTCGGGCGCCGGGCGACGATGGAGGCCGCGGTGCGCGCGCTCGACAGCGGCGGGCGGGCCGTGATCGTCGGCGTCGGAGATGAGCACGGCGCTACCGGCCGGATGATGAGCCTCGTCCTGCGCGAACGCGAGGTCCTCGGCTCGTACGGCGCCTCGGCGGAGGAAGTGCGGGCGGTGATCGACCTGCTCGCCTCCGGCGAGCTGCGGCTGCCGCGAGCCGTCGGGGACGTCATCCCGCTTGCCGATGTCGCGTCCGGATTGGAGCGCGTCGCCCGCGGCGACACCGGCGGCTCGCGGATCGTCGTCGACGTCGGCGGCTGATAGGAGCCACGCGATGCTCGCCGCCCGCTTCGACGCGCCTCGCAGGCTGACGCTCACCGAGCTCGACGACCCCGTGCCGCGCGAGGGGCAGGCGCTTATTGCCGTCGAGGCCTGCGGGATCTGCGGCTCCGACCTGCACGTGTTCCACCACGGCTACGGTGTCCCCGCCGGGCAGGTGCTGGGCCACGAGTTCTCGGGGCGCGTCGTGGACGCCCCCGGGGTGGACGGCCTCGTGCCGGGCGACCCCGTCGTGGTGCGGCCGGTCATCCCCTGCGGTGCCTGCGACCGCTGCCGCGCGGGCGACGTGCAGCTCTGCAGAGAGCCGGCGCCCCGGATCATCGGCTTCGGCGCCGCCGGAGCGTTCGCGGAGCTGGTGCTGGTGCCGACGGCGATCCGTGGCCAGACCGTCTTTCCGCTTCCGTCGGGCGTGACCACGCGTGCGGCCGCGTTGACGGAGCCGCTCGCCGTGGCGCTGCACGCCGTGCGCCTCGCCGGTCCGGTCGAAGGCGCCACGGCCCTGGTCCTGGGCGCGGGCGCGATCGGGCTCGGGGTTGTGCGCTTCCTTCGGCTCCGGGGCGCCGGGACGATCATCGCCGCCGACCCGTCCGCGCTGCGGCGGGGACGGGCACTCGAGCTCGGCGCCGACGCCGCCCTCGATCCCGCGGCCGACGA
>Ga0207874_1001056_pt1 | contig 34131 bp, 29 predicted proteins | sample HigsolmetaAR201D_FD_184833 | JGI IMG/M metagenome (GOLD analysis project Ga0207874, IMG submission 184833) | Ionic liquid and high solid enriched microbial communities from the Joint BioEnergy Institute, USA - AR20-1-D (SPAdes) (version 2) ...
GGCCCCGTCTCGGGCAGGGCGCCCCGGCGGCGGACCGCGTCGGCGAGGCCGGCCGGGGCGCCGCCGATGGCCAGCAGCACCTCGGGCTCGTCCCGCCCGGGCGGCAGGCGCAGGGCGACGAGGTCGCCGCCCAGCCCGCACTTCGGCGGCAGCAGCACGGTCTCGGCCAGGGCCGCCACCACCGCGGCGTCCGCGGCGTTGCCGCCGGCCCGGAGCGCCTCGGCCCCCAGGGCCGCCGCCAGCGGGGCGGCCGCGGTCACCACGCCGGTCGTGCCCCGGCCGGTGACCTGCTCGGCCATGACCTCGAGCGCGCCCTGGTGGTGGCCGCCCATCAGGCCGCCGGCGCGGTGCCGCCGGTGCGCTCGAGGATCGCCTCCACCTCGATGCGGGCGCCCCGGGGGAGGGCCCGGACCTCGACCGCGCTGCGGGCCGGGCGGGGCTCGTCGAAGGCCGCCGCCCAGGCGCGGTTGAGGGCGGGGAGCCAGCCCATGTCGGTGAGGAAGACGGTGGCCTTCACGACGTCGGCCAGGGTGAACCCGGCCGCCTCGAGCCGGGCCCGCATGGTCGCGAGGACCGCGTCGATCGCCTCCTCCGGCTCCTCCGCCAGGGTGCCGTCGGGGCGGTAGGGGAGCACGCCGGAGAGGTAGCCGCGGTCGGGGCCCACCCGGCGGACGGTGGAGTACGGGTGATCGGCGCTCATCCTGTATACAGTAGACGAGCAGCGGGACCCGTCACCCGGCCGCGGCCCCGCCGGGCCCGCGGCCGTCACTGGGAGGCGATGGCGTCCAGCGCCTCGGCGGCGGCGTCCACCTGCGGCTCGCCCTCGACCTCGATCTCCACCCGGTCGATCCGGCCGGTGAACCGGAAGGCCCCCCGGTAGTCCCGGTCGGCGGGGGAGAAGTCGCGCGCCCAGCCGACGGTCAGGCCGGCGCCGGTCAGCGAGTAGCGGCCCCAGGTCGTGCGCTCGATCGTCCCGGCGCCCACCTCCTCGCCGTCGACGAGCAGCACCCCGCGGTGGGGCGCGCCCCCGGACCCGGGGGTGAAGCGGAAGGCCAGCGTGTGCCGCCCCGGCGTCAGCCGGTCGCCGACGTCGGCCTCCACCCGGTGCAGCTGCCACCCCGAGAGGTTGTGGACGTAGCACAGCCGGCCGCCCGGCAGGAGGTGGAACGACCAGCCGCCCAGCACCGAGCCCTGGACGGCGAGGACCCCCTGGGGCGCCGTCCGCCCGTCGAGCTCGACGTGCGCGGTGATGGTGTGGGCCCGGTTCCGCGTGTCGGCGGCCACGATCTCGGGGACCGGCGCCCGGTGCGGCCGGTAGACGTAGCGGCGGCGGGGCGCCACCGGCTTCGGCCGCCCGAGCACCAGGTCGGAGAACGGCCGGTTGTCGAGCGGCAGGGCGTGGTTGCGGGCGGCCTCGACCCACCACCGCTCGACCAGCGCCTGCAGCAGCTCGGGCCGCTCGGCGGCGAGGTCGTGGCACTCGGAGGGGTCGGCCCGCAGGTCGTAGAGCTCCCAGCCGGCGCGGTCGAGCCCGGGCTCCTCGTCCTGGAGCGGGTGGTAGACGACCGCCTTCCAGCCCTCGTGGTAGATGGCTCGGCAGCCGAACATCTCGTAGTACTGCGTCGTGTGCCGCTCCGGCGCCTCGGGGTCGGCGAACGTGTAGGCGAAGCTGACCCCGTCGAGCGGCTGCTGGGGGACGCCGTCGACGACCTCCGGCGGGTCGACGCCGACGACCTCGAGCACGGTCGGCACGATGTCGATCGCGTGGACGTACTGGCGCCGGACCCCGCCCGGGTCGGCGATCCCCGCCGGCCAGCGCACGATGAGCGGGTCGGCGACGCCGCCCTCGTGGGTCTCCCGCTTCCAGCGCCGGAACGGCGTGTTGCCGGCGACCGTCCAGCCCCAGGGGTAGTTGTTGTGGACCCGGGGCCCGCCGATCTCGTCGATCCGCTCGATCGCCTCCTCCACCGTCCGGGGCAGCACGTTCCACGGGCGCACGTCGTTGAGCGACCCCGTCGGCCCGCCCTCGGAGGACGCCCCGTTGTCGGACAGGACGACGACGAGCGTCCGGTCGAGCTCGCCGGTCTCCCGCAGCCGGTCGATCAGCCGGCCCACCTGGGCGTCGGTGTGGGTGAGGTAGGCGGCGAAGGCCTCCATGTAGCGGGCGTAGACCCGGCGCTCGTCCGGTGAGAGGTCGTCCCAGGCCGGCACCCACTCGGGGCGGGGCGACAGCTCGGTGTGGGGCGGGACGACGCCGGCCGCGACCTGACGGGCGAGGGTCTCCTCCCGCCAGCGGTCCCAGCCGCCGTCGAACCGGCCCCGGTAGCGCTCCAGCCACCCCGGCGGCACCTGGTGGGGCGAGTGGCAGGCGCCGGTGGCCAGGTAGAGGAGCCACGGCTTGTCCACGTCCACGTGCCGCAGGTCGTCGACGAGCTCGATGGCCCGGTCGACGAGGTCCTCGGTCAGGTGGTAGCCGTCCTCGTAGCGGCCGGGCGGCTCGACGACGTGGTTGTCGTGCACCAGCGCCGGCACGAACTGGTGGGTCTCGCCCCCGAAGAACCCGTAGAACCGCTCGAAGCCCCGCCCGAGCGGCCAGCGGTCGCGACGGGCGCCGAGGTGCGTCTCCTCCTCCGGCGTGAGGTGCCATTTGCCCACGGCGTAGGCGGCGTAGCCGTGGGGGGTGAGCATGGCGGGCAGCAGCGCGCACGAGCGGGGGATGCGGGCGTCGTAGCCGGGGAACCCGCTCGGCAGCTCCACGATGCGGCCCATGCCGCAGCGGTGGTGGTTCCGGCCGGTCAGCACGCAGGCCCTGGTGGGGCTGCAGAGGCCGGTCGTGTGGAAGTTGGTGTAGCGGAGGCCCTCGGCGGCCAGCGCGTCGAACGTCGGCGTCTCGATGTCCGAGCCGAAGCACCCCAGCTGGGCGAACCCGACGTCGTCGAGCACGACGAGCAGGACGTTCGGTGCGCCCGCCGGGGGCCGGGGCTCGGGTGGCCACCACGGCTCGGACTCCCAGTGGTAGCGCCCGATGCGGCCCTGGAACTCGCTCGGCTCCACGTCCCCCTCCTCGGCGTCCGACCGTCGGCGCCGGCGGGGCGCCGGCGCCCGCCGCGAGCGTACGTGGGGGCGCGGCCCCGGCGTGCGGGTCCCGGGCCGGGGCCGGCGGTCAGCGGCGGGCGAGCGCGACGACGTCGTCGATCTGGGCCAGGGCGACGTCCACCTCGGGGGCGGGGAACAGCCCGATGCTCGCCACCCCCGCCTCCTCCAGGGCGGCCACGTGGGCGTGGGCGTCGTCGAGCGTGCCGATGGGGCCGAGCTCGGTCCACCACTCCGCCGGCATGGTCGCCAGGCCGTCGACGCCCCGCTCGGCGAACCGGGCCGCCAGGTCGTCGAAGAAGGGCAGCGCCCGCAGCCCGGGGCTCGGGGAGGACAGCTGCCGGGCCAGCCACGGCGCCATCCGGCGGTGGGCGTCGGCCCGGTCGCGGGCGACGTAGAAGGCGCTGAAGGTGGCGACGTGGAAGCCCTCGGGGCGCCCCGCCCGCTCCAGCGCCCAGCGGACGTAGGACGGGCCCGCGGGCTCGGCCAGCACGACGCCGTCGGCTACCCGGCCGGCCAGCGCCAGCGACCGCGGGCCCCGCACGCCGGCGAGCACCGGCGGCACCAGGGCGGGCGGCTGGTCGAGCTGGACGTCCTCCAGCCGGACGTGGCGGCCCCGCATCGTCACCCGCTCGCCGGCCAGGAGGCGCTTGACCGCGGTGACGACCTCCTCCAGCGTCGTCAGCGGCGAGGGCGTGCGGGCGCCCATCTGCGCCATCCACCGCTGCACGCCGTGCCCGATCCCCGGCAGCACCCGGCCGGGCCCGAGCCCGTCGAGCGTGGCGATCTCCATGGCGGTGATCGCCGGGTTGCGGGCGACGGCGGGGAGGATGCCGAGCCCGACCCGGAGCCGCTCGGTGACCGCCAGGGCGGCCGCGGCCAGGCTGACGCCGGCGGTGAAGAAGCAGTCCTCGATGACCCACAGCTGGTGGGCGCCGCTGCGGTCGAGGCGGCGGGCGACGTCGAGGACGAGGGCGGGCGGGAAGGTGCGGTCGAAGCACATCCCGATCTCGGCGCGCGGGACGTCCATCGGTCGCACGCTAGGCGCTCAGCCGGCGGCCGCGGCGGCGTCCAGGGCCGCGGCGATGCGGGCGACGTCGTCGTCGGAGCAGACGTAGGGCGGCATCGTGTAGACGAGGTTGCGGAACGGGCGGATCCACACGCCGGCCCGCACGGCGGCCGCCGTCGCCGCCGGCACATCGACGTCGTGGTCGAGCTCGACCACCCCGATGGCGCCCAGGACCCGCACGTCGCGCACCCCGGGCCGGCCCCGGACCGGCGCCAACCCCGCCCGCAGGCCCCGCTCGATGCGGGCCACCTCGGCCCGGTGGTCGCGGCCGAGCAGCAGGTCGATCGACGCCAGGGCGGCGGCGCACGCCAGCGGGTTGCCCATGAACGTCGGCCCGTGGGCCAGCACCGGGACCTCGCCCCGGGCGATGCCCTCGGCGACCTCGCGGGTGCAGAGGGTGGCGGCCAGGGTCAGCATGCCGCCGGTCAGCGCCTTGCCGACGCACATGACGTCGGGGGCGACGTCGGCCCACTCGGCGGCGAACAGCGGGCCGGTGCGGCCGAAGCCGGTGGCGATCTCGTCGAAGACCAGCAGCACCTCGTGCTCGTCGCACAGCTCCCGCAGCACCCGGAGGTAGCCGGGGTTGTGGAAGCGCATGCCGCCGGCGCCCTGGACGACCGGCTCGACGACGACGGCCGCCAGCTCGTCCGCGTGGGCCGCCACCGCCGCCCGCAGCTCGGCGACGAAGGCGTCGTCGAGGGGGGCGTCGAACCCGGCGGGCGGGACGCCGACGAACACCTGCGCCGGGACGACGTCGGTCCACAGCGCGTGCATCCCGCCCTCCGGGTCGCACACCGACATGGCGAACAACGTGTCGCCGTGGTAGCCGCCCCGCCACGTCAGCAGCCGGCGCTTGGCCGGGCGGCCGAGCGAGCGCCAGTGCTGGAGCGCCATCTTCAGCGCCACCTCGACCGCCACCGAGCCCGAGTCGGCGAAGAACACGGCGTCGAGGGGCGCCGGGGTGAGCTCGACCAGCCGCCGGGCCAGCTCGACGGCCGGCCGGTGGGTGAGCCCGCCGAACATGACGTGGCTCAGCTCCTGCGCCTGGGCGGTCACCGCCGCCACCAGCGCCGGGTGCCGGTAGCCGTGGATGGCCGACCACCACGACGACATGGCGTCGACCAGCTCGAGCTCGTCGCCGTCCGGCGTGGTGACGTGCAGGCGCACGCCCTCCGCGCCCCGCACGACGAGCGGCGTCGTCGTCGCGGGGATGGGCGCGTAGGGGTGCCAGACGTGGTCGCGGTCGAACGCGAGGAGCGCCGCCGGGTCGTCGGGCCCGCCGGTCACGCCGAGGTCTGGTAGCGGGCGATCTCCGCGCGGCCGACGACCATGTGGTGCACCTCGTCCGGGCCGTCGGCCAGGCGCAGCGTGCGCATGTTGGCGTACATGTCGGCCAGCGGCACCCACTGCGAGACGCCGGTGGCGCCGTGGATCTGGATGGCCTGGTCGATGATCTGGCAGACCCGCTCGGGCACCATGGCCTTCACCGCGCTGACCCAGACCCGGGCCTCGGCGTTGCCCATGAGGTCCATGGCCTTGGCGGCCCGCAGCACCATGAGGCGCATCGCCTCGATCTCGATCCGGGCCCGGGACACGAGCTCGGTGTTCTTGCCCAGGGCGATGATGGGCTTGCCGAACGCCTCCCGGCTCAGGCCCCGGCGGACCATCATCTCCAGCGCCCGCTCGGCCGCGCCGATCGAGCGCATGCAGTGGTGGATGCGCCCGGGGCCGAGCCGCATCTGGCTGATCTCGAAGCCGCGGCCCTCGCCGAGCAGGATGTTCTCCCGGGGCACGCGCACGTTGCTCAGCCGGATGTGCATGTGGCCGTGGGGCGCGTGGTCGTCGCCGAACACCAGCATCGGGCCGACGATCTCGACCCCCGGCGTGTCCATGGGGACGAGGATCATCGACTGCTGCCGGTGGGGCGGCGCGTCCGGGTTGGTCCGGACCATGCAGATCATGATCTTGCAGCGGGGGTCGCCGGCGCCGGAGATGTAGTACTTCTCGCCGTTGATGACCCACTCGTCGCCGTCGAGCACGGCCTCGGTGGCGATGTTGCGGGCGTCCGAGGAGGCCAGGCCGGGCTCGGTCATGCCGAAGCAGGAGCGGATCTCCCCCTCGAGCAGCGGCTTCAGCCAGCGCTCCTTCTGCTCGGGGGTGCCCACCCGGGCCAGCACCTCCATGTTGCCGGTGTCGGGGGCCGAGCAGTTGAAGCACTCCGGCGCGAGGGGGTTCTTGCCCATCTCGGCGGCGAGGTAGGCGTAGTCGAGGTTGCTCAGGCCCCGGCCCGTCTCGGCGTCGGGCAGGAAGAAGTTCCACAGCCCCTTCGCCTTGGCCTTGGCCTTCAGGCCGTCGAGGATCTCGAGCTGGCCCGGCGCGAAGCTCCACCGGTCCTCGCGGTCGGCGCCGAGGCGGTAGTACTCCTCGGTGACCGGCTCGATCTCCTCGGCGATGAACGCCTTGACCTCGTCGTACAGCGGGCGAGCCTCGGCCGAGATGCCGAGGTTGTACAGCTCGCCCCCGAAGTCGTCGACGCTGAGGGGGTTGGCAGCCATGGGCCGACGTTAACCGGGGGGTGACGGCGGGGCTCAGCCCGCCGGCGGGGCCCGTGCCGGTCAGCCGCCGGCCAGCTTCGCCTTGACCACGTCGGCGACGCGCCGCCCCTCGGCCCGTCCCGCCACCCGGGCCATGACGGCCTTCATGGCCTGCCCCATCTGCTTCGGCGAGTCGAGGCCCTCGGCGGCCAGGACCTCGTCGACGAGCGCCGCGAGCTCCTCGTCGGTGAGCGGCTGGGGGAGGTAGCGGGCCAGGACGTCCCGCTCGGCCAGCTCGGCCTCGGCGCGGTCGGTGCGCCCGGCCTCGGTGAAGGCGGCGGCCGCCTCCTCGCGCCGCTTCGCCTCCCGGGCCAGCACGGCGACGACCTCCTCGTCGGAGAGCTGGCGGGCGCTGTCGCCGGCGACCGCGGCCTCCTTGACGGCGGCGAGCGCCATGCGCAGCACCGCGGTGGTGCGGGCGTCGCGCTCCTTCATGGCGGCGGTGAGGTCGGCCTGCAGTCGCTCGACGAGCATGGTCGGTCTCCTGGGTGCGTCCGGCTGCCCGACAGGTTGGCGCGTCCGGCGGGCGCCCGGCACGCGGGTCGCCGCCGGGCACGCCGGCACCCGGGCGTCAGCAGGGTGGGAAGGACTGCGACTGCAGCAGGCGCGACCAGACCTGCAGCGACACGTCCCCCGGGCGGGCGAGGGCCACGACGACCGTGCCGTCGGCCTCGACCGACTCGACCGCCAGGAGGTCGCTCCAGGGGCGGTCGGTGATCAGCTCGGTCCCGCTCGCCAGCGCCTCGGCCAGCACCTCGGCGCCGGCCTCGGCCGCGTCCTCGTCGGCGTGGGCGGTGGCGAGCACGACGAGCGGCGCCCCGTCGTGCGCGACCCCGACCGCCACCCCGGTCATGGCCTCGCACCGGGGGAGCTCCTCCAGGCGCTGCCGCTGCTCGTCGGGCGCGCCCGGGCCGAGGCTGCGCCCGACGACGTCGGGGACGCCGCCCTCCGGCGCCCAGAGCATCGCCGAGTACACCTCGCGCTCGTCGAGGGCGGCGGCGAGCGGTGCCAGCACCGGGTGGTCGGCGAGGCTGTCGTCGCCGGCCCGGGCGGCGCGCACGTCGTCCTCGTCGGCCGCGACGACGAGGCGGTCGCCGTCGAGCGCCAGCCACAGCGTCTCGCCCAGCGGGCGGGCGGGCGTCCGGTGCGCGACGTCGACGGTGCCCTCGGGGTCGCCGGCCACCCACGCGCCGTCGCCGGCGTCGTCGAGGGCGCCGTCCAGCGCGGCCTCGTCGAAGTCGCCGGTCAGGACCGTCACCCGGTGCGGCGGGGTCGGCAGCTCGACGAAGGTGTCGACCTGGAGGATCGACCAGCCGACGTCGTCGACGAAGCCCTGGGGGTCGGTGGCGAGGTGGGCGGGGGAGCTGGCCTCGGGCAGCAGCGCGGCGACCTCGCCCGGCGGCTCGTCGAACCGGGTGCCGGTCACGGCGCCGACGTGGTCGGCGAGCGCCTCGCGATCGGCGAGGTCCGTCGGCCGGTCGAGGCCGGCGATCTCCTCGGCCCGGGCCAGGTCACCGTAGGTGACGAGCACGGTGCCGGCGGCCGCGGTGGCCGGCAGCGCGGCGAGGTGGCCGCGGATCGTGCCGCCGGCGAGCGACCCGTCGCCGCCCGACCCGTCCCCGGAGGCGCAGGCGGACCCCGCCAGCAGGGCGGCGAGCCCGACGGCGAGCAGTGGTCTGGGTGCGTGCACGGGCGGCGACCCTAGCCAGGCGGGGCGGGCCCGCCGGCGTCACCCCGGCGTTCGCCCGGCAGAGGGGCACGACATCCGCGATCCTGGGCGGCGGACAACGTCGTCCTCAGCCCAGGGAGTCGCCATGTCGCTGGTCGTGGGTGTCCCCACCGAGACGAAGGTGGACGAGTTCCGCGTCGCCGTCACGCCCGAGGGCGTGCGGGAGCTCGAGATGCACGGCATCGAGGTGCTGGTCCAGGCCGGCGCCGGGGCCGGCTCGGGGCTGCCGGACGAGGCCTACCGGGCGGCGGGCGCGGAGATCGTCGCCGACCCCGCCGAGATCTGGGAGCGGTCGCAGATCGTCTGCAAGGTGAAGGAGCCGTCCGAGCACGAGTTCGCCTGGTTCCGCGACGACCTCACCGTCTTCACCTTCCTGCACCTGGCCGCCTACCCGAAGGTGGCCGACGCCCTGCTCGAGCACGGCACGACCGGCATCGCCTACGAGACCGTCCAGCTCGACGACGGGTCCCTGCCGCTGCTGGCCCCCATGAGCGAGGTGGCCGGGCGGCTGTCGGTGCAGGTCGGCGCCCACTACCTCGAGCGCCACAACGGGGGGCGGGGCGTGCTGCTCGGCGGCGCGCCCGGCGTCCAGCCGGCCCGGGTCGTCGTCCTCGGGGCGGGCAACGTCGGCTGGAACGCGGCGTGGATGGCGGCCGGCATGGAGGCCGAGGTCAACGTGCTCGACAAGAACGTCGCCCGCCTCCGCTACGTCGACCAGATCCAGATGGGCCGGGTGACGACGCTGGCCTCCAACCGGGGCAACGTCGAGCGGGTGGTCGCCGAGGCCGACCTCGTCATCGGCGCCGTCCTCGTCCCCGGCGGGCGGGCGCCGATCGTCGTGACCGAGGAGATGATCCGGTCGATGAAGCCGGGGGCCGTCGTCGTCGACGTCGCCATCGACCAGGGCGGCTGCATCGAGACGAGCCACGAGACCACCCACGAGGACCCGGTGTTCGAGGAGCACGGCGTGCTGCACTACGCGGTCGGCAACCTGCCGGGCGCCGTCCCCAACACGTCGACCTACGCGCTGACCAACGTCACCGTGCCCTACCTGGCCGAGCTGGCCCGGCTGGGCGTCGCCGGGGCGGTCCGGGCCGACCCGGCGCTGGCCCGGGGGGTCAACACGATGGCCGGCCACGTCGTGCACCCGGCCGTGGCCGAGGCGCTCGGCCGTCCGCACGTCCCGCTGGAGGACGTGCTACCCGGCGCCTGAGCCCGGGGGCGCCGCGTCGGCGCCGAGCAGGCGCTCCATGACGACGACGTCGAGCCAGCGGCCGAACTTGCGGCCGACCTCCCGCTCGACGCCGACGACCTCGAAGCCGAACGCCTCGTGCAGCCGGATCGAGGCGGCGTGGCCGTCGACGATGCGGGCGAACATGGCGTGGAACCCGTGGGCGGTGGCGACCCGGGTGAGCTCGGCCAGCAGCGCGCGGCCGACGCCCCGACGCTGGTGGTCGCGCCGCACGTAGACGGAGTCCTCGACGCTCGTCGAGTAGGCGGGCTTGGACCGCCACGGCGACAGCGCCCCGTAGCCGACGACCTCGCCGTCCACGGTGGCGACGACGACGGCGTGGGCGCCGCTGCGGTCGGTCAGGTACCGGCGCTGCTCCTCCAGCGTGCGGGGCACGATGTCGAAGGTGACCGTCGAGGTGGTCACCTCCGCGTTGTAGATGTCCATGATCGCCTCGGCGTCGTCGAGGCGGGCCGGGCGGACGTTCACGTCGGGACCCACGGCGTCGACGTTACGGGTGCCGGGGGCCGGCGCCGCGCGTCTCCCCGGCGCGCGCGACGCCGGCGGTCCCCCGGGCGCGACGCTGCCGCCGGGGACCCCCAGCAGTCACCCGGCGGCAGGTCGGAGACTGGTGGATCAATCTGCGGCGAGCGCGGGCTCGACGAGGGCCAGCTCGCCGGCGAGCGCCTCGAGCCGGGCCCAGCTGGCGATGGCCTCGTCGTCGGTGAGGAGGATGACCTGCAGGTCGCCGACCAGGCCGGGCAGCAGCTCGAGGAGCAGCGGCACCACGGCCGGGTCGAGCTGGTCGAAGGTCTCGTCCAGGAGCACCGGCGGGCGGACCCCGGCGGTGTTGGTGGCGGCGGTCAGCTGGGTGACGATGCCCTGGGCGAGCGCCACGGCGTCGTCGTCGCTCAGCTCGGGGGCGCTCGACGACAGCGACCGCAGGGCGGCGATGTGCTGCCGGAGGCGGGCCGCCGCCTGGATCTCGGTGCGGTGGTCGACCGCCCAGTGCACGTCGGTGTCGCCGGCCAGCTCGCGCCAGGTGGCGGCGGCGTCGCCCCGGGAGCCGCCGCCGTTGCCCAGCAGCTCGTCGGCGGCCGCCCACAGCGCCGCCTGGTCGACGGCGGACAGGGCCCGCACGGCGTCGTTGCGGGGCGTGCGGCTGCGGAGGTCGGCGGCCGTGATGCAGGTGACCGTCGAGCGGCCGTACTGGCTGCTCAGCAGGTCGACCCGGCCGTCGAAGCCCCGGTGCTGCGCCGTCACGTCGGACGCCGTCGCCACGTCGATGACCCGGTGCGGCCCGGAGGTGGGGCGCAGGACGACGAGGCGCCTGCCGGTGTCGTCCACCACCTCGAGGTGCACGCCCCGCACCGTCCCGTGCAGCGCACCCGAGAGCAGCGAGGCGAGGGCGGCACGGGCGTCCGGGGGCATGCCCCCCAGCACCGTCAGACGCGGATGGAAGTCCACGGACGCGGCGTCGCCGTCGCCCTCGACGATCAGTCGTTCCACCAGCACGTCGTCAGTCATCGGCCGTCCGCGCCGCCGACTTGAGCGATTTCTTTACGAATGTGTCGCGATCAGGCAACACCGCCACCGAGCGTGGCAACCGGGCGGGCCTCCCGCCGGGGAGGCGGCCCGGACGCCCCGGCGGGGGGAGGGCCGCGGGGCCCGCGGCGGGCGCGCGCCGGGCCCCGACCCGGCCCGGACCCGTCCCGGGTTGCCTGGCGAGGGGGCGACGGCTGTAGGCTCTACGACCCGGGTCGGCCAGACGGACCCGCCCCCTTAGCTCAGTCGGCAGAGCACAGCCATGGTAAGGCTGGTGTCGTCGGTTCGATTCCGACAGGGGGCTCGCACGAGGATCGCGGCGGGTGCCGCGCTTCTCGCGCGTCGGACACCCCTCGGGGTGCCCGGCACGTCGACAACTTGGCGGCGTAGCTCAGTTGGTAGAGCACTCGGCTCATAATCGAGTTGTCGCCGGTTCGAGTCCGGCCGCCGCTACTCCACCACCTCGAGACCAGGAGAACCCGCACGATGGCGAAGGAAAAGTTCGAGCGGACGAAGCCGCATTTGAACATCGGGACCATGGGTCATATTGACCATGGGAAGACGACGTTGACGGCGGCGATCACGAAGGTGTTGGCGGACACCAATCCTGGTGTCGAGGCGATGGCGTTCGAGGAGATCGACAAGGCCCCGGAGGAGCGGCAGCGGGGTATCACGATCAACATCTCGCACGTCGAGTACGAGACGGCGAAGCGGCACTATGCGCATGTCGACATGCCGGGGCATGCGGATTACATCAAGAACATGATCACGGGTGCCGCGCAGGTGGATGGGGCGATCCTGGTGGTGGCGGCGACGGATGGTCCGATGCCGCAGACCCGTGAGCATGTGCTGTTGGCCCGGCAGGTGGGTGTGCCGTCGATCGTGGTCGCCTTGAACAAGGTGGACATGGTCGATGACGAGGAGCTCCTGGAGCTGGTGGAGATGGAGGTCCGGGAGCTTCTGACCGAGTACGAGTTCCCGGGTGATGAGATCCCGGTGGTGCGGGTGTCGGCTCTGAAGGCTCTGGAGGGGGATCCGGAGTGGACCCCGAAGATCCTGGAGCTGATGGATGCGGTGGACAACTACGTCCCGGAGCCGACGCGGGATCTGGACAAGCCGTTCCTGATGCCGATCGAGGACGTGTTCTCGATCACGGGTCGGGGCACGGTGGTGACCGGGAAGGTCGAGCAAGGTGTCGTGCGGGTGGGGGACGAGGTGGAGATCGTGGGTCTTCGCCCGACCCAGAAGACGACCTGCACGGGTGTGGAGATGTTCCGCAAGCTGCTCGACGAGGGCCGTGCGGGTGACAACGTGGGTGTGCTGCTGCGGGGGACCAAGAAGGAGGAGGTGTCCCGGGGGCAGGTGCTGGCGGCGCCGGGGAGCATCACCCCGCACACCCAGTTCGAGGCGCAGGTGTATGTGCTGACCAAGGAGGAGGGTGGCCGGCACAAGCCGTTCTTCTCCAACTACCGGCCCCAGTTCTACTTCCGCACCACGGACGTGACCGGCACGATCACCCTGCCCGAGGGTGTGGAGATGTGCATGCCGGGCGACAACACCGAGATGACCGTGGAGCTGATCGCGCCGATCGCCATGGACGAGGGCCTGCTGTTCGCCATCCGCGAAGGCGGCCGCACCGTCGGCTCCGGCCGCGTCACCAAGATCATCAAGTAGGAGCACTGCGATGGCCAAGGCCGGTGAGAAGCGGGTGCAGGTCACCCTCGAGTGCACGTCGTGCAAGCGGCGCAACTACATCACGACGAAGAACCGGATGAACGACCGCGAGCGCATCGAGCTCAAGAAGTACTGCCGCTGGGAGCGGCGCCACACGGTGCACAAGGAGACCCGCTGAGCCCGCGCCGGCCCGCGGGTGCCGTCGCGGGCAGCCGTGCGACGGACGCAGACCGACAGCCCCGCCCTGCGGCGGGGCTGTCGCCGTTCCGGCCCGGCCTCGCCCCCGCCCCCGGGATCGTCACCGGATCGTCTCGTAACCCGCCCGGACCCGGCGAGGTCGAAGCCGGCGATGCCACGTGAGAGCGCGCGCGACGTCAGCGAGCTCGTCGCGGCCGCCCGCGACGGGGACCGGTCCGCGTTCGAGGAGCTGGTGCGCGCGACCCACGCCGACACCTACACGCTCGCCTACCGCCTGACGGGCGACGAGGAGGACGCCCGCGACGTCGTGCAGGAGGCCTACCTGCGGGCCTACCGGGGCCTGCGGCGGTTCCGGGGCGACGCGCAGTTCACCACCTGGATGTACCGGATCACCGCCAACTGCGCGGCGACGCACCTGGGGCGGCGCAGCCGCCACCGCCACCACGACCTGGACGAGGCGGCGTCGGTCCCCGACGGCCACCCCGACCGCGACCCGCAGCTGCGGGCCGACGGCGACGACCTGCGCGACCGGCTGCTCGCCGCCCTCGACGGGCTCCCGCCCCGCCTGCGGGCCGTCGTCGTCCTCCGCGACGTCTACGAGCTGCCGCACGAGGCGATCGCTGCCGAGCTGGGCATCTCCGAGTCGGCGGCGAAGGTGCGCCTGCACCGTGCCCGGAAGAAGCTGCGCGACGAGCTCTTCCCGCGCCGGGAGGGACGGCGTGCGGTCTGAGATGCCCAGGGGAGGTGAACGACGTGCTGTGTGAGGAGCTGTCCGAGGCGCTGGCCGCCACCGTCGACGGCGACGCGCGGCTCGGCCGGGCCGAGCGGCGCCACGTCGAGCGGTGCCTGCGGTGCCAGGCCGAGGTCGTGCAGTACCGGAAGCTGCTCCGGGCCATGCGCCAGCTGCGCACCGAGGTCATCGAGCCGGCGCCGGGGCTGCTGGCCGAGATCCTCGCCGGCATCGAGGAGGCGGGCGAGCGCCACGCGATCCGGTCGGTGCTGTCGGGCCGGCGCATCGCCTATCTTGGTGGCCTCGCGGCGGCCACGGCCGCCGGCGCTGCCGGGGCGCTGGTCTTCGCCACCCGCAGCCGGCGCACCCGCCTGGCGGGCTGATCCGGGCCCTGCCCGGCGGCCCGGCGGGTCGGGGGCCGCATTGTCCCGCGGCGCCGGCCTCGGGATAGGCTGGCGCGGTTTCAGACCGAGGGCAGTAGCTCAACTGGCAGAGCAGCGGTCTCCAAAACCGCAGGTTGGGGGTTCGAGTCCCTCCTGCCCTGCTCCCTCCCCGTCCCCGACGTCGTCCCCGAGGGCCTCGCCATGGCGATGAACCGACAGCAGAAGCGCATGCTGCAGAAGCAGGGGCAGCTCGGCGCCGACGGCGCGCCGGCCCCCCGCAAGCGCCCGGCGCCGCAGGCCCCTCGGCCGGCCCGCTCGCGGGACGAGCGCACCGGACCGGTCCAGTTCCTGCGCGAGGTGCGGGGCGAGCTGCGCAAGGTCGCCTGGCCCACCCGCCCCGAGGTCATCAACTACTCGGTCATCGTCCTGATCACGGTGGTCGTGTTGACCGCCTACATCGCTACCCTCGACTTCGCCTTCGGCGAAGCTGTCTTCAAGCTGTTCGAACGATGAGCGAGATCGACACCGACGACACCCTCCAGAGCGCCCCCACCGCCGACGCGGGCGAGGTCGCCGGCGCCGAGCCGGCCGAGGACGAGCCCGCCGCCGCGGTCGACGAGGGCGCCGTGGAGGGCGAGGCCGCCGAGGCCGCGACCGGCGAGGCGCCCGGGGAGGGCGGCGACGCGGCCGGCGAGGCCGAGGTCGTCAGCGACGAGCAGCTCATCGAGGAGCAGGCGCAGGTCGACAACCCCTGGCTCCGGCCGGGCCGCTGGTTCGTCGTCCACACGCAGTCGGGCTACGAGAAGAAGGTCAAGCAGAACCTCGAGGCCCGCATCCGGTCGATGAACGCCGAGGACGCCGTCTACGAAGTCGTCATCCCCATGGAGGACTACGTCGACTTCAAGAACGGCAAGCGGGTGGTCAGCCAGCGGAAGATGTTCCCGGGCTACCTGCTCGTGCGGGCCGAGCTCGACGACAAGGCGTGGACGGTCATCCGCAACACGCCCGGCGTCACCGGCTTCGTCGGCCAGGGGGCCAAGCCGTCGCCGCTGCCCCGGCGCGACGTCGAGGCCTTCCTCATGCCGAAGGCCGGCGAGGAGCAGGCCGCCGCCCGGGCCAAGCCCCGGCTCGAGTACGAGCTGGGCGACACGGTCCGGGTCAAGGAGGGGCCGTTCGCCGACTTCTCCGGCGAGGTCATCGAGATCAACGAGGACCAGCTCCGGCTCAAGGTGCTGGTCAACATCTTCGGCCGGGAGACGCCGGTCGAGCTCGAGTTCTCGCAGGTCGCCAAGCTCTGATCCCGGCGGGCAGGCGCCGGACTGGCAGGTCGCCGCCCGCGCCGGGCAGACTTGTCGGTCGCGTCTGACGCCCGCGTCCACCCTCCGGCGCCGTCGGCGTCGGGTCCCACGCACTCCCGAGAGGAACCCCCATGGCCAAGAAGAAGGTGCTGGCCGTCGTCAAGATCCAGATCCCCGCCGGCCAGGCCACGCCCGCGCCGCCGGTCGGCACCGCGCTGGGCCCGCACGGCGTGGCCATCATGGACTTCTGCAAGGCGTACAACGCGCAGACCGAGAGCCAGCGGGGCACGATCGTCCCGGTCGAGATCACCATCTACGAGGACCGCTCGTTCAGCTTCGTCCTCAAGACCCCGCCGACGCCGGTGCTGCTGCGCGAGGCCGCGGGCATCGACAAGGCCTCGACCGCGCCGGGCCGCGAGCAGGTCGGCACGGTCACCGAGGCGCAGATCGAGGAGATCGCCAAGATCAAGATGCCCGACCTGAACGCCTACGACCTCGAGTCGGCCAAGGCCCAGGTCATCGGCACGGCCCGCTCGATGGGCATCACGGTCGCCTCCTGATCGCACACCCACCATCCGGCCGCGCCGGGAGGACCTCGCCCGCCGGCCGCCGACACCACGAGGGAGCCACCATGGCGAAGCACGGCAAGAAGTACCGCGACTCGCTGCAGCGGTTCGACCGCCAGCGGCTGCACACGCCGGGCGAGGCGCTCGAGCTCGTCCGGTCGCTGGCCAAGGCCAACTTCGACGAGACCGTCGAGATGGTCGTCCGCCTCGGCGTCGACCCCCGCAAGGCCGACCAGGTCGTGCGGGGCACGGTCGGGCTGCCGGCGGGCACCGGCAAGGAGGTCCGCGTCGCGGTGTTCGCGGCCGGCGAGGCGGCCGCCGCGGCCCGCGAGGCCGGGGCCGACATCGTCGGCGCCGACGACCTGGCCGCCGAGATCGAGGGCGGCATGCTCGACTTCGACGTCACGATCGCGACGCCCGACCTCATGCCGGTCGTGGGCCGGCTGGGCCGGATCCTCGGCCCCCGGGGCCTCATGCCCAACCCCAAGACGGGCACGGTCACCCCGGACGTGGCCAAGGCGGTCGCCGACTTCAAGGGCGGCAAGGTCGAGTTCCGCACCGACCGCTACGGCAACGTGGCGGTGCCGATCGGCAAGGCGTCCTTCGACACCGCCGCCCTGCTCGAGAACTTCCGGGCGGTCGTCGACGAGCTGAACCGGGCCAAGCCGGCGGCGGCCAAGGGCCGCTACATCCGGAAGATCACGGTCAGCTCGACGATGGGGCCCGGCGTCAAGGTCGACCCCGGCCGCCTGCGGCCCGGGGCCGACGAGGTCGCCGCCTAGGGGCGGCCTCGGGGCGGCCGGTAGGCTGCCCGTTCGCCGACAACAACCGACTTCGCTCGCCGAAGACCTCCGGTGCCCACCCCCGCGAGCCGCGGGACGGGCTGAAAGGGCCGCTGCGGCCCGCCTGAGCAGGCGGACTCTCCGACACCTCCCCGGCGTGGCCGGTGGCGTGGGCGCGGGGCGTTCGCAGGTGCGAGCGTCCGAGCACACGGAAAGGAGGTGTCAGTGGAGAACCCCAGACCGGAGAAGGTTGCCGTGGTGGAGGAGGTGCGCGAGCGCCTCAGCCGCTCGAGCGCGGCCCTTCTGACCGAGTACCGCGGCCTCGACGTGGCGGCGATCAGCGAGCTGCGCCGCGCCCTGCGCGAGGCGGGCGGCGAGTACAAGGTCTACAAGAACACGCTGGTCCGGTTCGCGGCCCGTGAGGTGGGCCTCGACCTGGACGAGCTGCTGACCGGGCCGACCGCCATCGCGTTCGTGCCCGAGACCGACGACGGCAGGCCCGGCGACCCGGTCACGGTGGCGAAGGCGCTGCGCGACTTCGCCAGGAACCACCCGGCGCTGGTGGTCAAGGGCGGGGTCATGGACAACGCCCTGCTGTCCGCCGAGGACGCCCGGGCCCTGGCCGACGTCGAGCCCCGCGAGGTGCTGCTCGCCAAGCTGGCCGGCGCGCTGGCCGCGCCGCTGCAGCAGTTCGCCGGCCTGCTCCAGGCCCTGCCGCGCAACTTCGCCTACGGGCTGTCCGCCCTCATCGAGAAGGGCGGTGCCGCTCCCGACGGCGCCACACCGACCGACACGAACGATGCCCCGGCCGCGGACGCGGCCGAGCCCACCACGGAGGAGAGCTGAACATGGCGACCAAGGACGAGATCCTCGACGCGATCTCCAACATGACCGTCCTCGAGCTGAGCGAGCTGCTCAAGGAGTTCGAGGAGCGCTTCGGCGTGACCGCGGCGGCCCCGGTGGCCGTGGCGGCGGCGCCCGGTGCCGGCGCGCCGGGCGAGGAGGCCCCGGCCGAGGAGGAGAAGGACGAGTTCGACGTCGTCCTCACCGAGGCCGGCGGTCAGAAGATCGCCGTCATCAAGGAGGTGCGCGCCCTCACCAACCTCGGCCTGAAGGAGGCCAAGGACCTGGTCGAGTCCGCGCCCAAGCCGGTCCTCGAGAAGGTCAGCAAGGAGGAGGCGGAGAAGGCGAAGGCGGCCCTCGAGGGCGCCGGCGCCACCGTCGAGCTCAAGTGACCGGGGCGGCCACGCGCCGCCCACCGACCGTCGAGGGGAGCCCGGCCCGCCGTGGGCCGGGCTCCGCCGCGCCGGGCCGCCGCCGGGGCCGGCGTTCGCCCGGGCCGACGGCCCGCACGGTGCGTACCGGCCGCGCCACGCTCCCGGCGCCGGGGTTGACCGCGGCGGTGCCGGGGCTTACCCTCCGACCAGCCGTGACGGCCGGACCCGAGGCGCACTCGTGTCGGGTGGCCCTGCCGTTCCGCGGGGTTGTGCGGTAGGCACCGACGGCCTAGCATGGTCGGTTGCCGTGCGTCTGTGGTCCCGCCTCGCCGACTCTTCGAGCGGCTTCGGCGCGCCCGCGCACAGCAGGCTCGTCCCCGGCTTGGCCATGGCGTGCGGGCGCGCGTGCGCGACCCGGTTCAGGGCCGACCGAACCCACTGAGGAGTGATTCGTTGTCCACTCGCATCCGGGATCGGTACTCGTTCGCGAACATCGAAGAGGTCCTGCCGCTTCCCGACCTCATCGCGATCCAGCGGGAATCCTTCGAGTGGTTCCTCGAGCGGGGCCTGAAGGAGACCTTCGCCGACATCTCGCCCATCAAGGACTTCACCGAGACGCTGCAGCTCGAGCTGGAGTTCGACCCCGACGACGAGGACCTCCGGCCGCCGCCGAAGTTCTCGGTGGAGGAGTGCAAGGAGAAGGACATGACCTTCTCCGCGCCCATCTTCGTCCGGGCCCGCTTCATCAACGCCACGACGGGCGAGATCAAGGAGCAGACGGTCTTCATGGGCGACTTCCCCATGATGACCGAGAAGGGCACCTTCGTGATCAACGGCACCGAGCGCGTCGTCGTGTCGCAGCTCGTGCGGTCGCCCGGTGTCATCTTCGAGCCCGGTGAGCGCTACCGCCTGCGCAACCTGGCCAAGCACCAGCTCGTCAAGGGCACGATCCACCCCTACCGGGGCGAGTGGATCGAGTTCGACGTCGAGCAGAAGCCGGGCAAGGACGTCACCGCCGGCACCCGCGTCGCCCGCAAGCGCCGCCTGAGCCTGTTCGTGCTGCTCCGGGCCCTCGGCTACGACGAGGAGAACGCGCCCGGGTTCCTCGACGCGTTCGTCCGGCAGTTCCCCTTCCTCGAGGGCCAGTGGGAGAAGGACCGCGACCTCGCGCCCACCCAGGACGAGGCCCTGGTCGAGATCTACAAGCGGGCCCGGCCGGGCGAGCCGCCCTCGGTGGAGTCGGCCCGCCTCTACTTCCGCAACGCCTTCTTCGAGCCGCGGCGCTACGACCTGTCCCGGGTCGGGCGCTACAAGCTCGACCGCAAGCTCGGCCCCGAGATCGAGAAGCTGGCCGAGATGTTCCCGATGCTCGAGGAGCGGGGCCTGCTCGACCGCCCCGAGCCCGGGCAGTCGGTCCTCAGCCGGTGCGAGATCCTCGCGGCCTGCACCTACCTGCTCCACCTGGTCAACGCCGAGCCCGGCTACCGGCTCGACGACCAGGACCACTTCGCCAACCGCCGCATCCGCTCGGTCGGCGAGCTGATCCAGAACCAGGTGCGGATCGGCCTGTCCCGCATGGAGCGGGTGGTCCGCGAGCGCATGACGACCCAGGACGTCGAGGCCATCACGCCGCAGACGCTCATCAACATCCGGCCGGTCGTCGCCGCCATCAAGGAGTTCTTCGGCACCAGCCAGCTCTCGCAGTTCATGGACCAGGTGAACCCCCTGTCGGGGCTCACCCACCGCCGGCGCCTGAACGCCCTCGGGCCCGGCGGCCTGTCGCGGGAGCGCGCCGGCTTCGAGGTCCGCGACGTCCACTTCAGCCACTACGGCCGCATGTGCCCGATCGAGACGCCCGAGGGCCCGAACATCGGCCTCATCGGCGCGCTCTCGACCTACGCGCGGGTCAACGACTTCGGCTTCATCGAGTCCCCCTACCGCAAGGTCGTCGACGGCCGGGTGACCGACGAGATCGTCTGGCTGACGGCCGACGAGGAGGAGGACTACGTCGTCGCCCAGGCCAACGAGCCGCTCGACGAGAACGGCCGGTTCGTCAACGACCGGGTGCTCGTCCGGCGGTCGCCGCAGGCGGCCACGCTCGAGAACCTGCGGGCCCAGCTCGAGCGGGAGAGCTACTTCGCGGCCACCACCGACATCTCGACGGTGCCGCCGTCCGAGGTCGACCTCATGGACGTGTCGCCCAAGCAGATCGTCTCGGTGGCCACGTCGCTCATCCCGTTCCTCGAGCACGACGACGCCAACCGGGCGCTCATGGGCGCCAACATGCAGAAGCAGGCCGTGCCGCTGATCCGGGCCGAGGCCCCGTTCATCGGCACGGGCGTCGAGGCCCGGGCCGCCCGCGACGCCACCGACATGGTCATCGCCGAGGACGACGGCGTCGCCACCGAGGTGTCGGGCGACCTCATCACGGTCGAGTACCGCAAGCTCGGCAAGCGGGTCTACAAGCTGCTCAAGTTCGAGCGGTCGAACCAGGACACCTGCATCAACCAGAAGCCGCTGGTGCGCGAGGGCGAGTCGTTCAAGAAGGGCGACATCCTCGCCCTCGGGCCCTCGACCGACAACGGCGAGCTGGCGCTCGGCAAGAACCTCCTCGTGGCCTTCATGCCCTGGGAGGGCTACAACTTCGAGGACGCCATCATCCTCTCCGAGCGGCTGGTGCGGGACGACGTGCTCACGTCGATCCACATCCACGAGCACGAGATCGACGCCCGCGACACCAAGCTCGGCCCCGAGGAGATCACCCGGGACATCCCCAACCTGTCCGAGGACATCCTCAAGGACCTCGACGACCGGGGCATCATCCGCATCGGCGCCGAGGTCGACGCCGGCGACGTGCTGGTCGGCAAGGTCACGCCGAAGGGCGAGACCGAGCTGACCCCCGAGGAGCGCCTGCTGCGGGCCATCTTCGGCGAGAAGGCCCGCGAGGTCCGGGACACCTCGCTCAAGGTGCCCCACGGCGAGTCGGGCAAGGTCATCGACGTCAAGGTGTTCACCCGCGAGGACGGCCACGAGCTGCCGCCCGGCGTCAACCAGCTCGTGCGGGTCTACGTCGCCCAGCGCCGCAAGATCTCGGTGGGCGACAAGCTGGCCGGCCGCCACGGCAACAAGGGCGTCATCGCCAAGATCCTCCCCATCGAGGACATGCCGTTCCTCGCCGACGGCACGCCGGTCGACATCATCCTCAACCCGCTCGGCGTCCCGTCCCGCATGAACGTGGGCCAGGTCATGGAGGCCCACCTCGGCTACGCGGCCCGCTGGGGCTGGGAGCACAACGGCGAGGTCGTCGGGGACGAGCCGGTGCGCGGCACCGAGCGCAAGACCCGGCCCACGACGCAGGCGTCGACGCTCATCGCCTCGCCGGTCTTCGACGGCGCCAACTGGGACGAGGAGGAGGCGTCGGGCAAGCACCCGACGATCAAGCAGATCCTCTCGAACATCCGGCCCGAGTCGCCCGACGGCAAGCGGCTGATCCGGCCCGACGGCAAGGCCATCCTCTACAACGGCCGGACCGGCGAGCCCTACGACCAGCCGATCACGGTGGGCTACGTCTACATCCTCAAGCTGGCCCACCTGGTCGACGACAAGATCCACGCCCGGTCGACCGGCCCGTACTCGATGATCACCCAGCAGCCGCTCGGCGGTAAGGCCCAGTTCGGCGGCCAGCGGTTCGGCGAGATGGAGGTGTGGGCCCTCGAGGCCTACGGCTCCGCCTACTGCCTCCAGGAGCTGCTGACCATCAAGTCGGACGACGTCCTCGGCCGGGTCAAGGTGTACGAGGCCATCGTCAAGGGCGAGAACATCCCCGAGCCGGGCATCCCGGAGAGCTTCAAGGTGCTCATCAAGGAGATGCAGGCGCTCTGCCTCAACGTCGAGGTCCTGGCCCAGTCGGGCGAGGAGATCGAGATGCGCGAGCTCGACGAGGACGTGTTCCGCGCCGCGGAGGAGCTCGGCATCGACCTCAGCCGCCCCGAGCGGGGCAGCGACGAGGAGGACGAGCGCCGCCGCCAGCGCACCACGTTCTAGGCCGTGGCCACCTCCCTTCAGCCCATCCGCACGACCGACACCCGCAACCCTGCGACCCGCTGCCGCACGGCGGTGAACGGAGCATCAGATGCTTGACGTCAACGATTTCAGTCAGCTCCGCATCGGGCTGGCCACCGCGGACACGATCCGCATGTGGTCGAACGGCGAGGTCAAGAAGCCGGAGACCATCAACTACCGCACGCTCAAGCCCGAGAAGGACGGGCTCTTCTGCGAGAAGATCTTCGGTCCGACCAAGGACTGGGAGTGCTACTGCGGCAAGTACAAGCGCGTCCGGTTCAAGGGCATCATCTGCGAGCGCTGCGGCGTCGAGGTCACCCGGTCGAAGGTGCGGCGCGAGCGCATGGGCCACATCGAGCTGGCCGCGCCGGTCGTCCACATCTGGTACCTCCGCGGCACCCGCTCGTGGCTGGCCTACCTGCTCTCGGGCACCGAGGTCCGTGAGGAGCTGAAGGCCAAGCAGCTCGAGAAGGTCATCTACTTCGCCGCCAACCTCGTCACCTGGGTCGACACCGAGAAGCGCCACGAGGACCTCCCCAACCTCGAGGCCGAGCTCAACGCGGAGAAGGAGGAGATCATCCGCGAGCGCGAGCTCGAGCTGGCGCGCCGGATGGAGGAGGGCGAGAAGGAGATCGCGGCGCTCGAGGCCGAGGGGGCCAAGGACGCCGACATCCGCAACCGGCAGAAGGCGATCGAGAAGGACCTCGCCGCCATCCGGGAGCGGTACGAGGAGGAGCTCGACCTGGTGCAGCGCACCTTCGACGAGTTCCGCGAGCTCCACCCCCGCAAGATCATCGAGGACGAGATGCTGTGGCGGGAGCTGAAGGACCGCTACGGCGAGTACTTCGAGGGCGGCATGGGCGCGGACGCCCTCAAGCAGCTCATCAACCGCATCGACCTCGACGAGGAGGAGCGGAAGCTCAAGGAGCAGATCGACCCCAACGCGCCCGGGCGGCCGCTGTCGGCCCAGCGCCGGCAGAAGGCGATCAAGCGCCTGAAGATCGTCACCGCGTTCAACCGCCGCGACGAGCACGGCCGGCGGATCAACGACCCGCGGGCGATGATCCTCGACGTCGTGCCGGTCATCCCGCCGGAGCTGCGGCCGATGGTCCAGCTCGACGGCGGCCGGTTCGCGACCTCCGACCTCAACGACCTGTACCGCCGGGTCATCAACCGCAACAACCGCCTGAAGCGGCTCCTCGACCTCGGCGCGCCCGAGATCATCGTCAACAACGAGAAGCGCATGCTGCAGGAGGCCGTCGACGCGCTGTTCGACAACGGCCGTCGCGGCCGGCCGGTCACCGGCCCCGGCAACCGCCCGCTGAAGTCGCTGTCCGACATGCTCAAGGGCAAGCAGGGCCGGTTCCGCCAGAACCTGCTGGGCAAGCGCGTCGACTACTCGGGCCGCTCGGTCATCGTCGTCGGCCCGACGCTCAAGCTGCACCAGTGCGGCCTGCCCAAGCAGATGGCGTTGGAGCTGTTCAAGCCCTTCGTCATGAAGGCGCTGGTCGACCGCGAGCTGGCCCAGAACATCAAGTCGGCCAAGCGGATGGTCGAGCGCCGCCGCACGCAGGTGTGGGACGTCCTCGAGGACGTCATCAAGGAGCACCCCGTCCTGCTCAACCGGGCGCCGACGCTGCACCGCCTGGGCATCCAGGCGTTCGAGCCGGTGCTGGTCGAGGGCAAGGCCATCCAGATCCACCCGTTGGTGTGCACCGCCTTCAACGCCGACTTCGACGGCGACCAGATGGCGGTCCACCTGCCGCTGTCGGCCGAGGCCCAGGCCGAGAGCCGGGTGCTCATGCTGTCGGCCAACAACGTCCTGTCGCCGGCGCACGGGCGGCCGCTCGTGACGCCGACCCAGGACATGGTCATCGGCGCCTACTACCTCACCGAGCACGTCGAGGGCGCCAAGGGCGAGGGCCGGGTGTTCGGCGACATCGCCCAGGTCGAGCGGGCCTACGACGCCGGCGAGGTGTCGCTGCACGCCATGATCAAGGTCCGGGTCCGCCCGGACGAGGTCGTGCGGGACGACGACGACAGCGTCGAGACCAGCGCCGCCGGCGTGCGCTACCGCACGACGACGGTCGGCCGGCTCATCTTCAACGAGACGCTGCCGGACGACTTCGGGTTCGTGAACCGCGTCGTGCGCAAGCGGGACATGGGCGAGATCGTCGACCGGCTCGCCAACGAGTACCCGAAGTCGGTCGTCCAGGCCAGCCTCGACCGGATCAAGGACCTCTGCTTCCACTACGCCACCCGCTCGGGCCTGACGATCTCCATCAACGACGTCAAGACGCCCGAGCAGAAGAAGGAGATCCTCGACCGCTACGAGAAGGAAGCGCAGAAGGTCGAGAACCAGTTCCGGAAGGGCATCATCACCGACGGCGAGCGCCGCCAGAAGGAAGTCGAGATCTGGACCAACGCCACCGACGAGGTGCGGGCGGCGATGGAGAAGGCGCTCAAGGCCCAGAAGTTCAACCCCATCGACATGATGGTGGGCTCGGGCGCCCGAGGGAACATGATGCAGGTCCGCCAGATCGCCGGCATGCGCGGCCTGGTGGCCAACCCCCGCGGTGACATGATCCCCCGCCCGATCAAGTCGAACTTCCGCGAGGGCCTGTCGATGCTGGAGTACTTCATCGCCACGCCCGGCGCCCGCAAGGGCCTGGTCGACACGGCCCTCCGCACCGCCGACTCGGGCTACCTGACCCGTCGCCTCGTCGACGTCGCCCAGGAGCTCATCGTCCGCGAGGAGGACTGCCACCGCGAGGGCGAGCCCGTCCGCGGCCTGTGGATCGAGGACGTCGTGCCCGACTCGCCGGGCAAGCGCACGTACCTCGAGACCCGCCTGTTCGGCCGGGTGCTGGTCAACGACGTCCAGCTCTCGGAGGACAACCCGCACAAGGAGTTCGCGGGCCGCACGCTCCCGGCCGGCACCGACATCGGCGAGGCCGAGATGGCGGCGCTGCGGGACGACCCGGTCGTCGACCGGGTGCGGGTGCGCTCGGTGCTCACCTGCCAGTCCGCCTTCGGCGTCTGCGCCGCCTGCTACGGCCGGTCGCTGGCCACGGGCCGGCGGATCGAGCTCGGCGAGGCCGTGGGCGTCATCGCCGCCCAGTCGATCGGCGAGCCCGGCACGCAGCTGACGATGCGGACCTTCCACACCGGCGGCATCGCCGGCTCCGACATCGCCGGCGGTCTGCCCCGCGTCGTCGAGCTGTTCGAGGCCCGCTCGCCCAAGGGCAAGGCGACCCTGGCGCGCACCTCGGGCGTCGTCCGCATCGCCGAGGACGAGGGCCGGGGCCGGGTCGTGACGATCGTGGCCGACGACGGGACCGAGGACACCTACACGATCCCGTCGCTGGCCCGCCTCGAGGTCGTCGACGGCCAGGAGATCTCGGCCGGCGACCCGATCGTCGAGGGCCCCCGCGACCCGAAGGAGCTGCTCGAGATCAAGGGCGTGCGCGAGACGCAGCAGTACCTGGTCGAGGAGGTGCAGAAGGTGTACCGCGACCAGGGCGTCTCGATCCACGACAAGCACATCGAGCTGATCGTCCGGCAGATGACCCGGCGGGTCGTCGTGCAGGAGCCGGGCGACAGCCGCTTCCTGCCCGGCGAGGCGGTGGACGCCAAGGTCTACACCGACGAGAACAAGCGCCTCGTGCAGGAGGCCAAGGTCCCGGCCGAGGGCCGTCCCGTGGTCATGGGCATCACCAAGGCGTCGCTGGCCACCGACTCGTGGCTGTCGGCGGCGTCGTTCCAGGAGACGACCCGGGTGCTCACCGAGGCCGCCATCGAGAGCCGCTCCGACGACCTCAACGGTCTGAAGGAGAACATCATCATCGGCAAGCTCATCCCGGCCGGCACCGGCATGAAGATCTACAACGAGATCGAGACGGCGGCGCCGGACTACCGGCCGATGGAGTACTGGTCGTCCGACCGGGGCGACGAGAGCATCGCCGAGTGGCTCTCGGGCACCTACGAGGCCGGCGGCGCCCAGCCCCCGGGCGAGGGCGGCTTGGCCGAGGTGGTCGACCTGCCGGCCACCGACAAGGACGCACCCGAGGCCGGCTCCGGCAGCTGACCGGGCCGGCACGACCGGACGCGACCACCGGTGGGGCGCTGCGGCGCCCCACCGGCGCGCCCGGGCCGCGGCTCAGCGGCCGCGGCGCCGGCGGGCGGCGACGCGCACGCCCTCGTCGGCCATGGCGAGGAACAGCGCGGTGGCGTCGTCGACGAGCTGGTCGCGCTCGACCGGGATGCGGCCGTCAAGCCAGGCGACCACCAGCTCGGCCATGCCGCCGACGAGGATGGCGGCGCCGATGCGGCCGATCTGCTCGCCCGGGGGCGGCGGCCCGTGGCGCTCGACCGCGTACTGCTCGACCGCGGCGACGAGCTCGTGGCCGGTGGCGATGCGGCGCCGGTTGAGGGCCTCGCTGCCCAGGGCCTCGACGTACAGGATCCGGGCCCGGCGGCGGTCCTCGTCGACGAAGGTGACGATGTGGTCGATCGCCGCCCGGGTCTGCGCCCGCGGGTCGTCGGGCGCGGCGGCGACGGCCTCCCGGACCCCGTCGGTGAGCTGGCGGACGAGGCGGTCGTAGACGGCCACCGCCAGCGACTCGAGGTCCTCGAAGCTCTCGTAGAAGTAGCGGGGGTTGAGCTTCGCCGCCTGGCACACGGCGCGGACCGTGGTCCCGGCCCAGCCGACCGTGCCGAGCAGGTCGAAGGCGGCGTCGAGCAGCAGCGTGCGCCGCTCGGCGCGGCGCCGGTCGTGCGGGACGCCGGCCCACCGGGTGGGGCGGCGGCGATCGGACGGAGCTGTTGGCAACGCCCGTTACCATAACGTAGGGTCAGCGGCCGGGAGTCGATGCCAGGGGGGACGCGGGTGTCCGAGCGCGAGCACGTCGTCGTCGTGGGGGCTGGTGTGGCCGGGCTGGCCACGGCGCTGGCGCTGGGCCGCACGGGCCGGCCCGTCACCCTGCTCGAGCGGGACCGGCTGCCGGCCCTCGGCGACCCGGAGGAGGCCTTCGCCACCGAGCGCCGGGGCGCGCCGCAGTCGCACCAGACCCACGGGTTCCTCGCCCGGGTCGCGGTCGAGCTGCGGTCCCGGTTCCCCGACGTGCTCGACGCCCTCCACGAGGCCGGCTGCACCGAGCTGCCCGTCAACCTGGCGCTCGGTGAGCCCCAGCCCGGCGACGAGGACCTGCGCGTCCTCGTCATGCGGCGCACGACCTTCGAGTGGGTGCTCCGGCGGGCCGTCCTCGCCGAGCCCGCGGTGACCCTGCGCACCGGCGTCGGCGTCGTCGGGCTCACGACCGCCGGCGACCGCCCCGACGGGCGGGTGCGGGTCGACGGCGTCCGGCTCGACGACGGCACGACCCTGCCGGCGGACGTCGTCGTGGCCGCCACGGGTCGCCGGTGCCCGGCGCCCTCGTGGCTGGCCGAGGTCGGCGTCGAGCTGCCCGAGGTCGTGCACGAGAGCGGCCTCGTCTACATGACCCGCTGGTACCGCCTGCCCGAGGGCGGCGACCTCGACCTCGACCCCAAGCTGGGCGGCGACCTCGGCTACCTGAAGTACCTGGGGGTGCCCGGCGACGGCGGGACGCTCTCGATCACGCTCGCGGTCCGCACGACCGACGCGCCGCTGCGGGGCGCGCTGGCCGACCCCGACCGGTTCGAGCGGGCCTGCCGGGCCCTGCCCGGCCCCGACCAGTTCTTCACCCGCGGGCCGCTCACCCCGATCGGCGGCGTCCGCCCGATGGGCGGGCTGGTCAACCGGCTGCGCCGCTACGCCGGGCCGGACGGCGAGCCGATCGTTCTCGGCCTGCACGCGGTCGGCGACGCGCACACCTGCACCAACCCGCTCTACGGGCGGGGCTGCGCGCTGGCGCTCGTCCAGGCGGGGCTGCTCGCGGACGCGGCGACGGCCCACCCCGGCGACCACCGGGGCCGGGCCCGCGCCTACGAGGCCGCCTGCCGCGAGCACGTCGAGCCCTGGTTCGACCTCGCCGTCCAGACCGACCGCACGGGCGCCGACCCCACCGGCTTCAGCCCCACCGGCACCAGCCCCCAGGCCAAGGCGCTGGCGGCGCTGTTCGTCGCCGGCGGCAGCGACCCGGTCGTCGGCCGGGCCCTGGCCCGCCTCTGGAACCTGCTCGACCGGCCGGTCGACCTGGCCGCCAGGCCCGAGGTCGTCGCCCGCATGGCCGAGGTCATGAGCAACCCCGACGACTACCCGCCCCCGCCCAGCACCGCGCCGACCCGTGCCGAGCTGCTCGAGGTGCTCGGCGTCACCGAGGAGGCAGCCACCCATGCCTGATCCGACCCCGGTCGACCCGTCCATCCGCCAGCGGCGGGTGGCGACCCGCGACGTCGAGCTCCACGTCCTCGACGCGGGGGAGGGCTTCCCGGTGGTGCTCGCCCACGGCTTCCCCGAGCTGGCCTACTCGTGGCGCCACCAGATCCCGGCGCTGGCCGCCGCCGGTTGCCGGGTCCTCGCCCCCGACCAGCGGGGCTACGGCCGCTCGTCGCGCCCCGAGCGGGTCGAGGACTACGACATCCTCCACCTCACCGGCGACCTGCTGGCCCTGCTCGACGACATCGGCGAGGAGCGGGCCGTCTTCGTCGGCCACGACTGGGGCGCGATCGTCGTCTGGCAGCTCGCCCTCATGGCCCCGGAGCGGGTGGCGGGCGTCGTCGGCATGAGCGTGCCCTTCGTCCCCCGGGGCGAGCGGCCGCCGACCGAGGTCATGCGGCACGTCGTCGGCGACTCGTTCTTCTACATCCTCTACTTCCAGGAGCCCGGCGTCGCCGACGCCGACCTCGGGCGCGACCCGGCGGCCACCATGACCGGCATGCTCGCCGGCCTGTCCGGCACCGTCGGCGCCGACCCCTCGGCGCTGGCCGGCGACGGACGGGGCTTCGTCGAGCGGCTGCCGCAGCCGGACGAGCTGCCGGCCTGGCTCCGGCGGGAGGAGCTCGACCACTACATCGCCGAGTTCACCCGCACGGGGTTCACCGGGGGCATCAACTGGTACCGCAACCTCGACCGCAACTGGCGGCTGACCGAGCACCTCGCCGGGGCCGAGGTCCAGGTGCCCTCGCTGTTCGTCGCCGGCACCGGCGACCCCGTCCTCCTCATGACCCCGCCCGCGGTCATGGAGGGGTGGCTCACCGACCACCGGGGGAACGTCCTCGTCGAGGGCGCCGGGCACTGGGTGCAGCAGGAGAGGCCGGACGAGGTCAACGCCGCCCTGCTGGGCTTCGTCGAGGACGTCCGGGCCGGGCGCTGACCCCGGCGGGCGCCGCCGGGCCGCGCCGCCCGCTACACCATCGCCCCGACGTCGGCCTCCCGGTGCTCGAGGAAGAAGCGCACGAGCGTCGGGAGGTAGTCCGGCACCCGGGGGCAGGCGATGCCGCTGCCGGCCAGGTCGCGGTCGGTGTTCGTCGTGTCGTAGTGCGTCGGGTGCACGAAGTACTCGACGGCCTCGGCCGGGATGCCGACGAACCGCTCGAGCGCGTCCAGGTGGGCCAGCGCCCACACCGTGGCCCGCCGGGGCAGGCGCACCCGCACCCCCCGGCGCCCGGTCGCCCGCACCATCTCGGTGAGCAGCTCGTCGACGGTCAGCGGGTGGGGGTCGGCGAGCTGGTAGGTCCGGCCGAGCGAGGCCTCGAGCCCCGACAGGTGCTCGATGGCGTCGACGACGAAGTCGGACGGCACCATGTTGAACCGCACCATCGTCGGGTCGCCGACGTAGGGCACGAGGGCCAGGCCCTGCGGCTGGCGCACCAGCCACTGGACCAGGAAGTAGGGGCCGTCGAACTTCTGCGTCTCGCCGGTGCGGGAGTCGCCCACGACGATGGCGGGCCGGTAGACGGTCGTGGGCATGCCACCGTCGCGGGCCTCCGCCACCTCCACCTCGGCCAGGAACTTCGTCTCCTCGTAGAAGTTGTTGAACGACTGGCCCACGTCGAGGTCGGACTCGCGGAAGGGGCCGCACCACCGGCCGCTGACGTAGCAGGTGCTGACGTAGTGGTGGCGGCGCAGGCGGGGGCACCGCTCGGCGAAGCGCAGGACGTTGCGGGTGCCCTCGACGTTGACCCGCATGCCGAGGTCGCGGGGGACGGTCAGGTCGTAGACCGCGGCGAGGTGCCACACCTCGGTGGTGGCGGCCGCCAGCCCGTCCGGGTCGTCGAGCCCCAGGCCGGGGACGGTGAGGTCGCCGGGCACGAGCTCGATGCGCCCCGCCAGGCCGGGGTCCTCGCCCTCGAGGGCCCGCACCCGGTCCTTGGCCAGCGACTCGAACTTGGGCTGGACGAGGCAGACCGCCCGGGCCCCGGGCGAGCGCCGGAGGATCCGGGGCAGCAGCCGCGAGCCCAGGAACCCGGGGAACCCGGTGACGAAGAAGGTCTCGGTCGCGCCGGCGTCGGTGCTGGCCATGCCCCCGTTCTACGGCCGGCGTCCACCGGCCGTCCACCTGGTCGGGGCGATCGGCGCGCTGGGGGACCCGGCGGCGGGCGGTGCGCAGGTGCTGCGCAGACCGGCGGCGCTGGCCTAGAGTCGTGGCCACCGGACGACGAGACCGGCTCGTCGCGGCGCGCCGGCAGGTTGCCGCCCGTGCGCGGGCACCCGTAGGATGTTCCGTCGGCTCTCGGCGCGTGCCCGCGCGTCGTCCGTCCCGTCCGCCCCCGAGTCCCACGACCGTTCGTCGTTCGCGAGGTTACGAGTGCCCACCATCCAGCAGTTGGTCCGCAAGGGCCGCCGGTCAAAGACGACGAAGGCGAGCACGCCGGCGCTGAAGGGCGCGCCCCAGCGGCGTGGGGTGTGCACGCGCGTCTTCACCCACACCCCGAAGAAGCCGAACTCGGCGCTGCGCAAGGTGGCACGCGTCCGGCTCTCGAGCGGCGTCGAGGTGACGGCCTACATCCCCGGCGAGGGGCACAACCTGCAGGAGCACTCGATCGTCCTCGTCCGGGGTGGCCGGGTGAAGGACCTGCCCGGCGTCCGGTACAAGATCATCCGCGGCACCCTCGACACCGCCGGGGTGCGCGACCGCAAGCAGGCCCGCAGCCGCTACGGCGTGAAGAAGGAGGGCTGACCGGATGCCCCGCAGAGGCCCTGCCCCCCGGCGCGAGCTGCCGCCGGACCCGGTCTACAAGTCCGTGCTGGTGACGCAGTTCATCAACAAGGTGCTGATGCACGGCAAGAAGACGCTGGCCGAGCGCATCGTCTACGACGCGCTCGACATCGTCGCCCGCAAGACCGAGGGCGACCCGCTCGCCGTGCTGAAGCGGGCCGTCGACAACGTCAAGCCCCAGCTCGAGGTCAAGAGCCGGCGGGTCGGCGGTGCCACCTACCAGGTGCCCGTCGAGGTCCGGCCCCGCCGGGCCAACACCCTGGCCATCCGGTGGATCACCAACTTCGCCCGGGCTCGCCGGGAGCGCTCGATGTCCGAGCGCCTGGCCGCCGAGATCCTCGACGCCTCCAACGGCATCGGCAGCTCGGTCAAGCGCAAGGAAGACGTGCACAAGATGGCGGAGTCCAACCGGGCCTTCGCCCACTACCGCTGGTAACCCCCCGACCACCTGGGGGGTCGTGCCCCCCGAGAGGCGTGATCCCCCAGACGACCGGGCCGGCGAGCTCGGTCGTCGTCATGTCGAGCGAGAGACGAAGAAGATGACAAAGCGCAGCCAGCCGCTCGAGCGGGTCCGCAACATCGGCATCATGGCCCACATCGACGCGGGCAAGACCACGACGACCGAGCGGATCCTCTACTACACGGGTCGCACCTACAAGATCGGCGAGACCCACGAGGGCTCGGCGACGATGGACTGGATGGCCCAGGAGCAGGAGCGCGGCATCACCATCACCTCCGCCGCCACCACCTGCTACTGGAACGACCACCGGATCAACATCATCGACACGCCCGGCCACGTCGACTTCACGGTCGAGGTCGAGCGGTCGCTGCGCGTCCTCGACGGCGCCGTCGCGGTGTTCGACGGCGTGGCCGGCGTCGAGCCCCAGACCGAGACGGTCTGGAAGCAGGCCGACAAGTACCGCGTGCCGCGCCTGTGCTTCATCAACAAGATGGACCGGCTCGGCGCCGACTTCTTCGCCGCGCTCGCCTCCATCGAGGAGCGCCTGGGCGCCACGACCGCCGTCATCCAGCTGCCCATCGGTGCCGAGGGCCACTACAAGGGCGTCGTCGACCTCGTCGCCATGAAGTCCATCATCTGGCACGACGAGGAGCTCGGGGCCAAGTACGACGTCGGCGAGATCCCCGACGACCTCCGCGACCAGGCCGAGGAGTACCGGCAGAAGCTCATCGACGTCCTGTCGTCGGTCGACGAGACCATCCTCGAGAAGTACGTCGGCGACGAGGAGATCACCGAGGACGACCTGCGCCGCGCCCTGCGCACCGGCACGGTCGCCAACGAGATCGTCCCCGTCCTCAACGGCTCGGCGTTCAAGAACAAGGGCGTCCAGCCCCTGCTCGACGCGATCGTCCACTTCCTGCCCAGCCCGGCCGACCTGCCGCCCGTCACCGGCATGTCGATGAAGGGCAACGAGATGATCGAGCGCAAGCCGAGCGACGACGAGCCCTTCACGGCGCTGGCGTTCAAGATCATGTCCGACCCGCACGTCGGTCGGCTCACCTACTTCCGCGTCTACTCGGGCCGGCTCGAGAAGGGCTCGCAGGTGGTCAACACCACCTCGGGCGCCCGGGAGCGCATCGGCCGCATCCTCCAGATGCACGCCAACCACCGCGAGGACGTCGACGCGGTCATGACCGGCGACATCGCCGCGGGCATCGGCCTGAAGAGCACCCGCACCGGCGACACCCTGACGACGCCGGGCGACGAGATCGTGCTCGAGCAGCTCGAGTTCCCCGAGCCGGTCATCCACGTGGCGGTCGAGCCCAAGACGAAGGCCGACCAGGAGAAGATGAGCAAGGCGCTGCAGGCCCTGTCGGAGGAGGACCCCACCTTCCAGGTCCGCACCGACGAGGAGACCGGGCAGACCGTCATCTCCGGCATGGGCGAGCTGCACCTCGAGGTGATCGTCGACCGCATGCTGCGTGAGTTCAAGGTCGACGCGACGGTCGGCAAGCCGCAGGTCGCCTACCGCGAGACGATCACCCAGCCCGTCGAGCGGGTCACCTACACCCACAAGAAGCAGACGGGCGGTTCGGGCCAGTTCGCCGAGGTCACCATCTCGCTCGAGCCGCTCGGCCCGGGCGGGGGGTACGAGTTCGTCGACAAGATCACCGGCGGCCGCGTGCCGAAGGAGTTCATCCCGGCCGTGGACGCCGGCATCCAGCAGTCGCTCGACTCCGGGGTGCTCGCCGGGTACCCGACCGTGGACGTGCGCGCCACGCTCGAGGACGGCAAGTACCACGAGGTCGACTCGTCGGAGATGGCGTTCAAGATCGCCGGCTCGATGGCGTTCAAGGAGGCCGCACGCCGGGCGAAGCCCGTCCTCCTCGAGCCCATCATGTCGGTCGAGGTCGTCACGCCCGAGGAGTACATGGGCGACGTCATCGGCGACCTCAACAGCCGCCGTGGTCGCGTCGGCGGCATGGAGCAGCGGGGCAACAGCCAGGTCGTCCGGGCCCAGGTCCCCCTCTCCGAGATGTTCGGTTACGCTACCGACCTGCGCTCGCGGACGCAGGGTCGTGCCACGTACACGATGCAGTTCCACAGCTACCAGCAGACCCCGGCGTCCGTGCAGGAGGAGATCGTCGCCCGGGTACGGGGCGAGTGACACCTCGTCGGTAGCCGCCGCCACGTCCAGCATTCCGTCACGACATCACAGAGGACGTTCACTGCCATGGCGAAGGAAAAGTTCGAGCGGACGAAGCCGCATTTGAACATCGGGACCATGGGTCATATTGACCATGGGAAGACGACGTTGACGGCGGCGATCACGAAGGTGTTGGCGGACACCAATCCTGGTG
>Ga0207874_1001059_pt1 | contig 34070 bp, 32 predicted proteins | sample HigsolmetaAR201D_FD_184833 | JGI IMG/M metagenome (GOLD analysis project Ga0207874, IMG submission 184833) | Ionic liquid and high solid enriched microbial communities from the Joint BioEnergy Institute, USA - AR20-1-D (SPAdes) (version 2) ...
GTTGAGCTCAGCAGTATGCCAGAGGTGATCAGGGCGCATACGCTATTTCACTGGTGGCCTCGGGGCCGGACACATGTGTATCACTGATCAGTCGCATTTGGTATGAAAACCACCCGCAGCCGACCCGGTACCGGATCGCTGAGCGGCTCGTTCTGGAACTCGGGAACGAGCTGCCGGAGCCGGCTCAGCCGCACCGACGTGTCGGCTGTGAACGAGAGGGTGCCGGACGCGGCGTTGAACGTCAGCTCGGCGTTGCGTGGCAGCAGGATGCGCTGGGCATCGGCTTCGTTCTGGAACGAGAGGCGAATTCCCTCCTGCCGCAGACGGTACGTGCCGCTGACCACCTGCAGGGTGCCATCGGGATTGTTGAACACGAGCTGGAACGCGTCGCTCGCTCCGGAGACGGTCAGCCTCGGGATCTGCGTCGTCTCGAGCCGACTCCGGATGTCCGTGTCGGGCAGCGAGCCCTGGGGGTCGAAGGACAGGGTCGTGAGCACGTAGGTGCCGGCGACTTCGTCGCGGCCAATCGTCGGTGCCGCCGGGTCATCGCCGCACGCGACGATGCCGAGGGCAACGACCAGGATCGGCAATACTGCACGCCGCATGGTTGCCTCCAGTTTCGGATCGGGTCCTGCAGATACAGGAACGGGCGCGGGCACACGCGTGAGCCCGCGCCCGACCTACGATGAGCGCCTCAGATGTGGAGCGCCCGGCCCAACGAGGCCAGCGCCGCTTCGGCGATCGCCTCGGAGAGGGTGGGGTGCGGGTGCATGGCCCGCTCCATTTCCTCGGCCGTGGATTCGAGATGGCGGCCGAGCACGAATTCAGCGATCAGCTCGCTCGCTTGCGGGCCGACGATGTGGGCGCCCAGCAGCTCGCTGTAGCGCTTGTCACGCACGATCTTGACGAACCCCTCGGTCTCGCCGGCGGTCCGGGCACGGCCGTTCGCGCTCCAGGGGAAGACGCCGACCTCCACATCGTACCCGGCCTTGCGCGCGGCATCCTCGGTCATGCCGACGGACGCGACCTCGGGATAGCAGTACGTCACGCTCGGGATGTTCGCGTAATCCACGCGCGCGTGCTCGTCCCCGGCGATCCGCTCGACCACCACGATCCCCTCGTGGGAGGCCTTGTGCGCCAGGAGCGGCGGCCGCGCCACGTCCCCGATGGCATACACCCCGGGCACGTTGGTCTGCAGGTAGTCGTCCACCACGATGGCGCCTCGCTCGACCTTGACGCCGACCTGCTCGAGCCCGATGTCCTGGACGTTCGGGGCGCGCCCGACCGCGACCAGCACCACCTCGGCCTCGATCTGCTGGGCATCGCCCTTCGCCGGCTGAACGGTCAGCTTCACGCCGTCCTTGCCGACGTCCGCCTTCTCCAGGCGCGCGCCGGTCAGGACCTCGATCCCCCGCTTGCGGTACGCCTTCTCGACGGTCGCGGACGAGTCCTTGTCCTCCAGCGGCAGCACCCGCTCCATCGCCTCGATGATCGTGACCTTCGCGCCGAAGGAGTTGTAGATGTCCGCGAACTCCATCCCGATGGCGCCCGCCCCGATGATCGCGATCGAGCCCGGGACCTTCTCCGGGTACAGGGCGTGGTCCGAGCTCCACACCCGCTCGCCGTCGATCTTGAGGATCGGCAGGTCACGCGGCCGCGAGCCCGTGGCAATGATGATGTGCTTCGCCTGCAGGGTACGCTCGCCATCCCCGCCGGTGACCACGACCTTCCCCTGGCCCGCGAGCCGGCCCCACCCCTTCACGTGCTCCACGCCGTTCTTCTTGAAGAGGTAGGCGACGCCTTTCGAGCCCTGGTCCGCGACCTTCCGGGCCCGCTTCGCGGCCGTGCCCAGGTCCAGCTTCACATCGCCCACCTGGATCCCGAAGTCCCCGAGACCCGTGATCTTGCGCGCGTAGTGCGCGCTCTCGAGCAGTGCCTTCGTGGGGATGCACCCCCAGTTGTTGCAGACCCCGCCGAGCTTGTCCGACGCCTCTACGCACGCCGTCTTCATCCCGAGCTGCGCCGCCCGGATCGCGGCCACGTACCCGCCCGGGCCCGCGCCGATCACGACGACATCGTACGAATTCTCCGCCACGCCTCACCTCGCGTTTCGAGAGCAGATTTCGAAATGATGATTCCTCGCGCCCGCAAATACGCCCGCCAGACGCCCGGGCGATGATGCTCGCCTAGGCGAGCATCATCATCGGCTCCTCCAGGAAGTCCTTCAGCGTCTGGAGGAAGCGAGCGCCGGTCGCGCCGTCGATCACACGGTGATCGCAGCTCATGGTCACGCGCATGCGTGGCCGGACCACGATCTCGCCGTCCTCTACGACCACCTTCTCCTCGACCCTGCCCACCGCGAGGATCGCCGCCTCCGGCGGATTGATGATCGCGGTGAACTCATCGATGCCATACATGCCGAGGTTGGAGACGGAGAACGTCGCCCCCGTGTACTCCTCGGGCGTGAGCTTGCGTTCCCGGGCACGGCCGGCCAGCTCCCGGATCTCCGCCGAGATCTGCGCCACGCCCTTACGGTCCGCATCCCGAACCACCGGCGTGATGAGCCCGTCCTCCACGGCCACGGCCACGCCAATGTGGACCCGACCGTAGCGACGGATCACGCTCTCGCCCCAGGAGGCGTTGACTTCCGGGTGCCGCCGCAGCGCCTCCGCCGCGGCCTTCACGATGTAATCGTTGATCGACGTCTTGACGCCCCGCTCCCCGAGCCGCGCGTTCACCCGCTCGCGTACCTCGAGCAGCCGGCGCATGTCGACCTCGATGGTGAGATAGAACGTCGGGACCGGCCCGATCGAGGTGACCAGCCGCTTCGCGATCGTCTTCCGCATCTGGCTGACCGGCACCTCTTCGACCTCGGCCACCGCGGCCGGCGGAGCGTACGCCGGTGCCGCCGGCTTCGGCGCCTCGGGCGCCGGCGCCCGCTCCGCGGCCGCGAGCGCCGCCTCGATGTCCCGCCGGATGACTCGCCCACCAGGCCCCGTGCCCTTCACCGACGACAGCTCGAGACCCGCCTCCGCCGCCAACCGGCGCGCGAGCGGCGAGGCCTTGACCCGGCCATCCTCCTCGGTGGGCGCGGCCGGCCGCTCGACCCGGCCCCCGGCAGCCCGCGTCTCGTCGATCCCGGGCGGCACCGGCGTGGGCCGCCGGTCCGGCGACTCTTCGGCCGCCATCGACCCTACCTGCGCGAGCGACTCCTGGGTCTGCTCGCCAGCGCCCTCCGCGCCACCCTCCGCCTCGTCCGGCGCCTCCTGCAACAGCCCGGAAATGTCCTCGTCCGGCCCCGCAACAATCGCGATCACCGCGCCCACGGGCGCCGTATCGCCTTCCTTCAGGAACCGCTTCCGCAACACGCCCGAGCCACGGGAGACCAGCTCCATGGTGGCCTTGTCCGTCTCGATCTCGGCGAGCACATCGCCTTCCGAAACGGAGTCACCCTCCTGCTTCAGCCACCGCACCACCTGCCCCTCCTCCATCGTGGGCGAAAGGGCCTCCATATGTACCTTGGTCGCCATCTCAACCCTTCCTATCCGATCGGTCGCTGCCGACCCGTTCCTTCCGCCCGCGGACTACCGGTACAGCACCTTGTTGCACGCCGCGACCACCCGATCCACGCTGGGCTTCGCCATCTTCTCCAGCCCCTTGTTGTACGGCATCGGCACGTCCACCTGCGTCACACGCAGCACCGGGGCGTCCAGATAGTCGAAGAACTCCTCCTGGATCAGGCTCACGATCTGCGCGCCGATCCCCCCGTACGCCCAGCCTTCCTCCAGGTACACGGCCCGGTTCGTCTTGCGGATCGTCGCCTCGATCGATTCCACATCCAGCGGCCGCAGAGAGCGCAGGTCCAGCACCTCCGCCTGCACCCCTTCCTTCTCCAGCTGCGCCGCAGCCTGCAACGCCACATGCAACATCTTGCCGTGGGTGATGATGCTCACGTCCGTGCCTTCCCGCTTCACGTCCGCCACGCCCAGCGGGATCACGAAGTCCTCGTCCTCCGGGACCTCGCCCTTGATCGCGTAAAGCAGCTCGCCCTCCATGACCACGACCGGATCATCGTCCCGGATCGCGGCCTTGAGCAGCCCCTTCGCGTCCGCCGGCGTGGCCGGCGTGACCAGCTTGAGCCCCGGGAAGTGCGCGTACGTCGCCTCCAGCGCCTGTGAATGCTGCGCCGCGAGCTGCAGCGCCGCGCCCGTCGGGCCGCGGAACACGATCGGGCACTTGAACTGACCGCCCGACATGTAGTGCAGCTTCGCCGCGCTGTTCACCACCTGGTCCAGCGCCAGCAGCGAGAAATTGAAGGTCATGAACTCGATCACCGGGCGCAGCCCGACCATCGCCGCGCCCACGCCGAGCCCGGCGAACCCGAGCTCCGTGATCGGAGTGTCGACCACCCGCATGTCCCCGAACCGGTCGAGGAGCCCCCTGGACACCTTGTACGCGCCGTTGTAGACCCCGACCTCCTCGCCCATGAGGAAGACGTCCGGGTCCCGCTCCATCTCCTCGACCAGCGCCTGGTTCAGCGCCTCACGATACGTCATCACCGCCATAGCGCTACCCCTCCGCCCGGAAATCATCGAAGAAGATCCGCCCGTACTCCGGAGCCTGGGCATACGTGTGCCGATACAGCTCCGAAGGATCCGGCTCCGGCGACTTGTCCGCGAACTCGGCCGCGTCCTCGGTCACCTCCCGGGCCCGCGCATCCAGCGCGTTCAGCTCGTCGTCGTCGAGCAGCCCGTGCTCCTTCAGCCTGTCGATGTAGATCCGGATCGGGTCCTTCTTCTTCGCCTCCTCCACCTCTTCCTTCGTCCGGTAGACGCCGTGGACCGGATCGGACATGGAGTGGCCGACGAAGCGGTAGCACCGCGCCTCGATCAGCGTGGGGATCGACTCGTTCCGCGCACGATCCACCGCCTCCTGCACCGCCGCCCGCATCGCGAGCACGTCCATCCCGTCCGCCACCATGGACGGCATGTCATAGGCGCAGGCCTTCTGCGAAATGTCGTACAGCGACGACGCACGCTCCCACGCCGTGCCCATGCCGAACCGGTTGTTCTCCACCACGTAGACCACCGGCAGCTTCCACAGCGCCGCCATGTTCAGCGACTCGTGGAACGCGCCCTGGTTCACCGCGGCCTCGCCGAAGAAGCAGAGGCAGACCCGGTCCTCCCCGCGATACTTGATCGCCCAGCCCACACCCGTGGCGAGCGGGATCTGGCCACCCACGATCCCCCAGCCACCCAGGAAGTTGTGCTCCGCGCTGTACAGGTGCATGGAGCCGCCCTTCCCCCGGGCACAGCCGTCCACACGGCCGTACAGCTCCGCCATGACCGCGCGCGCGGAGATCCCCTTGGCCAGCGCCTGTACGTGCTCGCGGTACGCCCCGATCACGTAGTCTTCCGGCCTGAGCACGCTGATCGCGCCCACCCCGACGGCCTCCTGCCCGATATAGAGATGGCAGAACCCGCCGATCTTCCCGAGCGCGTACGCCTCAGCGCACTTCTCCTCGAACCTGCGGCCGAGCAGCATCATGTACAGGAGCTCGTGATGCTCCTCGCGGCTCAGCCCAGCCAGTTGCCCGCCTTCGCGGGAGGGTTCCTCTATACCGACCCCGTTGCCGGTCGCCTTTGCGTCTGTCATTTCTCACGTCCTGTAACTGGCCCGTTGGCGTCGCCCGACACCAGGCGATCCCTCCATGCCCGGCCGGAAGACCCGCCGGACTCCCTCTGCTCACCCGCGCGCGGCCCGGCGCGGCTCGATCTGCACGAGCTGGATCCGCGGCGCGGGCGAGACCACCTCCGCGGGCGCGGGAATGTCGGCCTCCAGGATCTCCCGGATCGTGCCCACCCCGCCCGCTTCCACAGTGCGCGCTTGCTTCTCCGCGTGATAGCTGGACCGCACCAGCGGACCGGATTCCACGTGCCGGAATCCCATCTCCTCCTCGCCGATGCGCTTCCACTCGGCGAACTCCTCCGGCGTCACCCACCGCGCGATCGGCGCATGGTGGATGGACGGACGCAGGTACTGCCCGAGCGTCAGGATGTCCACCGACGCCTTCCTCAAGTCCGCCATGGCCTGCGCGATCTCCTCCTTCGTCTCGCCCAGGCCCAGGATGATCCCCGACTTCGTCAACATCGTCGGGTCCATCCGCTTCGCCGCGCCGAGCAGCGAAATGCTGCGCCAGTAACGACCGCCCGGCCGCGCCCAGGGATGCAGCCGCTCGACCGTCTCGAGGTTGTGGTTCAGGATGTCCGGCTTCGCTTCGACGACGATGCGAAGCGCGTCCTCGTCTCCCTTGAAATCCGGGATCAGGACCTCGATGGTGCAGCTCGGCCGACGCTCCCGGCACTGGCGGATCGTCTCCGCGAAGATCGCCGCGCCGCCATCCGGCAGATCATCACGGTTCACGCTGGTGATGACGACGTGCTCGAGCTCCAGGTGCTCGACCGCGTCCGCGACCCGCCGGGGCTCGTCCCAGTCCAGCTCGGTCGGCATGCCGTGCGCGATCGCGCAGTATTTGCACGCACGCGTGCATACATCACCGAGGATCAGGAACGTGGCCGTCCCGGCTTCCCAGCACTCGCCGATGTTCGGGCAGCCCGCCTCCTCGCACACCGAGTGGAGACGCTGGCTGCGCATCAGCCGCTTGAGCCGGAGGTAGTTCGACCCGCCCGGCGAGCGCACCTTCAGCCACGATGGCTTCCGCGCGGTGTGCTCGAGCGGCGTCTGCCCTTCGAGCAACGGCAGCCGTGCCGTGCCCTTGGATTTGACCACGCCCGTATCTTTACCTTGCGGCGCGTATCCGCGCACCGCCCCGCGTTCCATGGTCATCGCTCCTTCCGCTGGCCGCTCCGCCGGCGAATTCGGCCTGCCGCACAGTCGCCGCATGGCGAACGCCGGTCTATTGCGGCAGCTTCGTAAGATAAGCCCGCCCTCGCCTCGCGGCAACGCAAGGTGGCCGCAACCCGGGAGCGGCGGCAGCCGACGCCCCGGGCTCCCCGCCGAGGTGCGACACGAAGCCGGATTCCGACAGGGATTTACGCGGGGGCGCGGCTTCCACGGACGGATTCGACGATGCGGCCCGGAGTGGTCCGGCCGGATGCACGAACCGCCTTGACGCGACACTGGCCGCGAAGGCGGGGGCGATCGACGAGGCCGGAACCCACGCCTGCGGCCCCTGGGATCGACGGGATCGGGGGTCAGACGGCGGGTTCTGTCGCCTTGCCGCGGTCGCGCCCGAGTTGATGTCTCAGGGCCTCGTCCAGCTCCGGCCAGGCGAACCCGTAGCCGGATTCGAGCAAGCGCCGCGGCAGGGCGCGCTGCCCGGCCAGGATCGCCTCCTCGGCCATCTCCCCGAACACGAGCCGCAGCACGGCGGCGGGCACAGGGAAGTGCGCGGGCCGGCCCAGCACCCGCGCGAGCCGGCGGGTGAACTCCGCGTTGTCCACCGGGTTCGGCGCCACGAAGTTGACCGGGCCGGCCAGGGACTCCGTTTCGATCACGTGCGTGACGGCCCGTGGGATCTCGTCCAGCGCGATCCAGCTCAGCACCTGGCGTCCGCTGCCGAGCCGTCCGCCCAGCCCCAACCGGAAGATCGGGAGCATGCGCTGGAGCATCCCGCCGGCCGGATCGAGCACCACGCCGAATCGCATGTGGACCACGCGGATCCCCGCCTCCGCGGCGGGGGCGGTCGCCGCCTCCCAGGCCACCGCGAGCTCGGCGAGCCAACCGGTCCCGGGCGGCGAGTCCTCGTCCACCGGCTCGTCCGGAGGACGGTTCCCGTAGATCCCGATCGCGGAGGCCGACAGCAGCACGCGGGGCCGGCGCTCGAGCTGGGCCAGCGCCCGGGAGAGGAGCCCGGTCCCGCGCAGTCGGCTGTTCCGGATCGCCGCCTTCCGAGCCCGCGTCCATCGTCCGGACGCTATGCTCTCACCCGACAGATGGATGACGACGTCGTGGCCTTCGAGCTTCGCGGCGTCGACCTCCGCCGTCGCGGGGTCCCAGTACACCGCGTCGCCGGTCTTCACGGACTTCGAGCGCACCACGCGGGTGACCGCGTGGCCGTGGCCCCTCAGATGGCGGACGAGAGCGCTGCCGATGAGCCCGGAAGAGCCGGTGATCGCGATTCGCATGGCCGCGCCGCGGCTCAGCGGTGACGTTCCAGTGTCACCTCATGGTCCTCGCCGTGCCGCGCCCGATCCTGCACCGATTCGTTGCGCTGCGAGCGAGAGTACTCCGCCCGGAGCCGGTCCAGCATCTCGGTCCGCCGGCGGAACAGCCGCTTCGGTTCCCGCGGCGCATGGCGCGACAGTGCGTACGCCGCGAGGAGCGGCAGCCCGATCGTGCTGTCCGTGTAACAGACCACCGCGTCCGGGAGCCGGTCCGGGTCGACCTTGCCCCAGCTCACCGCCTCGGCCGGCGTCGCGCCGGAAAGCCCGCCCGTGTCCGGCCGCGCGTCCGTGATCTGGAGGAAGTAGTCGTGCCCGCGTTCCTCGATCCCGAGCACCTCCTGGATCTGCGGCTCCGTCTGCAGCATGAAGTTCTTCGGACTGCCGCCCCCGAAGATCACCACGGCCGACTTGCCGCCCCGGCGCTTCGCGTCGAGCACGATGGACGCGGTCTCGTTGACGTCCGCGCTCACGTCGAAGGCCAGGCGGTAACCCTGGAGCGCGAGGGCGGCCACGTTCATCCCGATGGACGAGTCACCCGGGGACGACGTGTAGACCGGCACCTCGTACTCGTGGCAGGTGGCGAGCAGCGAGCGGCGAGACAGGCCGAGCGCCCGCTCCCGCTCCAGCAGATAGCCGCCGACCAGATAATGGAATTCCGCCGTGGACATCGGCCGCTGGAACTCCTCGCCCCGGAGGATCTGGCGGAAGAACGCGTCCGTGTCGAGCAGCACCGAGTAGTCGAAGAAGATGTCGTAGATGCGAACGACCTCCTCCTGGCGCAGCTCCACGTCCGACACGAACGGGTTGCCCTGCCGGAGCTCGAGGCCGAGGGCGAAGTGCGTGTCGTGGTACAGGTTCGCGCCCGTGGACACGACCCAGTCGATGAAGCCCGCCTCGATCAGCGGGATCAGCGCGCTGATCCCGAGCCCGGTCGGCGTGAGCGCGCCGGTCAGCGAGACGCCGACGGTCACGTCCTCCTCGAGCATCTTCTCGGTGAACAGCCGGCACGCTTCGTTGAGCCGCCCGGCGTTGTAGGCGAGGAACGTGGTGTCGATCAGGTCCGCGACGCTGATGTCGGGACGGATGGGCCGCGGGTCGATCCGGCGGCCGGTCAGGAATCGCTTGCTATTGGCCATGGCTCTCTCGAGGACTGGGGACGCGGTCCGGCAGCGGTTGCGGCGGAGCCCGGAACCCGCCGCGGCCGTTGCGCGCCGCATCGTCGTTCTCGGCCGTGCCGCCGCGCGTGGCCGCGCGGAGCTGGGCATCGTAGCTCTCGATCACGATGCGGACCGCGTGCTCCGGGGAATCGGTGATGGTGAAAAGGTCCATGTCTTCCGGCGAGATCTTGCCCCCGCGCATCAGGACGTCCCGGATCCAGTCGATCAGCCCGCGCCAGTACTCGCTGCCGAACAGGACGACGGGGAAGTGTCGGACCTTGCCGGTCTGGATCAGCGTGAGCGCCTCGAACAGCTCGTCCAGGGTTCCGAAGCCGCCGGGGAAGATGATGAACCCCTCGGCGTACTTCACGAACATCGTCTTGCGGACGAAGAAGTAGTGGAAATTGATGGGGATCCGCACGTAGGCGTTCATCCCCTGCTCGAACGGCAGCTCGATGTTCAGGCCGACGGACTTGCCGCCTCCCTCCACCGCGCCCTTGTTCGCGGCCTCCATGATGCCCGGGCCGCCGCCCGTGATCACGGCGAAGCCGGCCTCGGCCAGCCGCCGCGCGGTTTCCTGTGCCGCGGCGTAGTAGGGGTCGTCCGGCAGGACCCTCGCGCTGCCGAAGATGGAAACCGCAGGCCCGAGTTCGACGAGGGTGTCGAAGCCCTCCACGAACTCGCCCATGATGCGGAAGATGCGCCAGGCATCCTTGGTGTAGTCCGGTTCGCGCCCGGGCCACCGCGCAAGGAGCTGCTCGTCTTCCGTCCGGAACGAGCGGTCCGGAGGTGGAACCGGCATCGCCGGGTTCTTGTCTTGCGAACTCATCTGGACTCCTCGCTGCTTCGCCGGGCTCCCGCCCCGTCGCGTTTCGAATCGCGGTACCAGGCCGCGGTCCTTGCCAGTGCCTCTTCCGGCGCCACGCGCGGCTGCCATCCGAGCTCGCGGCGCGCCCGGGTCGTGTCGTACGGGTCGTCCCGGCTCAGCCGACGGACGAGCCGACCCAGCGCGGGCTGGCCGAAGCCGGGGAGCACGCGCAGGATGACGTCGCCTACCGCCGCTACGGACAGGGCGAGGGCGGTCGGCACGGAGACCACACGGGGAACGCGGCCCAGCACCCGGCCGAACGTCTCGATGATCTCCCTCACGGTCAGGGGACGCTCGGCGGTCAGATTGTACGCCCGGCCGATCGATTCGCTCCGCTCGAGCGCGGCCACGATCCCGTCGGCCACGTTCCCGGCGTACACCATGGGCAGGGTACTGTGCCCGCCCCGGGGCAGCGGCACGACGGGGAGCGACGTGATCCGCGCGATCCCCGGCGTGAACCACCGGTCCCGCTCCCCGTAGACCATCCCGGGCCGGACCGTGGTGAGACGCACGACGCCCGCCTCGTGCAACCGCCAGGCCACGGCCTCCGCTTCCCGCTTGCTGCGCGGGTAGTACGCCCGGGCCGGGATCGTCCCCGTCTGCCAGAGGTCCTCGGTGATGGGCACGCGCCCGACCGCCCCGTACACGGCCACGCTGGACACGTGCACCACCCTGGACGCACCGGATGCGGCCGCCGCGCGCAGCACGCGCTCCGTGCCTTCCACGTTCACCGTCCGGTACGCGCTCTCCCCCATGCCCCGCCGGAAGAGCAGCGCCGCCGCATGCACCAGGGCGTCACAGCCGGCCATGAGCTCCGCGAGCCGGCCCGGCGGGTCCCGCAGGTCCCCGGTCACCAGCTCCACGCCGAGCTGCCGCAGGAACGACGTATCCGCCCCCCGCCGCGCCAGCGCCCGCACCTCGTGCCCGTGCGCCAGCAAACGCTCCGCAACGTGCGATCCCAGGAACCCCGTCCCCCCGGTCAGGAAGACCCGCATGGCTCGCCTCGCTCCGACGCGGCAGACATGCGGAAAAAGATAGGTCCGCGCCTGCGGCGCTGCCAGCGTCCGGCCATGGCGGCCGGGCCCAGTCCTCTGGACCCCGCACTGATCCGTGCCTTGGGCAGTTCCTTCCTCGGTGGCCGACCCGGCGACGGGCCGATGCCCCCGGAACGGCCGCACGACACATCGGGTATATCCCGACACCACAACCACTTAGAGTCGAGGAAACGATGGCGGCGAGCCGCTTCGACCTGGGCCGGTACGTGCCCGTGAGAGACCGGATCCGGGCGTTCTACAAGGAGTTCCCCACCGGCTCGATCCGGACCGAGCCGGTGCGGCTCGAGGATGGGCTGGTCCTGTTCAAGGCATCGGTGTACCGGGACCCCCACGACCCCGCTCCCACCACCGGGTGGGCGCACGAGCGGGTGGGCGCGGACGCGGCGGAGTTCGGCCGCTTCTTCGAGCGCTGCGAGACCGCTGCGGTCGGCCGCGCGCTGGCGAACCGGAATCTCGCCGGCGGGCGGAGGCCGTCGCGGGAGGAGATGGAGAAGGTGGTCCAGCGGCGGACCACGCCTTCGGAGCCCGTGGGGCGGATCCGTGCGCTGCTCGCCGTGGCGCCGCTGCCCGTGGCCCGCCGCAGGCGCATCGAGGAGAAGCTGCGTTCCGGGCTGACGGGGCAGGCCGCGCACGAGCTGGAGGCGTACCTGCTCGCGCTGACCGCGCCGAAGCGTGCGAGGAAATGACCCGCGCCCTGGACACTCTCCCGGCCATTCGGTAGCTTTCCGCATATGGAATGTCCTCGTTGTCGGACGGAGTCCTCCGGCGCGTATTGCCCACAGTGTGGCACGCCGTTGAAGGGTGCGGCGTGCGCGCGGTGCGCCGCGCCGCTCGTGCCTGGCGCCCGGTACTGCGTGCAGTGCGGGAAGCCGGTGCGGTCGCAGGTGTCGAACCTGCCGTGGTACGCGGCGGGCGCGCTGCTGCTCATCACCGTGGTGGCGCTGGCGTACTCGGCGTTCCGGCAGGGGGGCGATGGGCAGGCCGCGCCGGGCGCGTCGCTCATGGGCGCACCGGCCGCCTCGGGCGGCGTGGCGCCGCCGCTGACCGGCACGCCGCGGGAGCAGGCGGATCAGCTCTTCAACCGGGTGATGACCGAGCTGGAGGCGGGCGATTCGGCGCGGGCTTCCTTCTTCCTGCCGATGGCGATCATGGCATACCGCCAGGCGGGCCCGCTCGACGCGGACGGGTTGTATCACCTGAGCCTACTCGAGGCGGCTTCGGGGGACTACGCCGCGGCCAGGGCCACGGCCGAGCAGATCCTCGCCATGATGCCGAAGCACCTGCTCGGGCTGGCCTCCGCGGCACGGGCGGCGGCGGCCGCCGGGGATGACGCCGCCGCGCGGGACTACCACGAACGGTTCCTCGCCGCGTACGACGAGGAGAAAGACCGGCCGCTCCAGGAGTACCGGGACCACTCCCGCGTCCTCCCCACCTACCTGGAAGAAGCCCGGAAGGCGCTCGGCCGGTAGCCGGGCCGCGCCGCCCGCCGTACCCGAGGAGTTTGCCCCGCCGCCTGCCATAGGGTCCTCCCGAGGCGGCGGTCGCCTTTCCGGAATCCGACCCTCGGGCGGTCCAATGGATCTTGTCAGGAGGTCGTGGCGGCAGGTCGCGGCTACGCGGACGGGGCCGGCGGAGCTCCGCCCGATTCCTCCGAACAGGACTTCGCGGACGGGACCCTGTTCCGGCCTCAGATCACGGCGAGCAGCTTGTCCGGATCGACGGGTTTGACGAAGACCAGGTCGATCCCCCGGCGCTCCAGCTCTTCCGTCTCGTTGCCCAGCGACCAGCCGGTGATCACGCCGAGCCGGACGTTCCGGTCACGCTCGCGCAGCCGATCCGCCAGCTCGAGGCCGTTGATGCCGGGCATGCCGAGGTCGGTCAGCACGAGCCGGAACCGGCCGGGCTCGAAGAGCTCCAGCGCCGCCTCCGCGCTCCGGGCCGTGACCACCTCGTGGCCGACCGCGCGGAGCGCGGCCGCGATGGCCTCGAGGCTGAGAGCGTTGTCATCCACGATCAGGATCGGAGCGCTCGCCCTCGGTTTCAGCCTGGTGCCCGTGTCGTGGGCTTCGGCGAACTGCGGGCGTCGCAGCCTGAGCAGGACCGTGGTCCCGACCCCGGGCCAGCTCTCGATGGTCAGCTCCCCGCCCTGCCGCGCCACGAGGCCGTAGGCCTGGGAGAGGCCGAGGCCGGTGCCGTGCATCCCCTTCGTGGTGAAGAACGGGTCGAGGGCGCGCTCCCGAACCTCATCGGTCATGCCGGTGCCCGTGTCCTGCACGCCGAGCAGCACGTGCTCCCCATCCCGGTCCGGCGTGGCGACGATGCGGATCGTCCCGCTCGTCGGGATCGCGTCCAGGGCGTTCGAGAGGAGGTCGAGCAGCGCTTGCCGGAGGTGCGCTGGGTGCGCCTCGACCCAGAGCGTCGGATCCACTCTGGTCACGAGGGACACCACGCCGCGGCGACGCTCGAGCTGCGGGCGCACGCGCTCCACGACTTCCTCCACGAGCTCGCTGAGCCGGATGGGGATCCGGTCCCGCGGGGCCTGGTGGCGCCGCGCGATCCCGCGCAGCCTCCGCACCGCCGCCTCCCCCTCCCTCACCGCCTCCAGGATCCGCTCCGCGTACAGCTTCACCTGCTCCGGCCTGTGCGCCTGCGCGCGGATCAACTCCGTGAACGCCACGATGGGGTTCAACGCATTGTTCAGCTCGTGCGCCGTGGACGCGGCGATGTCGACGAACGAGGCGGAGATGCGGGCGGACCCGGCGGCATCCGGCTCCCCTGCCGGCCGATCCTCGCCGGGCACCGCGGATGCCCCGTGCGGCCGGCCTCCGTGCTCCGCCGCCACCGTCCCGGCAACACGATCCTGGCCAATGGCCACGGCCATCAGGTCCGCCAGGATCCCGAGCAATCCGACATCGGCCGGGGTGAAGCCGGAGGCCTTCTCGAGCACCAGGAGCGCTCCGTACTCCTCGGAACCCATCCGGACCGGCGCCACCGCGGCGCTGGACGGCTGCCGACCGCCGAGGAGCATGCGGACCAGGGGCTCGTCCGGCGGGATCTCGGAGTAGCCCAGCGCCCGTGGCCGCCCTTCCCGGAGCGCCCGATCGATGAGGGTCCGCTCGCGGGGGAAGTGGGGCCCTCGCATCGCCCCGGTCCCGGGCAGCGGCGGTTGGACCGCGAGCAGCGAGAGCCCGCGTCCGTCCGCGTCGAGGCGGGCGAGGGCAGCCACCTGACCGCCGATGTGCCGGCGGGCCCGGTCGAGCACGAGCGCGACGATCGCGTCCGCCGCCCTCCGCTCGGCCAGCGCGCGGCAGACTTCGGGCACACAGGCGAGCTCGGGGAGCATGCGCTCACCCGCGTCGGGCCGTGCCGCCGACATCGACACGCGGGACTGCGGTACGGAACCTTCCATGATCTCAGGGCCTCCGAACCCGTGACCCGGCCCGTCCGGGACGGGGATGCTTCGGCCGGTCCGCCTCCCCGCAGGGTTCCCGAATCGGACGGGGAGCGGCGCTCGCCGATCGCGCCGCGTCGAGCCTCAGTCGAGAGGAGCGACGGCGCTCGAGCCAGGCGACACGGTAGCCGCCACGCCCTCGAATGACGGATACTCGGAAAGCGTCGCTGCGTGCAACGCGTTGAACAGCAACTTGAAGGTGCCCCGCGGCTGAGCCCGGAACTGCGGCCGGAACCCGATCAGCACGGCGTCGCCCCGGCCCACCCGGACCCTCACCGCGGCGGCCTTTCCCGCGAGGTGGCGCCGCTCGCCGAGCGCCCAACCGCTCAGCACCCGTTCGCCGTCGGGATAACGGGCGATCACTTCGACCCGTGACGCCTCCGCCCGGGGATCGTCGTTCCGGGCCGGCTCGATCGGGTCGAACGCACGGCTGCGAACGAAGTACGCCGCCGCCTCCGCCGGCATCCCGTACGCCACGGGATGGCGCGTGTTCACCTCGATCCGGAGGAGCGAGCCCGGAATGAAGAACTCCCTCTCCGGTACGCCCGCGACGGCGTTGCGGAGCGGCAACCCGAACTGCCGGATCACGAAGTCCGAGGCGCCGTCCAGCGCCACAAGGGTGCCGCCCCGCTCCACGTACCGCTTCAACGCGGCCGCGCCCTCGACGCCGAGCCCACCCACGTAGCGGGGTGGCATCGTGCCCGGCGCGTGGCCGTTCAGGATCTCGCCGGCGCTCTGGTCCGGGAGCACGATGGCGTCGTAGCGCGTCAGGTCCTCCCGCCGGATCCGGGCATCGTCCAGGGTGTCCAAGTCGAATTCGTAGCGCTCCAGGAGCCAGCGGGTCCACCCCTCGTCCACGTTCGCGACCCAGGACTTGTAGAGCCCCACGCGCGGCAGCCGCAACGGATGGAGCGGCACACCCGGCTCGGCCCGGATCGACGTGATATCCAGGCCCAGCTCCCTGGCGAGCGCTTCGATCCGCTCCCGCGTCCGCCGGCCCGCATCCCGGATCACGATCGTGCCCGCGTCGTACGCCACGCCGCCGAGCTCGAAGTCCCCGCCCGCCCAGCTCACCCGTTCGCCGGCGCGGAGCAGAAGGTTCACGGCCAGCACAGTCGCGTTGGGCCGATGGGAGAGGAGGTATGCGACGCCGGGCCCGCCTTCGACCCGGCCTGGCCGCACCGTCGCGGCGTCGACCGGCTCCGTACGCGCCTCGAACGGCCGCTCGATCCGCACGACCCGCACGCCCATCTGGATCGGGAGCGTCCAGCCCGACACGTCGTACGGCGCTCGCGGCGGACCGCCCGGGTACTGCCTCATGTCCGGATAGACCTGCCTCTCGAGGAGGTCCACCGCGTACGGGCGGAACGCCTGCCCCGCATAGACGATGTAGGTGCCGGAAGGATAACGGCCGCCATCCGCCGTGAACGCCTCTGTGGCACGATGCACCTCGAGCCCGCCCCGCCGTAGCACGTTCACCAGCTCGACCGCCTCGCCCCGGTCCCACTGGTCTTCGTCCGGGATCAGGTACGCGAACGGGCCGCCCGCCCGGCCCCGTTCGATGGCCTCCCGGCCCATGCGGTAGAAGTCGTACAGCCAGTCGTCCTTCCGGCGCGCCGCGATGTCCAGCACCGCCATGGCGCCGGTGATCATGTAGTCCACGGCGTCCCGGAGCCGCCACCACCCGCCGCGCCACGGGTTCGCATAGGAGGTGCTCGGCTCCCACGCCGAGAGGTCGCTGCCGAAGCCGAACCACCGGGGGAGCTCCGCCGGGTCGTAGTAGCGGGGCGTCGCATAATGGTGGAGCGCCGTCTCCGCCAGGATCCCCACCATGTTGTGGAAGTACGGCGCGGTCCGCATGCCCCCGTTCCACCACATGTCGAACTGCACCCGGGACACCACACCGGGCTTGTCCTCCTGCGCGAAGCGCCGCGCCATGGCGTCACCCACCAGGTCGACGCCCGCCACGACCCGAGGCGGAATGTTCGGGTTCACCGGATCCGCGAACGGCGGCACGAAGATCCGGGCCGGGAACGGCGCCACCTGGTGGTGGTCGTAGACGATCTGCGGGTACCACTCGTGGTACAGCTTCCGGGACACGGCCTCGGTTTCCGGCTGCGTGATCATGAACCAGTCCCGGTTGTTGTCGTGGCCCGCGTAGTGGTGGTAGAGCCACGGCAGCGGCGCGGTCTCGAACGGCGTGCCCAGGTTGCTCCGGTACCAGTCGACCACGATGTCGAGCCCGTCCGGGTTCATGACGGGCATGAGGAGCAGGATCACGTTCTCCCGGATCCTCCGCATTTCCGCGGACTCCTCCGTGGCGACCCGGTACGCGAGGAGCGGCGAATGTTGGGAGCCCGCGACCTCGGAGGCGTGGAGCCCGCCGTCGATCCAGACGATCGCGCGTCCCTCTTGGGCGAGGCGGCGGGCCTCATCGTCGTCCAGGTCGCGGGCGCGGGCCAGCCGTTCGCTGATGGCGCGCCAGCGGTCGAGCCGGGCGATGTTTTCCTCGCTCGACACGTAGACCAGGATCAACGGCCGGCCGAGGACCGAGGTGCCGATCTCCTCCACCAGGACCCGGTCGCTCGCTTCGTCCAGGCGCCGGAAGTACTCCAGCATCTGGCCGTAGTCCGCGAGCTCGTAATCCGCGCCGGGCTCGAATCCGAAGACCTCGCGGGGGTGCGGGGGCGCCTGTTGCGCGAGCGCGTTCTGGGCGACGAGCAGGAGCGGGAGCAGCATCGTGCGGCGGGTCCGGAACGGTCGCATACGGCTCCTCGCCAGTGGGCGCACGGGTGGGGAGGTGCGGGCCAGAATGCCTGTCCGACCGGTGGCAGAATAACATCGGCCGATGCATCCGGCCACCCCCAGGGGGAGGAGGGGATGGGGTGATGTTGCGACGCGCCTCCGTGCTTCGGTATATTGGTCTATTCTCCCCCAAACGGGGCCGGGGGCGGCCATCGTGATGGGGGTCCGGCGGACTGCGGACCTGGAAATGCGCAGAATCCCTCGCGTCGCCATCCTGCTCTGCGCGCTCGTCACCACGGCATTCGCCCTGAAGAACGACCTCCAAGCCGCGCTGGAGTCCATCACGGCGCGGGAGATCCGCGCGCACCTCAGTTTCCTTGCTCACGACCTCCTGGAGGGGCGGGGTCCGGGTACCCGCGGGGATCGGCTCGCGGCGCACTACATCGCGACGCAGTTCGCGCGGCTCCGGCTCGAGCCGGTCCGGGGCAGCTACTTCCAGCCGGTGCCCGTCGTCGGCGTGACGGTGGACCCGGAGCGGGTGGAGCTCGTGTTCGAGCGCGACGGCGTGCCCCTTGCCGCCCGGTTCGGTATGGACGCGGTCATCTGGCCGGGCGTGCCGGATACGGCCGTGTCCGTTTCGGGCGATGTGGTCTTCGTGGGATACGGCGTGACCGCGCCCGAATACGATTGGGACGACTTCAAGGACGTGGACGTGGCCGGAAAGGTCCTCCTCGTCCTGGTCGGTGAGCCGCCCGCGCCGCCGGGCGAACCGGATCTCTTCGACGGCCGGGCCCTCACGTACTACGGGCGCTGGACTTACAAGTTCGAGGAAGCGCAGCGAAGGGGCGCGAGCGGCGTCTTGCTCATCCACTCGCCGGACGCCGCCGGGTACGGCTGGTCCGTGGTCCTGACCTCCTGGATGGGTGAGCAGTTGTCCCTGCCCCGCGAGGCGGGCAGCCCGCCGCCGCTCGCCGTCGAAGGCTGGGTCTCACGGGACCTTGCCCGGCGGCTTCTCCGGCTCGCCGGACACGACCTGAACTCCCTCACGGCTCGCGCCGCGCGGCGCGACTTCCGACCCGTGGAGGTCGGCCTCGGCGTGCGCGCGAGCATGCCGGCTCGGGTTCGGCACTTCGAGACGGCCAACGTGGTCGGGCTCGTGCCCGGTCACAGCCCGTCGCACCAGCACGAGGTGGTCATCTACACCGCCCATTACGACCACCTGGGGATCGGGCCCGCGGTCAACGGGGACTCGATCTACAACGGCGCCTACGACAACGCGAGCGGCGTGGCCGCCATGCTGGAGATCGCGGAGGCGTTCACGCGTCTCGATCCGGGCCCGGACCGGTCGGTCCTCTTCATCGCTACCACGGCGGAGGAGAGCGGACTCCTCGGCTCCACCCATTACACCCGGTACCCGCTCTTCCCGCTGGACCGAACCGTGGCGGTCATCAACATCGACGGCGCGAACCTCTGGGGCGAGACCTCCGACGTCACCGCGCTCGGCGCCGAGAAATCCGGCCTCGGCCGCATTCTGGAAGCCCGCGCCCGGGAGATGGGCATGCGCCTCGTGCCCGATCGCGCTCCCGAGCACGGTTTCGATTTCCGCCTCGACCACTATCCGTTCGCTGCCGCTGGCGTGCCCGCCATCACCCTCGAGCACGGGATCGAGTTCCGGGGCCGGACGCCCGACTGGGGATACCGGGTCCTGCGGCGCTACGAGATCGACCACTACCACCGGCCCTCCGACCACTACGATCCGGCCTTCAACCTGGCCGGCGCCGTGCAGCAGGCCCGGCTCGCGTTCCTGGTCGGATACGACGCCGCGATGGCCGCCACCTGGCCGGACACTTCCACCGCAACCCCGCAGGCCACACAGCGGCCGGATTCAATCCGGGCCGACCGGCGCTGAGTCCGCGGCACTTTCACAGCCCCGTGGGCTGATCCAGGAACTCGGTCTCCAGCCCGAACCGCTCCGCGATGTGCGCGGCCAGGGCGCGGACGCCCCACGTCTCCGTGGCGTAGTGCCCGCCGTAGTAGACGTTGATCCCCAGCTCCATCGCGTCGAAGTACGTGTGATGCGCGCCTTCGCCGGTGATGAACGCGTCCAGCCCGGCCGCAACCGCCTGCCCGATCATGTTCCCCGCCCCGCCCGTGATCACGCCCACGCGCTTCACGCGCTCCGGCCCGCCCGGGATCATCTTGACCCGCACGCCCAGCACGTCGTCCAGCCGCGCGGCAACCGCCTCCCGCGTCAGCTCCAGCGTGCCCCAGACCCCCGCTTCCACACCCTGGACTTCGCCGAACCCGCCCTCGATCCGGATCCCCAGCTCCCGCGCGAGCACCGCATTGTTGCCCACCTCCGGGTGCAGGTCCAAGGGCAGGTGCGCGCTGTACACCGCGACGTCCGCGTCGAACAGCATCCGGAACTTCCGGTACCGCCGCCCCGTCAGCCGCCGCTCACCGTCCCAGAACAACCCGTGGTGTACGAGCAGCAGGTCGCAGCCCCGTTCGACCGCCGCCCGCACCGCCGCCTCGCTCGCGTCCACCGCCGCCGCCACCCGCCTCACCTCCCCCGAGTTCTCGACCTGCAGCCCGTTGTGCGCCTGCGGCCAGTCCGGCACCTCGGCGATCCTCAGATACTCGTCCAGATAGCCCACCAGCTCCTCGAGTCGCATCTCGCCCCCTTCCGTTGGCCACAACCACGTGTGGAAAATCCACGCGAGTTGTCCACAACCACTTCTGAAAACGCCGGGAAAAAGTCGTAACGGCCAATACGACAACAACTTGGAAGATATCCACGAACTGTGGATAACCCGGGTGCGGCGGGATGGTGCGGGGCGGGGACAAGTGGGACACGGATGCCGCGCCCGGCGGTCGGGCCATTCGGCCGGCGAACGCCGGGCGCCGCCGCAGGTCAGGACGTGGCCAGCGCCCCGCGCTCTCCCGCTTCCGCCGACGCGCCGCCGGACCCGCCCGCCGCTTCACCGGTGGTGACGTTCCCGTTGACGCGCCCACCCTCGTCGAGCTTGATGCGCCGGGCCCGGATCTCGCCCTCGATCACGCAGGTCGACTGGAGCTCGAGGCGGCTCTCGGCGATGATGGATCCCAGGACGTGGCCGCCGATCACTGCGTCCTGGGTGAAGATGTCGCCCTTCACGATCCCGTCCTTGCCGACCACGACCGCCTTTCCGGCCCGGATCGTCCCTTCGACGGAACCCTCGACACGGATCGTGCCCTCGGTCTCGCAATCTCCGACCACGCGCATCCCCGGGCCGATGATCGAGATCACGGTATCGCGCGGCGCCTGCGCGCTCGGGTTGTCTTTCGCCATATCGCCGGCACTCGTCGTGTGGTGATTCTTCCTGCGGAACATGAACTACTCAGGGCTGCTTGACCAGGGAGAGCGGATCGATGGGTTCGCCGTCCTTGCGGATCTCGAAATGGAGGTGCGGCGCGGTCGACCGGCCCGTGGAGCCGCTCAACGCGATGACCTCGTTGCGTTCCACGATGTCGCCGGGTTTCACGAAGATACGGGACGCATGACCGTACATGGACTCGTAGCCGTCTCCGTGATCGACGAGCACGTAGAATCCGTAGACCTCGTCCTCGCCCGCCGCCCGGACCACTCCGCCGCCCGCCGCACGGATGTAGGAATCGTAAGGTACGGCGATGTCGAGACCGGGGTGGTTGCGCGCGCCGCCCGTGAGCTCCCGCGTGATGAAACCTGCCTGGGCGAGGGGCCATGAGGTCGGCTCGTTGCTGGACTGCTGGGCGGCGTCGCCATCCCCGAGCTGCTGGCGGAGGGGCGGGAGCAGCGGCTCGCGTCCCTGGGGTGGCGAGTCGGCGCCCAGGAGCTGCCGGACCCGCTCGTATTGCGCTTCCACCTCTTCGAGCACCCGGGCCAGCTCGGCCACCTTGGCCCGTTCATCCTCCAGCCGCTCGACCTCGCGGACCAGGCCGGGCACCCGTGCCGCCTGCGCGGCCACGTACCACCACGACGCCATCATGACCACGATGATCGCGAGGAAGATGGTACCTGCAATGAGGAGGACCTTCAGCCAGCGATACGAGATCTGGTACGTTCGGGTCTCGAGATCGCCGTGGGGAACGATGATGAGGGTCAGCCGCCGATCTTCCATCCAGACATCCCGGGTCGCTGCCGGCTCGGGCTCCGGGGGCTACGAGACCGCTTCCACTGCCGGCTTTCCCGCGAGCAGCTCGAAAAGGCGCTCGAAGTCCTCGGCATTGTAGAACGCGATCTCAATGCGTCCCCGCGCGGCGCCCTGGCGCCGGATGCGGACATCGGTGCCGAGCGCGCGCGCGAGTTCCTGCTCGAGCAGGCGCTCCGACGGGTCCCGGCGCCGGCCCGGCGCCGCCCGCCGGGAACGGGCAGGCCGCGAACGCTGCACCATCTCTTCGACCTGCCGGACGCTCCAGCCCTCGGCCGCGGCGCGCTTCGCGACCTCGATGATCCGCTGCTCGTGGCCCAGACCGAGGAGCGCCCGTGCATGCCCGGCGCTCAGCCGGCCCTCGGCAAGGAGGTTCCGGACCGTGGCCGGCAATTGCAACAGCCGCATGGCGTTCGCGATGGTCGAGCGATCCCGGCCCACCGCGTCCGCGATCTGCTGCTGCGTCATCCCGAACTCGGTCGCGAGCTGCTGGTACCCGGCGGCCTCCTCCAGGACGGAGAGCGCCGAGCGCTGGATGTTCTCCACCAGCGCGAGCACCAGCATCGTGCGGTCGTCCACCTCCCGGACCAGCGCCGGGACCTCCCGCCAGCCCAGCCGCATGACCGCGCGCCAGCGCCGCTCGCCCGCGACGAGCTCCCAGCCCGTGCCTCCCTTGCTGGCGCGCACGACGATGGGTTGGAGCAGCCCGCTCTCCCGGATCGACGCGACCAGGTCGGCCAGCTCCTCTTCCGAGAACTCGCGCCGAGGCTGGAACGGGTTCGGGACGATCTCCGCCACCGGGATCGAACGCGCCGTGCCGCCGTCCAGATCCTGGTCGCCGAGATACTCACCGAGCAGAGCGCCCAACCCGCGCCCTAGCCGATCCCGCTTGCCTGCCCGCTCCCGCATCGGTTACGACCCGCTCGCCACCGGATCGCCCGATTCCGCCGCACGACCTTTCGCCGCGACCAACCGGGCGTTCCGCTCGTCGCCATCTCGGCCCGCGCCCCCACGCGGCCCGCTCTCCTCGCCGTTGCCGCTCCCCCCGTCCCCGCTCCGCATCGCGCGGCCGATCACCTCCTTGGCCAGCGCGAGATAACTCTGGGCGCCCGCCGACATGATGTCGTACAGCACGATCGGCTTCCCGAAACTCGGCGCCTCCGCGAGCCGTACGTTCCGCGGGATCGCCGTGCGGTACACCCGGCTCCCGAAATACTCCTTCGCCTCCTCCGCCACCTGGCGCGACAGGTTCAGCCGCTGATCGTACATGGTCAGCAGGACGCCGTCTATCTGTAGGCGGGGATTGAGGTTACGCTGAACCAGGCGAACCGTGTTCAGGAGCTGGGACAGACCCTCGAGGGCGTAGAACTCGCACTGGATCGGGATCAGCACCGCGTCCGCCGCGGTCAGCGTGTTCAGCGTCAGCAGGCCGAGGGAGGGCGGACAATCGACCAGCACGAAGTCGTACTCGTCGCGTATCGTGTTCAGCGCCCGGCGCAGGATGAGCTCCCGGTCCGGGCGATCCACGAGCTCGACCTCCGCGCCGACCAGATCCCGGCTCGATGGTACCACGTCGAGATAGGGAAAGTGGACCTTCCGGATCCGCGCGTCGGCGAGCGGGACCCCGTCCACGAGGACCTCGTAAATGGACGCGGTGATCGCCGACCGGTCCACGCCGAGCCCACTCGTCGCATTGCCCTGTGGATCCATGTCCACGACCAGGGTCCGGCGTTCCGCCACGGCGAGACACGCACCGAGGTTGATCGCGGTCGTGGTCTTCCCCACACCGCCTTTCTGGTTCGCAATGGCGATGATACGGGACATGCGCTCCTGGGGTACGGGGGTCGAACTCGCGGGATGTTCAATATACCCGTTCGCACCACCCTGGTAAAGCTCGGCGCCCGTCGCAGGGTCCGGCGGACGTACACGTTGCGCCCCCCCATGGTTCCGCTTGACCCGCTCCACGGTTATGAGGAAATTATGCAGAACGCCGCCGTTCATTCCCCGGAGGGATCGATGAGGATTTCTCGCGTTCCGCGGCTCGCAACGCTCCTGACCTGGACACTGATCGCCGCCGCGTGCGGCAGCGACGAATCGGACCCGGCCGGCCCGATCCCGGCCGACCTTGCCGGCACCTGGACCGCGAGCGGCACCTGCTCCGCTTGCGAGTTCACGTTCCGGTCGGTGGCCCAGCCCTCGCTCCAGCTCGACATGGTCGCCATCGGCGGACAGGTCCGGATCGAGATCCGGCGAAGCGGCACCTACGAGTTCTTCGCCTCCATGGCCGGGCAGAGCATTTCGCGCCTGGGCATCGTGGAGATCAACTCCAACACCCTGCGCTTCAAGGACAGCGCGACCGGGGCGGTGGACACGGCCACGTACTCCGTCTCGGGGAACCTCCTCACCCTGGACTTCCAGTCGGTGCTCCAGGACTTCGACATCGACGACGACGGCAACCCGGATCCGGTCCGCGCCTACGCCGTGCTCCGGCGGAACTGATCGGCCGGGCGGCGCGCCGCCGTCCGGGGAATGTCCCTTTTTCCCATGCTGCCTCCCGGGCCCCCTGGTCCGGGAGGCAGTGCGTTGGTGAATGGCAGTCCGCGGGCGTCCAGGTCCGATCGTCGGCCCGGCGGGCGGTATCCGGAAGGCGTGAAGGAACCGGAGGAGCGCGTCCCCGGGACTCCGCACCGGCGCCTTTCCGGGGCGACGTCGCACGGGCCGGCGCGTCGTGGCACGCCGGCCGACCGGGCGTCCGCCGGATCCGCGCGTCAGCGTAGGAGTGCGCCGGCCGGTGTCGGGACATGCTCCGGTAGAGCCGACGTATCGATGGCGTCGGAGCACCCCTGGCTCGGCGTCCGCCGGACGCCGTCGCTCACGGGGCCGGGGTGGCGCGTCTCGCTCCGTGGTCGACGCGCCCGTCGACGGATGAAGGCGACCGCGCCACCGCGCGTCAGCGCGTGCGGGTCGTTCGGAACGACGCGCCGGGAACGAGCTGGAGAAGCCCTTCGCTCCTGCGGCCGCGTCGGCCCGCCATCTAGCTTCCCGGCGCAGTGTGCTGCGTTTACGGGCTCGGCAGCATTCCGCCGGCCGTGCCGGGCCCGCCCCGGAGCACGCGTGTCGGCGGCGATCGCCCGCGGCCCCGGCGCCGCGTGGCCATCCGGGTGCCGAATACCCTGTGCGAGCTGAGGTCTCCTCGCAGCGGGGCGGGCGTCGTCTCCGCGTCTGGCGCGGAGCGCACGGAGGCCGGCGCCCCGACCTCACCCTCGGCCGCGCCAGACAACCGCCGGCTCCCTCGAACCCGCATCCGGCCTACTCTCACGCCTTCCGGCCCTGGACGGCGAGCGGAGCGGGAAACCGTTCCCCGTCCAACGTGAAGCCGCACTCCCACCCTCCGCCCACGGCTCCGCGCCCTATCCCGGGGACGGCGTGTTTCACGTGGAACACCGGGCGGCCAGGGCACGCACCGCCGCGCCCACCGGATCGCCTGGGCCGTACCTTTCGTTCAGCCAACCCCGTTCCAGGCGCTGCTTCCGGATGACCCGCCTATGCGCGCCATCCGGGCCCGCTGGCTCTCCCCCGCCCCCACCCGGCGCGCCGGGCATCGGCCCGGACCGACCGCTCCGTCGCCGGACCACGCCCGGCGCGGACGCCGATCGGACACGTCCCGCCCGCGGGCACCCCGGGCAACGGCGGGCGTCGCGGGTCGATGTTTCACGTGAAACAACCCGTGCGGCCGGGCCCCGGCCGAGCGCGAGCCACCGCCCCCCTGGATCGCCCGGCACTCCACGGAGCGGCACCGCTACCGTATCCCGCACGGACGCTCCTCCCGGGCACGCAACACCTCACCCGTCCGGCCCGGGACCCCTGCCCCCCGACCGGGCCGCCGTGCACCCCACCCCTCATCCCGCGCCGAGCACCCTCGCCGCGCTCGGCTCCCCTACCCACGATCCGCCGGCGAGGACTGTTCCCCACCCCGAGATCCAACCCTGTCCAACGCCGGCGCTCGCCCGGGGCCGGCCCGGCGACCGCTCTCCGCAGCGACGACTCCGCCACACCCCTCGGTCGAGCCGATCGGGACGGGAGGGGCGGAGCGGCATACGACCTCCTCGCCCAACCCCCTTCCCCCACGGTAAGCTCCTCCTCCAACCCCGGAAGCGCCGCCACGCACCCCTCGATCGCTGTCCGGATGCGCACCTTCGGCTCGGCCTGCTATGGATGAACCACTGCTGCGGCGCCGTACCCCGACCGGGAATCGCCCGCCGTCGTATCGGGAACAACCATCGCTACCGTCGGGACTGCACACTTCAACAAGGAGCGTCGGATGGAGACACCCCTCGCTCTACGCCGCCGGTCGCGGGCACGCCGCACGCCGTACGCACTCCGGCTCCGATCCCTCGCCTCGCATCGGCCCTCCGCCGGGCCCGCACCCGATCCCATTCGCCGCCTGCAGGAACCGATCGACCGGGCGATGCCTCATGCCGTGCGCCTTCTCCATACGCCTGCTGACGCTCTCCCGGCCTCGCCCGGCGACCGGACCGCGCCGCGGCAACGGTGCACTCGAGCCCATAGACGATTCACCCCGGCGCGGAACCGGGGAATCGACCGCGCCTCGACAACCGGAGCCGTTGGCGACGGGGCGCTCGGCCTCCCCCGAGCGCTGATCTACCGCTCCTCCGGAGCCCGACCCGGGCCCGTACGCCCGCGGTTCGCCGAGGACCCTGCCGCTGGCGCTGATTCGAAGTACAAGGCGGGCCATCACCGCCCCGGCCGATCCCTCCTCCCGACGCACGCCCACCACTTCGGCGCCCGTCGGACGGGTCCCCGTCCCGCGCGTCGGCACCGTCTCCACCCCTCGCGTTCGCCCACGCCTGGCCGAGGAATCCGCCCGCCCACCGCGGAACGAGTCCTCACACCCGCCTCGCCCCCGTCCTCGCCCCGGCAGGCGATGGCCGGATCCTCCCGTCCCGCCCTGCTCCACCGGCCGCACCGTGGCCGGCTGAAGACGCCTCCGCCCCGGCAGGAGCCGCGTCCCGGCCCTCCCATCCGGGAGCCCCCCCTCATCCTGCGCGCACGCCGATCCCGGCATCCGCCCCTCATCCCCGTACCACCCCGCCGGGCCGCGTACACGAAACAGCGATCCCTGGCGCCCTCGTATTTCCGCCGCATGCACGAACCACCCATCCTCCTTCCCTTGCCCCCGCTCCGTTGCGGCCTCGCCAGCCCGGCGCTAACCTCCCGCCGCGGCTCGCAGGTTGCAGCGACCCGGCGCCGCGCCCCGCGGCTCACCGCCGGGCCGCGGACCCGGGCGCCGCCCCATGTTTCACGTGAAACACCCCCATCCTCCGGAGCTCACCGGAGCCAGAAACATGAACGACATCCGACAGCTCGCGAACCGGCTCCGCGCCCTCGACGGACAGGGCTACCGCGCCCTCAAGTCCATCCGCGGCGCGTACGACGCCGGGACGTTCCAGCTCATCATCGATCACGTGCAGGGCGACCCCTTCGCGGACCCGAGCCGAGTCCGCGCCATCGTCCCGCCGGCCACGGCCCGCCTCCCCGAATGGGCGATCCGCTCCCGGACCCGCAGGATCGCCGCCGCGGACTTCCTCAACCGGGTGTTCGCGGACGCCCTCGAGACCGAGTCGAAACGCCTCGGCACCGGCCACAGCGGCGAGCTCTCCATCCTCCGCCCCGGCCAGCAGGTCCTGGAGCGCTCGAGCCTGACCGTCCACGCCGACGGCCGCGTCGAGGCACGGTTCCGGGCGGGCCTCCCCGCCGACGGGAGGCGGATCCTCGGCCACGCCGCCGCCGAGCTCCTCACCGTCAGGGTCCCGGCCGCCGTCGCCCGCGCCCTCCGGTTCGAAGCGATCGACCCGGACGCGCTGCGGCGCCACGTGGAAACGGTCGAAGACGCCCGGGCGCTCCGCGCCGCCCTCGAGGAGAACGGGCTCGTGGCGTTCATCGCGGACGGCGCATACCTGCCCCGGCGCTCCGGCGTGGATGACCGGCCGCTCCCCTTCGACAAGGCGGTTCCGTTCCGCTCTCCGGACTCCCTCCGGGTCACGCTCCGGGCACCGAACGCCGGCGAGATCACCGGGATGGGCGTGCCCCGAGGCGTCACCCTGATCGTGGGCGGCGGATTCCACGGGAAATCCACCGTGCTCCGCGCCCTGGAGCGCGGCGTCTACGACCACATCCCGGGCGATGGCCGGGAACGGGTCGTGACCGTCGAGACCGCGGTCAAGGTGCGCGCGGAGGAAGGGCGGAGCATTGCCGGCACCGATGTCTCCAACTTCATCGGCGCGCTGCCGGGAGGCGACGATTCGAGGCGGCTGCGCACCCCGAACGCCAGCGGCTCCACCTCCCAGGCGGCCGCCATGATCGAGGCGATGGAGGTGGGCGCGACCTGTCTCCTCCTCGACGAGGACTCGTCGGCCACGAACCTCCTGATCCGGGATGCGCGCATGCAGGCGCTCGTCCCCGCGGACCTGGAGCCCATCACCCCGCTCATCGACCACGCCCGCAGCCTCTACGACGAGCAGGGGGTCTCCACCATCCTGGTCCTCGGCGGCTCCGGCGACTATTTCGACGTCGCCACCACCGTCATCGCGCTCCACGCGTACGTGCCCGAAGAAGTGACCGACCGGGCACGCCGGATCGCCGCGGAGATGCCCACACGCCGCCAGCCATCGACCCGGCCCTGGGGGTCCATCGCGCCTCGCGTCCCTCTCACCCAGCCCCTCGACCCCCGCCGTGGACGCCGGGACGTGCACATCAAGGTCCTGGCCCGGGACCGTGTCCAATACGGTTCCGAGGAGGTGGACCTGCGCGCCGTGGAACAGCTCGTGGAACGGGCCCAGAGCCGGGCGGTGGCCGAGGCCGTGGCCTGGGCGTGGCACAACGCGGTCGACGGCCGCCGCACCCTCCCCGAAGTCCTGCATTATGTCATGGACGCGATCCGGGAGCGCGGCCTGGATGCCGTGCACCCCGAGCCCATCGGCGAGCTCGCGGCGTTCCGCATCTTCGAGCTGGCCGCTTTCGTGAACCGGATCCGCAGCCTTCGCGTGCGCTGACGCGCCCCGCCGCGCGACGCGCGAGCGCCCAGGGGGCGGGACGCGGGGTCGACCGATGACCCCCGGCCCCCTCCCCGCCCCCGCCAACCACCCGCCAGCGGGAACACGCTCCCCCACCCCGCCGGCCGGACGGCCTACGGTCCGACGACGCGCCCCCAACCGGCAATCGGCCCGGACCGCCAGGCTCGGACCTACGGCCGTGCCAACGGCCGCTTCCTGCTCCTGACCACCACCGTAACAGACCTGTCACAACAATGGCCGAGCGACTGTTACGAATGATCCGTCTATCTACCATCACATTATAATGCGCACTTATCACCCGTCTAACACACGCAGAGCATTAGTCATCCTCTCAGCGGATGCGCCGCCCTGTCGACACACCATCCCCAGTTTCCCTATTACGCACTCCATCTCCGTCACCGCCATCTCCTGTCATCCTGCTTTGGTAAACAATATTCGCCCTTCCACCACCAGCTCGGATTCGGCCCACGACAGGTCCCCTCCCCTCTCCCCGTCGGCCTTCCCCTGCGCCGGACGCACATTTCTCCACGTCTTCGTACGATCGGTCGTGCTGGACTCAGCCAGCGCAGCCCCCCGATCGGCTCGAGGCGCCCCGCCCGCCCCCGGCGGAACCCCAGGGCGCAGGGCGAAGGTCGCGATGACCAGGCCATCGCAGGTGGACGAGCGCCGGCTCGCATGCCGGGGGGCCACCCTCCCCCGCTTCCTCCCTCGCCGGCATCCCGGCGGGCGACAGCCGCCTCCCGTCGATCCGATCCGGCCGTCTCTCGCACGGTGGCCGCGCACCGCCTCTCGCCGCTCGCCCACGCCGGCGCCCGGCACGCCCACCTCCCACCCCTCGCGCCGCCGCACGCTGCAGCCTACCACCATCCGGAAAGCGACCCATCCCGGAACGTACGGCGGCCCGCGCCAGGCCACGCACCGGCATAACCGTTGCAGCCACCACGACTTGAGAGGTGGTCAGGAGCGCCGGGCCCGGCGCGGCGCGCTCCGCGACGAGGCCCGGCTGCACGGCGACGGACCGCAGATCCGGCCGTGCCGCCACCGGAACAGGTCCCACGCGCCGGCAGGCGCCATCCCCCGGAGGACCGGGCACCGCCCGCCGGGGAGCACACCTGCCCGTCAGCGCTGGAGGTGATCCATGGCAGTCGAGCGACGGATCGATGGCGAGTCGCGGCGCATCCCGGGTCAGGCCGAACCGGCGTCCATTGGCGCCCTCATCAAGCAGCTCGCTGATGACAGCCGGGAGCTGGTTCGTCAGGAGATCAACCTGGCCAAGCTCGAGATGAAGGAATCGGCCGGCCACATTGCCTCGAACATCGCCCGTGCCGCAATTTGGGGCGGTGTCGCGGCGGTGGGCGGCCTGGCCCTGACCGCTTTCCTCGTGATCGTGATCGGGAATGCGCTGGGCGGCGCCTACTGGGCCGGCGCGTTGATCGTGGGCGTGGTCTTCCTGCTCGTCGGAGGCCTCCTAGCCCGGAGCGCCATGAAGAAGATCGCCCGGACAGGCCTCAAGCCCGACGAGACGATCCGCTCCCTCAAGGAAGACCGGCGGTGGCTGAAGCACGAGGCCCGGCAGTTCCGAGAGGACCTGGCCGCCTGACCCGGACTTCCGCGGTGTGAGGGCGGGCCACTGCGGCCGGGGATCGACCCCCGGCCGCCACCGCCCCCACCGCCGGCGTCCCGGCTCTCCTCAGCCGTGCAGCCCGAGGAGCCCGGCGTCCCGGAGCCATGCCCGCCCCGGGGGCCCGACCCGGCATCCTGGCACCCGGCGCCCTACTCGCCGGCCGGCCGTCTCCCGCCCGCGACCCGCGATCGACGCATCCGGACGGACTGACCCGGGGCGCCCGACCCGGTGCCCCGGCACCCGAGGCAACCTTCTCCAGGGGGTCAGGACATGCGCACGGCAATGCACGGCGACCCCGCCAACCCCGCCCGGCCATGACGGGCACCGAAGAGTTCCGCGTCGCGTACCAGATCCGGGGCCGCGTGCAGGGCGTCGGGTTCCGCTGGTGGACCCACCGCCGCGCCCGGGAGCTCGGCGTGCGCGGCATCGTTCGGAATCTCCCGGACGGCACGGTCTGGGTGGAGGCGGCGGGACCCCGCACCGCCGTGGAGGCGCTGCGGGCCCAGCTCGCCGTGGGCCCCCGCGGCGCCCACGTGGTCGAGGTGATCGAACACCCGCCAGCCGTGGACCCGCTCCCCGGCGAGTTCGAGATCTGGCCCTGAGCCCCGCCCTGGCCGCGCCGGCGCACACCCGGAACCCGGGAGCCGGACCCCGCCCGGAAGGCCGGTCGGCCCGGGAGGGTGGCCCGATGACGTCGCCCCGGAGGGCCCGACACCCCCCGACCGGAACGCCCGGTCAACAAACGACCGGGCGGGGGCCGACCGATCCCGGTCGACCCCCGCCCGTCTCCCGCTCCCGCGGCCCGAGCCGAAGGACGCCGCCCGGGCCGCTCCGTCACGCCACCCCTGTTCGCGCCTGGAGCTTCTTCCGCTCCTTGATCAGCTGGAGCTGCTGCGGGATCGTGGCCAGGTTCATGGCCGCGTAGTACACGATCAGCCCGGACGCCAGGTTGATGAAGATGACCACCATAAGGATCGGCATGAACCAAAGCATCATCTTCATCTGGGGGTTCTGCTGCGGCGTGGTCCCCATGCTCAACTTCTGCAGCACGAACATGCTCACGCCGAGCAGGATCGGCAGGATGTAATAGGGATCCGGCCGGGAGAGGTCAGGAAGCCAGAGGAAGCTCACGCCCCGGAACTCGATCGTCGCCTGGAACACGAAGAACAGCGTGATCAGGACCGGGAACGGGATGAGCAACGGCAGGCACCCGCCGAACGGGTTGAACCCCTCCTCCTTGTACAGCCGGAGCATCTCCTGCTGCAGCCGCTGCGGGTCGTTCTTGTACTTGTCCTGGATCTCCTTGAGCCGCGGCTGGAGCTCCATGTTCTTGAGCTGCGAGCGCATCGCGCGCGCGTTGAGCGGCCAGAGCAGGATCCGGATCAGCACGCCGAACAGCACGAGCACCCAGCCGTAGCTGATGTTCAGGACGTTGTGCATCCCGACCAGCGCCCAGGTGATCAGGTGCGCCAGCGGCCGGATGATCGGCCGGAGCACCCGCCAGCCGTACGGGTTCACGTCCTCCAGCCCGCGCCCCACCGCCATCAGCTGCTCGTACTCCTGTGGGCCGACGAACAGCTCGAACGAGAAGCCGCCGTCCCGGGCGATCGGGAGCGTGGCCGTGAGATCCACCGCATACTGCTGGCCGGTCGGCTCGGCGATCACGCCGCCCAGGTACGTGCCCGGGTCCAGCTCCGGGGCGAGCACCGACGCCAGGAAGTACTTGTTCTTCAGGCTGACCCAGATGAGCGGCCCCTCCTCGATCCGCCGCTCACGCACCGAGCGCAGGTTCACGCTCTGGATGCCCTGCCGCACGCCGTTCGTCACGTACGCCAGCGCCCGCTCGTCCTCCCGAACGTCCGCCTCGTTCGACCGGAGCGTCGGGCCGAGATCGATCAGCAGCTGCGACGGCGGCACCGCCGAGCCCCAGACCCGGCCCTGCGCGCGGATCAGGTAGCTCTCCGGATCGAACGTGTACGTCAGCGACGCCTGGAAGCCGCTCTCCGGGTCCACGTACACGAACCGGACCGGCGCCGGCCCGCCCTCCGCGGCCGACTCCTCAGGCCGCTCCACCCGGAACCGCAGTTCCGACAGGTCGATGACCCGGTCGCCCGCCCGGACCCGGTAGGAGATCAACGGAGCGCCCGGCTCGACCAGCTCCACCGGACCCTCCTCCGTGTACGACGCGTACTTCAGCAGCTCGGCGGAGACCAGCGCGCCCCCGCCGGTGCTGAACCCGTACCGATAGAGCGGGGTCTCCACGATGACCGTGTCCAGATCCACCTCGGCCGGCCTCACCGGCACGAGCGCCGGCGCCACCGCTTCTCCATCCGGCGCAGGCCGCGGCGCCACCGCCGGCCCCGTCGCCTCCCCTTCCGCCACAACCGCCGTGTCCCCCACTACCGACGCATCCGGCGCCGGCGGCGGCGGCATGAAGAGCAGGTTCGTCACCACAATGACGGCGACCATCAACACGATCGCCAGCAGGAACCTCGCGCTATCCATTGACCGCTCACCTCGAGCGTCCCCGAAAATCCCGATCTCGGCGCCCCGACCCGGCTCCGCGCCATCACGGCACCGGGTCGTAGCCGTGCCCGCCGAACGGATGACAACGCAGCAAGCGACGCAGCGCGAGCCAGCTCCCGCGCCCGGCGCCGTAGCGCCGGATCGCCTCCTCCGCGTACGCCGAACACGAGGGCGTATACCGGCACGCCGGCGGCAGCCACGGCGACACCGCCACCCGGTATCCCTTGATCAGCATCAGGAGGAATCGCGCGAACAACGTCGCTCCACCCACTTCACGAGCTGCGCCTCCAGCTCGGCGAACCTCGCGCCGTACGCTTCCCGCCGCGCCCGCACCAGCACGTCCAACGCCAGCCCGGCATCCACCAGCCGCGGCAACACCTGCACCCGCAGGATCTCCCGCAGCCGCCGCTTCAGCCGGTTCCGGTCCACGGCCCTGTGCTTGTACCGCGGAACGACCACGCCGATCCGTGGATGCGCGACGGGGGAAACGGAGGTGAAGACGTCCAGATGGCTCGTCTTGCTCCGCTTCCCCCGCTGGAACAACAGGCGCAATTCTCGGCTTCGCGTGATCCGGTACGCGCGCGGCAACCGCCTGCGCCGCGCCCCGCCCTGCGGCGCCGAGCTCACCTGCCTCTCTGGCTTACTTCGAGCCGGTCTCGACGACGAGCCGCTTGCGACCCTTCTTCCGCCGACGGCTCAGCACCGACCGCCCGGCGCGCGTCGCCATCCTCGCCCGAAACCCATGCTTGTTCTTGCGCTTCCGGTTGTGCGGGTTGTACGTGGGCTTTCCCATGCGTCGTATCTCCGGCGCCTCGTTCGCATCGTTCGCAAAGCTCTCCAATATACGCACGCGCTTCGGGATCGGTCAACCCGCGGCCCCCACCGTTGACGTCAAGCCCGGGTACATCCTGACCCACCCTGGAGAGGCGTTGGTACTCGGCCTCGAGGAGGACCGGGGGCAAGGCGAGCACCTCGGGCCGGATGCCGGGGCGGTCGGCTCCGACGATCTGCCACGGCGTACGTCCGCCCTTGTAGCTGTTCGGCCGCGCAAAGTTGAAGTAATGCTGCTAGAGCGTCACCTTCACGAGGAACTCCTCCCGGTCCCCAAAGCGCTCCAACTCGAAGAACTCCTCTTCGACGAGCCGGTGAAACGCCTCCACGTCCGCATTCGCGTTCGGCCACCGTGGCGGTATGT
>Ga0207874_1001062_pt1 | contig 33980 bp, 40 predicted proteins | sample HigsolmetaAR201D_FD_184833 | JGI IMG/M metagenome (GOLD analysis project Ga0207874, IMG submission 184833) | Ionic liquid and high solid enriched microbial communities from the Joint BioEnergy Institute, USA - AR20-1-D (SPAdes) (version 2) ...
CCGGCCTGGGCAAGGTGCCCACCGTCCAGGCCGCCGAACTCTTTGCTCGGGCCGGCATCGACTTCCCCGAAACCTCCGCCTGGGAACTCGGTCCCGAGTTGGAGGGGCTGTACGACTCCCTGCCCGAGGACATCCGGGACACCTACGGCCTGGACGTCTGACGGGACAGCGTCAGGAGAGCCCGCAGACTTTCACGCGGGAGCACCCCGCCTGGTTCTCACCGGGCGGGGTGCTCCACTTCTTGCATGTCTCACATGAGACATGTACCATGTGATACATGGAGACGTTCTACCGTTGGCACCAAAACGACATCCCCTTCACCGCCGACCGCGCCTGGTCGGGATTGTGGGGTGCGGAATTCAACGAAGACGGCTCCAAGACGATGTGCTTCGCCTGCGACGGCACCGGTGCAGGCGTCCGCGACTGCCCCACCTGCACCGGCGACTGGGAGAAGCGGTGGGACTGCCCCACCTGCCAGGGTGAGGGCATCGTCGATGGGTGCGAGGACTGCGACGGAGAGGGCTGGAAGCCCTGCGTCCGGGGGTTCTCCTGCGAATACACCCCCGAGGCGCTGATTCGCTACTTCGCGGAGTATGACGAGCCGCCCGGTGACGGCCGGGTCGTCGTCTTCGAAGGCGAGGAGACCGGCACCGGTTTCGACGGCGAGCCGTGCGCCGTCCCCGAGCGGGTCATCGAGGAGCTGACCTGGGGCGAGTTCCTCGACAAGTACGGCAAGTACGGCAAGGAGGGCGATTGACCGAGCTGCGGGAGTGGGAGGCCAGGCTGGACGCCTACCGGCGGGCGGTGGAAAGCCGGGATGACCTGGTGGCCGGCGCCTACCGGGCCGGGCTGGCCGTCCGGCAGATCCACCTGCGGAGCGGGCTTGGCCGGCAGACCATCTACCGCATCCTCGCCCGCAGGGGGGTGCCGTTGCGTGGTGAGGACGTCTCATCACCCCTTGGAGGGGTCGCCGGCGGGCAGGCCGCCGGGAGTGCACTTAAGGAGTAAAAATGAACAAAAAGCAGGAGTACATCTGCCGGGAGTGCAGCCACCCGGCCGTAGTCGAGTACACCCCCCCTTCAGAGCTGGGGGAGACCAGGAGCAGCATCTACTACTGCGCCCCTTGCTCCCTCCTCCGGCAGCACCAGCGCAGGGTCCGGGACTGGGAGAGGTCTCGGGAGAGGGCCGGGCGGGACTGGCTCGGCCGGAAGAGGATCGAGCCGAGGCCCGCGTTCTGGGACTACATCCCGGCCTACAGGTGGAAGCGGCTGGGCGGTCCCGCCCAGCCGTGGGAGGTACTGCGGGCCGCTGCCCGCATGCTGGAGGACAGCGGCTGGATCGGGGAGCCGGAGTGGCGCAGGCGGCTCCCTAGGATCTGCCCGTGGACCTTGGAGATCTCCTCCCCTGACCCTCTCACCCTGCAGGAGGCCCTCCAGTGGGCCTCTCAGGGAAGCCCCGACGGAGTACTGCAGGAGGCCCAGCGCCTCCTGCTTGAGTGGGTCGGGCTGGAGCCCGACCCCAGGGAGCTGGAGAGCCTGCTCTGGAAGTGGGGGCAGGATCCGCTCCGAAGCGAGGTGGAGACGATCTCCGCCTTGCGCGCGGCCGCTGACATGGCCGAGCTCCAGGCGCAGGGGGTGGCGGCGTGACCCGCTGGCAGGCCGCCCGCTACGTCATGGCGGCGGTCATGCTCGCCGCCCTGACCTGGGTCGCCGTCCACGCCTGGGGCGCTCCCTGGCAGCGGGTGGCGCCTCTCGCCCTGGCCGGCGGGCTGCTAGTGGCCTGGGCGGCCACGCGAGCAGCCCGACACCCGCGGGATCGCCGCTGAACAAGGGGTCCGCCCAGGCGAGGTGGGCGGGACCCCGAGGCCGCAAAGCAAAGGGCCGCTCAGACGCCTGAGCGGCCCTAACCATTTGAAGGCAGATCAGTCGGCACCGGTCATGCCGGCGAAGTCGTCCCCGGCCCGGTAGCTCCACCGGCGGACTTCCCTGTAGGCGGCGGTCGCGTGCTCGCGGTGAGCAGCGGCCAGGTCCGCCAGCAGTCGGCTGAACTGATCGGCCTCCCCCCTGGTGAGGGGACGGTGGGGCCAGTCCGGCAGGAGTTCGGCCAGCTCGGCGCGGAGCTCTTCATCGTCAAGCTCTTCCCCCCGCAGGCAGAGGAGCTCGGCGACCCGCTCGGACACCTCCCCGAGAGTGCGGGCAAGGTGCCCGCTGACCAGGGCGATCATCCGCCACGTGTCGGCGGCGGCCTGGGCGGCGGCGGGCCGCTCGTCGGCAGGGAGGGCCTCCCACTCCTCGGGGGTGGGGACCTGCCGGCCGGCGCGGGGCAAGTCCAGCTCCATGTAGTCGGCCATCGGCTCGCCGACCTCGCGCTGGTCGGCCTGGCCGAGAGTCTTGCGGAGGGCAGTGATGGAGATGCCCATCCGCTGAGCGACGGCGGTCTGGGTGCCCTCGACCGAGACCCCCTCCCGGATGAGGGCGGCGCGGCGGTTGGCGGAGGCGGCCCGCTGGCGGGCCTGGCGCTGTTCCTCGCGGCGGACGGCCGCGAGCCAGTTTGGTGTACTCATACAGAAAACTAAACTCCATGGTTGCCAAAGATGCAACCATGGAGTTTAATTAGTGGGGTCGCCGGCGGGCAGGCCGCCGGGAGTGCGCTTAAGGAGCAGAGAAGGAGCAGAGATGGATAAAAAGAAGGAGTACATCTGCCGAGAGTGCAACCACCCGGCTGTGGTGATCCTCCTGGAGAATGGGCGTGATCCCTACTGCGCCCCGTGCGCCATCCTGGCCGACCTGGAACTTATGAGGAAGGCCTGGCGCTCTACCGTCCCCCGCAAGCGGACCTGGTACGGGCGGGATCTCGGGCCGGTGTGGCCCGAGCCCGAGGTCAGGGACTACCTCAGCGGCGGGATCTGGCTCCCGGTGCACGGTCCCCAGCACCCCTGGGAGGCCCTGCGCGGGGCCGCCAGGATGCTGGAGGACAGCGGCTGGGCGGCCCGCACCGAAGCCGTCCCCTGTTTCTGCCCCTGGACGGGGCAGCGCTGGTGGGACGGCGCAACCAGACTTCACTCGGCCGTCAACTGGGCCGCTACCTCAAGCCGCTCCCTGGAGGTTAAGTGGGGGGAGCGCCTGGACCATCAGGCCGGGCGGCTGCTCCAGGAGTGGCTCGGGCTGGATGACTACTCCGCGGTCCGGGAGTGGGAGAAGGACCCGCTCCGCACCCCCCAAGAGGTCGTCGCCGCCTTGCGCGCGGCCGCTGACATGGCCGAGCTCCAGGCGCAGGAGGCGGCGTGACCCGCAGGCCGCCGGCTCGGTGCGTCTGAACAGGGTCCGCCCAGGCGAGGTGGGCGGACCCCGAGGCCGCAAGGCAAAGGGCCGCTCAGGCATCTGAGCGGCCCTAACCACGTTTAAAGCAAACCTATGGTTGCTTTTATTGCAACCCTATGGTTTAATCTTGGGTGGGTTTCCAACTCGTCCATCGGAGACAGGTAGGGGTCCCGCCCAGGCGAGGTGGGCGGGACCCCGGCCACCACTACACCACAGAAAGGGGACAGAACGTTGTACACCCCCCACCTGCTGGACCCCCGGGACGTACCCGGTGGGCTCACGTTCCTCCGCCGGAACCCCGCTCTCGGGGTGGAGGTCACCGTGCCCGCGCTGGCCATCGCCTGCCAGCGCGGCAACATCGACCCCCAGCACACCGGGGGCGACGCCTCCCGGTGCGCGATCGAGGAGGCCGTCACCGCCCCGCTGCCCCCGGCCGGGACGGTGCTGGTCACCGTCCGGCCCGACGCCGACGCGCTCGGGGCCATGGCCGTCCTGTCCCTCCGCGCGGAGGGGCGGGAGATCGAGGGCGACCTGGCCGACCGGGTCGCCCAGATCGCGCAGGCCGACAAGGAGGCCGCCGGCCCCTGGCCCGGCCCCCGCCCGATCGGCGCCCCGGAGGACCTGATCACCGCCGCCTCGGTGGTGAACGCGGTGTGCATGGATCACAGCACCCCGCTGAAAAACAGGGTGGAGGGCGTGCGCGAGTGGCTGCTGACCGGCCGCATCCCCGGGCAGAAGGAGATCACCTCCCGCCTCCTGCGGGAGGCCCGGGACGCCCTGGACAGCCTGGACGTCCGGGTCGTGGACGGGATCGCCGTGATCGTCGGCAGCCACCGGTTGGCCATGACCATCGGCTACCGGTTCGCCCCGGTGGTCGTGGCCACCAACCCCGCCTTCCGCTGGCAAGGAGGGGAACCGCACGTCAAGCACACCATCGCCCGCTGGAACAGCAACATCCCAATGAACTGGCCTGCGATGCTCGCCGCGTTGCAGGCCGCCGAGCCGGGATGGGGGGGGTCCACCTCCATCTGCGGCTCCCCCCAGGGCCGCGGGTCCAAGCTGACCACGCAGCAGGTCACGGAGATCACCCTCCGGCACATCCGCTGATCTTCATAGGTGGGGGTCCCGCCCAGGCGAGGTGGGCGGGACCCCCACCGGATCCCTACCACAGAAAGGAACACACCTTATGAGCTCCGTCGTCGTCTACGGGTCCGCCGCCGACCCGAAGTCCCGCCGCAATGCGCGGGACGTGGACGTTGCCTACACCGGCACCCGGCAGGAAGCCGCCCCAATCGTCACCCAGTGGATGGCGGCCAACGGGCTGGGCCACCTGCCGGTGGACTGGCACCCAGCCCTCATCAACCGCCGCGGCAACGTCGTGCTGCCCGCCCCCTACGGGCAGCACGGCCACTACGAGATCCTCTCCGGTCAGGCCGGCGTGGAGTGGGAGGCCAAGTACACCCTGGCAGCTCTCATACGGGCCTGCGGGGACGACACCCGCCGGCTGCGCCGTGAGCTCCGCCGCAAGGGCTCCTCTTGGCGCCTGGCGGTCATCCCGAGCCAGAAATCTCCGTACATGGAGGGGCTGACCGAGCTGCGCAACGCGGTCACCAAGCACCCGGTCGCCGGCCGCGCCCTGGCCCACCAGTGGCCCACCCTGTTCCCGCGGCTGCTGAAGCAGGACCCCCGCCCCACCCCGGAGGGCCTGCTGACCCTCCAGGCCGGATCCCCGGCAGGGGGCGGAGACGAGGTCAGCATCGTACTGGCGGCGTCAGGAGCCGTCTTCCTGATGTATGACCGGCAGGCGGATGTGCCCGCGCTGCTGTTCCCCGGACTCCTCGGACGCTGACAAGCCACCAGACCTCTCCGCCCCGCCCGGCCAGGTGGCCGGGCGGGGCGCCCGCTTTTCCGAGTCGAAAGGAGGGCTCGTGAGGAGCCCAATCGATGACGCCAACCTCGACCCCAGTGCCCCCCTGAGGGGCGCGGCGTACACCGACGCCGCCGAGGCATACTACCTGGACACCCGCAAGGAATTCTGGGCCCCCGTCGCCGTCCTCCCCATCGGAGACATCCCGTATCCGGCGGTGGAGTTTAGACTCGGGCATGTCGCTGCTTGGTTTTATCCCACCGACGTGGAGGCGTTGATCCGGGCGCTGAAAAACGCGCTCCAATACATCGGCGAGCCGACGGAAAGCGCACCGAACTGAAAAACGCCCCGCCCCCCCTTCGGGGGGGGCGGGGCTGCGGCAGGCTCAGGCCCGGCTACCGGGTTCGTCCGCAGTGCTCCGGCCTTCAGGCCGGGGGTGAAGCGGACCGTCCCGCGTAGCGGGGCAGGGAAAGCCGATCCGCCTGACGGCGGATCGGCGTCTTGGATTAGACAGGGCGGTTTTGCTGCTCGATGTACTGGCGCAGGACGCTGATCGGAGCGCCGCCCACACTCCCGGCGAAGTAGGAACCCGACCACAGCTTGTTCGCCCGATAGTAGTGGCGGCCCAGCTCGGGGAACTCGGTGCGTAGCCTGCGGGAGGAGACGCCCTTGAGGCTGTTGACGAGCCGGGACAGGGCGACCTTCGGCGGGAAGTTCACCAGCAGGTGCACGTGGTTGCTCGCGCCGTTGAACTCCGCCAGCTCGCACTCGAAGTCCGCGCACACGTCCCGCATGATCTGCTCCATGCGCTCCAGATGGATGTCGGCGAACACCCGATGCCGGAACTTGGTTACGAAAACCAAGTGGGCGTGCAGGGCAAAGACGCAGTGTCTGCCTGTTCTGATGTCTCCATGCTTGGCCATAAACAAACGGTAAGATCATGGTGTGCAGCTCCGGTACAACTTCCGCCTCTACCCGACAGCCGGTCAGCGTCAAGCGTTGGCCAAGGCGTTCGGGTGCGCCCGGGTGGTGTTCAACGACGGGCTGCGCGCACGGCAGGAAGCCCACGCAAACGGCCTGCCGTACATCTCGGACGGCGAGCTGTCCAAGCGCATCATCACCGAGGCGAAGAAGACCCCGCAGCGCGCCTGGCTGAGCGAGGTGTCCGCCGTCGTGCTCCAGCAGGCCCTGGCGGACCTGAACACCGCCTACCGCAACTTCTTCAACTCGATCACCGGCAAGAGGAAGGGACCGAAGGTCGCCCCGCCCCGGTTCCGGTCCAAAAGGGACAACCGGCAGGCGATCCGGTTCACCCGCAACGCCCGCTTCGCCGTCACGGCGGGCGGGAAGCTGCGACTGCCGAAGATCGGCGACGTGAAGGTGCGCTGGTCCCGCCGTCTCCCGTCGGAGCCGTCGAGTGTGACGGTGGTCAAGGATGCGGCGGGCCGGTACTTCGCCTCGTTCGTGGTCGAGATCGATGCCGAGCCGCTGCCGGAGGCGACGGGCGAGGTCGGCATCGACCTGGGACTCACCCACTTCGCGGTCCTCTCAGACGGCCGGAAGATCGCCAACCCGCGTTTCCTGCGCCGCGCCGAACGACGGTTGAAGAAAGCCCAGCAGGCGCTCAGCAGGAAAGCGAAGGGGTCGAACAACAGGAAGAAGGCCATCGTCAAGGTCGCCCGTGCCCATGCGAGGGTGGCCGACGCGCGCCGGGACTTCGCGCACAAGCTCTCCACCACGTTGATCCGCGAGAACCAAGCGGTGTATGTGGAGGACCTTGCCTTGAAGGGCCTGGCCCGCACCCGCCTGGGCAAGAGTATGCACGACGCCGGATGGGGCCAGTTCGTGGCCATGCTGGAGTACAAAGCGGCCCGGTACGGTCGGACCCTGGTGAAGATCGACCGCTGGTTCCCCAGCTCGAAGCTGTGCTCGGCCTGCGGCGCGCTCGCCGAGTCGATGCCGCTGAACGTCCGGGAGTGGACCTGCCCGTGTGGGGCGGTCCACGACCGGGACGTCAACGCCGCACGTAACATCCTCGCCGCCGGACGGGCGGAGAGGCTAAACGCCTGCGGAGGGACCGTAAGACCCGCCGCCTAGCGGAGGGCAGGACCCGATGAAACAGGAAGCCGCAGAGGTGCCGCACGATGCGGCACAGGCTGAATCCCCGGCATTCATGCCGGGGAGCGCGTCAACGGGGCGGGGCGTACACCGGTGCCCGCCGGGACAGCCCGGCGGACAGCAGCACCCGGCCGAGCGCCGGCCACCGCTGCTCCACCAGCCGCGCCACCGCATAGTAGGCGCCGGTCGTCACCACGGTGACGACCTCCGTCACCGCCCCGGCGGGCAGGTCCAGCCCGATCCGGGCAGCCTGCCCCAGCAGCACTCCCACGATCACGGGCACCACGGTCCGGACGATGCTGTCGTACATGCTCCTCGCTCCTCGCTAGCTGGTGGCGGCCGCCGGCGCGGCCGTCAGGGCTTGTCCTGGCGGATCGTCCAGCGGCCGGAAACCGCCTTGGGGACCGGCCGCCCCGTGGTGTCGCCGACGGGGAAGACGGCGATGGCGACATAGGCGTGCTGGCCCTTCTTCAGCTTCTTGGAGCAGGACCCGGTCACGAACTGCACGCCCTTGGTGGCCGGGTGGTCGGCGTGGATCTCCGTCCATGGCTTCCCGGTGGACTTGCCGTTCTCCCAGTCGTGCACCTCATAGCGCAGCTGGTACTCGTCGCCGGGATGCAGCCCCTCGACGCGCACGGTGGCGTGGAAGTCCGCCCAGGAGGTCTCCGGGGCGATGTAGCCGGGATAGTTGCCGTCGGCATGGGCGCCTTCCGGGTCGGCGTGCTCGACGTCCCAGGTGATGCGGGTCCACTTCCCCCACGCGAGGTCCTGGGGCTTGGTCTTGCCGAGGCTAGTGCGGATCGGCACTTCCTCCTCCTCTTCCTGCCGCTGCCCCGAGACGCCGTAGGCGGGACGGCCGTACCCGGCGATCACATCAGCCGAGCGGACCCGGCGCAGGCATCGATCGCCGGTGTTTCCCTCGATCGTCTGCACCCGGCCGCCGCCGAGCACCTTCTCGACGACGCCGACATGGTCGATGGCGCCGATCGAGTTACTGCGGCCCCAGTCGAAGAACACGATGTCCCCCGGCTTGGCCCTGTTCACGTTGGCGACGGTGCCGGGGTACCAGCGCCCGATCCTCTGGAAGTCCTGGGCGTGCCAGACCGTGTAGGCCCGATCCCCAGCAGGCAGGACCGCAGCAGCATTTCCTGAACGGCGGGCCCACTCGGTCACCGCGATGTCGCACCAGGCCACCCGCAGATACTCGGAGCCGTTCCGGGCCGCATAAGCGCGGGTCAACGGGTTCGGCCGGCCGGAAGTGCCCAGCCATTTACGGGCCTCGGCGAGCATGTCTGCTGCGGTCACTGCTCCCCTTCTCCACGGAAAACCCCATCCGCGTCCGCAGGCCCGTACAGCTCGCGCAGTACCTGTTCCTCGTCCGGTTCGGTGGAGCGGTGGGCGTCAGGGTGCACGTTCACCTTGTCCATGTGGACGGCTTGCGGGCCGATGGCGGTCATCAAGCCTCCAGTCGCCTGTGCAGTTCATCGGCGACCGTCCTGGCCACGGATGGCCCCAGGGCGGCTGCCAGGTGGCCGGCGATCTGTGCGGGCGACAGGCCGGCCAGCACCCCCTGCACGATGGCGTCGGTGTCGACTGGCGCCCCCTGCCGCTGGGCCAGGGCAGTCACCTGGGCGAGGATCTTGCGTGTCATCTCCCCGGTGTCAGTGAGGAAGGACTCGGCTTTCCACGTGGGGTTCTTCTCGTAGGTGGACGCGTTGGAAGGCGCCTTGATCGCGTCGCGCCGCCACACGGCGTCGAAGACGGCGTCAGCGATCCGCTGCACGTCGGCATCGGAAATGGTCAAGCTCTCTCCCAGAGCAAGAGTGTGGAGCTGATCGAGGGTGCCGCGGAAAGCATTGGCATCGACGTGGCCGGCGATGCCCGGCACGGTCGCCGACGAGGTGAACTGCAGGATGCTGATCGGCTCCCCGCCGTGCGGCTCCCACCACGACTGCGGGACCTTGGCATACAGCTCCTCGGGGCCGCCGGTGCCGTTGACGTAGCGGGACTGCCAGATGGTGTCGAAGAACGACAGGTCCGGCCGGCCGATCTGCTCCCAGTACCAGCGGGGGAAGTAACCGATCACCGGATGCCCACCGGACAGCCGCTTGTACTCCTCCACCCAGGCTTTCGCCTGTGCTGCAGTCGGCCGCGAAGTGTCGGACGGCTCGACATCGAGCGCGACCGCGAAAGCGCTCAGATCCCCGGCCTGGCGGTGAAAATGCCGGGCCTGGGCGGCCGCATCGGAGTCGGCGCGCAGGAAGTGGTAGGCGCCCGGCACGAAGCCCTCCAGGGCGAGCATCCCGGCACGGTTGTGCGCCCAGGTGGGGTTGGTGTAGCCGGTACCCTCGGTGACCTTGCTGAACGCGAAGCGGATGCCCGCGCCGCGCACCTTGTCCCAGTCGGGCTTGCCTTGCCAGGACGCGACGTCCACCCCGAACAACACAGCAGGGGATGTGGTGGCCACCAGCGGCATCAGCGATCACCACACCCGAACTCGCGGTGCAGCCGCCGGTACTCACTCAGCAGATCCCGGCCTCTGGGGGTGTCCGGCTGTGGAGTCGGATCCGACAGCGCCCTCAGCAGCTCACACCATCGACGATCAGCCACCCGCTGGTTATGCGTGGTGTACATGATCCCCCCAACGGCGATCATCACACCGGTGACCAGGATCATCAGCACCGCCCACGGTGCACGCAGCGCCCCCGTGGGAGTCAGAGGTCCTCGCGGCCCCATCACATCAGCCCCGATCTTTGGAGTGCGTGGAAGAGTGGGTAGAGGGAGGCTGTGACGGCGGTTGCTGAGGTGGCAGCGATGGCGACCCGGTACCGAAGGGCTGCCCGCCCTGCCCGATCATCCACCAGGCCGCAAAAATCCCCGGTCCTGCCATCATCAGGGCGAACACCCCGATCAGCGGAACCGAGGGTCGCGGGACGACGAACCCCTGCCACACCACTCCTGCTGAGCCGATGAGCAGGAACAGGACGTCCCTGACCACCGTCAACCATGCGGGACCACGCCACAAGGGATCACCTTTCCTTCTCTGGTGCCCCGGTCTTTCCTGCTGTCCCGATACGGCCAGCTCCATCTGGCCGGAAAACACAAACACCGCCCTCGCCAGGCGAGTAGTCAGACCCACTCCCCTGCGATGGCGCGCTGGTAGGGCGCCACGTCCCGCCACGCCTCACTGCTGGTGAACTGCTTGATCCCCGACGGGGCCACCGCATCCGGGGCGGCCGGCGCCGCAAACAGCGCATAGTGGATACGCCCCGAACCGGTAGGAGCAGCACCGACCTGGAACGTGGCGTAATGGATACGCCCCACCAGCAGCTCGGGCAGATCCAGCCGCCCATAGTGGACCCGGCCCCGCGTCGCGGGAGGAGTACCGAAGTCGGCGTAGTGGATGAGCCCCGTCGCCACGTCAGCTCACCGTCCAGGTGAACCGCAACCGCAGGTCGGTGTAGTCGGTGATCGCATCGGCGTCCACCCCATCCAGCGTGAACGTGTAGACGGTCGGGGTGGAGGGGATGTCGGTGAAAGTGTCACTGGCGATGACCGTGTTGCCCTCCACCAGCGCCACCGTGCACGAAGAGCTGGTGGCCCCGCCGGCGGTGGACAGCACCACCGTCACCGTGTGGTCGCTGCTGCTCTGAGGATCCAGCCCGGCCGCCAGGCGGCACTCGTACACCTCATTCGACGGCGCGTTGGGGGTTTGGATGTAGGTGTTGTCGTCCCGGACGACCTCACCGATCCGGGAGGCCAGAGGCACGCCGGCGCCGGGGGCGGGCACCGCGGTGTACGACCCGACCGTCACGTCGGACACGGGACGCAGCGTCTGCTGGGAGGCCCTCGGCTGCAGCGCGATCGTGTAGGTGATCGCGCTGCTCTGGTTGGCGTCCTGGGTGAAGTTGCCGCCACCGTAGGTGCCCGGGGAGACCGGGCCGCGGTCGGCGACTGCGCCGTCCGGGTGGCCGCCGCCAGTGCCGATCAGCGTCACTCTCGACGTCGACCCGGCAGGGAAGCCGGAGAACTCCGTGGTGTTGGACGACTTGGTCGTGCACATCTCTACGATCCAGCAGCCGTCCGCCGTGGTCGTCACCTGCGGAGTAGGGATCGTGTTGGTGCCGCCGGTGTCCAGCCGGGAGTTGACCGCGTGCACCGGATCCACCGTGTCCGCGCCCGAATAGGCGGCCAGCACCGCCCCTGCTTTGACGCCGGCAGCGCCGTCGTTGGCGATGGACACGGTGCTGGAGGCATCCCCTGCCTGCGCGACTCTCCGGTAGACCGCGGCGGTGATACCGCCCTCCTCGGCCTGCTCCTGCGCTGAGACCACGGTCCACCCGGACGGTCCGGTGATGACGCAATCGACGTTGACATACGCCATGAGCAGCAAGACGTCACCGGATTGGACCGTGGCGGGCACGGTCACATCAACCCGGTTGCCGCCGGAGCCGGACGCCGCCGCGCGGAATGCGATTGCCACGATCAGCCTCCCAGGATCACAGTTTTGGGGTCGCGGTAGTAGGTCTGGCAGACCTGGTTGGCCGCCGCGATGCTCGCCGGGCTGCTGGTCGGCGTATACGCCAGATGCGCCTCGGACTCATCGAAGCCGACAGCGGAATCGAACCAGCACATGAACACCGCAGAAGGCCATCCCCCGGACCCCTGGGAGGCGCAGTAGTCGGCCATGTCCAAAATCCACTGCGCTTTGATGGATGTGTCACTGGCGTTGTCGGTCTTCCCGGTCTCAGCGACAGCCCAGGGGACATTCCGCTCCCGGCAGAACTGCACAGCCTTGCCGAAGAGCTCAGGCCCGGTGTACTGGTAGCCGTCCATCGTCCACACGTCGATGTAGCCACCCTCGATCCAGTACTGCTCCGGCTGCCCGGCGACCTTGTTCGGATCGTTAAACAGCCAGTCGGTGTAGCACACCGCCGTGTAGGTGTTCGGCACGCCCTCTTCGTGGACGATGTCGGCGAAGCGTTTGAACGCGTTGATGAACTGGACCCTGGTGTAGTTGCCGCGGCGTACCTTGCTGTCGGCCTCGTGCCAGCCGATCAGAAATTTCGGGTAGCCGTCGTCGGGAATGCTGCGCAGAAAGTTCCGCAGCTTGGTGTCGTAGGCGCCGGTGTTGAACTCCGTCACCGGTGGGCGGATGGAATGCGCTGAGGCGCGCTTTCCGACATCGATGCTTGCTTCACTGGCCGCCCATGATGCGGGAACCCCAGTCGCCTCGGATTCGAAACTGCGGCGGATCGTCAACGGGCCTACCTGCGGCTCCAGGACCTGGGTCCAGGAGTTCTTTGCCGACAGCGGCGGGTGGTAGCAGGTCGCACCCACCAGCATCGTCTGCGTGGGCGATGGTGGCGGCGCACCCAGGTCACGCCACCCGGTCCGCGTCAACTGCCGGATGATGAGTGGCACGCCTCACTCCACGGTGTCGATGTGCAGGTCACGTGCCCTCGCCCCGGTCGGGGTCGGTGGGCCGATCCACACCAGATACTGCTGGCCGGCCAGCTCCGGCGGGATCGACGGATACGACGCAGTCCCCGAGTCGTACTTGATCCCATACAGCGCGTAGTTCAGCAGGGTTTGATGGGCGGCCAGCAGGGATTCCAGCTGCGCCACCCGTTCCAGCAGGCTCGCAACATCGTCAGGGAGATCAGCGGCGATCATGAGGCGTCGTGGGCCACTGCCGCCGCTGGCGTCCGCCCACATGCTCCGTACCCCGTCCGGGCCGCGCAGCTGGGGGATGGCGCCATGCTCGTCCGAGGTCACCGAGTTGATCGGGGTGTCCGACAGGTCCCGCAGGTCGGTGTACCTGGTGCCGCCGGTTGCGGCGTTCCAGAAAGTCACCTCGGTGCCGGCGGACAGCAGCAGCACGCCGTTGTCGTCAGCGACGACATAGTCGGCGATGCCACCGCCGAACAAATACCGCGCCATCACATCACCCCCGGCAGCACCCAGTGCATGTCCGTGCCCTGCAGCACCACACCTGTGGATATGGACCCCAGCGTCATCCACATCTGCCCGGCCCGCTCGTGATTGGCGGGGTATACGGTTACGTGACCGATGCCGCTGTTGCCGATCATCACCGCAGTGCGCAACGTTAGGTTCGGGTGGCGGTATGACGCCGGGATCAGCCCCGGCAGGCGCGACTCGGTGCTGATGGCGGCCCCGGTGCGGCGGAATGACCCCAGCCGGAGCAGCACGGCGCCGCCCCAGCGGGTCACCCACGTGCTCGTCGCCAGCGTCTCCCACCCGGACTGGGTGGAGCCAGTGGCCGCCACCTGGGCGGACTCGGACGAGACTGGTCCCAGCGTCGCCCATGCGGTGCCCCGCCAGCCCATCCACCGGCCGGTGTCGGTTTCGTAGATGATGTCACCGGCCTGCGGAGAGGTGGGCCGGCTGGTGGAGGTGCAGCGGCGTACACGGTTACCCAGCCACTCCCGCTCGTCCACCAGACCCGTCAAAGCGCCGTTGGCCTGGGAGGTCCACCGTGCGATCGGCAGGTCCCACTTCCCTGTGGTGGAGCGGGTCAACGCCGGCGGGGTCGAGGAGCCGGGCGTGCCCGTCAGCACCACCGGTTTAACCAGGTCGGCAGCGGTGACAGCGTCCCGGTCCAACCGGAGCACCAGCCGGTCCACCCGGTTTTGCGGGCTGGCCGCGGGGATCGCCGTTCCTGTGGAGGACTCCACCGGCTTCAAAAATCCCTGCACGATGGCCCGGCCGGCAGATATCACCGCCTGCCGTGCCCCGGAGTTCAGGGACGGGGCGAGACCCGTGATCACCCCGCTGCCGATGGCGGCGAAAAAGCCCTCCCATTCCTGCTGGGTGGTGATTTGGGTAGTTCCAGGGAATGGGTACGCGTCACCCACCGCGCGGGCCTCCCTTCAGTTGAAGCGGATCGGGCCGCGCAGGGCCCACCGGATGAGGTCAGATGCTGCCGCGCAGGGCCTTCTCCACCCGCCGCAGCTGCGCCGACAGCTTGGAGTTGATGGTCTGGTCGGTGGACTCGTCACCGGCGGTGCCGATCGTCGGGGTGACCGTCTCGGTGTAGGTGTCGCCTGTGGCGTCGGCGACGAGCTGCACCTTGGAGATCACGTCGGTGTAGGTGACGCCGTCCCTGATGTCGAGGGTGACGATGTCACCGACCCGGTAGCCCTGCACGCCGTCCCCGTCGGCGCCGAACCGCAGCCGCGGCAGGTCCACCACGGTCACGGTGATGCCGACCTTCCCGGCACCAGCGGCGACCGCCTGACCGGTGGCGAGGTTGACGTCGGTGGCGGTATCGGTGGAGGACTGGTCGAGGAACTGTTCGATGCGCCGCCACGGGTTCGTCGCCAGCGCTCCGGTGGCCTGGCTGAAGGTGGAGCCGGACACCTTCGACTGCACCAAGATCGCATTGGCTGTGGGCGGCGATACCGTCAGCGACGCCTCTGGCAGATTTCCCAGCTCAGCGGAGAACACTGCCTTTTCGGACAGGTCCCGCGGCTCGTAGCAGTCGAAGATCAGCTCCCCTGCGCCGAGGGTGATCTCCACTCCTATCCGGGACTGGGCGTCGACCGCGCGGACCATGTCCATCAAAGATGCGGCGACCGTGACGTTTTCGGTGTCGGATGACGCTTCCGGCTGTGGTGTGGTCACCTTGTAGGTGACGGTGCTGCCCCGCTTCTGGTCGGGAGCGACCGTCAGAAGCGGCACACGCCGGCTGGTGTCACCCGCCGTCACCACATTGGCGGACACGAGAGTCTTGATGACCGTCTCGGCTGCGTCGGTGTAGGTGACGGACCCTGTGGTCTGCGCCGTCCAGGCTTTGGTGGGGTCCGGATAGGCGATCCGGTTGGCCAGCAGGGAGAGGAAGTCGCTGCCGGTCAGGGTGAGGGTCTCCTCGATCCGCCCGTCGGTCAGGGCGCGTTTGAACGACCAGTCCTCGGCCAGCAGAGGGACCTCATAGACCCCGTTCCAGTTGACCGTCAGCCCGACCGGGATCAAATCACCGTTGCCGTCCAGCTGGATGAGCTCCCAGTTCCGCTCGTTGGCGGGCATCTCCAGCACGAACGGGCCGACCTGATTCCAAGTCAGAGTCAGATCGATCTTGCGGAAGGTGACCGGCCTGCCGCGGGACAGGTCCGATAGCCGCAACTCCTCGATCAGCACCGCCATCGATCAAGCCCTCAGCCAGCGCCGCGCATACGTCAGCTCGATTTTCGCCCCTGCATCGGCGTTTGCGATCTCCAACTCGAGAACGGAGGTCCCCGATGGCAGCACCCACAGGTCTCGAGGTGAGGTCTTCACCAGGTCCCCCCACCGGTCGTTGCCGTCCTGGTCGATGGCGGACTGCCGGCCCGGGCGGGTGTCGACCGTCACCACCTCCCCCTCCGACAGCTCCTCCACCGAAAACGACCGTCCCGTGGTGACGTTGGTGACAGTCGGGGCGCCCGGCCCATACAGCTTCCACACCGGGTAGGCGTCGCCGTTGCCTTCGTTGGTCACCTGAGTGGTGCCCAGCGATGACCGCGGCTTGAGGAGCACCGGCGGCATCGGCGGCACCCCGGCACCCGACGGCGGAGGCGGTTCGAACACAATCGGACCCACCACCTCCTGGTCCACAAACAGTGGATCCAGTGCGCTGACGAACGTGAGCGCGTAGTCGGTGGAGACCTGGTAGGCGTTGCGGGTGGCGTCCGTGTCGGTCTGCTCCGGCCCGGAGGTGCAGTACACCTCGATCTGCCGGACCGTGCCGTTTGGACGAGCGAACACCAGCATTCCCGGCGCCGGCACCCCGGCACGCTCCGTCCACAGGGCGCGGGCGAGCCGGTCGATCTTGTCCAAGAGCCCGGCCTGGGACTCCTCATCGAACACGTGCAGTCCGATGACGATCTGCCGGGACGCGGCGGTGTAGGACTGGGCCAGTGACCCGCCGTCCGGCAACGCGATCCCCGTGTACGACGCCGGTGGTGAGCCGATGCCCGTCACCGAGGTGACGATGATGCCCGAGGTCGGGTCCGACCATGGCCACTCGACCCCGTCCGGGTCGATATAGGTGACCTGGATCGGATACCGGTCATCCGCCGGTGAGACGGGAGGTGGGGGCGGCCGATGGGTCCTGACGATCAGCGGCATCCCTCACACCCCCTCTCTTATTTGCGGCGTCCAGTGCGGTCCCGTTGCGCGGCCAGCACCATCTCGGCCTGGATGCCGGCACGGACCTGCGCTTCGTAGGCGGCCTTGGTCATCCCGTCGAAGTGGGCGTGGTAGTGCACCTCCCCGTCGCCGCCGCGGACGGCCTCGGAGATGCTGCGCCACTGCGCATCGGTCAAGATCGCCTCAGGTTTGCGGGTGGCGTTGACGAAAGTTCCGATGCCAGGCGGCAGCCATCCACCGTCGTCGAATTTCCACGGCGGCATACCCCACCACGCGTGCCGCATGGTGGTCTCCCGCACGTGCGCACCGGTGTACGGCGCTTCGATGATCTTCCCCGGTTTGTCGGACGCCATGAACACATGGCCGGAGTGCGGGAAGCCGAACGCTCCGGGAACCGGCTTGGGAATACGCTTCACCCAGGGGATCTGCTGGTAGGTGGTGCGCGGAGCGACCTTACCGGTGGCCTGATACCAGGCGTAACGCATCAGCCCAGAGCAGTCGAACCCAACCGTGTTGGCGCCGCGTCCGATGCCGCGGGTAGGGCCGTGCAGCCCACCGCCACCCCACGAGTAGGGCACACCGATCTGCTTGCGCGCCGCGGCCACCGCCCGCCGGCCAGGCCCGCCGAGCTTTTCTTCCAGCGGCGCGAAGAAGTCCAGGATCTTGGAGACCATGGCGCGGGGCACACCCGCGATCAGTTCCCCGAAGGCGCCCATGTTCCCCAAGGTGCGGTCGGTCAGCGCCAGCATCGGCTTGAACGCCTTCTCCGCGGCCTTCTTCAACCCGCCAGCAAAGAAGCCCTTGGCGGCGTCGGAGAACTTCTTGACGATGCCGCCGAGGAAGAAATGCCCAGCGAACGGGACACCTGCGATACCGCCGGGGTCGCCAACACCGGTCAGGAAACGGATGACGCCGCTGACGCCACCGGCCCGAGCAGCGGCGTTAGCGCCATGGATGAAGTCCTCACCCACGGCCTTGGTGAACTCCGGCCGCATAATGGCCTCACCACCGGAAACCGCGGCAAGGCCGATGTCACGGCCCGGCGTGTACCCCGGGTAGATGTCGTAGATGCCACCGGAAGCAAACCCGGGGATGGGTCTGAGCTCCTTGACCCCGGGCACCAGCTTCGCGACGGCGTTCCAGATTTTGACGATGCCGCCGTTGAAGACCGTGTTGATGACGAAAGCGACAGGCTTCTTCGCAGCGTCTTTCAGCCCGTCCCATGCCTTCGCAATGGCCGTGACTGCCGTCTCGAACGCATCACCGACCTTGCCAACCCCTCTTTTGATGGAGTCGAAGGCTGGTTTGACGTAATCATTCCAGCCTTTTTGGACGGTCGAGCTGACCTTGTTCCAAACCGGTTTGATGACCTCCTCATAAATCCAGGTGAAGACCGGGCCCAATGTCCGCTGCAGGAAACCGACGACCGTGTTGAGCGTCGGCTTGATGACGCTTGTCCACGCCGTGCGGATGGCAGAGCTGATCCCGTTGAACGCCGGCCGGATCACCGACCGCCACAGCCACAGCACCGCGGCCTGGATGAGCTTGAACGCCAGCAGCAGCGGCGCGACCAGCACCACCACCACGAAGCTGTACAGCCACTGGGCGATGGTGGCGATGCCGCGGAAAGCAGGGGCGATGGCGTTCCGCCACAGCCACATCGCCGCCGTGCCCAGGCTGCGGAGCACCCAGCCGATGCCCTGCACGATCGGGGTGAGGATCCCACCGACCCAGGTGACGACGCCGACCAGCCGCTGCATCACCGGGATCAGCCACGACAGCACCGTGGTGGCCAGCCACACCACCACACGGATCGCGATCCGCAACACCGGCACCAGCGCCACGACGATCGCCGAGGCCAGCCGGATGAGCACCGGAAGCAGCGGCAGCATGCTGGTCATCCACTGGGCAAAAAGCGGGATCAGCGGCACCAGCTCCGGCAGCAGCGACGCGACCGCCAGCAGCATCTCCTGCAGCGCCGGCGTCGACTGCCGCAAAGCGACAATCAGCCCTGCTGCGATCTCCTCAGCCATCGCCGCAAACGCGTCGACGATCGGGGTCATGATCGGCAGCAGGCCCGACAGCAGCTCGGCGATGAACTCGCCCAGCACCGTCACCACCGGGGCCAGCGCGACCAGGATCCGGCCGATCAACTGCACGAACAGCCCGATCACCGGGACCAGCGACGACAGCACCGGTAGCAGCCCCGACAGCAGCGAGGCGATGACCGGCTGCAGGTAGGAGATGACCTGGCTGAGGATCGGCGCCAGCGCGGTCAGGATCGGTGCCAGCCCGTTGATCAGCTGCACCAGCAGCGGCGCCAGCGCGTTCCCCAGCTGCACCACCACGGGAACCAGCGCGCTCATCACCGAGGTGACCGCCGGCCCGAGCGCGTTGAATACCTGGCCGAAGGCGGGGCCGAGCCCGCGGAACATGTCTCCGAGGGCGGTTGCGAACCCGCGCAGCAGCTCCAACGACCCGGCAATGGCCGGGGCCAGGCCTGCGAAAATGCTGCTGAACAGCCCGCCGATCGCGCTGAGCGTATCAGCCATCAGCGGCACCAGCGAGACGAACTGGTCGATGAAAGCCTGGAACGCCGGGCTGTTGGCCAGGCCCATCATGGCCGCGGCGAACCGGTCGGTGACGATCTGCAGAACCTCCAGGAACGCAAACCCGACCGGCGCCCACGCCTGCGCCATCGCCGCCAGGCCGGTCATCAGGCTGCCCAGCAGCTTCCCGAACCCGGCGATCGCCGGCCCCGCCGTCTGCCCGAGGAAATCAGCGAACTGCGTCCAGAACGGCGACTTGGCCGCGGCGTTGGCCGCATCCAGCAGCTGCCCCAAACCCTGGGCGGCGCCCTTCACCACCGGCGTCAGCAGCGGCAGCAGATTCTTCAGCAGCGTGATCCCCTTGATCAGCACGGGGAGCACCGCCGGCTGCAGCGCCTTGTTCCACTCCTCGAAGACGTCGGTCAGGCTCTGCCACGCGGCGGCGAGCTGCTTCTCCCAAGAGGTGAGCTGCACCATCCGCCCGGTCAAAGCGCCGGTGGAGGCGGCGGCCTGCCGGTTGGCGTTGGCGAGGGCACGGCGCGCGGAGGCGACCTGGTCGGCGGCGTCCCGGTCGACACGGGCCACGTTCCGGCGCGCCTCGGCCAGCCGCCGCTCCGACTCGGCGATCCTCCGGTTGGCCTCTGCCAGCCGCTCCCGGGCGTCCCGCACCCGGTCAGAGCCCTCCACCCCGGCCTTGCGGGCACGCTCCTCATCCTGGATGAGCCGCTGCAGCATCAGCCGCTGCTCTTTGAGGCGCTGCCGGGCCTGGTCGACGGCGAGCTGCTGCCGGGCGATCTGATCCTCGGTGGCGGCAGGGTCGGCCCGCAGCCGGGCCAGTTCCCGTTCGGCGTCCTGCAGATCAAACACAGCCTGCCGCTCCGCCAGCCGGGCAGAGGCGACGTCGTTGGCCAAATCCTGCAGGTCCCGCCGGGCCTGCTCCCGAGCCCGGTTCAGCTCCTCCTGAGCTTGCTTGGCACGCCGCTGCGCATCCGCCAGATCCAGTTCAGCGTCCCGGACCCGCTCCAGCGCCTGCCGGTGCGCTTCCGCGGCGTGCCGGATCGCCGCAGCAAGCTGCTGGCGGGCCGCGGCCACCGCAGACGCCCGAGCCTGTTCCTGCCCGGCCGCGCCCGCGGCTGCTTTGCTGGCCCGCTCCTGCTGCTGCGTGGCCTCCCGGATCCGGTTGATCGCGGGCAGCGCCACGGCCGCCAATCCACCAAACCCGGCTGCCGCGGCCGATAGCGGCCCGACCAGCCCAAGCACGCCGGCGCCGATCCCTGCCAGAGCCGGTGCCGCGGCGACGGCCAGGCCGATGAGCGCGGTCTGGACCGAGGCGATCCCCGACAGTGCTGGACCGACGCTGGCGAACACGTTGACCCCGACGCTTTGCCGGTCCAGCGACGAGGACGCCGCACGCACCGCCGCCATCTGCGTCAACGCGCCAGCGGTGTCGGCGTCGACCTGGATGTTGATGGTGCGGCCGTCCAGCCTGCCGAGCACCTGATTCAGCGACGCCAGCTGGGCGGCGGCACCACCCATGTCGACGTTGACGGTGATGTTGATGGTGCGGCCGTCCAGCCGCTCCAACGCCTGGTTCAGCGCGGTAAGCCGCGCCATGATGCGGCCGGTGTTGAGGTGGACGTCGATCTTGAGACCGCGGAGTTGGGACTCCAGACCTCTTTTCAGAGACTGGCCCCACTGCTGGCCGATCCGCGTCAGCTCCGGGGTCAGGGAACGCAGCTCACGGCGGATCGTGTTGTGGAAGCCCCGAAGCTCGGGGCGTACAGAGATGAACGCAGCGCCGACTTCAACGGCCACCGTGCCTGCCCTCCTCCCTGTCTGACCTGGTGGTTCAGAGAGGAGGGCAGGCGCCCTCCGCACAGGCTGTGTGGTTACCGAGAGCGCCCAGGAAGGACGCGTGCGGCGAGAGCTTTGTGCCTCTCATAGCGGGCCCGGCGGCGTGCCCGCTCCAGCGCGGTTTCCGGACGCGGATACGGCTTGGGCTTGCCTGGTTTGCCACCGAGCGCCTTGATGAGCACGGCGGTGATGGTGCCGAGCCTGTCCACCGCCGCTGCCAGCGCCTCCACCTCCGGGCTGAACTCCGTCAGCCGCGGCGCCCCGGGCTTGCCTTCAGGCTGGGCGGCGAGCTCGGCGGCCAGTTCATCGTCCTCGGCGACCGCGGCCTGGTAGGCGGACGTGCGCGGCAGATGGTGCAGGTAGTCGAGGATCGCATCCGGTGAGAGAGTGCCGCGGAAGAAGTCGAGCATGTCCACGCCGTAGAACCGGCGCAGATCGGCGCGGATCGCATCGCCGTACCGGTCGATCAGCTCTGCGACCTGGAGGATTTCCCCAGCCCGAAGTGCTCCATGATGTCCTCCATGATCCTGTTGATCACCCCGCCCGGCTCTCCCCCGATGGCCTCCACCAGCCGGTCGTAGTTGTCCTTGGCGAGGACCTGCAGCTGGCTGCGTGCATCGGTCATCTCCGACAGGTCGAGGACCTCCTCGACCGTGGGGCACTTGATGACGATCGGATCCCCATCGTCGAGGACGAGCTCGAAGTCGGGCTTGAGAGCCTCCTTGCGGTAGCGGGTGAGCTGGTATCGCTTGGCGGGCATCAGCGGGCCTTCCTACTCAACGTCACTGCCGGGCTTTCCGGCAGCTCCCCCACCGGCGTCGCTCGCCGGTTCGGGTGTCGGGGTGCGGGGGCGGCTCACCAGACGCCACCCCGCATGCTTGAGCTGCACCTCACGTGCAGGAGTCGCCGCGACCTGCTCCCTGGTACCGTCCGGGCTGAGATACACCGGGTAGCGGGGGCGATCAGCAGAGGAAGATGCGGCGGGCATCGGTGCGCCTCCCTCACGTGCCGGCGGGCCTGGAAGGGTCGCGGCGGCCGGGGCCCGCCAGCACTAGCCGGCCGCCGCGACGATCAGCTACCGGTCGCAGCGAAGCCCATGTCGGCCAGCTTCGCCGCCCACCCCGGTCCACCGAACAGGTACTTCTCGGCGTAACCCAGCACCGGGTCCTGGTAGGACGTCAGCGTCACCGACCAGGTCACCGGCGCATCGTCGCTGGACTGGTAGGCCTGCTCGTCGAAGTCGGTCACCCGCGCCCTCGGCAGGAAGCGGGCCACGTAGTACTCACCGTCGTCGGTGAGGTCCACCGCCAGCGCCAGCACCCGGTAGTAGCGGAAGGACGGCCGGGCGGGCTTTTCGATGCCCAGCTCACCGGACGTCGAATCGGGGACAGCGGTGGACATGTCCGCGCCCGTGTACAGGCCGATCGTGGCCTTCTTGGTCTCCAGGCAGGCGATCTGCAGGGTGGTGACGTCGGAGTTGATGTCCGAGCGGAGCGGCTCGACCGCACCCCACCCGGTGATGTCGGAGGTCTCCACGTCCCGGCCGAACTGGGCGCCGTCGTCAGACACCCAGCCGACATCCTCATACCCCTGCGGCAGCGGCGCCAGCAGCTTGTCGGCAGGGTCGGTCAGCGTGGTGATCGCTGCCGCGCTGTAGGGGGCGACGAACACCGACCCCTGCAGAGCCTTGAAAATCAGCGCGGCGTTGCGCTGCTGCACGTCGTCATAAGCGTTACCAGCCATGAGCTCCCTCTCCGTCGGGACACGTGTGCGCCCCGCGTGCGGGGCAGTGCAGGCTGGCGGGCCTAAGTGAGGAGCGGGTCAGCGGCGGCGGACACTGACCCGGTAGGTGGCGGACACCACCCGGTAATGCTCGGGGTCCGGACTGGGGGTTTCCTGCGGGCCGACCTCGGTCTCCGCACGGTCCAGCACGCCGTGGGCGGTGGCCCACGGTTTGGAGATCAGCCTTTGCCGTGCCACCTCCGCGGTGTCTTCGGCATCCGACAGGTCGGCGGCGTACACGCGCACGTCGATACGAGCCGCGTCGGTGATGCCGTCATCGGCGCCGCCGACCCTGCGCACCCGGATCACCTGCCCGTGCGTAGTGATCTGCTGCTGCAGGTCGGTGCCGGTCTCCCCCACCACCAGCCCGAGGGGCGCGAGGATGTCGGCGACGACCCGCACGGCCTTCGGCCACGCGTCCAGCACCGGCATCAGCGGCCCTCGATCACATCGACGGCGCGGCCGAGCACACGCTCATCGTTCTGCCACTCCACCGCAGTGGCATGATCCGAAGTGTTGTACAGGTAGGCGGCGGCCCGATCAGACCAACGCCCCGTGCCGCGGGTGGTCGACGACACCCCGAAAGAGGACCTGTACTCGCCGGTGCGTACCGGCGCCACCGACTCGGCCCACGCTTTGCCGGCCTGGGCACGGCGGGCCAGCATCGCTGCCATCTGCCGGCTCTGCATCAGCCTCCCCACCCCGCGGTAGTTCGGCTCGTACCGGATCCGTGCAGCCATAACCCCCGCCTACCCTTCGACGTCGCGTAGGTCGATCTCGTAGTGATGCGGACCGGCCGGGGTGTGGAACAGCTTCGGGCGGCCCTCGATGGTGTACTCGCGGCCCTCGAAGACGATCCGGTCCGTGGCCCTCACATCAGCCGTGGGAGGCATGAACACGCGGGCAACCACGGTGACGGTGTCGGCGCCGACCTGCTGCTCGTCCGTGGACACTGGCTGCCAAAAACACCCCGACACCGGCGTCGACGACCCTGTCCCCTGCTGGTTGCCCCACCCGTCCCGCTCGGGAGGGCGGACCACGGTGACCGTGTGCGGACCGAGCATCAGCGGACCACCTTCACCGTGGCGGCCTTGTTGCGATACCGGTCCAAGGTGGACCGCTCATACCGAGTCAGGTTCAACCCCAACTGATCACCGGTCGTCGGCACCGCATACGTCACCGAGTACGACCCCACCGTCTCCGACCGGAGATTGTTCGGATTCGCCAGGGCTCGGGTGGCCATCGCGCACACCACGGCCAGCACATCCCCCGGCACCTGCTCCCAGCCGTGGGAGTAGGTGACCCGGTAGGTGCCCGGATAACCGTCCTCGTCCCACCACGCCTCCGGCAGGTTGATGATCACCGCGCCATCACCGAGCCGGATCGTGTCGATCCCATCGAATGTCCAATCCGTGAGGGCAAAGTCCGGCAGGCCCTCGCCGCCGCCGACCGCCTCCACGCGGGTGACCTCGATGACCGGGCGCTGCGGCAACGTCAGTCGTCCACCGACCGCGCGCAGCACCACCACATCGTCATCGACCCGCTCGAAGGACTGCCCGGTGTAGGCGCGGATGATCGCAGAAGCGTCCTCCAGCAGCGCGTCGATGCGGGCTTCCTCGACTGGGGTGAAGGGCCGGCCGAGCCGGGCCTCCACATCAGCCGGCGATGCCAGAGCAGCCACGGACCCTCCTCCTCGCCAGGAGCTCGATCTCCTCCCGCCACACCTCCAGGTCGGCGGACGGGTCCAGCTCCGCTGCTCGGGCCTTCGCGCGGCGGGACGCGGCCCGCCACCGGCGCCCGTCCAGCAGCCGCCGCAGCGCCTCCTCCCAGGCGTCCAGATCGCCCCGGTCGGCGAAAATCCCCGCATCCCCAAGGGACTCCCGCAGACCGGGTGTGGGGTGTGCGATCACCGGGATGCCCGAGCACATCGCCTCCACCCCGACCCGGCCCCACGACTCGTGCGCACTCGGCATGAGCAGGACCCGGGTGCGCGCGTACACCTCGTCCCGCATCCGGTCCGGCCGCACATGCGGCAAGACCTCCACGTTCGGCACATCGTCCGGCCCGCGGGGCAGGATCTGCACCCCATAGCCGCCCCGCACCCCCAGAAACTGTCGGTGGGGAAACCGTTCGGCCAGGGCGTAGAACACCTCGGCGCCCTTGTCCGCGGACAGGTTCACCAGCGTGACGCACCGGCCGGGGGTGGTGGCGTAGTCGGCGGCGTGCACCGGTGGCCGCACGATGATCCACCGGCCGACCTGGCCGGCGAACTGGCGTGCGACGTACTGGGAGTTGAACACCGTCAACGCTGCCGGGTATTTGGCCATCATGGAGGCGGTGGGCGCCAGAGCGTTGTGGACCAGCCTCGCCACCGGCACGCCGTGGATGTCTCCCAGGATCGTCGCGCGTTTCGCCGCGTCCGCATGCGAGACGATCACATCCGCATCGTTCAGAAACCTGAACGGATCGGCTTTCCCGGTATGCGGCCACACCCGCACCCCATCCAGGGCGTAGGGGGCGCCACTGGTGCTGGTGAGCACCACGTCCGCCTCGTGGCCATGGCCGACCAGATAGCGCAGCATCTGATGGGTCATGACCCACGACCCGACACCCGAGAGCGGCGGGTAGGACGGCACCATCGCCAACACGTGGACCACCGCTCACACCCTCTCCCGGCCCCCGGGCAGCAGGGGCATCCTGCTGCCCGGGATCACCGCACCACCGAGAGTCAGGACGACCCTCCGCCGGTGGCGGACTGCAGCACCCCGAACGGGTACCGGGTCGCCGAGTCCGCGTTGAGCCGCGTGACCGGGTTGGCGGTGGCGAACGCCACCCGCATCACCACACGCAGCGCGACGGCGTCCTGCTGCATGAGGTTCAGGATCACCTTGCCGTCATCGTCGGAGATGACGCCCTCGGTGAACACCTTCCACGTGATGTCCTGGCGCAGTCCGATGAGGCACTTGGACCAGTCCCCCATGATCAGCTCGGCCTCGTTGGCGTCCCAGGCGCCGTTGTTCACCTCCGACAGGCCGAACCCATACAGGGTGGAGCCCATGCCGCCCTGCAGGTCCGGCTGGTAGATCGGGGCGCCGTCCTTGGACCGCAGCGCGTTCAACCGCCACCGGAACCCGGGACGGCAGATGAACCCGTTGATCGAGTAGCCGTCCTGGGCGAGCTTCTCGCCGACGTTGGCGACGTCGACAGCCAGGTCGCCCCCAGTGCCGACGGCCACCGTGTTCCCAGCGGCGACTGCGGCCTGGTAGATCGCCGACGGCCACGTCGACGGCTTGTTCACCCCGAACAGGCAGGCCGCGTCCAGGACCGAGCCGATGGCCTCCACCATGCGGGGACGGACCTCGTCCCAGATCGGCACCTGCGCGTCGTCCAGGTAGGACTCGGGGATCGGCACGATCGCGGCGATCTCCTCGACCACCAGGTTGACGTTCTTCCAGTCCTGCTTGGTGGTCTTCTTCATCCCGGTGTCGCCGCCGCCCACGAAGTAGGCAAACGGCAGCACGTCCAGCGCCGGCATGCGCTGGGTCTTCGTGCTCATGGGGACCTGACGTGCCCGCTGCAGGATCGCCGACTGCGTCGGCATCTCCTGAATGATCTGCGCGGACACCGGGGTGGGGACAAGCGGGTCGTCGGTGGGATCCCGCGAAATGATCTGGTCGTAGTCCGCCACTGGGCCTTACTCCTTTCAGACGCACGGCAGCACCGGGCCCAGTGGCTCGATAGGGACCGGTGCTGCGATCAGAGGGCTACAAGCGCCCGGCCAGGCGACGGATCCACGTGTCCGGGTCCTCCCGGGCGGTGGCGTCCTCGACGGGCTGTCCACCCGGCGTCAGTGACTCCACCGGCCGGGTCGGCTCCGGACGCTGCGCCGGCGCAGGAGCGGGCGTGGGCGCGGGCTGCTGGGCGGCGGCGAGTCGTTCGGCTAGGAGCTTGGCTCGGGCCTCGATCTCCTCGTCGGTGCCATCCCCCAGCAGGTCGATCAGGTCCGGGGGGATGTTGTGCATCGCCGCGGCCATCAGCCGGGCGTTCGCCACCCGCGCCGCCCTCAGCTCGGCCTGGTAGCGTTCCGCCGCCTCCTGGGCCTTCTGAAGTTCGGTCTTCTCTCGGTCTTCGTAGGCCTGCAGCCGCTTACGCAGCTCAGCCAGTTCTCTCTCCGCCGCCCTGCGGGCCTGCCGTTCGGTGTGCAAGGCGCGCTTCCCTGCCTCCCCGAGCCGGTCCTCGCCCTGCTGCCTGTCGCCGTCGCCTCGGCCATCGCCGTCGTCTTGAGCGGGCTGCGTGACCTGAGCAGACTGCGCAGGCTGCGTGGATTGGGCGGGCTGCTGGGTGGAGTGCTGCTGAGCAGCAGCGGGACCACCGGCGGGTTGAGATGCGGGCTGAGCAGCAGCCTGAGCGGAATCACCGGGCGTCGCACCCGCGACCGCATCGGCCAGCAACTGCTGAGCATGGAGATCGTCCCCGGTCGCCGGGGCCGCCTCCGGGGGAGTGCTGGTCGTATTCGACGGCGTGGACATCGCGTCCTGCGTCATCTGAATTCCTCCGAAAAGCAGGCAGCCCGCATCGCGCGGGCATGCCAGAGACCCGGTGCCGCGGGATTACGGCCCGGGAAGCTCGCGTGTGGTGGGGTGCGGTCGGCTAGCTCTTCAGGGAGCCGTCCGCACGCCAGGTGTCGGGGATCAGCTCGGTCAGCCTGAGCTCACGAGCACGGCGCATGATGAACCTGCGCACCTTCGCACGCTCGGCCTCACCACCGGCGACCCGGCCGACCGCGCGGACCGCGTTCTCCAAGTCCTCGCGGGTGGCGATAGGAAACCTGCCGGGGCGGCTTTGACCCGGCGCCGGCATTGCCTTCCCCTCTTCCACGAGACGGCGCAGCACCTCAGCCCTGTAGCCCGCCACCGGAAAACACCTCCTCAGAGGCCTCATCGACCTGGGACGGCGCGTACCGATCCCACCAGCTCTGGATCGCTCGTTCGGTCCATGCAGGACGGTGGTCCGCACGCGCGCGCTTGATGGCTTCTTCGACAGGGGTGGCAAGCACCACGACCCGTGCACCCAGTCGCCGCGCAACCGCGGCCCGATCCTGCGGATCAGGAAGGCTACGAATGATGAACGCACGGCCCGGTGCTTCAGCCGCCATCCGCTCAAGCTCAGGGCGAATCACCTTGGCCATCGCCCGAACCTGCGGCGGATGGTCGTAGCGAGAGCGGGAACCGAGCTGCCTGCAGATCTCATCGAAGTCGATCACCAGGTCACCCGGGCGAGCATGCTTGCGTACCCAGGTGGTCTTGCCGGCGGCCGGTGGCCCGCACACCAACACCACCTCACCCCGCAGGCCCTCAGCTTGCCGAGCGGTCCTCGCGGTTCTCCCAGTAGCGCCGCCACGCATTGACCGCGTCCTTTCCCGACCGGCCCGCCGTCACCTCAAGCCACTGGTCATACAGCGCCTCAGCCCGCGCCAGTCGAGGATCATCGGCGTCAAAGACCGGCACGGCCTGGCAAGAACACCAGTTGTGCCACCGGAACGGGCTCACCCCTTCAAACCGGCTCGCCTGGGCACGGCCCGCCGTCTGCGCGCTCTTGTAGACGGCGCCGCGGGAGATGAGCATGGCGCACCAAGAGCACGGATCACCGTCACTGACCCGCATCCACCCGATCGCCTCACGATCAGACTCGGTGGTGTCACGAATGACCTGCCGGGCGGCCTCCTGCACCAGCATCTGCGCGGCCCCCGGCATCGTCACCGCCATCGAATCCCGCGCCTGCTCCTCGGTGCGTCCCGATTCCAAGGCTCGCCGGTACACCGCCAGCCCGGTCGCATGCAGGGTGGCCTCCAGGCGCTCATCGGGCACCTCGTCCGGCTCGGCCACCTCAATCCGGGCACGTCCACGCCGCCGCCCAGCGGCATCGGTGGCCGCAGCCAGGTCGGGGGCGCGGTCCAGGTCCCGCTGCAGCTCCCGTTCGATCCGCTCCTGCAGCCGAAGGACCTCCCGCCTCTCCTCCTCGGCGAGCCGCCGGATTTGAGTCGCGTCATCACCCAGCCCGGCCAGCTCGGTCAGCTCATCCAAACCGGGCATGCCCGGCAGCAACCGCGGCTCCCTCAACCGGCCCGGCCGCGGCGCCAGCGACAACCCACGAACCTGCAGGTAGTAGCGTCCCGCCAGCCGACCCGCCAACTGGCGTCGCTCCCGGATCATCGCCGCGGCTGCCCGCCGCACCGCACGCCACGACCCGTCCACATCACCAGGGCGGAACACCGTCCGCAAAAGCTCCACCAGGTCCCGCACCAGCCCCACGGACAGCAGCCGCTGCTGGGCGATGTAAGCGGTGGTCAACGCAGCCAGCGTCGCCTGACCGCCCCGAGGCGTGGGCTCAGGCGGTGTCGTCACCGGTCACCCCGGCCAGCTCCGCCGGCTCCTCCTGCTCGGCGGGAACGGTGTCGACGGCGGGCAGGCCGTTCATCTGCCGCTCCACCATCGCGTTCAACTGCGCCATCGGGTCCGCCTGAGCCGCAGCGGCCAGCCAGCGCTTCACATCCTGCTGCGTCACCCCGGGGATCCGCTCCCACAACACCTGCGGCGGCACCTGCAGCATCTGCACCAGCTTGCCCAAGGCGTCCACCGTCTGCGCCAGCGAACGGGACTGGGTATCACGCCACACCACCTGCGCGGCGGTGTCCAGCCACCCGTCTCGATCCCCGGCTGCCAGAGACGCCAGCCGCAGCATCTGCTCGTGCGACTCTCCAAAAACAGACTGCTTCTCCGCCACCTTGGAGTTCAGCCCGTCACGAGCAGAGTTCAAAGCATCCGCGGACAGGTTCGTCATCTGCCCGAGCAGGTGATGCGGAGGGGTCTGCGACACCGTCGCGATATGCCGGATCGTCTCCTCGGCACTCCTGAGATACCCGGACAGGTCGGTCTGCTCGAACTCTCCAAATCGGGTATCCGGGTCCTCCGCCACCCACAGCCGGTCCACAGCCGCAGCAAACGGCGCCTTAGGACGGCCCTCCTCGCCCTCGATGACCATCCCGGACACGTACCGCTGCCGGAATGCCGCGAACTGTTCGGCCATCATCCGGCCAAACGTTGTGCTGTTCAGCTGGTCCTGCATATCAAAGAGCGGCTCGACCTCGCCGATGACTTCCTCATCGCCGTCCAGGTCATCACCGTTCAGATAGCGGACCACCGGGCATACACCCAGATTGTGCTCGGCAACCCACTCCGGCTCCGCCGGCTGCAGAAGGCCCTTGTCGTCCTCGTCCGTCACCAGCGAGTAGCGGGCCTCATCGTCATACAGCCGCACAACCTTCCGGCACTTACCGTTCGGAAGGTTCTCCTTCTTCACCTCGACCGCGTAAATCGGCCACTCGTCCTCAACCGGATCCTCGTAGTAGGCCGTCATCCGCCGAGGTGACTTCGGAGTGATCACCGGCATCGGCCGACCATCCAGCCGTCCCGGCAGCACCACCGCGTAGGCAACCCCGTACTTCAGCACCGCCCGGTGCAGCCCGTGCTGGCGGGCATCCATCCGGTTCGCCTGCCAGTACTCCCACGCTTTGGCGTTCTGAGACGCCTTCTCCGGCCGGTACCCCTCCACGAACAAGGCCTGGGCGACCACGGTGACCACCAACGGCAGGACGTTCACCTTCGCCCGCTTGATCAGCCACCGGTATTCCTGCTGGGCGCCCCGCGGCACATACACGCTGTCCTGCCTGCCGCGCATGTACGCGGCAATCTTGTTCAGACGGCGTTGCTCACCTTCCCGGATCTCCAGCAGCCGCTTCGCGGTATCGACCGCCTGCTCCACAGAGAGCGCCACAGCACCCCCTCACAAGCGCCGAAACCAAACATCAAGACAGGGAAGGTGATCAGGAGAATCCGTACACCCGGCCGCTGCGTTTCCTCCTCGCAGAGGAACGCCCCGTCCAGCTAGGTGACGACAACACCAGCCGACGCACCATCCGCGCACCGATCGCCGCCACAATCGCGTCGATCTTCTTCGCAGACTCCCGGTGCTCCTTCCCGATCGCCACACCCCACTTGTTAGGCCGACGCCGGGCATTCACCGCATGCTGCCGAAGAATCCGATTCCCGTCATGTGTCAGGGTCCTCGTGCTGACGATGTCGCTGTAGCAGCGTTCAGTAGCCTCAGTGAATTCCTGCTGCCGGGCCGGGGAACCCATGTCCCACATCACCGCGTGCTGCCGGCCTTTTGTGCTCGTCGCCTTGACCAGCAGCCGATCCCCATACAGGTTCGCCCACCTGTCAATGTGAGCATCCCAGTACCGCTCCCCCGACTCATCGTGGCCGCCACCAGGGTCGGCGAAAAACCCGACCACATCCCAGGTGTCGAACATCCGCTCAACAGCGGCGTCCACCTCATGCCGGGGAACCGACCAGGGAAGCTTCGGGTCCAGCCCAATCGGCCGCTGCCAGCAGCCGATGAGGAACACGTGCCCATCCGACACACACGACCCCACCAGCACCGTCGCGTCGTCACTCTTGGACCCGTCGAAGAACACGCAGATGCTCTCGCCGTCCTCCAGCAGCCGGTCCTTACGCTCCAACGCGTCCCACTGCTGAGGAGTGATCCACGCGTCCTCAGCCGCGACGATCTGGTTGTACCAAAACCGCCTCGACCGGGACGGGGGGTTCCTCGTGTCCAGGATCGACTTGACGATCCGGGGAACACTCAGCCACGTCGAGTCCCCACGGACCATCTCAATCACCTTCGGCGCCGCCTCCGCCGTCAAAGGCGCCTCAGGTGGAGCCTCCAGCGAGTCGTACAGCATCCCGGTGTCGACTGCCCGGCCCGCCAGCACCTCCTCATAGGCGTCCCGGGCACGCTCGGCCACCGAATCCTCACCAGGCTCAAAAGCGTTCGTGATCGAGATCGCGCGGGCCGACCCGTCCGTGGACTTGTCCGCGTTCCGGCTGATGACCGCTTCCATCTCATGGCCCTCGTTGTTAGAGAGCCAGTGATGCGTCTCATTCCGCACCACGAACGTGGCACGAGCACCCTCAAGCGCACGCGGCGACGACGTCACCGCCTCAATACGCTGCCGCCCCCGGTTGGCGTAAATGATCTCCTTGCCGAGATCGATGTGGTGCTCCTCGATCGTCGACTTCTTGAACAGACCAGGGAACAACGTCATCGTGTTACGCGTCTGGTCCTTCGACACCGCCGCGATCTGCACCCACGCCTCAGGATGCGGCCGGCCCACCGGCTGGTAAGGATCGACCCAGTCCGGAACGTCGAACTTGGCGTACTCCCCCGACGGGCGGCACGGGCCGATGAACTCCACCGCACACCACGTCGCCGCCAGCGGATCCTTCCCCCAGCCCTTCAGACGCTGGATCACACCGTCGCGGTAAATGAATTCACCGTTCTCATCGACGGCGTACCACCACAACGTCAACCGCGCCTGCTCAAGCGTGTACCGCCAGTCATCGCCGTTGCTGTGCTGCAGGTTCTCACTGGTCCACGCCAGGATGTGCCAGCCCAACGACCACTTCGGCAGCAGCCAGCGCCCCTGCTCATCCCGCTGCCAAGTGGGGCCGATCCGCACCGGCTCCAACGCGGAAAGATCAACCGCAGCAGAGTCAGCCGCCGAGAGCGTTTCGGTAGTCATTGAGCGCCGTCACCCCAGCCGGCTGTCTGTTCCCACCGTCCCCAGCACAGGCCCGTTCGATCTCCAACCGGGCCCGTCGCCGAGCACCCTCCGTGGTCAGCAGCTCCGTCATCCCGGACAGCACTGCAGCGAACAACTGGGCCGAGAACCGCCCCGCCTCAAGATTCCGGGTCATCGCCTCGGCGATGTACCGGGCGGTCTGCCAGTCCGACGGCTCATAGAACTGCGCCTGCCCCGACTCCGCCAGCGACTCATACCAGTCCCTGGCGATCGGGTGCCAATCCGGCGACGCAGGCGGCTGCTCAACGGCCCCCAACCGAGCACGAACCACAGTGATCTCGCCGCCCTCAGGCTTGTTCTGACGGCGACGCTCACTGCTGTGCTTGGGCACAGGACCACGAGTTCCCACCGCCACCACCTCCCACTGGTTCGGTGAATCCGCTAATCCACCCACCAGCCGCTGGCGGGCTGAGGATGATGGCTCACATGAGCGACAAGGACAAAAAGTGACGCACCCGGCTGGCGATCACCGGGTTCACCAAGCCTTCGAACGGTTCCGGCAGCACTCCACCAGGAACAGCCCCGCCGAAGAGATCCTGCTGCCACTCGTCGAAGCGCTGTGCTGGGCCGTCAGCGCCGACGAAGAACTCAGCAAAGACGACAACGGCGGCAAGAACCAGAAGTACCTAGACGATCGGCAGAAGGACCCCGACGGGCAGCTACTCCCCGCCATCCGCTACGCCCGCAACCGCTACGGCCACCAAAGAGCCCTGGTCATCGAGAAGCACAACGCGCGGACCTACCCCCGCCGGTACCCCTCTGCCTACGTCACCATCAAGTGGCGGCCCGCCGCCCAACTCCCCCACGGGGACCAGCCGCAGCACAACCTCGGCCAACAGGACTACGAGACCCACCTAGAAGGCCGCCGCGCCGAGGACACCCTCGAACGCGTAGCCGCCTGGTTCGCCAAGCAGCCCTAGACCAAGGCGGCGATCACATCGTCCAGGCGGCCCAGCCTGGACGGAGCCTGCCCGAACCGCTGGCGGGTGACGGTCATATACCGGCCCCGGTCATACACCTCGACCTGGCCGCCGCCCACACGCACCCGCCGGCCGCGGCCGACAGTGCCCAGACCCCACACGTGCAGGCCATCCCCCGACGGCGACACCTCGATGTAGGTCGGCGGGCACCGGTCGAGGATCGCCTGAGCCCAAGGGGCGAGCCGCCCGCCCTTCAGGCAGTGGTCCAGGTCCAAGCAGACGATGCCGTCACCAGCGAGGACATAGCCGAGGCCAACGCCAGCACGGCTCTTAACAGCCTCCCGGTAAGACGACCAAGTCGCCGGGTTGGTCGAGGAAGCTCGCCGGCCGGTGACAGTGCGCGGCGCCTTCGCAGCATCCCGGCGAACCCACCGCTTCCGGGACGTCATCTCACGCGGGAGCGCCCGGCGGGCACGGTGAGCAGCAACCCGGCAGCGAGTGCTGCAGTAGCGGGCGTGCCGGCGCTTCAGCAGAGGCATCCCCCCGCCACAGTGCTCACACTTCGTCACACCCACGCGACCACCCTAGCAGCCGGTGTAACGCTTTCCAAGCCACCACCAGCAAGAACAACCCAGCGAACACCACCGACTGTTATCACGCTCAGTGATCACCGCAGGATCTCGCGGACCCTGAAACCCGTAGCGACCCCGAGGTGCA
>Ga0207874_1001071_pt1 | contig 33804 bp, 30 predicted proteins | sample HigsolmetaAR201D_FD_184833 | JGI IMG/M metagenome (GOLD analysis project Ga0207874, IMG submission 184833) | Ionic liquid and high solid enriched microbial communities from the Joint BioEnergy Institute, USA - AR20-1-D (SPAdes) (version 2) ...
TCCTGCGCAAGTACGGCTACCCGCCGGACCTCCAGGACGCCGCCGTGCAGACGGTGCTGCGGCAGGCCGAAGCCTTGTCGGCGGCATGGGCGGTGTCGCCGCAGGAGGCGACAGCCTGAAACGGCTGGCAGGGACAGGGATGGGGTGCGCGGCGGTCCGGCGCCTGGTTCTTCCCCCTTCGCCCAGCCACGCCAGGCCACTGGTGCGGCCTGCCTGTCTGTTCGCCTGCCTGCGCTCGCAAGTGACTGATTTGCCGGGGCATCGGGCATGGCGCCCCTGGTCCCGGGCGCCAATCCCGGCGGGCCCGCCAACCCGTTGATTCCAGGGGAGATCCGTCCTGCATGCGGGGCGGGCAGGTGGGCCGGGGTGTGTCCCGGGGATCTCCCGGCGGCCGTGCCATCGGTCAGGTTGACAATTTTCCAATCGGGATGAACATTGCCCGATCAGGACAATTGATCCCGGCCCGTCGTCCTGCCGGGCCCCGACCTGCACCGGAGACCGTCCCATGCGCGCGATTTCCTCGTTCCTCGGCGGGTGCCTGATGGCGCTGCTGCTGGCCCCGCCCCTGCTTTCGGCCCAGGAAGGTCCGGTCCCGGCCGATGCGCCAGCCGCGGCGGACGCCCAGGCGGCGGAGGCGCCCGGCGCCCCGCGACTGGTGCGCGAGGACGTCGAGGCCTGGCTCGACGGCTTCTTCCCCTACGCGCTGGCCAGCGGCGACATCGCCGGCGCGGTGGTCGTGGTGGTGAAGGACGGCGAGGTCCTGGTGCAGAAGGGCTACGGCTACGCCGACCTGGCCGGGCGCAAGCCGGTGGACCCGGAGACCACGCTGTTCCGCCCGGGCTCGGTGTCCAAGCTGTTCACCTGGACGGCGGTGATGCAGCTGGTCGAGCAGGGCAGGCTGGACCTCGACGCCGACGTCAACCGCTACCTCGACTTCACCATCCCCGAGCGTGACGGCCAGCCGCTCACCCTGCGCCAGATCATGACCCACACCGGCGGGTTCGAGGAGCAGATCCGCGGCCTGATCACCTCGGACGAGGGCAGGCTGCTGCCGCTGGACGAGGCGCTCAGGCGCTGGGTGCCCGAGCGCATCCACGTGCCCGGCAAGACGCCGGCTTACTCCAACTACGCCACCGCGCTGGCCGGCTACATCGTGCAGCGCGTGTCCGGCATGCCGTTCGACGACTACATCGAGCAGCACATCTTCCAGCCGCTGGGCATGACCCGTTCCAGCTTCCGCCAGCCGCTGCCGGAGCACCTGCGCGCCGACGTCTCGCAGGGCTACGCGACCGCCTCCGACGGCAAGCCCAAGGGCTACGAGATGATCAGCCTCGCCCCGGCCGGCAGCCTCGCGGCGACCGGCGCGGACATGGCGAAGTTCATGATCGCCCACCTGCAGGGCGGGGCCTATGGCGACGCGCGCATCCTGCGCGAGGAGACCGCGCGCCAGATGCACCGCACCGGCCAGGCCTCGGTGGGCCCGCTCAAGCGCATGATGCTGGGCTTCTACGAGACCTCGATGAACGGCCACTTCGGGATCGCGCATGGCGGCGACACGCAGTGGTTCCACAGCGACCTGCAGTTGTTCCCGGACGATGGCATCGGCCTGTTCGTCTCGCTCAACAGCGCCGGCCGCGCCGGGGCCACCGGCCACATCCGCGCCGCGTTCGTGCGCGGGTTCGCCGACCGCTACCTGCCCGGCCCCGGCCCGGAGGGCAAGGGCGTCGGCGAGGCGGACGCGAAGCTGCACGCGCAGCAGATCGCCGGCACCTACCAGAGCAGCCGCCGCCCGCAGAGCAACCCGCTGTCGCTGGCCGGCCTGCTGGGGCCGGTGAAGGTCGTGGCCAATCCCGACGGCACCATCAGCGTCTCGGCCGTGCGCGGGCCCGGCGGTGCGCCGCGCAAGTGGCGCGAGGTCGAGCCGTACGTCTGGCAGGACGTGGATGGCCAGGACCGCCTGGCGGCCGACGTGGTGGACGGCAAGGTCGTGCGCTTCGGCCTGGAGCCGCACGCCTCGATCATGGTGTTCGAGCGCCTGTCCGGCCTGCGCGCCGCCGCGGCGCCGCTGCTGTTCGCCAGCCTCGCGGTGCTGCTGCTGACCGTGCTCGCCTGGCCGGTGTCGGCGCTGGTGCGCCGCTACTACGGCGTGCGCTACGGCCTGGACGGCGCCGATGCCCGTGCCCACCGCATCGGCCGGATCACCGCGCTGCTGGTGCTGGTGGCGCTGGCCGCGCCGCTGATCCTGGTGGTCGTGATCATGGGCAACCTGGAGATGACCAGCACGTCGGACGGGCTGATCAATGCCGTGCGCCTGTTCTCCACCGTGGTGCTGCCGCTCGGCGCGCTGGCGGCGCTGTGGTACGCGTGGCAGGCGCTGCGCAGCCCGCGGCGCCGGATCTGGGCGAAGCTGTGGGCGATCCTGCTGGCGCTGGCCTGCCTGTTCGCGCTGTGGTTCGGGTTCGCCTACCACGTCATCGGCTTCGGCGCGAACTTCTGATCGGCATCGCGGCCGGCGGCACCCCCGCCGGCCGCATGCTTCCGGCCTCCATCTCACCGGTTCCTTCGCGGGGGGACGACCCATGACCAGACCATTGCTGCCGTTGCTGCTGCTGGCGCTCGCGGCGTGCGGCGGGAAGCAGGCCGGTGCGCCGGCCGGATACGACCTGATCATCCGCAACGGCGTGGTCTACGACGGCAGCGGCGCCGCGCCCGAGCGTGTGGACGTGGCGGTGAACGGCGACCGCGTCGCCGCGTGGCTGCCCGCCGGCAGCGACGCGGCCGCGAAGCTGGAACTGGACGCGCGCGGCCGCGCGGTCGCGCCGGGCTTCATCAACGTGCTCAGCTGGGCGACCGAGTCCCTGATCGAGGACGGCCGCGGCATGGGCGACACGAAGCAGGGCGTGACCCTGGAGATCTTCGGCGAAGGCTGGTCCATGGGCCCGTTGAACGCGCGGATGAAGGAGAACGCGCTCAGGCGCCAGGGCGACATCCGCTACGACATCCCCTGGACCACGCTCGGCGGCTACCTCGAATACCTGGAGCAGCGCGGCATCACGCCGAACGTCGCCTCGTTCGTCGGCGCCACCACCGTGCGCATCCACGTGCTGGGCGAGGACGACGTGCAACCGGACGCCGGGCAGCTGGCGCGGATGCAGGACCTGGTGCGCGAGGCGATGGCCGAGGGCGCGCTGGGTGTCGGCGCGTCGCTGATCTACCCGCCGGCCGCGTTCGCGCGCACGGAGGAACTGGTCGCGCTGGCGCAGGCCGCGGCCGAATCGGGCGGCGGCTACATCGCGCACATGCGCAGCGAGGCCGACCGCCTGCTCGAGGCGGTGGACGAGACGATCGCCATCGCCCGCGCCACCGGGCAGCGCGCCGAGATCTACCACCTCAAGGCGGCCGGCGAGCGCAACTGGCCGAAGATGGCGCAGGCGATCGAACGGATCGAGGCCGCGCGCGCCGAAGGCCTGCAGGTCAGCGCCGACATGTACACCTACACCGCGGGCGCGACCGGGCTGACCGCGGCGCTGCCGCCGTGGGTGCAGGCCGGCGGGCACGAGGCGATGGTGCGGCGCCTGCAGGATCCCGCGATCCGCGCGCGCGTGATCGCGGAGATGCGCGACCCGGCCCCGGAATGGGAGAACCTGCGCCTGCTGGCCGGTTCCGACGAACGCGTGCTGCTGGTCGGGTTCCGCAACCCCGCGCTCAAGCCGCTGACGGGCAGGACGCTGGCGGACGTGGCTCGGGAGCGCGGCAGGAGCGCCGAGGAAACGGCGATCGACCTGATCATCGAGGACGATTCGCGCGTGGGCACGGCGTACTTCCTGATGAGCGAGGAGAACGTGGAGCTGGGCCTGTCGCAGCCGTGGGTCAGCCTCGGCTCGGACGCCATGTCCGCCGCGCCCGAGGGGGTGTTCCTGCAGTCGGGCACGCACCCGCGCGCCTACGGCAACTTCGCCCGCTTCCTGGGGCACTACGTGCGCGGGCGCGGGCTGATGCCGCTGGAGCAGGCCGTTTACCGCCTGACCGGCCTGCCGGCGGCGAACTGGAAGCTGGAAGGCCGTGGCTGCCTGCGTCCCGGCTGCTACGCCGACATCGTGGTGTTCGACCCGGACACCATTGCCGACCACGCCACGTTCGAGGACCCGCAGCGCTACGCGACCGGCGTGAGCGACGTGTTCGTCAACGGCGTGCAGGTGCTGCGCGACGGCGAGCACACCGGGGCCAGGCCCGGGCGCGTGGTGCGCGGTCCGGGATGGAAGGGCGCGGAGGACTGAAGATGCTGCCGAATGCGGGAGGAACGGGGATGGGGATCGTGTCCGGATGCCGCCGCCTGCTCGCCGCGGCCGCGGGCTGCATGCTCGCCGCCGCGGCCGTCGCCGCGCCGCCGGAGGGGTTCGGGCAGCGGGTGGAAGCGGCGCTGCGCGCGCACGGCGCGCCGGGCCTGTCGATCGCGATCGTCGAGGACGGGCAGGTCGTCCACGCCAAGGGCTACGGCGTGCGCAGGCTCGGGTCCGACGAGCCCGTGGATGCCGACACCATCTTCCCCACCGGTTCCACCGGCAAGGCGGTGACCGCCGCCGCGCTGGCGATCCTGGTGGAGGAGGGCCGGCTGTGCTGGGAGGACCGGGTGATCGACCACCTGCCGGATTTCCGCATGTACGACCCGTGGGTGACGCGCGAGATGACCGTGCGCGACCTGCTGGTCCACCGCAGCGGCCTGGGGCTCGGCGCCGGCGACCTGCTGTTCGTGCCGCGCACCTCGCGCAGCCGCGCCGAGATCGTGCATGCCCTGCGCCACATCAGGCCGGCCACCAGCTTCCGCAGCGGCTACGCCTACGACAACATCCTCTACATCGTCGCCGGCGAGGTGGTCGCGGCGGCCAGCGGGCAGAGCTGGGAATCGTTCGTGAGCGAGCGCATCTTCCGCCCGCTGGGCATGGCCACCGCGGCGAGCCGGCTCGAGGAGCGCTTCGCCAATCCCAACCGCGCGCACCCGCACGCGCGGCTCGACCCGCGCCTGCGCGGGCTCGGGCCGCAGCAGGTGCTGCCGGAGCGCGAGGGCCTGGACCAGGTGATGGCGCCCGCCGGCGGGCTGGCGTGGAGCGCCAACGACTTCGCGCGCTGGATCCAGGCGCAGCTGGCGCTCGGCGAGGTGCCGGGCGGCAACGGCGCGCGGCTGTGGAGCGAGGCCAACGCCCGCGAGATGTGGACGATGCACATCCCCATCCCGGTCCGGCCGGGGCCGCCGCCGACCGACGTGGTCAGCCCGCAGTTCGCCGGCTACGGGCTGGGCTGGGGCGTGCAGGACTACCGCGGGGTGAGGGTGCTGCAGCACAGCGGCGCGGTGTTCGGTTCCCTGGCCTTCGTGGTGCTGGTGCCCGAGCGCCGGGTCGGCTTCGCGCTGATGGTCAATTCCGAGGACGGCTACCTGCTGCGCGGCCTGGCCTACGAGCTGCTCGACCACTACCTGGGCTTCGAGCCGCGCGACTGGGTGTCCGTGTACGCACAGTTGAACCAGAGCCGGCTGGCCGCCGGGCTCAAGGCGGTGGAGGAGGCGAAGAAATCCGCCGCGCGCAAGGGCGGGCGGCACTCGCTGCCGCTGTCCGGCTACGCCGGGCGCTACGTGGACGACTGGTACGGCCCGATCGTGATCGCGGAGCAGGGCGGCAGGCTGCGCGTGGACTTCACCCGCAGCCCGGGCATGACCGGCACGCTCACGCACTGGCAGTACGACACCTTCCGCATCGACTGGGACGACGCGTCGATCGAGCCGGCCTTCGCCACCTTCGCGCTCGACGCCGAAGGCAGGGTGGAGCGCATCACCATGAAGGCGGTCTCGCCGCTGGCCGACTTCAGCTACGACTACCACGACCTGCTGTTCCGGCCGGCGAAGGACTGAAGCGCCCCTTCCCCGCGCCCGCGCTTTCCCGGACACTTGCACGCCGGCGGCAGCCCGCCGCCGGCACGACACGGGAGCGCGGAGCGCATGACGCAACTTCTCGAGACCATCGAACGCGAGACCGGGCCCGACCCGCGCTGGAGCGTGGTCTGGCTGCACGGCCTGGGCGCGGACGGCAACGACTTCGTGCCCGTCGTCCCGGAGCTGGTGCGGCCGGGCTGGCCGGCGGTGCGCTTCGTGTTCCCGCACGCGCCGGTGCGCCCGGTGACGATCAACGGCGGCATGCCCATGCGCGCGTGGTACGACATCCGCGACCTGGACCTTGCCAACCGTGCCGACGAGGAGGGCGTGGCAGAGTCCGTGCGCCAGGTCGAGGCGCTGATCGCGCGCGAGGGCGGGCGCGGCGTGCCGCCCTCGCGGGTGGTGCTGGCCGGGTTCTCGCAGGGCGGCGCGGTCACGCTGTCGGCGGGCCTGCGCCGCGGCGAGCCGCTGGCGGGCCTGGTTGCCCTGTCCACCTACATGCCGGCGCCGGCGAAGGCGGCGCAGGCGCTGGTGCCGGGCGCGACCGCGCAGCCGGTGTTCATGGCGCATGGGCTGCAGGACCCGGTGGTGCCGTACATGGCCGGCGAGCAGAGCGCGGCGCTGCTGCGCCAGCTCGGGTTCGAGGTCGCGTTCCACCGCTACGTGATGCCGCATTCGGTCTGCATGGAGGAGATCCGCGACCTCGGCGACTGGCTCGAGCGGCGCTTCGCCGCGGCCTGAAGCCGGGTGTGACCGGCGTCGCCGTCGCGGACGGCGGCTTGGTCGCGGGCACGGCGGCGGCTACCATGCCGGCGACGGTGCCGCAGCGGGGAGAAACGCAGCGCGCATGAGGATCGTGATCGCAGACGACGAGCCGCTCGCGCGCGAGCGGCTGCGCGGGTTGCTGGCGGACATCCCGGACGCCGAGGTCGTCGCCGAGGCCGGCGACGGCCACGAGGCCCTGAATGCCTGCGCCGCGCGCGAGCCCGACCTGGTGCTGCTGGACATCGCGATGCCGGGCATCGACGGGCTCGAGGTCGCGCGCCACCTGGCCACATTCGACCCGCAGCCGCTGGTGGTGTTCTGCACCGCCTACGACGAGCACGCGCTGTCGGCGTTCGAGGCGGCGGCGGTGGACTACCTGGTCAAGCCGGTGCGCCCGGAGCGGCTGGCGGCGGCGCTGGAGCGCGCGCGCACCTTCGCGGCCGGGCGGGAACACTCGCGCTCCGCCGGCCCGTCGTCGCGCAGGCGCACCCACCTGTGCGCGCGCCTGCGTGGCAACCTGCGCCTGATCCCGGTCGGGGAGGTGCGCTACCTGCAGGCCGAGGAGAAGTACGTGGTGGTGCACCACGCCCGCGGCGAGGACCTGATCGAGGAGTCGCTGCGCTCGCTGGAGGAGGAGTTCCCCGACCTGTTCGTCCGGATCCACCGCAACTGCCTGGTGGCGCGGTCGGAACTGGTCGAGCTGCGGCGCGGCCCGGACGGCCACGTGCGCGCCATCCTGCGCAACGGCGACCGCCCGCTGGACGTCAGCCGCCGCTGCGTGGCCCAGCTGCGCGAGGCGCTGCGCCACCTGTGACCGGCGCGGCCGCCGGCACGGGCGGCCGGGCCGCGCACGGGCGATAATGGCGCCATGACCCGACTCCGCATCGCCACCCGCAGGAGCCCGCTCGCGCTGTGGCAGACCGAACACGTGGCCGCGCGCCTGCGCGAGGCGCATCCCGGGCTGGACATCGAACTGGTGCCGCTGTCCACCCGCGGCGACGAGGTGCTCGACCGCTCGCTCGCCGCGATCGGCGGCAAGGGCCTGTTCCTGAAGGAACTGGAGGTGGCGATGCAGCGCGGCGAGGCCGACTGCGCGGTGCATTCGCTCAAGGACGTGCCGATGGAACTGGAGCCGGGGTTCGCGCTGCCCGCGGTCCTGGCCCGCGCGGACCACGCCGACGCCTTCGTCAGCAACCGCTGCGCCTCGCTCGACGAACTGCCGCGCGGCGCGCGCGTGGGCACTTCCTCGCTGCGCCGGCAGGCGCAGCTGCGCGCGCTGCGGCCGGACCTCGAGCTGCGCGACCTGCGCGGCAACGTCAACACGCGGCTGGCCAGGCTCGATGCCGGCGAATACGACGCCATCGTGCTGGCCTGCGCCGGCCTGCAGCGGCTGGGGCTGGCCGGGCGCATCCGCGCGCGGCTGGAGGCGCCGGGCTGGCTGCCGGCCCCGGCCCAGGGCGCGATCGCGGTCGAATGCCGCGCCGGCGACGACGGGGTCGCGCGGCTCCTGTCCGTGCTCGACGATGCCGGCACCCGCGCCTGCGTCGAGGCCGAGCGCGCGATGAACCGTGCCCTGCACGGCAGCTGCCACGTGCCGGTGGCGGCACTGGCCACGCGCGAGGGCGCGCGGCTGCGCCTGCAGGGGCTGGTCGGGTCGGCGTCGGACGGCCGCCTGGTGCGTGCCGAAGGCGAGGGCGATGCCGCATCGCCGGCCGCCCTGGGCGAGGCGGTGGCGCAACGGCTGCTCGCGGCCGGCGCCGGCGAGCTGCTGGCCGGCGTGGCCTGAAGGAAGCGTGCGGCAAGCGGACGGCGCGCGGCGCGCGTGGCGCCGCGCGCCGGCACCGCGGGATCAGCGGAAGTTGTAGACCAGGTTGATCGTGGTCAGGGTGTCGGTCTTCTTCACCCCGGCGGCGGCATCCACGTCGCTGTTGTAGCGGACCTGCAGGCCGGCCTTGAGCGCGAAGGCCTCGTTCATCGCCACCACCAGGCCCAGGTCGTTCTGGGCGAAGGTGTTGTCGCTGCCGGATTCGACCAGCAGGGTATCCACCAGCTCGGTGTTGTCCGTCAGCTTGTGGCTGAAGTTCACGCGTGCGCGGCCGATCGCACCGTTTTCGGTCTCGCCGGTCGCGGCGTCGCGCGCGCGGCGGAAGCCGGGGCCGATCTCGGCGGACAGGTGGGTACGGTCGTTGTCGACGAAGCGGTAGCCGTAGCCGATCGAGAGCGTGGCCTGGTAGTCGTAGGCCGAGAACTCGTCGTGCTCGTAGCGGCCGCTGCCGATGACGTAGCTGCGGTCATTGAACTTGTAGGCGCTGGCCGCGCCGAGTTCGTAGCGGTTGGCGTTGAGCTCGTAGCGTTCCTCGTCGGTGCCGTCGCCGTCGAAGTCGCCCGTCACCTCGCCCTTGGCCCGCAGCGCGGCGGCGTACCACTCGTGCTTCCACTGCGCGGTTTCCTTGCCGAAGGCGAGCCTGGCGTTGAGGTTCTCCGAGCGGGCGTTGCCACGGCTCATGGCGAAGCCGAGTTCGCCGGTGCCGGTCCAGCCGTCGGCCGGTGCCGCGTCCTGGGCGTAGGCCGGCAGCGTGGCCAGCAGGATCAGTCCGGGGAGCAGTCGGTGTCGCAGCATGGGATGTCCTCTCCTTGGTTGTGGTTGCGAAAAAAAGGCCGCGCCAGCGGCCGGGATGTCATCGTCTCGGGGCTTCAGAACGAATAGCGCAGGCTCAGCGCGGCCTCGGTGTCGGTGGACCCGGCGCCACCGTTGCCGGCGGTGTTGTGGCGCAGTTCGAAGTCGCTGCGCAGCGTCCATTGCGGCATCAGCTGCAGGTCCAGGCCGATGGTCTGCCGTACGAAGGTGTTGACCCGCCCGGTCTCGAACAGGACCTGCTGCTGCAACCGGGCACGGTCGCCGAAGCGTTGCCAGAACTGGATGGTGCCGCGCGCGATCGGGCCCTGCGCCGCGGTGCCGTAATCGACGTTGGGCTGGAGCCGGTAGCCGGTGCCCAGTTCCACCGCCAGCCGCGTGTCGCCGGTGTCCAGCGCCTCGAAGCCGTAGGTCGTGGCGATGCGGTCGTTCCGCCCGGTGTTGTAGAACCAGGCGCGTCGCGCGAATGGCGCGCGCAGGCCGATGAACCGCCGCGAGGCCAGTTGCGGCAGTTGCGCCGGCGCGATGCGGTCGTAGCTGCCGGGGGCATTGCCCCGCGCCAGCGGCACGCGCGCGGCCGTCCGGTTCATCCACTCCGCGTCGGCGCAGACCAGGCTGTAGCAGGGCAGCCTGCGCGACACCTGGCCGGACGCGACCGCGACCGCGGCGGGGCGGTCGGGCGCTTCGGGCAGGGGTTGGATGAAGACCGGCAGTCCCGCGACGGCCAGCCACCAGGTCGCAAGCATGCGTCTCGGGCGGAAAACCGTTGGCTCCCGGGATTATGCCGCAGCGCGGCATGGTTGCCTTGGCCGGACCCTGAACGGGCGTCAGTAATAAAGCGTGACCACGTGCCGGGCTTCGGCGAAGAACAGCCAGCGTTCGACGAAGGACGCCGCGAGCGTCCCGGCGAAGGCCAGTGCCGGCGCGCCCCAGACCGGGCCCGTGCCGGCCGCGGCCAGGAGGCAGGCGAGCAGCGGCGCGCCGGCGAGCAGCGCCGTCGCCAGCAGGCGCAGCAGGCGCGAATGCCGGCGCGCGAGCACGAAGGCCATTTCGCGGGTGATGAAGTTCTGCCCGGTGTGGGGGCGTTCGAACACCGAGACCTCGCGGCCGGGCAGTCCGACCGCATCGCCCCGCGTGGCCGGCAGCGGGGTGCGGTCGATGTCGCGCCAGTACAGCCATTTCGCCACGGCGAGCACCAGGGCAAGGGCGGCGAGCAGGGCCAGCGCCATCGGGCCGTCACGGCCGAGCGGCAGGCGCAGGGCGAACACCAGGTGCATCAGCGCCATGCCGGTGAGCAGCGCGAACAGCAGGTAGACCGGCACCACCAGCGGGTGCCGCCAGGCCGGGATCGGGGGCAGCGAGGCGTAGATCATCGCGGTGCAGACCACGGTGCCCAGCGCCAGCAGGGCCAGCAGCGCGCCGGCCACGCCGGGCAGCGGGCCTTCGACGCCGCGCCACAGCAATGCGCCGAGGACGATGGCGGGAACGAGGCAGGCCAGCGCCAGCACGCCCTCGCGCGACAGCCACGAGGTGCGCCATTGCGACAGCGCGCGCCATGCGCGCAGCGGCCGGCCCAGGTGCGCGAGCGAACACAGCAGGCCGATGACGGCCAGCGCGGTGCCGGTGCCCAGCGCCCACAGCCAGGTGGCCGGCAGCGCCGGGGCGCTGCGCAGCTGCAGCAGCGCGACCGACAGCCCCAGCCACAGCAGCAGGCCGAAGCCCGCGCCGGACAGGGTGGTGAAGAAGATCACCGACAGGGCTGGATGCATGGCTCTTGCGTGTTCCTCCGTGGATGCGGAGCCTGCCACCGGCGCGGCGCCGCGTGAAGCGTGTTCAGCGCCGCAGCATGCGGCCCAGCCAGCGCGACAGCGAGGGTTTTTCCCGCGTGGCGGGTTCGGCCCCGTCATCGCCTTCGGCGTCGCCGCCGGCGCGGCGCGGGCGCGGGGGCAGGTAGCGGTTGACCGGGCGGTAGCCCAGTTCCGGCATCAATGCCACGCCGCCGCGGCCGGCCACCAGTTTCGACACCTCCGAATCCGGGTCGCCGAGGTCGCCGAAGTGGCGCGCGCGGGTTGGGCAGGCCTGCACGCACGCGGGCACGCGCTCGGCCGGGTCGAGGTTTTCGTTGTAGAGGCGGTCCACGCACAGCGTGCACTTCTTCATCACGCCCTCGACCGCCGAGTACTCGCGCGCGCCGTAGGGGCAGGCCCACGAGCACAGCTTGCAGCCGATGCACTTGTCCTCGTCCACCAGCACGATGCCGTCCTCGGCACGCTTGTAGCTGGCGCCGGTGGGGCACACGGTGACGCAGGCCGGGGTCTCGCAGTGCAGGCACGAACGCGGGAAGTGCAGGGTCATCGCCGGCTGCGGGCCGGACGGCGTCCGCGCGGGCGCGACCTCGTAGCTGTGCACGCGGTTGAACCACACGCCGGACGGTTCGCGGCCGTAGGGCTGCTCGTCCGGCAGCGGGCCGGCGATGCCGCCGCTGTTCCATTCCTTGCAGCTGGTGGCGCAGGCGTGGCAGCCGACGCAGGTGTCCAGGTCGATCACCAGCCCGAGCTTCTTCTTCGAGGGCGGTGGCAGTGCGGTCATGGCAGACTGCGGTGGCGGAGGAGGCCGGCGCCGGATGCGGCGACGGCGAGCGAGACCACGAAGGCGAAGGCGGCGCGCCAGCGCGGCGAGGGCGGGCGGCCGAGCATGCCGTGCGCCTCGCCGAGCGCCGGGAACGCCGACGGGTCGAGGAAGGCCCAGGCCGACACCAGCATGCCGGCAATCCCCGCGAGCAGCAGGAGGCACCGGATCAGGAGCAGCAGCTGCTTCATGCCCGCCTCCTCCCGGCATCGCGCGCGCCGTAGCGCAGCACCCCGATGCCGGCTTCGCCCAGCGGCAGCGGCTCGAAGGCGGGCGCCGACGCGCCGCCGGCCGCCGCCTTGCGGATCGACACCCGCAGGTCGAACCACGCCGCCTGCCCGGTGACCGGGTCGGCGTTGGCGTAGTCGCCCTTCGGCGTCAGGTCGGAGATCAGGTGGTTGAGCAGGAAGCCCTTCGTGCCCTCCGGCGCGTCCTTCGCCAGCCGCCACGCGCCGCGGCGCTTGCCGATCGCGTTCCAGGTCCACACCGTGTCCGGCTGCACGTTGCCGGCGAACTTCGCCTGCACGGTGATGGTGCCGTGGTGCGAGGACACCTCCACCCAGTCGCCGTCGGCGATGCCGTAGCGCGCGCCGGTGTCGGGGTGCATGTAGAGGAAGTTGCGCGTGGCGATCTGGCGCAGCCAGGCGTTCTGCGAGCCCCAGGCGTGGTACATGAACATCGGCCGCTGGGTGACGGCGTGCAGGGGGAAGCGGGATCCGGCGTCCCTTCCCCATGCCTCCCGGGAATCGCCCGGGGGATCCGTCGCCGTCGTGCAGGTGGCTGCCCCGTTGACCTGTGCCGATTCGAAGGGCTCGTACCAGACCGGCAGCGGGTCGAAGTAGGTCGCGATCCGTTCGCGGTGGCGTTCCGGCGGCTGGTGCGGGCCGTGGCCCAGCGCCGCGAGCCGGAACTTCTGCAGGGTCTCGGAATAGATCTGCAGCACGATCGGCTCGGCCGGGCCGATGAAGCCCATCTGCCGCGCCCACTCCAGGTAGCCGCGGTTGGCCATCTTGTAGTAGCGCGCGTGCTCCGGGACCGGCGCGTGCCAGAAGCCGCCGTTCTCGATGTAGCGCCGCAGCTGGTCCGGGTTCGGCGGGCCCTTGCCGTGCAGGCTGCCGTCCGGGCCGCGCCAGCCGGCGAGCAGGCCGACGCCGGGCGCGCGCTCGTGGCGCACGATGTAGTCGGCGTAGTCGCGGTACTTCGGCGAGCCGTCCCCGTTCACCAGCCCCGGCAGGCCGATGCGGGCGCCCAGCTCGATCAGCACCGACTGGAAGCCGCGCACGTCGCGCGGGCGCCCGTCCCTGTCGGCCTGCGTGGCCGGGTCGAAGACCGGGTGGCGGATCGCGTCGGCCGCGCCATCGGCGTCGGAGATCGGGCGGTCGAGCAGGCTGATCGCGTCGAAGCGCTCGAGGTAGGTGGTGTCCGGCAGCACCAGGTCGGCGTAGGCCACCATCTCGCTGGCATAGGCATCGCTGTAGATGATGCGCGGGATGCGGTACTCGCCGTTCTCGTCGCGGTCGGTGAGCCAGCGGATGGTCTCCGGCGTGTTCATGGCCGAGTTCCAGCTCATGTTGGCCATGAACATCATCAGCGTGTCGATGCGGTACGGGTCGCCCGCCCAGGCGTTGCGGATCACCGTGTGCATCATCCCGTGCGCCGACAGCGGGTAGGCCCACGAGAAGGCGTGGTCGATCCGGCGCGGTTCGCCGTCGGCGTCCACCACCAGGTCCTCCGGCCCGTGCACGAAGCCCAGCGGCCCGGCGTCGAGCACGCCGTCCGCGTTGCGCGCCTTGCCCGGGCGGTTGGGCTGCGGGATCGGCTTCGGGTAGGGCGGCTGGTAGCGGAACGAGCCGGGCGTGTCGATCGCGCCGAGCAGCATCTGCAGCAGGTGCAGCGCGCGGCAGGTGTGGAAGCCGTTGCTGTGCGCGCTGATCCCGCGCATGGCGTGCATCGACACGGGGCGGCCAACCATTTCCCGGTGCTCGCGGCCCCAGGCGTCGGTCCACGCCACCGGCAGCGACAGGTTGCTGTCGAACGCGGCCTCGGCCAGCTCGCGTGCGATCCGCCGGATGGTGTCCGCGGGCACGCCGCAGCGCGCGCTCACCGCCACGGGCGAGTACCGCGGGTCGAGGTAGCGCTCGGCGACCAGGTGGAACACCGGCACCGCGGTGCGGCCGTCGGGCAGGGTGTATTCGCCAACCACGGCGGGGGAGATGCCGGTGCCGCCGGCGGGCGCGGGCGCGCCGGCGGCCTCGTCCCAGCACAGCGGCCTGCCGTCCGCGTCGCGCGCGAACAGGCCGTCGTCGGCACCGCCGGGGTTGCGCACCACCAGCCAGTGCGCGTTGGTGTAGCGCACCAGGTATTCGAGGTCGATGCGGTCGCTGCGCAGCAGCTCGTGGATCAGCGCGAACGCGAACAGGCCGTCGGTGCCGGGACGGATGCCGATCCACTCGTCGGCGATCGCGCCGTAGCCGCTGCGCACCGGGTTGACCACGACGATCTTGGCGCCGCGCGCCTTGAGCCGGCCCAGCCCGAGCTTGATCGGGTTGGAATCGTGGTCCTCGGCCACGCCCCACAGCATCAGGTAGCGGGTGTGCTCCCAGTCGGGCTCGCCGAACTCCCAGAAGCTGCCGCCGATGGTGTAGATGCCGCCGGCAGCCATGTTGACCGAGCAGAAGCCGCCGTGCGCGGCGTAGTTCACGGTGCCGAACTGCTGCGCCCACCAGCCGGTCAGGGCCTGCGACTGGTCGCGGCCGGTGAAGAACGCCAGCTCGTCGGGGTTGCGCTCGCGGATCGCGCGCAGCCACGAGGCGGCGATGTCCAGCGCCTCGTCCCAGCCGATCTCGCGGAATTCGCCCTTGCCGCGCTCGCCCACGCGCAGCAGCGGCCGGGTCAGCCGCGCCGGCGAGTAGTGCTGCATGATGCCGCTGGCACCCTTGGCGCAGATCACGCCGCGGTTCACCGGGTGTGCGGGGTTGCCCTGGATGTAGCGGATGCCGCCGTCCTTGAGCCAGACCTTGATGCCGCAGCGGCAGGCGCACATGTAGCACGTGGTGGTCTTCACCTCGTCGCCCGGCGGGGGCGAAAGGTCGAGGGCCGGTTCGTGCGGGGCGCGCGCGGTCATGCGGCTATTGTGCCCCGTCGGCGCGGCGCGTGCCCGCCGGCGGCCCGCGCCCCGGCCGGGCGCCGTCCGGCGGCCGGCCCATGCCGCGCCGCTTGCCGCATAATCGGGGCATGGACCGGTACGAACGCATCCTGACCCTGCACCGCATCCTCAAGTCCGCGCGCTACCCGGTGACGGTGGCGCGGCTGCAGGAGGAACTCGAATGCTCGCGGGCGACGGTCTACCGCGACCTCGCCTTCCTGCGCGACGGCCTGATGGCGCCCGTCGTGGGCGACGGCGAGGCCGGTTTCCGCTACGACACCGCCGAGGCCGACCGCTTCGAGCTGCCCGGCCTGTGGCTGACCTCGAACGAACTGCACGCCCTGCTGGCCGCGCAGCAGCTGCTGTCGCGCAGCAGCGGCGGGGTGCTGTCGGGCGCGCTGGCGCCGCTGCAGTCGCGCATTGAGAAGCTGCTGGCCGAGCATGCCAGCGGCGAGCGATGGCCGATCGAGCGCGTGCGCGTGATCCCGCACCGCGGCCGGCGCATGGACGAGCACGCCTTCCGCTGCGTGTGCTCGGCGGTGCTGCAGCGCAGGCAGCTGGCGTTCGACTACCGCGCGCGCTCGACCGACGAGGCCACGCGGCGCACGGTCTCGCCGCAGCGCGTGATCCATTACCGCGACAACTGGTACCTGGATGCCTGGGACCATGGCCGCGAGGCGCTGCGCAGCTTCTCGGTGGACCGCATTTCCAACGCGCGCGTGCTCGAGGAGAAGGCGCGGGACATCCCGGACGAGGAGCTGGACCGCGAGCTGACCGGCGGCTACGGCATCTTCTCCGGCCAGCCCAAGGGCGTCGCCACCATCGTGTTCAGCGAGAAGGCCGCGCGCTGGGTGGCCGACGAGCACTGGCATTCGCAGCAGCAGGGCCGCCGCCTGCCGGACGGGCGCTACGAGCTGAAGGTGCCCTACAGCGCCGCGCGCGAGCTGCTGATGGACGTGCTGCACTACGGCGCCGACGCCGAGATCGTGGACCCGCCGTCGCTGCGCGCGCAGATGAAATCGCTGCTGCAGCTGGCGCTGTCCAACTACAGCGACTGACGGGATGGCCGTGGCCGCGCCGGGGACCGGGCCCGCGAGGACGCAACGCGAACGCGTGGCGCTGGTGCTGGGCGCGGGTGGCGCGCGCGGGCTGGCCCAGATCGGCGTGATCGAGGAGCTGGAGGAACACGGCTTCGAGATCGTCACCGTCGCCGGCTCGTCCAGCGGCGCCCTGGTCGGCGGCATCTTCGCCGCCGGGAAGCTGCGCCAGTTCGACGGGCGCCTGCGCGCGATGTCACGGCGCGACTTCCTGCGCCTGCTCGACCCCGGCTGGCGCCGCACCGGCCTGCTGCGCGGCGCGCGCCTGGTGGACGCGATGCGCGAGGTGGTGGGCGACCCGCGGATCGAGGAGCTGCCGGTGGAATTCACCGCGGTCGCGGTGGACCTGGAGCGGCAGCGCGAGGTCTGGCTGCGCTCGGGCCCGCTGTGGGACGCGCTGCGCGCCTCGTTCGCGATCCCGGGCCTGTTCACGCCGCACCGGGTCAACGGCCGCGCGCTGGTGGACGGCGGGCTGCTGTCGCCGCTGCCGATCGCGGCGACGCGGCTGTCGGACGCGCACCGGCTGGTCGCCGTGGACATGCACGGCTGGCCGCGGCGGCCGGCGGGCAAACCGGCCGGGTCCGGGCCCGCGCGCCAGGCGCCTTCGCTCGCCGGCCGGATCGGCGGCTGGCTGGGGCGCCGGGCCGCGGACGACGGCGCGGAAGGCGCGCCCGACATGGGCCTGCCGGAGATCATGGCGCGCTCGCTCGACACCATGCAGGCGCAGATCTCGCGGGTGCAGATCGCGCTGGACCCGCCGGAGCTGCTGATCCGGATCCCGCGTGACGTGTGCTCGTTCTACGAGTTCTGGCGCGCGGCCGAGCTGATCGACATCGGCCGCGCCGAGGCGCGGCGCGCGCTGGAGGCGGCGGGATACCGCTGATCCCGGGCCGGCACGCACGCTTTCCGTACAATTCCTAGGCGATGACACGTTTCCCGGCCCGGTTCCGCTGGATGGCATGGCCCGCGCTGCTTGCGGCGGTGCTGCTGGCGGCCATGCCCACCGCCGGCCGCGTGCTGGCGGCGACGATGCCGTCGCGCGTGCCGGTGCTGATGGAGATGTGCACGGCGCTGGGCCGCCAGCTGGTGGACGTCTCGCCGTTCATCGCGTCGGAGGAAGACCCGGCGCCGCCCGCGGCGGACGGCATGGAGGCCTGCGGCTACTGCGTGCTGCCGGTGCCGGTGCCGCCGGTGCCGCCGCGGCCCTGTCTGGCCACGCTCCCTCCCGCGGGGCCCGCACCTGCCCGCAACGACGCGGCCCCGGTGCGGGCGCCGCGCAACCTGCATGGCCTCGGCGCGCAGGCGCCGCCCCTGTTCCGGTCACAGGCTTCCTGAACCCGTGAAGTGCCCGCGCGGCGGTCGCGCCGCGCTCCCGTGAACCGGAGTTTTCCCGATGCAGACGATTTTCCGCGTGGTGCCGCGTGCGCCGCGCCTGCGCGCGTCCGCGGTCGCGGCCGCGTGCCTGGTTGCACTTTCCCTTCCCGTTTCCGCGTCCATGGCGCCCATGCCGGACGACGGTCTGCCGACCTTCGATCGCGTGGTGGTGACCGCTTCGCCGGCGCTGCCGCTGACCTGGGAGACCGACCCGCGGCTGCCGCGCCAGCCGGTGCCGGCCAGCGATGGTGCCGACTACCTGGGGACGGTCCCGGGGTTCGCCGTGATCCGCAACGGCGGCAGCAACGGCGACCCGGTGCTGCGCGGCATGTTCGGCTCGCGCCTGAACGTCGTCGGCAACGGCGGCAGCATGCCCGGTGCCTGCCCGGCGCGCATGGACAACCCGCTGTCCTACGTCTCGCCGGAGACCTTCGACCGGCTGGTCGTGGTCAAGGGGCCGCAGACCGTGCTGTGGGGGCCGGGCGCTTCCGCCGGCACGGTGCGCTTCGAGCGCGTGACGGAGCGGTTCGACGGGCCCGGCCTGCGCATGCGCGGCAGCCTGCTCGGCGGCTCCCACGGGCGCGGCGACCAGGTGTTCGGGCTGGAGGCGGGCGCGCCTGCCGGCTACCTGCGCGTGGATGGCAACCGCTCGGAGTCGGGCGATTACCGCGACGGCGGTGGCGCGGAGGTGCCGTCGGCGTGGAGGAAGTGGAACATCGACGTCGCCGCCGGATGGACGCCGGACGCGGATACCGTGCTGGAACTGTCGGCCGGAAGCGGCGACGGGCGGGCGCGCTACGCCGGCCGCGGCATGGATGGCACGAAGTTCGGCCGCGACAGCCTCGCGCTGCGCTTCGCGAAGCGCGGGCTCCCGGGCCCGCTGGATGGCATCGAGGCCGTCGCCTGGCGCAACCACGCCGACCACGTGATGGACAACTACGGCCTGCGCGACCCGATGGGCATGCCGATGGCCGCGAACGTGGACCGCCGCACGCGCGGCGGGCGCGTGGCGGTGGACCGCGCGTGGCCGCGTGTCTCGCTGGTGGCCGGGTTCGACCTGCAGGACAGCGCGCACCGGCGGCGCGGTGGCATGGGCCGCGACGCCTGGCGCGCGCAGCCGCGTGTGCGCGACGCGGAATTCCGCAACGCGGGCGTGTTCGCCGAGGCGGCCGTGCGCGGCGACGGCGGCCGCTGGGTGGCGGGCCTGCGCGTGGACCGCGCAGGGGCCACCGACCACCGCGAACACCTCGATGGCGGCCACGGCGGCATGGACATGCCCAACCCGACCTCCGGCCAACGCCGCCGGCACACGCTGCCGTCCGGATTCGTGCGTTACGAGGGCCGGGGCGCGGGCGCGCCGCTGGCCTGGTACGCCGGGCTGGGGCATGCGCGGCGCATGCCGGACTACTGGGAGCTGTTCCCGCCGCAGATGGGGCCGGCGGGCGCGGCCAACGCCTTCGCCGGCATCCGGCCCGAGCGCACCACCCAGCTGGACGCCGGCCTGCAATACCGCAGGGGCGCTCTGGATGCGTGGGTCTCGGCCTATGCCGGGCGCATCGGGGATTTCATCCTGTTCGACTACGGCATGGGCATGTCGTCGGTGCGCAACGTGGACGCGCGCGTGCACGGCGCGGAGGCCGGCGTCGGGTACCGCACCGCTTCGCGCTGGACGTTCGGCGGCACGCTCGCCTGGGCGTGGGGCGAAAACGCCGATGCGGGCACGCCGCTGCCGCAGATGCCGCCGCTGGAGGCGAGGCTGACCGCGGGCTACGAGGGGCAGCGGCTGGGCCTCGGGCTGCTGTGGCGGCTGGTCGCGGCGCAGGACCGCGTGGCGCCGGGCCAGGGCAACGTGGTCGGGCGCGACCTCGGCCCTGCCGGCGGCTTCGGCACGCTGGCGGTCAACGCCAGCTGGCGCCCCGGCGGGCGGATCCGGCTGAGCGCGGGCATCGACAACCTGTTCGACCGTGACTACGGCGAGCACCTCAACCTCGCCGGCAACGCCGCGTTCGGCTATCCCGCCGACCCCGTGCGCATCCACGAGCCGGGACGCACGGCGTGGGTGAAGGTCGACCTGCAGTATTGACGCATCATGGCGGCGCGGTGCTTTCCGCCGCGCCGCCGCACGGCAACCCGATCCGGAGGAGGAAGCGACATGACGAAGAGGTTCCTGAAGGCGATGCCGCTGCTGGCGGCGGTGTTCCTCGCGGCCGGCTGCGGAGGCGAGGCGGCGCGCGCGCAGCCGGGCGGCATCGAGGTGACGCAGGCCTGGTCGCGCGCGGTCCCGGTCGGCGCGCCGGTCGCGGGGGGCTTCATGACCCTCCGCAACACCGGTGCCGGCGACGACCGGCTGGTGGAGGTGCGCAGCGGCGCGGCCCGGCACGTGGAGATCCACGAGATGCGCCACGAGGACGGCATCGCGCGGATGCGCAGGATGGATGGCGGGCTGCCGCTGCCGGCCGGGGCGACGGTGGAGCTGAAGCCGGGCGGCTACCACCTGATGTTCATCTCGCCGGAGCCCGGCGCGTTCGAGGCGGGCCGGAAGGTCGCGGCCACGCTGGTGCTGGAGCGGGGCGGCGAGCTGGCCGTGGAATTCGAGGTGCGCGCGGCCGGCGCCGCCGCGCACGATGCCCACCACGCACACGGGGACCACGGGCACTGAGCGGCCGTCGTCGCAGGCCATGAGATGCGGCGGCGGCAGCCTGTGCCCGAAGCCAGACGGAGGAGGCCGCCATGTCACTTGCCCGTTCCCGGTTCCCGTCCACCGGTGCGATCGAGCAGACCCTGCTCGGCCTGCTGTTCCTCGGCGCCGTCGCGATGCTGTCGTTCCCGGCCGCGCGTGGCGCCGGCCCCCTGGGCTGGATGCCGCTGTGGCTCGTGGGCATGCCGCTGGCCTCGCTGGCCGCGGCCTGCGCCCTGCGTCTCCGGCCCGCCCCGGTCCTGGTGGCGGCCGTGCCCCGCGCCCGCGCGCGCCGCCGCCAGGCCGTGTCGCGCCGGGCCACGGCGTCCGCCCGCCGACTGCGGCTGCCGCGCGCCGCCTGAATCCGGACCTTCGGCATTCGGCGCGGAAGGCGGCCTGTGCTAGCGTCTTGCGCCTCGAACCAAGCCGGAGTTGCATGAATGAAGCTGTCGAATGCCTGTCTCGCCGCGGGCATGGCCCTGTGCCTGTCCGCGGCCGCAGCCGATGCGGGGGAGGCCGCCGTGGATCCCCATCAATGGCTGGAAGGGGTCGAGGACCCGAAGGCACTGGAATGGGTGCGTGCCCAGAACGCCCGCACCGAGGCCGAACTGGCTTCCACGCCGGAGTTCAGGCAACTCGAGGCCGAGCTGCTGGCGATCTACGATTCCGACGAGCGGATCCCGTCCATCTACAAGATGGGCGACTGGTACTACAACTTCTGGCGTGACAAGCAGAACCCGCGCGGCGTCTGGCGCCGCACCACGCTGGAGGAGTACCGCAAGCCGCAGCCGAAGTGGGAGACGGTGCTCGACCTCGATGCGCTCAACCGCGCCGAGGGCCTGACCGGCGACAGGCAGTGGGTCTGGCATGGCGCCGAGTGCCTGCGTCCCGACTACACCCGCTGCCTGGTCGCGCTCTCGCGCGGCGGCGCCGACGCCGACGTCACGCGCGAGTTCGATCTCACGACGAAGCGCTTCGTCGAGGGCGGCTTCCACCGGCCCGAGGCCAAGGGTGCGCTGCGCTGGATCGACCGCGACACCGTCTACGTGTTCACCGACTTCGGCGAGGGCTCGCTGACCGAATCCGGCTACCCGCGCGTGGTCAAGAGGTGGAAGCGCGGCACCCCGATCGAATCGGCCGAGGTGGTGTACGAAGGCCGCGCCGATGACATGTACATATCCGCCTTCCGCGACCACACGCCGGGCTTCGAGCGCGACTTCGTCTCGCGCACGATCGCCTTCTACAACGACGAGCTGTACCTGGTGCGCCCGGATGGCTCGCTGGCGAAGGTGGACGCGCCCAACTCCGCCAACAAGTTCGTCTTCCGCGAGTGGCTGGCGCTGGAGCTGCGCGAGCCGTGGACCGTCGGCGGCCGCACCTACGCGGCCGGCTCGCTGCTGGCGGCGGACTTCGACGGGTTCATGGCCGGCAGCCGCGAATTCGACGTGCTGTTCGAGCCGACCGGAACCACCTCCCTCGCGGGCGTGACCGTGACCCGCAACCACGTGGTCATCAACGTGCTCGACGACGTCAAGAGCCGGATCCACGTGCTCACGCCGGGGCAGGACGGCTGGTCGCGGCGGCCGCTGGCGGGACTGCCCGAGTTCGGCACGATCGGCGTCTCGGCCGTGGACGGCGACGAGTCCGACGCGCTGTGGATCACCGTCACCGACTACCTGACCCCGACCACGCTGATGCTCGGCGATGCCGGCGAAAACGCGGGCCCGCCGGAGGTGCTGAAGAAGCAGCCGGAGTTCTTCGACGCCAGCCGGCACGTGGTCGAGCAGCACTTCGCGACCTCGAAGGACGGTACCCGCGTGCCGTACTTCCTGGTGCGTCCGAAGGACCTGCCGTTCGATGGCACCACGCCGACGCTGCTGTACGGCTACGGCGGCTTCGAGATCCCGATGGTGCCGGGCTATTCCGGCGGCATCGGCAAGGGCTGGCTGGAGAAGGGCGGCGTGTACGTGGTCGCCAACATCCGTGGCGGCGGCGAGTACGGCCCGCGCTGGCACCAGGCGGCGCTGAAGCAGAACCGCCACCGCGCCTATGAGGACTTCGCCGCGGTCGCGCAGGACCTGATCGCGCGCAGGATCACCTCGCCGAAGCACCTGGGCATCCGCGGCGGCAGCAACGGCGGCCTGCTGACGGGCAACATGCTGACCCAGTACCCCGAACTGTTCGGCGCGGTGGTGATCCAGGTGCCGCTGCTGGACATGAAGCGCTACAACAAGCTGCTGGCTGGCGCTTCGTGGATGGCCGAGTACGGCAACCCCGACATCCCGGAGGAGTGGGAGTTCATCAGGACCTTCTCGCCGTACCACCTGTTCGACCCTGCGAAGGACTACCCGCCGACGATCCTGCTCACGTCCACGCGCGACGACCGCGTGCACCCGGGCCACGCGCGCAAGATGTACGCGAAGATGCTCGAGGCCGGGAAGGACGTGCTCTACTACGAGAACATCGAGGGCGGGCATGGCGGCGCCTCCGACAACCGCCAGGCCGCGCACATGGACGCGCTGTACCTGACCTTCCTCTGGAAGCACCTCTCGAAGTGACCCGGCGCCGGCGCCCTCCCGCGGGGAGGGCGCCTTGCCCGCCCGTTCCCGGAGCCCCATATGAGACCCGTTCCCTTCCTGACCGCGGTTTTCCTGCTGATGACCACGCTTTCCGCCTGCACGCCCGGCAACAATGACGCCCGGACCGGCGGGGCCGCCGCCGCGCGCGCGACCCCGCGCGCCGTGGCCACCGCCGCCACGCCGCCCGACGTCGAGAAACGCGACCACGTGGTTCGCGCGCCGCATGGCGCCGAACGCAACGACGAGTACTACTGGCTGCGCGACGACGAGCGCCGCGATCCCGCCATGCTGGCCTACCTCGAGGCCGAGAACGCCTATGCCGACGCCGTGCTGGCGCCGCTCAAGCCGCTCGAGGACCGGCTCTACGACGAGATCGTCGCGCGCATCCGCCAGGACGACAGCACCGTGCCGTACCGCGAGCGCGGCTGGTGGTACTACGCGCGCTACGAGGCCGGCAAGGACTACCCGGTGTACGCCCGCCGCCGGGACGGCGAGGGCGTGGACGCGGTGTCCATCCAGGCCGCGAACGACCGCGGCGACTTCGCCGGCGAGCAGGTCCTGCTGGACGTCAACAGGCTCGCCGAGGGCAAGGACTTCTACCAGGTCGGCGATTACGAGGTGAGCCCGGACAACCGGCTGCTGGCCTATGCCGAGGACCTCAACGGCCGCCGCCAGTACACGGTCCGCTTCATCGACCTGGAGACCGGCGAGCTGCTGCCCGACACCATCACCGGCGTCTCGCCCAACCTGGTCTGGGCCGACGACAACCGGACCCTGTTCTACGTCGAGAACGACCCGGTCACCCTGCTGACCAAGCGGGTCAAGGCGCACGTGCTGGGCACACCGGCCTCCAGCGACCGGCTGGTGTACGAGGAGAAGGACGACACCTTCTACATGGGCATCGGCCGCAGCCGCGACGACCGCTTCATCCTGATCGGGCTCACCAGCACGGTGTCCGACGAACTGCGCTACGCGCCCGCCGGCAACCCGGTCGAGTTCACCGTGCTGGCGCCGCGCGAGCGTGACGTGGAGTACGACGCCGACCACTACGGCGGCCGCTGGGTGATCCGCACCAACGCCGGAGGTGCGACCAACTTCAAGATCGTCACCGCGCCCAGCGACGCGACCTCGCGCGAACAGTGGACCGACCTGGTCCCGCACTCGGAGGAGGTGTTCATCGAGGGCTTCGAGCTGTTCGACGGCTTCATCGCGATCGCCGAGCGCTCCGATGCGCTGGAGCGCATCCGCGTGCGCCGCGACGACGGCCGCGAGGAGTACGTGAAGGCCGACGAGACCGCCTACTCGATGGGGCTGGCCGCCAACCCGGAACCGGAAAGCCGCTGGCTGCGCTACACCTACACCTCGCTGACCACGCCGGCGACCACGTACGAGCTGAACGTGGACACCGGCGAGCGCCGCCTGCTCAAGCAGCAGCCGGTGCCGGGCTACGATCCCTCGCTGTACGTGACCGAGCGGGTGTGGGCGCCGGCGCGTGACGGGAAGACGAGGATCCCGGTCACGATCGCCTACCGCAGGGACACGCCGCGCAATGGCACCGCGCCGCTGCTGCAGTACGGCTACGGCAGCTACGGCGCCTCGATGGACCCGACGTTCAGCGTCACCAACATCAGCCTGCTCGACCGCGGCGTGGTGTACGCGCTGGCGCACATCCGCGGCGGCCAGGAGCTGGGCCGCAGGTGGTACGAGGACGGCAAGCTGCTCAACAAGGTCAACACCTTCACCGACTTCATCGACGTCACCGACCACCTGGTGGAGCTGGGCTACGCCGCGCCCGACCGGGTCGCCGCCTACGGCGGCAGCGCCGGCGGCCTTCTGATGGGCGCGGTGGCGAACATGGCGCCGGAGAAGTACGCGGTGATCCTGTCGCTGGTGCCGTTCGTGGACGTGGTCACCACCATGCTCGACCCGAGCATCCCGCTGACCACGAACGAATACGACGAGTGGGGCAACCCGGAGCAGAAGGAGTACTACGACTACATCCTCCGCTACTCCCCGTACGACAACCTCGAGGCCAAGGCCTACCCGGCGATGTTCGTCGGCACCGGCCTGTGGGACTCGCAGGTGCAGTACTGGGAGCCGGCCAAGTACGTGGCACGCCTGCGTGACCTCAACACCGGCGACCGCCCGTTGGTGTTCCGGATCAACATGGAGGCCGGCCATGGCGGCAAGTCCGGCCGCTTCCGCCAGTTCCGCGAGCGCGCCGAGATGTTCGCGTTCATGCTCGACCAGCTGGGCGTGCCGCACGAGTGATCCCGTCCCGCCGTTCCACCCGGAAAGCCCCGCCCCGCGCGGGGCTTTCCGTGTCCGGGTTCCGCGCACGTCGCCTGGCGGGGCCGTAGAATCCGGCCGCATGGGCACGCGACCGCGCTTCCGCTGGGCATGGTGGCTGCTGGCCTACGCCAGCCTCGGCCTCGGCATCGTGGGGGTGTTCGTGCCCGGCATGCCGACCACGGTGTTCATCCTGGTCTCGGCCTACGCCGCCGCGCGGGGGTCGGACCGCCTGCATGCCTGGCTGCTGGCGCACCCGCGCTTCGGCCCGTTGATCCGTGACTGGCGCGCGCACGGCGCGGTGTCGCGGCGGGCGAAGTGGATGGCGACGGCGACGATGCTGGCCTGCGCCGTGGTGCTGATCGCGGTGATGCTGCTGGTCCCGGCGCACCGCTGGTGGATGACCGCCCTGCCGATCGCCTGCATGGCGGCGGTCGCGGCGTGGCTGTGGAGCCGGCCGGAACCGCCCGCGGCGTGAACCGGCATGTTCGCAGCCGCGCGGCGGCGGGCTACACTGCGCCCATGAAGCTGCGCATTCCCGTGCTCCTGTCCGCGATCGTCCTGTCCCTGGCGTTGCCGGCCTGCGGCAACAAGGGCCCCCTGGTGCTGCCCGACCGCGACGCGGACGGGGAGGAAGCGGTTCCCGTCGGGCCGGCGGACGGGGCCGTCACGGATGATGGCGACGGTGCCGCCGATGGGGCCCCGGACGGTGCCTGGCACTGAGCAGGCCCTGCTTGTCGGGTTGCGGTGAGGCGATGGCGCCGGCACTCCGCTTCAGCAAGATGCACGGCGCCGGCAACGATTTCGTCGTGCTCGACCTGCGCGACGGCAGCCCGCCGCCATCGCCGGCGCTCTGCCGGGCGCTGGCCGACCGCCGCACCGGCGTGGGCTGCGACCAGATCCTGACCATCGGCCCCCCGGACGCCGGCAGCGGCGCGGTGGCTTCGTACCGCATCTGGAATTCCGATGGTTCGCCCGCGGGGCAGTGCGGCAACGGCGCGCGCTGCGTGGCCGCGTGGCTGGTGCGCGACGGCGCTGCGTGCGGCCCGTCGTTCCTGCTCGACAGCCCGGCCGGCACGCACGAGGTGCGGGCATGCGGCGACGGCCGCTACGAGGTCGCGATGGGCGTGCCGCGGTTCGCGCCGCAGGACGTCCCGCTGGCGGGCTTCGAGGCGCCGCGCGACGAGTACGCGGTCGAGGCCGCCGACGGCACGCGGCTGCGTTTCGGCGCGGTGTCCATGGGCAACCCGCACGCGGTCGTCGAGGTGGCGTCGGTGGACGACGCGCCGGTCGCGCGCGTCGGCCGCATCCTGCAGGAATCACCCTGGTTCCCGGAGTCGGTCAACGTCGGCTTCGCCGAAGTGGTGGACGCCGCGCGCATCCGCCTGCGCGTGTACGAGCGCGGCGCCGGCGAGACGCTGGCCTGCGGCAGCGGCGCGTGCGCGGCGGTGGCAGTGCTGGCGCGCAGGGGTCGCATCGGGCGCGAGGTCGCCGTATCGTTGCCGGGTGGCGAGCTGCGCATCGCCTGGCCGGCGGATGGCGCCGAGGTGCGCATGGCCGGCCCGGCCGCATTCGTTTTCGAAGGGGAATGGTTGGCATGAGCAACAGCGAGACTCTCAGCGCGCACGAAGTCGCGGCCTGGCTGCGCAGGCACCCGAAGTTCCTGCAGCAGTTCCCGGACCTGGCGCTGAGCCTGGTGGTTCCGCGCGAGGACGGCCCGGCGGCGTCGCTGGCCGGTTACCAGCTGGAGGTGCTGCGCGACAAGAACCGCGAGCTGAGCCGCCGCCTGCACGACCTGTTCGCGATCTCGCAGGAGAACGAGCGCCTTGCGGTCCGCACCCACCAGTTGACGTTGTCGCTGATGCGCCAGAAGGACGCCGCAGGCGTGGTGCGCGCGATGGCGGCGTCGCTGGCCGAGGACTTCAACGGAGACCTGGTGCGGATCGTGCTGTTCCGCCCCGTGCCCGGGCTGGGCGGGGAGGAATGGCTGCAGGTGATCCCGCGCGACGACGCCAGGCTCGCGCCGTTCGCCGACGCGCTCAGGGAAGGCGAGCCGCTGTGCGGGCGCCTGCACCCGGACAAGCAGGCGCTGCTGTATGGCGATCGCGTGGACGAGGTGAACTCGAGCGCGCTGCTGCCGCTGGAGGGCACCGGCCTGGTCGCGGTCGGCAGCCGCGACCCGAACCGCTTCTACCCGGGCATGGGCACGCTGTTCCTGCGCATGATGGGCGAGGCGTTCGAGGTCGCGCTGCGCAGGTTCGACGGCTGACGCCGGCGGGCGACGGCGATGATCGGCGACTTCCTCGCGCACCTGCAGGTCGAGCGGCGGATGTCGCCGCACACGCTCGACGGTTACCGCCGCGACCTGCAGGCGCTGGAGGAATGGGCGGCACGCTCGGGCGCCGGCGGCGTCGAGGCCCTGCACGACGCCGACATCCGCGCGTTCGTGGCCGCCGAGCACCGCCGCGGGCTGTCGCCCAAGAGCCTGCAGCGCCGGCTGTCCGCGGTGCGCAGCTTCTACCGCTGGCTGCTGCGGCACGGCCGCATCGCCGCCAACCCTGCCGCCGGCGTGCGCGCGCCCAGGGCGCGCCGCAAGCTGCCGCAGGTGCTCGATCCCGACGAGGCGCGCGTGCTGGTCGAGGTCCCGACCGACGGCCCGCTCGGGCTGCGCGACCGCGCCATGCTCGAACTGTTCTATTCCTCGGGGTTGCGCCTCTCGGAGCTGTGCGCGCTGCGCTGGCGCGACCTGCTGCTCGACGAGGGCCTGGTCCAGGTGCTCGGCAAGGGCGGCAAACAGCGGATCGTCCCGGTCGGCTCGCATGCGCGCAGGGCGTTGGCCGACTGGCGCGCGCACAGTGGTGGCGGCGACGACGAACCGGTGTTCCCGGGGCGTGGCGGCGGGCCGATCAGCCCGCGCGCGGTGCAGATCCGCCTGCGCCAGATCGCGCAGCGCCAGGGACTGTTCAAGCGCGTGCACCCGCACCTGCTGCGCCATACCTTCGCCAGCCACGTGCTGGAATCCTCCGGCGACCTGCGCGGCGTGCAGGAACTGCTGGGCCACGCGGACATCTCCACCACCCAGATCTACACCCACCTGGACTTCGGCCACCTGTCCCGCGTGTACGACGCCGCGCACCCGCGTGCGAAGCGCAAGGGCTGACGGCCCGCGGCAACCGGTCCCGGGCGGACGGGGAGTCGCGCGTGGTGCCATGTCCGGATCCGGCGAGCGGTGGCGGGGCGGGCGCGCCATGCTGGTGTTCCCGCAACGCAGGAGGCCATCCCATGACGTTCCGCCTGTCGGGCATCGATCCCGCCCCGTTCGAACCCCTGTTTGCCCTGGACGACGACGCGCTCGCCCGCCTGGGGGCAAGGCGCTGCATCGCCGACAGCGACTACGGATATCCCTGCCGCGTCAGCCTGGAGGACGCCAGGCCGGGCGACGAACTGCTCCTGCTGTCGTGGGAGCACCAGCCCGCCGCTTCGCCGTACCGCGCCTCGGGCCCGGTCTTCGTGCGCCGTGGCGCGAAGCGGGCGGTGCTGCCGCCCGGCGTGGTGCCGCCGTACGTCTCCAGGCGGTTGATATCGCTGCGCGCGTATGACCGCGCCCACATGATGGTCGGGGCGGCGGTCCGCGAAGGCGCGGACGCGGCGCGGGAGCTGGAGCGCATGTTCGCCGATCCGGCCGTGGCCTACGTCCACCTGCACAACGCGAAGCGCGGCTGCTTCTCCTGCCTGGCCGAACGCGCCTGAGCACCGGGCCATGGCGGTGGGCATGGCAGGGGCCTTGATTGGGCCGCCTCCGCCCTCATGTCCGGGGAATCCGGACCCGGAGGCCACATGGATCCCAGCCAGAACCCCCGCCAGTTCCACGCCACCACCATCCTCTGCGTGCGCCGCGACGGCAAGGTCGCGATGGCCGGCGACGGCCAGGTCACGCTCGGCCACACCGTGATGAAGGGCAATGCGCGCAAGGTGCGCCGGCTCGGCAGGGACGGCCAGGTGCTGGCGGGCTTCGCCGGTGCCGCGGCCGATGCCTTCACCCTGTTCGAGCTGTTCGAATCCAAGCTGGAAAAACATGGCCGGCTGCAGCGCGCGGCGGTCGAGATGGCCAAGGAATGGCGCACCGAACGGCGCCTGCAGAAGCTCGAGGCGTTGCTGGCGGTGGCCGACGCCGAGACCTCGCTGGTCGTCAGCGGCACCGGCGACGTGATCGAGCCGGAGGACGGCATCATCGCGATCGGCTCGGGCGGCAGCTACGCACTGGCGGCCGCGCGGGCGCTGTATGCCCACACCACGCTGGATGCCCGTGCCATCGCCGTCGAGGCGATGCGGATCGCCGGCGACATCTGCATCTATACCAACCACAACATCGTCGTCGAGGAGCTGTAGGCGCACCGCGCCTGCGGCCGCTCGCGCCAGTGCGCCCGCGGGGCGCGTTCACGCACCGGAATACAGGCATGAAGAGCAGTCCCGATTCCATCCCCTCGGTCATGACCCCGCGCGAGATCGTGCAGGAGCTGGACCGCCACATCATCGGCCAGCAGGCGGCCAAGCGCGCGGTCGCGATCGCGTTGCGCAACCGCTGGCGGCGCATGCAGCTGCCGGACGAGCTGCGCAACGAGGTGATGCCGAAGAACATCCTGATGATCGGCCCGACCGGTGTCGGCAAGACCGAGATCGCGCGCCGCCTGGCGACGCTGGCCAACGCGCCGTTCGTGAAGGTGGAGGCCACCCGCTTCACCGAGGTCGGCTACGTCGGCAAGGACGTCGAGCAGATCATCCGCGACCTGGCCGACACCGCGGTCAAGATGCAGCGCGAGCAGGCCAAGCGGAAGGTCCGCGCCCAGGCCGAGGAACGCGCCGAGGAGCGCATCCTCGACGCCCTGCTGCCGCGGCGCGAGGCGCCGCAGCCGGTGTTCGGCTTCGGCGCGCAGTCCACCACCGTGGACATCGGCGCCGAGCCGCAGGAATCCGAGACGCGGCAGAAGCTGCGCCGCCAGCTGCGCGCGGGCGAGCTGGACGACCGCGAGATCGAGCTGGAGGTCGCCACCAGCATCGGCGTGGACATCATGACCCCGCCGGGCATGGAGGAGATGGGCCAGCAGCTGCGGCAGATGTTCGCCAGCCTCGGCGGCACCCGCAGGCACGCGCGCAAGCTCACGATCCGCGCCGCGCGGCCGCTGCTGATCGAAGAGGAGGCCGCCAGGCTGATCAACGAGGACGAGGTCCGCGAGGCGGCGATCGAGGCCTGCGAGCAGAACGGCATCGTCTTCATCGACGAGATCGACAAGGTCGCAAGGCGCGGCGAGGGCGTGGGTGCCGACGTCAGCCGCGAGGGCGTGCAGCGCGACCTGCTGCCGCTGGTCGAGGGCTCCACCGTCAGCACCAAGTACGGCCCGGTCAAGACCGACCACATCCTGTTCATCGCCTCCGGTGCATTCCACCTGGCCAGGCCTTCCGACCTGATCCCGGAGCTGCAGGGCCGCTTCCCGATCCGCGTCGAGCTGTCGGCGCTGGCCAAGGAGGACTTCGTCCGCATCCTCACCGAACCGAAGGCTGCGCTGACGAAGCAGTACGTCGAGCTGCTGCGGACCGAGGGCGTGGAGCTGTCCTTCACGCAGGACGCGATCGAACGCATCGCCGAGATCGCGGCGCAGGTGAACGAGCGCCAGGAGAACATCGGTGCACGCCGCCTGCACACCGTGCTCGAGAAACTGCTCGAGCCGCTCAGCTTCGAGGCACCGGACCGCGGCGGCAGCGTCACCATCGACCGCGCCCATGTGGACGCGCACCTCGGCGAACTGGTGCAGGATCCGGACCTGAGCCGCTACATCCTGTAGCCGGACTGCGACCGGCCGCACGGTTCGGGCGATCGCCGCTTCCGCCGCCGGCGTGGCCGGGCTTAGGTTGGGCCCGGTCCGTCCGGGGATGATGGCATGGGGAAGGTGTCGCGTCCGGGCCTGGCGCTCGCCTTGTCCGTGTTCGCGGCAGGGGCGCAGGCCCAGGTGGTCCAGGGGTGGCTGGAACTGCGATGGGGCGACCCGCGCCCGGGTGCGGGCGGTATCGCCGCCGGGGCCAGGCCGCAGGCGAAGCTCCGGGCCGTGCTGGTGACTGGCTACGGCCAGCGCATCCCGCTGGATTCCGTGCAGTCGCTCCGCGCCGCCGGCGACCTGCATGCGCTCATGGGCCGGCGCATCGCCGTGCAGTTCGACGCCGCCGCGCCGCGCCCCCATGTTGCGCAGCGTGCCATCGCCGCCATCGTCCCGGCCGACGACATCGGCGGGCAGCGCATGCATCCGCTGGCGGGCGGCGTGGACGCGGTGCCGCCGGCCCGGACCGGCAGCAGGCGGTGGCTCACCATCGCCTGCAAATTCTCCGACATCGCCACCGAGCAGAAGACCATCGCGTTCTTCCGCGGGCAGTATGGCGAGGAAACGGGCCGGCTGGGGCATTACTGGCGCGATGTGTCGTACGGCCGGATCGACCTGTCCGGCAGCGACGCCGTGGGCTGGTACGTGCTGCCGCACCCGCGCGCGCACTACGTGACGAAGGACGATCGCGGGAACGAAAGCGCGGACCTCGGCGCGCTGTTCCGGGACTGCACGCAGGCGGCCGATGCCGGCGTGGACTACGACACCCTGTTCGGCATCAACCTGATGTTCAACGGCGAACTGGACGGCTACGCCTGGGGTGGCAGCTACTGCGCCGTGCTGGACGGCCGCCAGCGTTGCTTCCCCGCCACCTGGAACCCGCCGTGGGCGTTCAACAACCTCGCGCCGCTGGCGCACGAGATGGGCCACGGCTTCGGGCTGCCGCATTCGGACAATTCCGACGGCGACGATGACGAGTACGACAACCCGTGGGACGTGATGAGCGATGGCTGGAGCAATGCCGTGAACGATGCCACCTACGGCACGCGCCCGAAGCACATCGCCATGGTCCAGCGTGACCGCCTGGGCTGGGTGGATGCGGCACGCAAGCACACGCTGATGCCATTCGAAGGCCACGAATCCGTCCGCGTGGCGCTCGATTACGCCAGCCTGCCCGCCGGGCAGTCGTCCAACCTGCAGATGCTGGTGCTGCAGGCGCACCAGGCCCCGGACCCCTACAGCGGCATCTTCTACACCCTCGAGGCGCGCCGCCGGGGCAACTCGCACCCGTACGAGGGCGCGCTGGCGGGGGACGCGGTCATCATCCACCGCGTCGGCCCGGGCTACAGCTTCATCGCCCGCAGCCAGGACGCGGACCGGCCACCGGCCGACGTGTCCAACAACGAGGGCTCGATGTTCAAGCCGGGCGAAAGCTGGATCTCGCCGGACGGCCTGTTCCGGGTGGACATCGAATCGCAGACCGCCACCGGGTTCGTGGTCCGGATCTCAAGGCCGGTGGTGACCGGCGGGCGGCTGCCGCTCCGGCGCAGGTGACGGGCGCCCGGGGCCCGGCGGTGCGATAATCGCCGCATGGACAACCACGACAAGCCCGGCACCACCCACTTCGGGTTCCGCGAGGTCCCCGTCGCCGAGAAGCGCAAGCTGGTCGGCCAGGTCTTCTCGTCGGTCGCGCGCAGGTACGACCTGATGAACGACCTGATGAGCCTGGGTATCCACCGGCTGTGGAAGCGCTACTTCGTGGCCACCGCGCAGGCGAAGCCGGGCGACCGCGTGCTGGACCTGGCAGGCGGCACCGGGGACATCGCCGCGCTGCTGCGCGACCGGGTGGGCGATGCCGGCGAGGTCGTGCTGGGTGACATCAACGGCGACATGCTGCGCGTCGGGCGCGACCGCATGACCGACCGCGGCTTCGTCCGCGGCCTGCGCTACGTGCAGTGCAACGCCGAGCAACTGCCGTTCCCGGACGGCAGCTTCGACCTGGTGACCATCGCCTTCGGCCTGCGCAACGTCACCGACAAGGATGCCGCGCTGCGCGAGATGCTGCGCGTCCTGCGCCCCGGCGGCCAGGCCCGCGTGCTCGAATTCTCGGAAGTGAAGGCCGGATGGTTCCGGCCGATCTACGACTTCCACTCGTTCAACGTGTTGCCGCGCCTCGGCCAGCTGTTCGCCAACGACGCGGACAGTTACCGCTACCTCGCCGAATCCATCCGCAGGCATCCGCCACAGGACGAACTGAAGGCGATGATGGACGCCGCGGGCTTCGCCCGCACCCGCTACCGCAATCTCAACGGCGGCATCGTCGCGGTGCATACCGGCTACAAGATCTGAGGCCGCGCGGCCGCCGCCGGCCGGCCGTGCCCCGGCCGGGGCAGGACTTCCGGCCCATGCCCCCGGGCCCGGTTGGCGACAATTCTCCTCCCGTTGACGGAAGCCGCGTCCTGCCGGTGCACGGTCGCATCCGGGGCGCAGCCGCAAGGGGGAGAGGGTTGTGTACCGGTATCTGCACGTCGGTTCCGTCCGTCTGGCCTGGAAGGACTTCGGTGGCGAGGGGCCGGCCGTGCTGCTGCTGCACCGGACTGTTCGGGCGGGCCACCACCTGGGAGGGCACCGCGGCCTGGCTGCGGCCGCATTTCCGGGTGGTCGGCCTGGACCAGCGCGGTCACGGGTTGAGCGGCAAGCCGGACGGCGCCTGCAGCCGCGACGACTACGTCGACGACGCCGTCGCCGTGATCGAGGCCTTGCGGTTGCAGCCGGCCATCGTGATCGGCCATTCCATGGGGGCGCTGAACGCCTGGGTGCTG
>Ga0207874_1001073_pt1 | contig 33797 bp, 28 predicted proteins | sample HigsolmetaAR201D_FD_184833 | JGI IMG/M metagenome (GOLD analysis project Ga0207874, IMG submission 184833) | Ionic liquid and high solid enriched microbial communities from the Joint BioEnergy Institute, USA - AR20-1-D (SPAdes) (version 2) ...
TCGCGTTCATTTACGCCGCCTTCCGGCGCCGGACGGTGGACCTGGCGCTGTCCGCCGCCGCGTACCTGGCGATCTGGGCGGTGGCGTGGGTGTTCATCGACGATGAGGGCACGGCCGGCTCGATCGCCGCGACGCTGGCGATGCTGCTGTGCTTCGGCGGCACGGTGCACGCCTTCGCCGTCCGCAAGCGCGTCTTCTCCTCCCCGCCTCCCCTGGCGGACGGCAACGAGCAGGCCGTCCAGGCCGCCCAGCACCGCCGGAAACTGCGCGAGCGGGCGCGCAAACTGGCCGCCGAGGACCCCGTGCTGGCCCGCGAGCTGGGCATCGGCCGTCCCGACCAGCCGCGCTCCTACGACGACGGCGGGCTGATCGACGTCAACCACGCACCGCCGCACGTGCTGGCCACCCTGCCCGGCGTGACGCCCGAGCTGGCCGCGCGGATCGACCGGCTGCGGCGGGAGCGGGGGCCTTTCGTGTCGGTGGAGGAGCTGGCCGTCGACGCCGACCTGCCGGCGCATCTGGTGCCGACGCTCGGCGAGTACACGATCTTCCTGCCCTGACCCGCGTCCGGGCGGGCGGCGCCGCGGCCCTCAGGCCCCGACGGCGATCTTGACGATGCCGGTGAGGGCCAGCTGGAGCAGCGCCAGCGGCACCAGCCAGGCCCAGGCCAGGCGCTGCAGCTGGTCCTCGCGCAGCCGCGGGTAGCTGACCCGCAGCCAGATCACCACGAACGCCAGTGCGAACGTCTTCAGCAGCGTCCACGCCCAGCCCAGCTGCTCGTTCAGGAACGGGCCGTGCCAGCCGCCCAGGAACAGCACGGTGGTCAGCGCGCACAGCACCACGATCCCGGCGTACTCGGCCAGCAGGAACAATGCGAAGCGCAGCCCGCCGTACTCGGTGTAGGGGCCGAAGATGATCTCCGAGTCGGCCACCGGCATGTCGAAGGGGGGCCGCCGCAGCTCGGCCAGCCCGGCGATGAAGAACACCACCGCGCCGATCGCCTGCCAGGGCAGCCACCACCAGCGCCACTCGGCGACGATCTCGGTCAGCGACAGGCTGCCGGCCGCCATCGCCACCGACGCCGCCGCCAGCACCAGCGGCAGCTCATACGACATCAGCTGGGCGGCCACCCGCATCCCGCCCAGCAGCGAGTACTTGTTGGCGCTGGCCCAGCCCGCCATGATCGCGCCGATCACGCCGACGCCCATCACCGCCAGCGCGAAGAACAGCCCCACGCCGAGGTCCAGCACCACCTGGCCGCCCGGCCCGACCGGCACCACCACCAGCACCACCAGGTAGGGCACCAGCGCCACCGCGGGCGCCAGCTTGAACACCCACCGGTCGGCGTCGCGCGGGATGACGTCCTCTTTCTGGATGAACTTCACCCCGTCGGCCACCAGCTGCGCCCAGCCGTGGAACCCGCCGGCGTACATGGGGCCGAGCCGCCCTTGCATGTGCGCCATGACCTTGTGCTCGGCCTGTCCCACCAGCAGCGGCAGCACCGCGAACGCCGCCGCCAGCAGCGCCAGTTTGAGCACCGTCTCGGCGAGCTCAGGCATCGCCGCCTCCGTCGGTTCCCCGGGGCCGCCCGCCGCGCCCGGCCTGCGGCCCCGGGCGCCGGGAGCGGGCCGGGGCGGCCTGGGGCCCCCAGTTCTCCGGGACGCCGGGAGGGCGGACGCGGCGGCGGCTGGGGGCGCCGCTTCCGCTCTCGCCGGGTTCCTTGGCGCCGGGCCAGGGCTTGGCGACCCGGGCGGCCAGCACGAAGTCCTTGCGCAGCGGGTGCCCCTGGAAGCCGTCCGGCAGCAGCAGGGGCCGCAGGTCGGGGTGGCCGTCGAAGACGATGCCGAACATCTCGAAGGTCTCGCGTTCGTGCCAGTCGGCGCCCCGGTAGACGCCGGTCGCCGACGGCAGCCGCGGGTCCCGGCGCGGCACCAGGGTGCGCAGCAGCAGGCGGCGGCGGTGCCGCAGGGAGTAGACGTGGGCGACGACGCGGAAGCCGTCGTCCAGCTCGTCCACGGCCGTCAGCCAGTCGAAGTAGTCATAGCCCAGTTCCGTCCGGGCGAAGTCGAGGGCGGCCGGCCAGGAGGCGGCGGGCACGTCCACCACCGGCTGCCCGAAGGCGTCGGTCACGACCGCGTCCTCGCCGAAGCGCTCGGCCCAGGCGGCGGCCGGGTCCACGGCGGTCATCGCTCCCGCCGCCTTTCGCCGGGTTCATCCTCGTCGGTCTCCGCATCGAAACCGGGGATGAAGGACAGGTCCGCGCCGCCCTGCGGCGGCATCACGGGCAGTTCGGTGGTCGGGGCGTCCGGGGAGGGCTCTGGGACGCCGGAGGGAGGCCCGGCCTCCTCGGCCCGGCCGGGAGAGCCGACCGCGGGGAGCCGGTCGGTCCGCTCGGCGTCCGCCGCGGGCCCGACCACCGGCAGCCGGTCGGTGGGCTGATCGGCCCCGGCCACCGGCAGCTTCTCCGTGGGCTGGTCCGCCGGGGCCCAGTCGGCGGACGCGTCCTCGTCGGAGGCCCACTTGGGGACCGGCGGGACGGGCCGCAGCCTGCCGGGCGGCTCCTGGGGCGGGGGCGGCGGCTGGATCGGGCGGCGCAGCACGGTGGCCTGCCGCGGCGCGGGGGGCGGCGGCGGGGCCACCGGCTCGCCGCCACCGCCGTACCGGTCGCCCAGCGACTCGGCGGCGATCTTCTCCTGGAGGCGGACGATGCCCTGCAGCAGCGCCTCCGGGCGCGGCGGGCAGCCGGGGACGTAGACGTCCACCGGGATGATCTGGTCGACGCCCTTGGTCACGCAGTAGGAGTCCCAGTAGGGGCCGCCGCAGTTGGAGCAGGCCCCGAACGAGATGACGTACTTGGGCTCGGGCATCTGCTCATACAGCCGGCGGACCGCGGGCGCCATCTTGTCGGTCACCGTGCCCGACACCACCATCAGATCGGCCTGGCGGGGTCCGGGGGCGAACGGGATCACCCCCAGCCTGATGAAGTCGTGCCTGCTCATCGAGGCGGCGATGAACTCGATCGCGCAGCAGGCCAGCCCGAAGTTGAACACCCACAGCGAGTAGCGGCGGCCCCAGTTGAGCACGAACTTGATCGGCTTGGGGGCCAGCCGCGACAGCGGACCGACGCCGGGCGGCGGCAGATCGACGGTGCTCACCGATGCATTCTTACAGTCCCCGCGCGTCGCCGCCGAGTCCCGGCCCGCGGGCCCTGCCGGCGATCACAGCCACGACAGCACGCCCTTGCGGCCCGCGTAGATCAGGCCGGTGAACAGGAAGCCCAGGAACACGAACATCTCGACCAGGGTGGTGGTCCCGAAACCGGGGGCCGAGAACACCGTGGCCCAGGGGAAAAGGAAGACCGCATCGACGGCGAAGACCACATACAGGTAGGCGAAGACGTAGTAGCGCACGTACGACTGCGCCCAGCCCTCGCCGACCGGGTCGACGCCGCACTCGTAGGTGATCAGCTTTTCCGGGGTGGGCCGGTGCGGCCGCAGCATCCGGTTGACCGCCAGCCCGCCGGCGACGATGCCGCCGCCCAGCAGGAGGAGCACCACGACGACCAGGTACGAGCCGAAGTAGTCCACCGCGGCCACCTCCCGTCTGCGTCCGGCCCCGCGCTCTGCGGGCGTCACGGCCAAGTATCCCCGAGGACGTGCAAGTTCCGGGGGGAGCAGGCAACGCACAGGGGCGGAAAGGGGGACAAACCATAATGACCGTTCCTGCATCACACTGAAAGCACGCTCCAGCACGTCCGCTCCCCGGAAGGAATGCGCTTCGATGAGCAGCCCCCCGCCACCGCCCCCCGGCTGGAATCCACCGCCAGGCGGCCCTTCGTGGCCGCCGCCCGACCAACCGCACGGGCAGCAGCCCGGCACTCCGCCGCCGTTCCAGCCGGGCACCACCCCGCCGCCGTTCGCGGCTCCCGGGACTCCACCGCCGTTCGGCCTGCCGGGCCCGCAGCCGCCGCTGCCGCCCCCGCGCCGGGCCGGCGCCGGGACGACGGTGGCCATCCTGCTGGGCGGGGGGCTGGTGGTGGTGCTGATCCTGGCCGCCGCCTTCGTCGTGCTGCTGAACAAAGAGGACAAGACCCCCACCGAACGGCTGGCCGCCGCGGCCCGCTCGCTGGGGACCGCCCGCGCGCTCACCCTGCAGGGCACCTTCGGCACGGAACGGATCTCCGGCCAGGTCCAGGTCACCTCCAGCGGCCGGGTCACCGGCCCGGTGACCTGGCAGGGACGGCGGATGACCCTGCTGAACACCGGTGAGGAGCTGTTCGTCAAGGCCGACCGGTCTTACTGGGCGCAGCATCTGCGCAGCACCAACGTCAACGACCTGCCCGGCAGCGGTGAGCAGTGGGGCAAGCTGTCCTCCGACCGCCTGACCTTCTCTTTCAAGCAGCACCTCACTCCCGCGGCGCTGGCCGCCAAGATGCGCTCGGTCACCAAGGCCACCGTGCGTTCGGACACCGAGACCGTGCTGCGGGGACGCGCGGCGGTGAAGATCACCACGCTCACCGGCACCTTTTACGTGTCCGAAGACGACCGGCTGCTGCGGGTCGAAAGCGTCGTTCCCTACTTCAACGCCGATGTCACCGCGCACTCGGGGTCCGACGCCGACGCCGTGATCGGCCGGCTGCGTTCCCTGGTCGGCGAGCTGAAGGACGCCTGGGACACCACCAGGACCTCGCGCCCCCAGAAGATCGAGGGCTGCAAGAACGGCAACGCCTCCGGCTGCACCGTCCGCGTCCGGCTGTGGACCTCCGGTGCGGGCAGTGAGTCCACGCAGGTCAGCGTCTATGTGTGGATCACCGAGACCACCCGGACCGGCCGCCGGCTGGGCGAGTGCAGCACCACCGCCACCACCACCGGCCTTGAGTCGGTGTGGGCCGAATGCCGGGTCTCCGGCGCGCAGTGGTCGGACTTCTACCGCCGCACCAAGTTGCGCAAGCCCGCCTGGATGCAGGCCCGGGTGGTCGCCATGGCGTTCACCCCCGGCCGGCTTCAGGAGCTGCAAAGCGCGCTCGACCGGGAATGAGCCTTATTTCAGCGCGTGGCCTGCCAGGTCACGGCATCGTCCCTGACAGCGCCGTCCCCGTCCCCAGATAGCGGAGACGGCGGCTGTCAAAGGTTCAGTGAGCCGCGGCACGGGTGCCGGATGTTCCCCCCGGTGGGGCGGTTCATCCGGCACTATCGGATGCCGGGGTTTCGGGGCGGGCCGCCGGGCTGAGATCCTGGCATGCCGAGTCCGGCCCGGACCGGTCAGCACGCACCAGGAGGATCGTCGGCGGTGAGCTCACCCCAATCGTTGCCGTCCGGGCAGCCGAGCCCACCGGCGGGCGGACCCGCCGGCGGCGGGCCGCGCCGGCGGCTGCGCATTCCCAGCCTTCCCCGCCCGCTCGTCGCGGGACTGGCGGTCGCGGCGCTGGTCGGCACGGTGATCACCGCCGGGCTGCGGGCGGACGACGCCCCGGGCGACCGGACGGCGAGCGGGGTGCAAAGCCCCAGCCGGTCGGCGGCCCCGCCGTGGACGGCCGAGGTCGCCGCGCGGCTGAAGGAGCTGCCGGCGCTGCGTTACAGCGGGGCGTTCACCTCCGGCGGCCGTCCCGCCTGGGCGACGCTGTCGGTGACCCGGTCCGGCTCGGCGATCGGCACGATCACCCGGGACGGCCGGCGGGCCCTGCTGGTGAGCGTGGGCGGCGCCACGTACCTGAAGGGGCCGGCGGCGTTCTGGACGAACAGCGCCGGGCCGACCGCGCTGCCGGAGGACTTCGCCGGGCGGTGGGCCAAGGCGCCCGTCACCACGCTGGGCTTCGACATCAGGTCGTTCCTGGCCCCCTCCTCCATCGCCGAGCTGGTGCGCCGCTTCCCCGGCGGCGGCTCCGGGGAGGTCGACGGACGGCCGGTGTACCGCATCCAGACCGCGCTCGGCACCTACTCGGTGACCGTCGCCCAGCCGCACGAGCTGCTGCGGGTGGAGGGCGTGGCGGGGGCCCGCTTCGATGTGACGGCGGTGCCCGACGCCGCCCCGGTGCTGACGGAGCTGCGCAGGCGGGTGGCCGCGCTCGGCGGGGCGCGCGACCCGGGGGTGCGTTTTGAGCACGGCGGGCTGAAGTTCGTCAACTGCAACGAGAACGTCAGCGGTTGCACGGTGCGCCTGGAGGTCTCCACCCGCTCCCCGGTGGTGGCGAACGACGGCTCATCGGCCACCGCCGCCGCGCCGCGGGTGCGGATGACCGCCACGATCAGCGCCGACGGCCGGGCGCTGGGCTCGTGCACGGACGTGCAGCCGCTGAACGCCTCCCGCAAGGCCACGCTGAGCTGCACGGTCACCAGCCGGGGCTGGCGGGAGTGGATGCGGCGGGCGCGGGATGTGCCCGGGCGGCACGAGTACACCGCGCAGGCCCGGGTGGTGGCCGAGGCGCTGTCGGCGCGGCAGGTCGCCGAGCTGCTGGCGGCGGTCGATCAAGAGCGCCGGGCCGGCTGAGCCCGCCTTCGCGAGCAGGGGAAGACTGCCTGGTCAGGCCGTACGGCGAAGTGCGGCAAAGACATTGAGCGGTTATTGCGGGCCAGCAAACCGAACTGGATTCTAAAGAACTATAGTGCTGGGGGTGAACGTCAAGCCGCCGGGACCACCGGGCCCGCCTTCGGCCCGGTCTTCGGCACCTTCCGTGCCCGTGGCACTGGTCCGCCGGTTGCATGTGGACCTGTGCCGGCTCGCCAGCCGTCTGTGTCCGGCCGCAACGTCCCGAAGGTGAACGTTCCGCGCCGCCCGCCCCGTACCCCTGTGCGAGCGGCGCGCCTGGGCCGTCCACCGGGAGTGGACGCCGTCTCCACCGCCGACCGATGCGATACGTCCCGAGCCGGGGTGCACTGTGCCCGCACGGGGCGCCGCGCAAGGAGGCGGGGGTCTTGGCGCCCACCGCCGGGCCGAGCGCCGGACGGCCCGGCGGCACCATGCGTCCGCCGGGAGATCCGGTACGGCCGGACGTACCATGAAAGGTAAGCCTAAGTAGCATCACGGGATCCGGACGCCTCCCCGGGTCCCGGGTGCTGCGCGTCGAGGAGGTCTTCCTCTGTGACCAAACAGGTCCAGCAGCTCGACCGCGTCATCATCCGTTTCGCCGGCGACTCCGGCGACGGCATGCAGTTGACCGGCGATCGCTTCACCCAGGAAACCGCGTCATTCGGCAACGATCTGTCGACGCTGCCCAATTTCCCGGCCGAGATCCGGGCCCCGGCGGGCACGCTGCCCGGGGTCTCCAGCTTCCAGCTGCACTTCGCCGACCACGACATCCTCACCCCCGGGGACGCCCCGGACGTCCTGGTGGCGATGAACCCGGCGGCGCTGAAGGCCAACATCGGCGATCTGCCGCCCGGCGGGACCCTGATCGTCAACACCGACGAGTTCACCAAGCGCAACCTGGCCAAGGTCGGCTACGCCGCCAACCCCCTGGAGGACGGCTCGCTGGCCGAATACCAGGTCCACGCGCTGCCGCTGACCTCCATGACGGTCAGCGCGCTGGAGGACTTCGACATCACCAAAAAGGACGCCGAGCGGGCCAAGAACATGTTCGCCCTCGGGCTGCTGTCGTGGCTGTACCACCGGCCCACCGAGGGCACGCTGGCGTTCCTGGAGCGCAAGTTCGCCAAGAAGCCCGAGATCATGAAGGCCAACATCGCGGCCTTCCAGGCGGGCTGGAACTACGGCGAGACCACCGAGACCTTCTCGGTGCAGTACGAGGTCAAGCCGGCCGCCCACCCGCCCGGGCTGTACCGCAACATCACCGGCAACACCGCGCTGGCCTACGGCCTGATCGCGGCGTCGGTGCGCAGCGGGCTGCCGCTGTTCCTCGGCTCCTACCCGATCACCCCGGCCTCCGACATCCTGCACGAGCTGTCCAAGCACAAGCGGTTCGGGGTGCGCACCTTCCAGGCCGAGGACGAGATCGCCGCGATCGGCGCGGCGCTGGGCGCCTCCTTCGGCGGGTCGCTGGGGGTGACCACCACCTCCGGGCCGGGCGTGGCGCTCAAGAGCGAGACCATCGGGCTGGCGGTGGCCACCGAGCTGCCGCTGGTGGTGGTGGACGTGCAGCGGGCCGGGCCGTCCACCGGCATGCCCACCAAGACCGAGCAGGCCGACCTGCTGCAGGTGATGTTCGGCCGCAACGGCGAGGCGCCGGTGCCGGTCGTCGCCGCCCAGTCCCCCGCCGACTGCTTCGACGCGGCGATCGAGGCCGCCCGCATCGCCGTCAAGTACCGCACCCCGGTCGTGCTGCTGACCGACGGCTACCTGGCCAACGGCTCGGAGCCGTGGCGGATCCCGGACGTGGAGTCGCTGCCGACCATCGACCCCGGCTTCGCCGAGCCGGGTCAGGAGGACTTCCAGCCGTTCAAGCGGGACCCCAAGACGCTGGCGCGGCCCTGGGCCATCCCGGGCACGCCGGGTCTGGAGCACCGCATCGGCGGTCTGGAGAAGGCCGACGGCGCCGGCAACATCTCCTACGACCCCGACAACCACGACACCATGGTCCGGCTGCGGCAGGCCAAGATCGACGGCATCGCCGCCGACATCCCGCCGCTGCAGGTCGACGACCCCTCCGGCCGGGCGCGGGTGCTGGTGCTGGGGTGGGGCTGCACCTACGGCTCCATCGCCGCGGCGGTGCGGCTGGTGCGCGAGCGCGGCGGGCACGTCGCCCAGGCCCACCTGCGCCACCTCAACCCCTTCCCCGCCAACCTCGGCGAGGTTCTGCGTTCCTACGACAAGGTCCTGCTGCCGGAGATCAACCTCGGCCAGCTGGCCCTGCTGCTGCGCGCCAAGTACCTGGTGGACGTGATCGGCTACAACCGCATGCGCGGTCTGCCGTTCAAGTCCGAGGAGTTGGCCGGTGTGATCCAGGATGTGATCGACAGTGAGTGAAGTGCTCAACGGCTCCCCCAACGGCCGGAGTGGGCTGTCGCTGGTGCCCAAGACCGACGTCAAGCAGACCGCCAAGGACTTCAAGAGCGACCAGGAGGTGCGCTGGTGCCCCGGCTGCGGGGACTACGCCATCCTGGCCGCGGTGCAGTCCTTCCTGCCCGAGCTGGGGCTGCGCCGGGAGAACATCTGCTTCGTCTCCGGCATCGGCTGCTCCTCGCGGTTCCCGTACTACATGAACACCTACGGGTTCCACTCCATCCACGGCCGTGCCCCGGCGATCGCGACCGGGCTGGCCGCCTCCCGGCCGGACCTGTCGGTGTGGGTGGTCACCGGTGACGGCGACGCGCTGTCCATCGGCGGCAACCACCTGATCCACGCGCTGCGCCGCAACGTCAATTTGAAGATCCTGCTGTTCAACAACCGGATCTACGGGCTGACCAAGGGCCAGTACTCGCCCACCTCGGAGGTCGGCAAGATCACCAAGTCGACCCCGATGGGCTCGCTGGACACCCCCTTCAACCCGATCTCGCTGGCGTTGGGCGCCGAGGGCACCTTCGTGGCGCGCACCATCGACTCCGACCGCAAGCACCTGCAGTCGGTGCTGCGGGCGGCGGCCGAGCACAAGGGCACCGCGCTGGTGGAGATCTACCAGAACTGCCCCATCTTCAACGACGGCGCGTTCGACCCGCTCAAGGAGCCGGGGGTGCGCGACGACATCACCATCCGCCTGGAGCACGGCGAGCCGATCATCTTCGGCGCCGAGCGGGACAAGTGCCTGCGCCGCACGCCCACCGGCGGCCTGGAGGTGGCGAGCGTCGCCGACGTGGACCCCGCGCAGATCGTGGTGCACGACGCCCACCACCCCGACCCGTCGCTGGCGTTCGCGCTGTCGCGGCTGGACTCCCCGGCCTTCCGGCACACCCCGATCGGGATCTTCCGGCAGGTGCAGCGCCCGGCCTACGACGAGCAGATGCGGGCCCAGGTGGAGCAGGCCATCGAGCGGGAGGGCCCCGGCGACCTGGCCGCCCTGCTGGCCAGCGGGGACACCTGGCGCATCGACGGCTGACGGCGGGCGGTCCGCAGCGGCCCCGGTCCTCTTTTCCAAGAGGGCCGGGGCCTGCCGCTTGTGGCCACTTGGTCACATCCGGGCCGCCACGGTGGCGGTATCGCAACGGCGCTGAAAGACTTGGGGCGCAGGAGGAGGGGGGAGGTGAAGGATGCGGGCCGTGCCAGGCCGCAACGAGCGACGTCCCGGTGCCCCGGCCAAAGACGCTTTCGGACGCTTTGTCGCCCCAGGCGCGCAGTTCCCTCCTCCGCCACCGCCGCCCCCGCCGGGTGGCCCGGCCCGTGAACGCGGCACGGGCAGGCGACGCGGCCGCCCGGCCCGGAGGGGACGCGGCGGCTTCCTCCAGGCGGGACGCAGAGGTCTGCGGCTTTTCAAGCGTTCCGCGCCGGGCGCCGGCGGCGAGCGGACCGAGCAGAGACCGGCGTCCCCGGCCGCCGAGCAACCAGAGCCCATGGCGCCCCCGGCCGAGGAGAGCGCCGCGCCGCCGGATCGCCGGGCCGCCGAGCGGGCGCGCCGGGCGGCCGCCCTGCGCCGCCTCCAGGAGCAGCGCCGGGCCCGCGCCGGGCTGCGCTCCACCCGGCGGCGGCCCGCCCTGGCGGCGGTGGTCGTCACGCTGGCGGCGCTGATCATCACGATCACGCTGACCGGGGCGCTGATCGTGACCGCCGAGCGGCCCGAGCCGGTGCCGCTGGCCTCACCCCTGCACATCTACCCGGTCACCCAGGTGGTCGCCGGCGCCTGCCCGGCCGGCACCCAGGGCATCACCGAGCAGACCACCCCTTCGGAGGCCAGGTGCTACCACCTCAGCAGCGGCATCGCGATCCGGCAGGTCGCCGGCCTGCGGGTGCAGCCGGGGCGGACGGCCGGCAGCTATGACGTGGCGATCGACCTGATCGCGGCCGACCGGCGGGCGTTCGGCGAGCTGACCCGCATCGCCGCGGGCCGCTCGGTGGCGTTCGTGGTCAACGGCCGGCTGGTGACCGCGCCGCGGGTGGAGGTGCCGATCACCGACGGCAAGGTGGTGGTGACCGGCAGTCTCGGCCGGGCCGAGGCCGACCGCCTGGTGAGCATCCTGCGGGGGCCTTGAACCCGATCCCGCCGCCGGGGTCTCCCGCTCGGCGCGTTCGGACGCCGCCGGCGGACGTCCTTCCTCAAGTCCGCCGGTGGCTCACCGCGCCCGCGGCCCGCCCGGCATCGGCGGGCGGTGCCGCCGCGGCCGGGGGCCGCCGGTCCTCGGCGGGGGCGGAGGAGGTGCGCAGCGGCAGTTCCTTGAGGGCCAGCGCGGCCGCCAGGCCCGCCAGCGCGATCGGCACCCCGACCAGGAAGGCGGCCTGGACCGCCTCGGTGAAGGACGCCAGCAGCAGGCCCCGCAGCGGCTCGGGCAGGGCGTGGATCTCCTCGGGGGTGCCCAGCCCGGTGCCGACCCGCTCGGGCACCGGCAGGCGGGCGGCGCGCAGCCGCTCGGTCAGCGCGGCGGTGAGCCGGGCGGTGAGCACGGCGCCGAGCGCGGCCACCCCGACCGCGCCGCCCATGCTGCGAAAGAAGGTGACGCCCGAGGTGGCGGCGGCCATATCGGCGCGGTCGGCGGCGTTCTGCGTGGCCAGCACCAGCATCGTCATGGTCATGCCCAGGCCCAGCCCGGCCGTCCCGCAGCCGATGCCGACCGCCACCGGACCGGAGTCCACCTGCAGCCGCGACAGCAGGAACATCCCGGCCGCCAGCAGCGCCGTCCCGGTCACCGGGAACATCTTCCAGCGCCCGGTGCGGGCGGCCACCTGCCCGGAGACGGTGCTGCCCAGCAGGACGCCGATCGTCATCGGCAGGGCCAGCAGCCCGGAGACGGTGGGTGTCATGCCCTGCACCACCTGCAGGTACTGCGGCAGGTAGGTCATCACCCCGAACATGCCCACGCCCACCATCAGCGAGGCCGCCGAGGCGAGCACGAAGGTGCGGTCGGCGAACAGGCGGGGCGGCAGGATGGGCGCGGCGGCCCGCCGTTCGGCCGCCACCGCCGCCCCCAGCAGCACCAGGGTCAGCGCGGTCAGGCCGTAGGTCCACGGAGAGTTCCAGGGGAACTCCTTGCCGCCCAGGGACAGCACGATCAGCGCGGTGCTCGCCGCGCCGGTGATGGTGACCGCCCCCGCCCAGTCGATCTTCGGCCGGGCCCGGCCCGTCTCGCGCGGCGGCCGGTGCAGGGTCCACTGGGTGATGGCGAGGGCCGCCAGCGCCAGCGGCACGGTGACGAAGAAGCACCAGCGCCAGCCCAGGCGCGGGGCGTCCACCAGGAAGCCGCCGAGCAGCGGGGCGGTCACGGTGGACAGGCCGTAGGCGGCGCCCAGGTAGCCGGAGTAGCGTCCGCGCTGCCGGGGTTCGACGATGTCGCCGAGGATGACCTGGGTGAGCGCCATCGCCCCGCCGGCGCCCATCCCCTGCAGCGCCCGGAACGCGATGAGCTGGCCGACGTTCTGGGAGAGGCCGGCCGCGATCGAGGAGGCGGTGAACAGCAGCAGCGCGGTCTGGTACATCCGCTTGCGGCCGAAGATGTCCGACAGCCTGCCCCACAGCGGGGTGGAGGCGGTCATGGCCAGCAGCGGGGCGCTGGCCACCCAGGCGAGCTGTTCCTGCCCGCCCAGCTCGCCCATGATGGTGGGCAGCGCGATGGTGGTCACCGAGGTGGAGATCACCGCGGTGATCATGGCCATCAGCAGCCCGCTGAGGATCTTGAGCACCTGCCGGTGCGTATAGCCGCCCGCCGCGCCGTGCCCCACCCTGTCCCCCCCTGATCAGCCGTGTTCTGCACACGAGTATGTATACGCTCGTTTACAAGTCAAGGCGGGATACTGTCACCCGATGCGACCGAAGCAGGCGAACGACGGCCCCGCCCCGCGGCCCAGGCGCGACCGGGCCGCCACCCGGCGGCGGCTTTTGGAGGCGGCCCGCGAGCTGTTCGCCGAGCACGGCTATGACCATGTGTCGGTGCGGGCGATCGCCGCCCGCGCCGAGGCCAACGTGGCGCTGGTCAACCGGTACTTCGGGTCCAAGGCCGCACTGTTCGGCGAGGTGCTGGCCGGGGAGTCGGCGCTGCCGCACGTCCTGGAGGGCGAGGCGGCGGAGCTGCCGGGCAGGCTGGCCGAGCACGTGGTCCGGCTGATCCACCACGGCCAGGCCGGCCCGGTGCTGCGCACCCTGGACCGCTCGGTGGGCGACCCGCAGATCCAGCCGATCATCCGCCGTCACCTGGAACGCATCCTGGTCGAGCCGCTGGCCGCCCGGCTGCAGGGGCCTGATGCCCGGCTGCGCGCCACCGCCGCCGCCTCCATCGTGATGGGCATCGGCTCGGTGCGGCGCATCCTGGGCCTGGCCGACCTGCGCGCGGCCGATCCCGAGGCCCTCACCGCCCACCTGACCGCCATGTTCGCCGCCGCGCTGGCGCCCCTGCCCGAGCCCGGCCGAGACGGGTGAGTCCTCCCGATCCGCCGCGGACCCGCCCGGCGCCGCAAGGGCGCCCGGACGCGGCGGAATCCGGCCCTCACCCCTGGTGATCAGGCAGAACGGCCGTTGAAGCGGGCTCAACAATTAGGGAAAGTGTGATTTCCCTCTCTCTGCGAGCCGGCACCGTCAAAGCGGCTCCCACCCTTGCGAGAACCGCCCTTGGCCGCAGACGGTCATGTCCCGTCTCGTCCCATGGGTGTGTTCTCATGGCGATTCCGGGGGTATCCCTGCACCTCGTTGCGGTCGGACCGGCATCCGTGCCGCCGGGGCGCCGCGACGGAGAAGACACATTGATGACCGGAAAAAGAGGTCGAGACAACTCATTGGGTCGAATAAGCTCGCCAGTTCAAGGCGGCGTGCCCGCGTCGTTGCACGACACAAAGATCAGCTCGATCGGTGGATTAACTTCCGCCGAGAGGGGGGAGATGATCATCATGGCACGGCAGCAAATCGTCAAACGCCCCAGGCCCCCGCGTCAGCCGACACCCATGGACCTCCGGACGCCGTCTGGACGGATCCTGCCGTACTGAGCCCTTTCCGCCATGCCGTCTCCGCAGGTTGAGACGGGCGCGGCACGGCCGGCGAATGCGACGGCCGGCGACGGCACGGCACCGGGCGCCGCCGGGGCTCCCGTCCCGGCATCCCGGGCCATGTGCCGGGAAAGGCTCCCGCCGCCTAGGCGGCCGGTACGGGTACGGCGACCGGGGCCGGCGGTGTGCCCTGCGGCGGAACGGGAGGTTCGCGCCGCCGGGGCTCCCCCGCAGGCTCCCGGGACGAGGGTCGCGAAAGGGACGCCCGAGCACGACGGCTTCGAGGCCGCGGACCGCATGGTCCGCGGCCTCGCCGCTTTCCGGAGGGGTCCCCGGCGTTACGGCCGCGGCGCGGCCTCGGCCGCATCGGCGGAGGCCGCCCGCTCCGAAGGCGCGGGGACCAGGTCGAGGGTGTCGCGCAGGGTGACCGGCTTGAGCGCCAGCGCCGCCAGGATGCTGACCACCCCCAGCCCTGCGGAGATCAGGAAGATGTGGCCGGTGGCGTCGCCGTAGGCGGCCCGGACGATCTCCACGACGGGGGCCGGCAGCGCGCTCAGGTCCAGGCTGCCGGTGGCCTTGCCGGCGCCCGCGCCCATGCCCGCCGCGGACAGCTTCTCGGTGATCAGGGCGGTGACCCGGTTGGCCAGCACGGCGCCCAGCACCGACACCCCGATCGTCCCGCCGAGTGAGCGGAAGAAGGTCACCGTGCCGCTGGCCGCGCCCAGTTCCTTCAGCGCCACCGAGTTCTGCACGATCAGCACCAGGTTCTGCATGCAGGCGCCGACCCCGATGCCGATCAGCAGCATGCCGGCGCTCAGCAGCACCAGCGAGGTTTCGTGGTCGATGACGCTCATCACCGCAAAGCCCGCGGTCAGCACCACGGTGCCGAACACGATGAACGGCTTGGGCTTGCCGGTCTTGCTGGTCAGCCGCCCGATGACCGTGGACGACAGCAGCACCCCGGCCATCATCGGGATGGTCAGCAGGCCCGCCTTGGTGGGGCTGTAGCCGCGGCCGATCTGGAAGTACTGGCCGAGGAAGACCGCGCCGCCGAACATCGCCGAGCCCACCGCCAGGCTGGCCACGATGGACAGGGCGGTGTTGCGCCGCATGACGATGGGCAGCGGCACCACCGGCTCGGCGGCCCGCGACTCCACCCACACCGCCAGCGCCAGGATGAGCAGCGCCCCGCCCACCATGGCGGCGGTCTGCCAGGACAGCCAGGCGAAGGAGCCGTCCACGAAGGTGACCCAGACCAGCAGCAGGCTGACGCCCCCGGTGATCAGGGTGGCGCCCAAGTAGTCGATCTTGACGTCGGCCTTGCGCACCGTCGGCACGTGCAGCGTCAGCTGCAGCAGGACGGCGGCCACCAGCGCGATCGGCACCCCGATGAAGAAGCACCAGCGCCAGCCCAGCCAGGAGACGTCCACGATCAGCCCGCCCAGCAGCGGCCCGCCGACGGTGGCCACGGCCATCACCGCGCCGATGTAGCCCATGTACTTGCCGCGGTCACGGGGCGGGATGATGGCGCCGATCACGATCTGCACCAGGATCTGCAGGCCGCCCATGCCCAGCCCTTGGAAGGCCCTTGCGGCGATGAGCTGCTCGGTGTTCTGCGCCAGGCCGGCCAGCAGCGAGCCCACCAGGAAGATCGCGATGGAGAGCTGGACCAGCCGCTTCTTGTTGTACAGGTCGGCCAGCTTGCCCCAGATGGGGGTGACGGCGGTGGAGGTCAGCAGGGTCGCCGTCACCACCCAGGTGTATTGCGACTGACTGCCGTGCAGCGCCCCGATGATCCGCGGCAGCGCGGTGCCCACCACCGTGGCGCTGAGCATGGCGGCGAACAACACCAGCATGAGGCCGGCCAGTGCCTCCAGCGTCTGCCGACGGCTCATCGGCGCAGGCGGGGACGAATGCATGCTCAAGTACTGCCTCCCGGTGACGGCGTGTGGAAGGGGAAGGGGGCGGATGCGGGAGACCAACGACTACCAGCCGGTAGTCTATTCCCACTGGGAAAATTTACCCGATGGGCAAGTTTACTCCGGTCGCTAAGGTGGGTGCCGTGAAGACCATGCCGGGCCTGCGCGAGCGCAAGAAGGCGGCCACGCGCCAGGCGCTGCACGACGCCGCGATGCGGCTGGCGATCGAACACGGCCTGGACAAGGTCACCGTGGAGGCCATCGCGGACGCGGCCGGAGTCTCCCGGCGGACCTTCTCCAACTACTTCGCCGGCAAGGAAGACGCCCTCCTGTACGGCGACGAGCAGCGGATGCGGGCCATCTTGGAGTCCTTCGCCGCCCGCCCGCCCGACGAGCCGTCCTGGACGGCGCTGCGCAACGCCGTCGACGACTACTACCGGAGCCTGGGCCGCCGCCCCGACCCCGAGTGGTCCATGCGGGCCCGGCTGGCCAAGCGGCACCCCTCCCTGGCGGCCCGCCAGATGGCCAACTACGCCGCCGCCGAGCAGAACCTCACCGCGCTGATCGCCGAGCGCGAAGGGCTGCCGCCCGATGCACTGCGCCCCCGCGTCATGGCCGCCGCCTTCCTGTCCAGCGTGCGCATCGCCGTGCAGATGTGGACGGACACCCATCCCCCGCGCCCGCTGCAGGAGATCGTCCACGAGGTCATGGACGAGCAGGCCCGCCCCTTTCAGTGACGGATCCCGTCCCCGGAAGGCCGGCCCCTTCCCGGCCGGCCGAAAAGCTCATGCCGCCTCCTCCCGGAGCGGGCCCTGCTCGGTGGAACCGATCAGCCAGCGCACGGTGTCCAGGACGGATTCGGCCGCGGAGCGGAAGGTGACGCCGAGGTCGGCGGTGGTGGCCGAGGCGTCGGCGCCGGGCGGGCAGTGCAGGGCGGTCCAGGTGCCCTCCCGGCCGAACGTCAGCCGGACCGGCAGCATCCGCTGGAGGAGATCGGCGAGCCTGCCCGCGGCCGACAGCACGGGCGCGGGCACGGCGAGCCGGGCCGGGCTGCCCCCGCCGGCCGCGGCGACCAGCCGCTGGATCTCGGCCATGGCCGGCGTCTCGGCGACGGCCAGGTAGCGGCGCGGGGCCACGCCCGCGCTCAGCACCGCCACGTGCACGGCGGCCAGATCGCGCACGTCCACCACCGGCACGACGCCCGGCAGCCGGAAGGGGAGCCTGCCCTGCAGGACGGAGCGGGCCAGCAGAGTGCTCTCGCCGCAGGCCGGATCGTGCGGCCCCCACACCATCCCCGGGGTGACGATCGTCACCGGTGCCCCGGCGAGCTGCCAGCGCCGGGCGATCCATTCGGCCAGGGCCTTGGATCGCCCGCAGGGCACCGGCGGGTCGCCGACCGGGGAGCTCGCCGTCAGCGACTGCGCGGCCGGCAGCAGCGCGGTGAAGGAGGAGACGTGGACGATCGGGTTCAGCCCCAGCCCGTAGGCGCTGCCGAGGACCAGGTCGGTGCTGCGCACGTTGATCGCGTGCAGCTCCGGGCGGCGCCGGGCGTCGAAGGAGTGGACGGCGGCGGTGTGCACCACGGCGTCACAGCCGGTCAGGGCCCGCACCACCGGCTCGCGGGAGGTGAGGTCCACCTCGACCGTCTCGACCGCGTCGGCGCAGCCGTGCGGGCGCAGCGCCCGCCGGATCCGGTGCGCCGAGCGGGCCGCCGCGCGCACCTGGTGCCCGGCCTCCACCAGCGCCTTGACGGTATGCGAGCCCACGAAACCGCTCGCCCCGGTGACCAGGACCTTCATCGTCTCCCCCCGGCCGGCTCGCAGGCGTCGGACGGCTCGGTGCCCGGCTTGGTCTGCCGCATGAAGCCTCCCAGCGGATCCCGATGCACCCCGTCCCCGTTCGGGGACGGCACTCAGCGGTCGCCGGGGCACGGTAGGGCCGGGAACTGCTCACTTCCCAGGCCAAACGCTGTCAGGTCGCTGCTCACCCGAACTTGAACGGTGAACCTTTCTCACCCGCCCTGGAGCGGAGAGCCGATCCAGACATATCACCCCATTCGTGATTTTCGTCACTCGAGTGACACTGATCACAGTGGCGACACAAAGCGGACCGCGCTCCGGAACACCGCTCTGACCTGGGCGAAGAGTCCGCAACACCCCCACCGAAACAAGGGGAGAAGTTGGAAAGATTCGCACCTTCCAACTCCGAGGTCAGATTCTTGTAACCTCCAGGTTGCCGCATCCGGCCAACCCGCCGACCTACTCTAATGACATGGCCGAGCTCATCATCGTTCTGGTAATCGCGTACCTCTTGACGCATTGACGGACGGGTCTGGCAACGCCGTGGTAAATCCCGCCGTCGCTCTTCCCTGCCCCGACTACCCCTCTGTGCAGCGGACGCCCGACGTGGGCGCCCGCCGTCATGCGCGAAGAAGCAGCGAGACAGATCGACGACGATCTGTCTCCTTCGCATTGGTCAAGGGGAAAACAATCGGGTAAGCCAGACCCAGGGCATGAGATCGACCCACCTTCCCGCTTTTTCATGACATTTCTTCGGCGGCGCTCCGGAATTCTTCGCGCCATCGGCTTTCGTGCGCAGCCGCCGCCCACGGGCCGACGGGCCCCCGCCGCCGTCAGTCCGCGCGTTCACCGGGCCGGCGAGCGCCCCGCACACGTCCGCCCAAGCTCTGCGCGACCCGGCGCAGGAGCAGCAGCAGCCACAGGTACATGGCCGCGGAAGGCGAAAGGAACGCCACGGGGGCGGACACCCCGAACACCAAGGTCAACACCACGTTGTCGGTGATCTCCGAACGGACCCGGCGCTGGGGAACGCCCGGCGCCCGCAGCGGACCCGGCCGGCGCAACCGCAGCGACATGACCGTCATCAGCGCCCCCGCCAGCGCAAGGGTCCCGGCATACCCGGCCACCGCGACGGAGACGTTGCCGTAGTCACTGATCAGCCGGGTCGGAAACGGCAGGATCGCGATGCACGCCAGCAAGGCCAGCTCCAGCATCACCATCGGCCCGTCCACCTGCGCGACCATGGCGAACAGGCCGTGGTTGCCGAGCCAGAACAACCCGATGACCGCAAAGCTCAGCGCATAAGCCCACAGATCGGGCAGCGCGCCGTGCAGCGCCTGCCGCAGCTGGGGCTCCGTCAGCCCCGCCGGCACCTGGATGCCCAACGCCAGCAGGGTGATCGCGATCGCGATCACCGCGTCGGCGAACCCCAGCAGCCGCTCCCGATCCACCAGCCCGTCGCCCCGGCTCCGCTGCGCGCCCTCCGGCATGCGGCCAACCTAAGCGCGCGGCGAACGCGGCACCGGCGGGACGCTCCCCCGTTTGCCCGGCGCTGAGCGGCCTTTGAGCCGTCCCGGAAGCGGGAAACGCCCCTCAGCCGGAGAAGGCGATCTCGGCGAAGGCCTCCAGCTGCTCCAGGTAGTGCTCCAGCGACTCGTGCCGCACGGTGAGGTTGATCCGGGTGGCCCCCGCCTCGGCGGCGGTCCGCATCAGCTCGGTGACCTGCTCGGGCCTGCCGATGGCGTCGATGCGGCGATTGGGCGTGAACACCACGTCGAAGCCCTCGGGAATCTGCACCGAGTCGAGCATCTGCCGCATCCGCTCCGGCGACGGGCCGCGGAACGTCTGGGGCGCCGGGGCCCACCCGTCCCCGAGCGTGACCGCCCGGCGCAGCGCGCGCATGCTGTGGCCCCCGATCCACAGCGGCACCCGGGACTGCACGGCGTGCGGATCGATCACCATCTCCTTGAACGAGAAGTACTCCCCCTCGTAGGAGACGACCCGGGAGGACAGCGCCGCCCGCAAGGCGCGCAGCGCGTCATCGGCCCGCGGCCCGCGATCGTCGAAGGGCTTGCCCAGCAGATCGAACTCCTCGCGCAGGTTGCCCACGCCCAGCCCGAGGATCAGCCGGCCGCCGCTGAGATGGTCGAGGGTGCCGTACCGCTTGGCCAGCTCCAGCGGGTGGTAGAAGGGCAGCACCAGCACGTACGGCAGAAAACGCAGCCGCTCGGTGTGCGCCGCCAGGAACGAGAAAGTCGCCAGCGGGTCGTAGAAGCGTTCACCGCGCGGCAACCCCGGCGGCACGGCCACATGGTCGGGACAGGTCATGAAGTCGTACCCGAGCCGGTCGGCGGCCTTGGCGACCCGGACCAGTTCGGCGACCCCGGCCCGGTGCTCCCACTCGGGTCGGTTACCGGCCAGAGCGACGATGGGAGAGCTGATACCGACCTTCACGACCCCGCCCTTCTCGATGCGATGCGCCGCTGCAGCACGATGAGGGGATCGAGCTCGTCCCGGCGCCCCGACGGCCCCTCCCCCTCCTTGGGCACGAACCGCCCGACCTCGGACCTGGTCCACTCACGGACCGCCCAGCGCTCGCAGATGGCCCACCGCCCGTCCCGGTAGGTCATGTGATCGACGAACCGCACCCCGCTGGTGAAGTTGGCCCGGACGCTGTCGGCCGGCTCCCCCCAGTGCACGGAGATGCCGTAGGCCTCCGAGACCGCCTCATCTCCGTACAGATCGACCAGGTGGTTGGCCACGATGTGCATGGTCCCGCCCCGCCGCGCCCGCAGCCTGGGCTCCACCCAGGCCAGGTACTCCTCGACGGTCCCGTCAAAGCCGGTGTGGTGGTCGATCGCACCGGGATGGTAGGCCGAACGCACCAGTTCGAAGTCCAGCCGGTCGATCCCCCGGCAGTACCGCAGCACGACGTCGTGGATCTGCTGCCGATCCCACCACTGCGAACGCTCCCGTGCCACGACCACCCCGGAACAACGCGGGCCACTGCGACGAACCTGCCGTCCGGCGGCCGACGCGACCAGGACCCGCGTCCCCGCCCGCCTGCCGCCGCACGCCCAACCTAGGCACCCGGGACGACCACGAACGCCCCGGTCTCACTGACCGGAAGCACCCCGGCCCCGTACCGGAGAGATGCGGATCCACAGCAGCGGGCCCGCTCCCTGACCAGGCCGTTCGCTTCAATCCCTCATAGAGCCGACGAGGACGTACCGGCTCCGCCACACCCATCCAAGGCGCCACGTTGCGATCCCCCGCAGGGCGGATGAGGACGCGGGGAACGCCTCTATTCGCTTCTAGTGCGTCATCTTGCGGTCCCTCTCACAAGGTGGATGAGGGCCCGTCGCTCTGAAGGCCACCGGGCGGCTCGTTCGAGATGCTGCGATCTCCCGCAGAGCAGACGAGGACGGGGCTCTCCGAGTGGGAGACCGCGGCCCGGTGCGCGTTGCGCTCCCTCAAGGGTGGATGAGGGCGACTGGACGCGCATCCGCCGCCACATCCTCATCCGCGTTGCGATCCCTTAAAGGGTGGATGAGGGCCGGACCGAGCTTGGACGTGATCAGCCCGGCGGCGGTTGCGATCCCTTAAAGGGTGGATGAGGGCCCCAGAGTAAAGGCGGCCAGGGCAGTGGAAGTCGGCCCGACACGGCCTGGTCCGGCAGCGAGCCCCCGGTCGTGCATCCGGCCCGGGAGGTGTGCCGCAAACCCAGGGGGCGAGGCCGATGTGGTCACTCGGCGGGTGCGATGCCCACCGGGCAGGAGACGCCGGTGCCGCCCAGGCCGCAGTAGCCGTTGGGGTTCTTGGCGTCCGACAGGTACTGCTGGTGGTAGGGCTCGGCGAAGTAGAAGGGGCCGGCGGGGGCGATCTCGGTGGTGATGGTGCCGTGGCCGGCGGCGGTCAGGGCCTTCTGGTAGGCGTCGCGGGAGGCCTCGGCCGCCTTGCGCTGGGCCTCGGAGTGGGTGTAGATGGCCGAGCGGTACTGGGTGCCGATGTCGTTGCCCTGGCGCATGCCCTGGGTGGGGTCGTGGGACTCCCAGAAGACGCGCAGAAGCCGCTCGTAGGTGACCTTGGCGGGGTCGTAGACGACGCGGACGGCCTCGGCGTGGCCGGTCAGGCCGCTGCAGACCTCCTCGTAGGTCGGGTTGGGCGTGTAGCCGCCCTGGTAGCCGACGGCGGTGGTGATGACGCCGGGGACCTGCCAGAACGTGCGCTCGGCGCCCCAGAAGCAGCCCAGGGCGAAGTCGGCGATCTCGCTGCCCTCCGGGTAGGGCGGGGCGAGCGGGGTGCCCAGTACCTCGTGGGCGGGCGGCACCGGCATGGGGGTGTCGCGACCGGGCAGGGCCTTGTCCGCGGGGACCATTTCGGTCTTGAAGGCGGTGTTGAAGATGCCGAACACCTCTTCAGGGTATCCGGCGCATCACCGGCAGCGACATGAACGTCACATATATTCGGTAATTACCGGCTGATACTGTGACGGGCGTGATCGATCGGCGTGGTCTGGCCTCCGGGATCGCGGCCTATGGGCTGTGGGGGCTGTTTCCGCTCTACTGGCCGCTGCTGAAGCCCGCCGGGGCGACGGAGATCCTGGGGCACCGGATCATGTGGTCGCTGGTGACCGTGCTGGTGATCCTGGCGGTGCGCCGAAGCTGGCGATGGGTGCGCGAGCTGACGCCGCGCACGCTGGCGCTGCTGGCGCTGGCGGCGGCGGTGATCGGAGCCAACTGGGGCGCCTTCATCTACGCGGTCAACACCGGGCACACCCTCGAAGCCGCGCTGGGCTACTTCATCAACCCGCTGATCAGCGTGCTGCTGGGGGTGCTGGTGTTCCGGGAACGGCTGCGCCCCTGGCAGTGGGGCGCGATCGGGCTGGGCGCCGTGGCGGTGCTGGTGCTGGCCGTCGACTACGGCCGCCCGCCCTGGATCGCGCTGACGCTGGCCTGCTCGTTCGGGCTGTACGGCATGGTCAAGAAGTTCGCCGACATGCCGTCGGCCGAGAGCCTGGCGGCCGAGAGCGCCGTGTTGTTCCTGCCGGCGCTGGCCTATGCGCTGCTGCTCCAGGGGCAGGGCAGCGCGGCGTTCGGCCACGCGGGCCTGGGGCACGCGCTGCTGCTGGCGGGCAGCGGGCTGGTCACGGCGGTGCCGCTGATGCTGTTCAACGCGGCGGCGGTCCGGATCCCGCTGAGCGCCCTGGGCATGCTGCAGTACCTGACGCCGGTCCTGCAGTTCCTGATCGGGCTGCTGGTGCAGCACGAGCCGATGCCCGCCGGCCGGTGGATCGGGTTCCTGCTGGTGTGGACCGCCCTGGTGATCTTGACCGCGGACGGGTTCCGCGCCGCCCGCCGGGCCCGGGTCAAAGCCGCTCAGCCGGTGCGGGAGACCACGTAGTCGCACAGGCCCGTCAGCGCGGCACGGGCCGGGATGTCCGGCAGCGTCAGCAGCTCCGCCCGCGCGTCCTCGGCCCACCGCCGCAGGTCCTCCCGGGCGCGGTCCATCGCCGGGTGGGCGCGCAGCAGCGCCAGCGCCTCGGCGTGCAGCTCCTCGTCGGTCAGGTCCTGGCACAGCAGCTCGCGCAGCCGGGCATCCGCCGGGTCGGTGGAGGACAGCACGTGCAGCATCGGCAGGGTGCGGATGCCCTCCCGCAGGTCCGTGCCGGGGGTCTTGCCGGACTGCTCGAACTCCGAGGCGATGTCCAAGATGTCGTCCGACAGCTGGAAGGCCACGCCGATCTTCTCGCAGGCGGAGGTGATGGTCTCCACCACCTGCTGCGGAGCGCCGGCCAGCAGCGCGCCCAGATGCCCGGAGACCGCGATCAGCGAGGCGGTCTTGTCGGCCACCACCTGCAGGTAGTGCTCGAGCGGGTCGGCGTCCGGGGCCGGCCCGGAGGTCTCGGCGATCTGCCCGCGCACCAGGCGGGCGAACGCCCGCGCCTGGATCCGCACCGCCTGCGGCCCCAGGTCGGCCAGCAGGTCCGAGGCCCGGGCGAACAGGTAGTCGCCGGTCAAGATGGCCACCGTGTTGGTCCAGCGGACGTTGGCCGACTCCTCGCCGCGCCGCACGGTGGCCTCGTCCATCACATCGTCGTGATACAGCGTGGCCAGGTGGGTCAGCTCGACGACCACCGCCGCGGGCACCACGCCCGCGGCGGCCGGGTCGCCGAAGTGGGAGGCCAGCAGCACCAGCGCCGGGCGGAACCGTTTGCCGCCGGCCTCCACCAGGTGCTTGGACGCCTCGGCCAGCAGCGGGTCGTCGCTGGTGACCGACTGGACCAGCAGCTCCTCCACCACCGCCAGCCGCTCCCGCATATCCGCTGCGAGCGCGGCATCGACCGACAGGTCGAACGGCACCCCACTGCTCACCGAGAACCCCCTACGGGACGGCCGCCCGCAGGCGGCCCCCGTCAACGAACGAACATCTGAGCGGCGGCATCCCCGGCCAGGTCCAGCACCGGCTGGGGCAGCACGCCGAGTACCACAGTAACCGCCACGCCGAGGGCGACCGCAGTCACCGTGGCCGGGCTGAACACCACCGACGGCCCGTCGGCGACCGGATCACTGAAGAACATGATCACGATCACCCGGACGTAGAAGAAGGCCGCCACCGCCGAGGCCAGCACGCCCACGATCACCAGCGGGGTGGCACCGCCGTCCACCGCCGCCGAGAACACCGCGAACTTGCCGGTGAACCCGCTGGTGAGCGGGATACCGGCCATGGCCAGCAGGAAGAAGGCGAACACCCCGGCCACCATCGGCGAGCGCTTGCCCAGCCCCGCCCAGCGGCGCAGGTGGGCCGCCTCGCCACCGGTGTCGCGCACCATGGTGACCACGGCGAACGCTCCGATGGTAGTGAATCCGTAGGCGGCCAGGTAGAACAGGGTGCTCGACAGCCCCTGCTGGGAGGTGGCGACCACACCGGTCAGCAGGAAGCCGGCGTGCGCGATGGAGGAGTAGGCCAGCATCCGCTTGATGTCGGTCTGGGTGACCGCGATGACCGCGCCGGCCACCATGGTGAGGATGGCCACCCCCCACATCGCCGGCCGCCAGTCCCAGCGCAGCGTCTCAAAGCCCACGTAGTAGACCCGCAGCAGCGCCCCGAAGGCCGCCACCAGCGTGGTGGAGGCCATCAGCGCGGTGACCGGGGTCGGGGCGCCCTGGTAGACGTCCGGCTTCCACATGTGGAACGGCGCCGCGCCCAGCTTGAACAGCAGCCCGACGCTGACCAGCGCGATCCCGCCCAGCAGCAGCGGCTCGCCGCCGGCGCCGCGGCCGGCCTGGTCGGCGATGTCCGACAGCCGCACCGACCCGGCGAAGCCGTACAGCAGCGCCACCCCGTACAGGAAGAACGCCGAGGAGAACGCCCCCAGCAGGAAGTACTTGACCGCCGCCTCCTGCGACAGCAGCCGCCGCCGGCGGGCCAGGCCGCACAGCAGGTACAGCGGCAGCGACAGCACTTCCAGCGCCACGAACATGGTCAGCAGGTCGTTGGCGGCCGGGAACAGCAGCATCCCGCCCACCGCGAACATCATCAGCGGGAAGATCTCGGTCTGCCGGATCCCCGCCGTCATGGTCTGCTGCTCGGCCTCGCTGCCCGGCAGCGCCGAGGCCTGGGCGGTGAAGTGGGCGGCGCTGCGTTCGGCGATCAGCAGCAGGCTGACCAGCGCCAGCACCAGGATGGTGCCCTGGATGAACAGGGTCGGCCCGTCCACCCCGATGGCGCCCATGGCCGCCACGTGGAACGGCTGTTCCCGCCAGGCCAGCACCACCGTCCACACCAGGGCGGCCAGCAGCCCGGCGAAGGCCAGCGGCACCTGGACGCGGTAGCGCCAGGAGCGGCCGACGAACGCCTCCACCAGCACCCCGGCCACCGCCACGCCGAAGACGATCAGCAGCGGCGCCAGCTGGCCGTACTCGATGTGCGGCGCGGGAATGCTCCCGGGAGCCGCGATGATGTGCACTCCGGCGCTCACGGACGAGCCCCCTTCTCAGCGACGGTGGGCGTGGGATCGCTCACCTGGACCTGACGGAGCGTCTGCTGGACCGACGGGTCGATCACATCCAGCACCGGCTTGGGGAAGAAGCCCAGCGCCACGATGATCGCCAGGATCGGGGCGATGGCGGTCAGCTCCCGCCGGGACAGATCCTTGAAGCCGGCGACGGCCTCGGCGGTGGGCCCGTTCATGGTCCGCTGGTACATCCACAGGATGTAGACGGCGGCCAGCACGATGCCCAGCGCGGCGATGACCGCGGCGACCTGGTAGCGGCTGAAGGTGCCGACCAGCACCAGGAACTCCGAGACGAACGGCGCCAGCCCCGGCAGCGACAGTCCCGACAGCCCGGCGATGAGGAACGCCCCGGCCAGCAGCGGCGCCACCTTCTGCACCCCGCCGAAGGCGTCGACGCGGGCCGAGCCGCGGCGCACGATGAGGAACCCGACGATCAGGAACAGCGCGCCGGTGGAGAACCCGTGGTTGACCATGTAGAGCGCGGCGCCGGACTGGCCCTGGGAGGTCATCGCGAAGATGCCCAGCACGATGAACCCGAAGTGGGAGATCGAGGTGTAGGCGATCAGCCGCTTCAGGTCCACCTGCCCGATCGCCAGCACCGCGCCGTAGATGACGCTGATCACCGCGAAGGTCAGCACCACCGGGGCGGCCCACTTGGACGCCTCGGGGAACAGCTCCAGGCAGAACCGGAGCATGCCGTAGGTGCCGACCTTGTCCAGCACGCCGACGATCAGCACCAGCGCGCCGGCCGGGGCCTGGGCGGCGGTGTCCGGCAGCCAGGTGTGCACCGGCACCATGGGCGCCTTGATCGCAAAGGCGATGAAGAAGCCCAGGAACAGCCACTTGGCCACGGCCGGGTCGAGCTTGAGGCCCTGCAGCTCCGACATCAGGAAGGTGTTCGGCCCCTGCACGTACAGGGCGATCACCGCGACCAGCATCAGCAGCCCGCCCAGCAGCGAGTACAGCAGGAACTTCACCGCCGCGTACGAGCGCTGCGGGCCGCCGAAGATCCCGATGAGGAAGTACACCGGGACCAGCATGACCTCGAAGAAGATGTAGAACAGGAAGACGTCGGTGGCCGCGAAGACCCCGACCATCATGGCCTCGAGGGCCAGGATCAGCGCGAAGTAGGTCTTGACCGACTTGGCCGGGGGCCGCTCGCCCTCGGCGACCACCCCGCCGTAGCGGTCGGCCTCGCCCCAGGAGGCCACGATGACCAGCGGGACGAGGATCACCGACATCAGGATCAGCACCAGGGCGACGCCGTCGACGCCGAGCGCCCAGTGCACCCCGAAGGCGGGGATCCACTCGTAGACCTCTTCGAACTGGTGGCGCGGGCCGCCGACCTCGAAGCCGGCCGCCATGACGAAGGCCAAGGCGGCGACCAGTACCGACACTCCCAGCGCCACCTGCTTGGCCAGTGCGTCCCGGCCGCGCGGCAGCAGCGCCACGCCCAGCGCGCCCAGCGCGGGCAGCGCGATCAGGACGCTCAGCCAGGGAAAGTCGTTCATCAGACGTTCACCACCAGCAGGGCCGCCGCCGCGGCGGCGGCAATCGGGCAGGCTTGGACAGGGCGCATCAGGCGTTCACCGCCAGCAGGGCCGCCACGACGACCGCCGCGCCGAGGAACATGGACAGGGCGTAGGAGCGCACGAAGCCGGTCTGCAGCCGGCGCACCCGGCCCGAGGTGCCGCCGATCGCGGCGGCCAGGCCGTTGACGATCCCGTCCACGCCCTTGTTGTCGAAGAAGACCGCCAGCCGGGTCAGCCACTGGCCGGGCCGCATGAACAGCGACTCGTTGATGGAGTCGCCGTAGAGGTCCTTGCGGGCGGCCACGGTCAGGAAGGAGCCGGCCGGGGCCTTGCGCGGCACCGGGCGGGCCCCGTACTGCCGCCAGGCCAGCGCCACACCGGCCAGCATCAGCACCAGCACCGTCACGCTCGGCACGGTGATCCAGTGGAACTCATGGTGCCCCTCCTCACCGACCACCGGCTCCAGGAAGCCGGGGAAGGAGCCGAGCACCAGCACCCAGCCGGCGGCCACCGAGCCGACCGCCAGCAGCATCAGCGGGATGGTCATCACCTTCGGCGACTCGTGCGGGTGGACGTCGTCCTCCCACCGCTTGTCGCCGTAGAAGGTCATGAACATCACTCGGGACATGTAGTAGGCGGTGATCGCCGCGCCCACCACCGTGCAGGTGCCCAGGATCATGCCGGAGGTGCCGCCCTTGTCGAAGGCGGCGGTGATGATGCCCTCCTTGGTGAAGAAGCCGGCCAGCGGCGGCACCCCGATGATCGCCAGGTAGCCCAGCCCGAAGGTGGCCCAGGTGATCGTCATGGCGGTGCGCAGCCCGCCGTAGTGGCGCATGTTCACGTCGTCGTTCATGGCGTGCATGACCGACCCGGCGCCCAGGAACAGCCCGGCCTTGAAGAAGCCGTGGGCGATCAGGTGGGCGATGGCGAACACGTACCCGGCCGGGCCCAGCCCCGCCGCCAGCACCATGTAGCCGATCTGCGACATGGTCGAGCCGGCCAGCGCCTTCTTGATGTCGTCCTTGGCGCACCCGATGATCGCACCGGCCAGCAGCGTGGCCGCGCCCACGATCGTCACCGCCAGCTGGGCGTCCGGCGCCATCTCGAAGATCGGGCCGGAGCGGACGATCAGGTAGACGCCGGCGGTCACCATGGTGGCCGCGTGGATCAGCGCCGAGACCGGGGTGGGGCCCTCCATCGCGTCCAGAAGCCAGGACTGCAGCGGCAGCTGGGCGGACTTGCCGCAGGCGCCCAGGAGCAGCAGCAGCCCGATCGCGGTGGCGGTGCCCTCGCTGATCTGCTGGGCGGCGCCGACGTGGTGGGCTCCCTCACCGAGGATGTCGGTGAAGGCCACGGTGCCGAACGTGGCGAACATCAGCGAGATGCCGATGACCATGCCCAGGTCGCCGACCCGGTTGACCACGAACGCCTTCTTGGCCGCGGTCGCCGCCGACGGCTTGTACTGCCAGAACCCGATCAGCAGGTAGGACGCCAACCCGACGCCCTCCCAGCCGATGAACAGGCCGACGTAGTTGTCGGCCAGCACCAGCAGCAGCATCGCCGCCACGAACAGGTTCAGGTAGGCGAAGAACCGCCGCCGGTGCTCGTCTTCGGCCATGTAGCCGATGGAGTAGATGTGGATCAGCGAACCCACACCGGTGATCAGCAGCACGAAGCTGATCGACAACGGGTCGATCAGCAGGCCCATGTCGAGGTGGAAGTCCCCGACGGTGAACCACTCGTACAGATGCACCAGCCGCCGCCGCTCGCCGGGGTCGTAGCCGAGCATCTGGACGAACATCGCCAACCCGACCGCGAACGACGCCAGCGACATGCCGGTGCCGAGCAGGTGGCCCCACTTGTCGGTGCGCCTGCCGCCCAGCAGCAAAATCGCCGCGCCCGCCAGCGGGAGGGCGATGAGAAGCCAGGCTGCGGCCTGGATGCCTTCTGCCTTCATCTCCCGCCTCTCAGTACTTCAGCAGGTTGGCGTCGTCCACCGACGACGACCTGCGGGTTCTGAAGATCGTCATGAGGATCGCCAGCCCCACCACGACCTCGGCGGCGGCGACCACCATCACGAAGAAGGCGATGATCTGGCCGTCGAGGTTGCCGTGCATGCGGGCGAACGACACGAACGCCAAGTTGGCGGCGTTGAGCATCAGCTCCACGCACATGAACATCACGATGGCGTTGCGGCGCACCAGCACGCCGGTGGCGCCGATGGTGAACAGCAGCGCCGACAGCGTCAGGTAGTGGCCGGGACTCATGAGCCTGCCTCGCCTTCACTCGCGTCCCCGCCGGCGGCGGGGGTGCCCGACTTGACCTCCCGGGACTCGGCGTCGGCGTCGCGTGCGGAGTCGGTGACCGCCCGCACCGCGGTCACGTCCCGCTCGACCGCCTGCTCTTCGGTCTGGCCCTCCAGGTCGGCGTGCATCCGGGCGGTGCCGGCGCGGCGCGCGATGACGGGGTTGACCGACAGTTCCGAGATGCTGCCGTCCGGCAGCAGCGCCGGCATGTCCACCGCGTTGTGCCGAGCGTAGGTGCCGGGGCCGGGCAGCGGGGTCGGGTGGCCGCCGGGACGGAACCGGCGCTTGGACAGTTCCTTCTGGGTGGGCTTGGGGCTGGTGCGCTCGCGGTGGGCCAGCACCATCGCGCCCAGCGCCGCGGTGATCAGCAGCGCGCTGGTCACCTCGAACGCGAACACGTACTTGGTGAACAGCAGCCGCGCCAGGCCCTGGACGTTGCCGCCGGCCTCGGCGTTGGCCGCCGCCAGCCCCATCGAGTCCGACAGCGCGGCGTTGCCCAGGCCGGAGATCACCAGCACGGCGAAGCCCAGCCCGGCGATCGCCGCCCAGATCCGCTGGCCGCGGATGGTCTCCACCAGCGAGTCGGTGGAGGAGACGCCCACCAGCATGAGGACGAACAAAAACAGCATCAGCACCGCGCCGGTGTACACGATGACCTGCACGAACGCCAGGAAGGGGGCGTCTTGCACCGCGTACAGCACCGCCAGCGACAGCATGACCACCGCCAGCATCAGCGCCGAGTGCACCGCCTTGCGCAGGAACACCATGCCCAAGGCGGCGGCCACGCTGACGACGGCCAGCAGCCAGAACACCACCGGTTCACCCGGCTGGGCGTCGGTCTGTGCCAGCACCGGGGTCGCGGAGCCGGTCAGTTGCTCGATCACTTCTTCTCACCGCTCTCGGCGCGGACCGCCGCGTCGCCGCCGGAACGCCGCCCCCCATCGGAGTCGTCGGTCTCCTTGAGGCCGAGGCGGTAGTAGTCCTCCTCGGTCTCGCCGAGCCGCATGGGGTGCGGCGGCGCCTCCATGCCCTCGCGCAGCGGCGCCAGCAGCATGTCCTTGGTGTAGATCAGGCTCTCGCGGTTGTCGTCGGCCAGTTCGTATTCGTTGGTCATCGTCAGCGCGCGCGTGGGGCACGCCTCGATGCACATCCCGCACAGAATGCAGCGCAGGTAGTTGATCTGGTAGACGCGGCCGTAGCGCTCACCCGGGGAGTAGCGCTCCTCCTCGGTGTTGTCGGCGGCCTCCACGTAGATGGCGTCCGCCGGGCAGGCCCACGCGCACAGCTCGCAGCCGATGCACTTCTCCAGCCCGTCCGGCCAGCGGTTGAGCTGGTGCCGGCCGTGGAACCGGGGGGCGGTGGGCTTCTTCACCTCCGGGTACTGGACGGTCTCGCTTTTCTGGAACATCTGGTGAAAAGCGACACCGAAGCCCTTGACCGGGTTCAGGAAGTCAGTGAGACCCACTGGCCACCTCCTTGTGCGCGGTGACGTCGCGGCGGCCGACGCCGTGGTAGTGCGGGGCGTCCAGCGGCGGCACCGGGAAGGCCCCGGCGCGCTCCGGCTCGGCGGCCTGCAGGTCCGGGACGATCTCCTTGCCGGAGTCCCGGTCGCCGCGGGCCATGTCCCACACGATCGACAGCACCAGCAGCACTCCGATGGCCACGGCCGACCAGATCGCCACCTGGGTCATGTCGTAGCCGGCGTTGCGCAGCCCGCGGACGGTGGCCACCAGCAGGATCCAGCCCAGGGAGAAGGGCATCAGGACCTTCCAGCCCAGCTTCATCAGCTGGTCGTAGCGCACCCGCGGCAGCGAACCGCGCAGCCAGATGAAGAAGAAGATGAACAGGCCGATCTTGATCATGAACCACAGCACCGGCCACCAGCCCTGGTTGGCGCCCGGCCAGATGGTGGAGATCGGCGCCGGGGCCCGCCAGCCGCCCAGGAACAGCGTGGTGGCCAGGGCCGACAGGGTGGCCAGGTTGATGTACTCGGCCAGGAAGAACATCGCGAACTTCAGGGACGAGTACTCGGTGTGGAACCCGCCGACGATCTCGCCTTCGCCCTCGGGCAGGTCGAAGGGGATGCGGTTGGACTCGCCCATCATCGTGATCACGTAGACGATGAACGAGGGCAGCAGCATCACCGCGAACCAGCGGTCGGCCTGGGCCGCCACGATCCCCGAGGTGGACATCGTGCCGGCGAACAGGAACACCGCCACGAACGACAGCCCCATGGCGATCTCATAGGAGATCACCTGGGCGGCCGAGCGCAGCCCGCCCAGCAGGGCGTACGGCGACATCGACGACCAGCCGGCCAGCACGATCCCGTAGGCGCCCATCGAGGCCATCGCCAGCACCAGCAGCACCGCCACCGGCAGGTCGGTGCCCTGCAGCGGGGTCTGGTGGCCGAAGATCGACACCGTCGGGCCGAACGGGATGATGACGAACGACACGAACGCCGGAACCGCGGCGATGACCGGGGCCAGGATGAACACCACCTTGTCCACCTGACGTGGGGTGATGTCCTCCTTGAGGGCCAGTTTGATGCCGTCGGCCAGGCCCTGCAGCAGCCCGAAGGGCCCGGCCCGGTTGGGACCGACCCGAAGCTGCATCCGGCCGATGACCCGGCGCTCGATCCACATGGTCATCAAGACGGTGAGCACCAGGAAGATGAAGATGGCCAGCACCTTGCCGCCGATCAGCCACCACGGGTCGCGCCCGAAGGAGGAGATGGTGGGATCGGCGGTGGCGGCCAGCGGCACGCTCATTCGGCACCTCCACTGTCGGCCTCGGCCGCGGCGATCGAGACGATCGCGCCCGTGTCCGCGCCCAGGTCGCGGTAGAGGGCGCAGCCTTGCGAGTTGGTGGGCAGCCAGATCACCCGGTCCGGCAGGTCCGGCGTGATCTCCAGCGGCAGCGTCAGCGACCGGTCGCCGTGGCTGACGGTCACCGCGTCCCCGGCGCCGATCTCGGCGGCGGTGGCGGGCGACAGCCGGGCCAGCGAGGGCTTGGCGGTGCCCGCCAGGTACGGCTCGCCGTCCTGCAGCCGGCCCAGGTCCAGCAGCTGCCGCCAGGTGGCCAGCAGCGCCTCGCCCGGCAGCGGCTCGCGGGTGACCGCGGCGGTCGCCGACGGGGCGCCGGCCCGCTCGCCCCGCCAGGTGCCCAGCTCGGCCAGCTCGCGGCGGGCCGCCTCCGGCCCCGGCAGCGCCAGGTGGACGTCCATCTCACCGGCCAGCGCGTCCAGCACCCGCAGGTCCGACAGCCTGCCGGGGACCTTCAGCACCACGTCGAACTGGCGGCCGCGGCCCTCCCAGTTGACGAACGTGCCGGCCTTCTCGGTCACCGCGGCCACCGGCAGCACCACATCGGCGCGGTCGGTGACGGCGCTGGCCCGCTGCTCCAGGCTCACCACGAACGGAGCGGCCTCGATGGCGGCCAGCGCGCCCTCGGGATCGGGCAGGTCGTAGGGGTCCACCCCGCCGATCAGCAGCGCCTCCAGCTCCCCGGCCGCGGCGGCGGCCAGGATCTGGCCGGTGGAGCGGCCGGGTGCGGCCGGCAGCTCGGCCACGTTCCAGACCCGGGCGACCTCGGCGCGGGCGGCCGGGTCGGCGACCGGACGGCCCACCGGCAGCAGCGTGGGCAGCGCCCCGGCCTCCAGCGCGCCGCGCTCCCCGGCCCGCCGCGGCACCCAGGCCAAGCGGGCGCCGGTGACCTGGGACAGCCGCACCGCGCTGGACAGCGCGCCGGGGCTGGTGGCCAGCCGCTCGCCGAGCAGGATCACCGCGCCGGGGGCCTTGAGCTCCTCGACGGCCGGCTCGTCCCCGGTGACCAGGGCGCCCAGCACCTCGGCCTCCCCGCCGGGCAGCGACCGCAGCAGCGTGCCGCCCATCTTGGCCAGCCCGCGGGTGGCGAACGGGGCGATCGAGTAGACCTTCAGGCCCTTCTTCCGGTACGCCTTGCGCAGCCGCAGGAAGACGATCGGGGACTCTTCCTCCGGTTCGAACCCGGCCAGCAGCACCGCCGGGGCCTTCTCCAGGTCGGCGTAAGAGACCTCGATGCCGTGCCCGGCCACCGCGAAGGCCAGGAAGTCGGCCTCCTCGGGCGAGTGCGGCCGGGCCCGGAAGTCGATGTCGTTGGTGCCCAGCGCCACCCGCGCGAACTTGGCGTAGGCGTAGGCGTCCTCCAGCGTGAGCCGCCCGCCGGTGAGCACCCCGGCG
>Ga0207874_1001074_pt1 | contig 33721 bp, 26 predicted proteins | sample HigsolmetaAR201D_FD_184833 | JGI IMG/M metagenome (GOLD analysis project Ga0207874, IMG submission 184833) | Ionic liquid and high solid enriched microbial communities from the Joint BioEnergy Institute, USA - AR20-1-D (SPAdes) (version 2) ...
CCCACCGTCGTATTCCTGGTACCAGCTCAAAGGATGAAAACGCGACGACTCCTTGCGGCGGGCGGCAGTCGGCTCGTAGGTGGACTCGTCGAGCGATAGCAGGTAGCGCAGGTTCTGCGAGCGCGCCGCGTCGAACTCATACCACTCATCGGTGAACAGGAAGCGCGGCGCGAAGCGATCCATCCCGGGAAAATCTGGATCTTCCACTTTCACGGTGGCAGTCTGCACCGGCGGATGGCGCACGAACATGTGCCCCACCATTCGCGTGTACCATTCCCATTCGTACTCGGTATCGGCCGCACTGTGCACGCCGACGAATCCGCGACCCGAGCGAATGTAACGCTCGAATGCCGCCTGCTGCTCGTCGTTCAAGACGTCTCCGGTCGTGAGCAGGAACACGACGACTTCAAATTGCGCCAGCGCTTTGTCGTTGAACACGAGCGACGCGTTCTCCGTCCACACGACGTTGAAGTGATGCTTCTTGCCGAGGTGTTCGATCGCGCTGACGGCCGCATTGATCGACTCGTGATGCCACCCGTCCGTTTTCGTGAACAGCAGCACATCGAACTGTTGAGCGATGCTCGAGCTCGACCACCCACACGCCAAGATACAAAGCAACCACGCGCGAAATCGATGCATGAGGCACTCCGAGGTTGTTGTTGTCGATTGTTCCCGAACGACGCAATGCCCGCCGGCTGCTGGGCTCTGGCCGGCAGCGCTCGCTTCGCGCACCGTCCAGCCCACAGTCTACAGCCTACCGTCGACAGCTGAACTACTGCGCGACCTGCGCTCCGTCCACTCGGAAACGTATGTGGGCGAGCTGCGCTGGCGGCAGTGCTCCAACACCTGCGTCACTCGCAATGCGCTGATCGGGATTCAAGACTTCGCGAATGACAATGGTGGTGCCTTCGCGCACGATACGTCCGGCGCCGTCGACTAAGACGGGCGTCACTCGAATGCGCGTTAGTGGCACGGGCGAGCGGTTCTCCACGATGAGTATGAGTCGCCCGAAGCGATCGACCTGGCCAGCCGTCGCCACGTAATTGCCAGGGTTCTGCGGCAGGTCCAGTTTGATGAGCTCGGTGTAAGCGAGCCGACCGTACTGGCTGTTCGAGCCAGCTGCGACCTTGTAGTACTCGAGAGCCAACCGCGAGTCGCCCCGTTCTTTCGCCAGCGCGCCGAGATAGTAGGCCGCCGGCGCGGTGGGCAGCAGCTCGAAGCTCCTCTTCAGCCACTGCTCGGCGGTGGACTTGTCTCCGGTGCGATACTTGGCGATACCTGCACCGAGATAGGAGCCGAAATAGCCCGGATTGAGCTCAATCGCCTTTTGGTAGTGCGGAAGGGCGGCGTCTGCATCCTTGGCCGCAAGCTCGATATCGCCGAGCAACTGATGGAAACGGCCCTCTTGTGGCAGCGCTTCGACGGCCTCACGCGCGAGACGACGTGCGGTGCCGAGATCGTCTTTCTGCGCGGCGAGCACGGCTTGATCATGCCTGTCGTACGCCGGCTTCATCTTGAGCAGCGGCGCGACCATTGCAGCGTAGCGCTCCTCCCCCAGCTCGCCGCCTGCTCCCAGCTCGGCCAAAAGCTTCTTGTTCTGCGCCACACGTTCCGTGGACGGCGGGTGCGTCGCGAACAATCCCTCGAGCCAGCTCTGCTTGCGATTGTTCTCTGCCGCGATCCTGACGAACGTTTCCTGGAGTGTCACTGCGCCTGCCGGATCGTAACCGGCTGCCTTCATGTAGCGCATACCGTAGTGATCGGCCTCGAGCTCCTGCTCACGGCTATAGCGCGTCTGGATCAATTGCGCACCGACACTGGCACCTTGCAGAACGAGTCCCGCCATATTCGGATCGACATCGCCCACCGCTGCCCCGATTTGCGCTATCACGAGCCCGGCCTGCAGCAACGTGGCGCGCTCCTGTGCGCGCGCACCATGGCGCGCTGCCGCGTGCACGATCTCGTGTCCCAGCACGGCAGCAAGCTCTGCCTCATTCTTCAGCTCGGTCAGCAGACCGCGATTGATCGCGATCTTTCCGCCGGGCAACGCCCATGCATTGGGGACGGAGTTATTGAGCACCACGAACTCGTACGGCAACGGACGGTGGGAGACAGCTGCGAGCTTTTGCCCGACCTCGTTGACGTATTGCGTGAGCTCAGGCAGCAGCTCGAATGTGCCGCCTTCGACCTGCCGGGTAGGTGCGTAGTACTGCTCGCCGAGCTTGATTTCCTGCGCCTCGGAGATGAATTGCAGCTCTTTCTTACCCGTGACGGGGTTGACCGCGCACGCAGTAAGCGCGGCAAAGACGCACGCGAGCAGAAGGATTCGAAGCCACAGCATAGCTTCAGTCTAGCACTAGGCTTAGGCTGTAGGCTGTGGGCCGTACTTTGTGCTTCTTCCGTGTTCCTTCTTGTTCCCGATCCCTGCAACGGATCTAGGCCCTGCGACCCCAAGCACGACTCAGCGAGCGCGTGCTGGGCCGCAGAGCCCAAACCCCATTAGGTTTAAAGTTTACCAGCGGTGACGACCGCCGTTGCCGCGTGGCTTATCCTGTGCCTCATTCACTTTGAGCTGCCGACCACCCAGCTGGTGACCGTTCAGGCTCTGAATGGCGCGCGCCGCGTCGGCGCGTGGCATCTCGACGAAACCGAAGCCTCGGGGACGTCCCGTCTCTCGGTCATTGATGAGGGCAACCGAGTCCACCGTGCCGTGTTGCTCGAAGAGCTCGCGCACAGTTGCTTCATCAGCTGTGAAAGGGAGGTTGCCTACGTAAATCTTACTCATGGAAAAAGACCTCTAAACGACTTCGTCTCCTGACGAAGCCAACGAACGACGACAGCCATGCACCATGCAAGCTGCCTCCTGGATCGAGACGTCTGAGTTTGGTCCTCGAGTAAGATGATGCTCGAAGGGTTCTGAGCGTGCGTAGCGTCACATAACAGGGACGGACATCCGCGTCAGGTACGCAAGGTGCACCGTTCAGGGGTCCCGGCGCGGCACTTCTACCAAGGAGGGAAAACGAGAACGAACACGAGCCAAGCGCACTATACACGCTTTCGAGTGGATGACCTAGTTTTTTTGTGGGCTGCCGGCTACTGGGCTCTGGGCTTGGCACGTCACTAGCGTCTAAGACGGTTCAGGATCGCGCCGCTCGCCAGCCCCAGCCCGAACGCAGCGAAGACCGCCAACAGCTCGCCGCGCGAGAGATGTTGCTCGAACCCCGGGCGCAATCGCGGCGGCGTGAGCTGGTAATCGACGAACGAAGCGATGGCACTCAGGACAGCTGCATCGCGCACGATCTCCGCCGGACGCACGAAGCCTTTGTGATTGAGCCAACGCTCGAGGATGGTCGCCCACATCATTGCCGACGCATGGTGGGTCGCGTACCCGACTCCCGTATGCCTGGCGGACAGGTCATGCTCGGAATAGGCTTCGTTACCCCAGAGCCAGTGGCTGGTTGCATTCGTGGGCGCCAGCGCCTTGCCCATGCTGGACTTGCCGAAGAATGCGAGCACAGCCGTCGATAGGATGCTTGCCAAGGTTCCCGAGACAACCGCTTGTCGTCCTGCCTTGACCCACTCGTCCACTTCGTGATGCAAGGCCTCTTGCATGATGTGCTCCCGGTTCTTCCTTGCGTCAACGCGGCAAGCGGCAGCAAGGTTCACGCGGCCTGCCCGTCCAACGCGACGCACGCATCAAAAAATTGGCGCCAGTGTCAATGAACCGTCGTCAAACGCAAAGGCGGCTTGGTTTGTGAACCAGTTCCATCGCGTCGTTGTCTAGTCAGCCGAGCGCGCCCGAGAACTTGCTGAAACTGTGAACAGTGCACCCGCGCCTACGCACTAACCACGCAAAGCTTGCACAATATATCCGCTGTTCGTCCTAGAGCCGCCTTAGCAGTACAAGAAAGCGGCCGCCGACGCCTCCATGAGCTTTGTTCCGAGGTCGAGCATGACGCAGAAGGTAGCCGAAAGAACGAAAGGCGCGCCACGATCAACGGCCGCGCCTATCGTTTGCGCATGCGCGATCGCCGCCGTGCTTTACGCCGTGGCGGTTACTGCTCTCTTTCCGCTCTTCAGCAGCACTGCGCAGCACACGTTTGTGTTCGCACTGCTGGCGCTCCCGGCCGCAGTGGTCCTGTGGCGCACCCAGTCTGGCGTCGGTACCGGCGCAGCAACCTCTGCGGCCAGCGACCGCGCCCCTGACGAGCATGAGCGTCAGATGCTCCGCACCTTGATCGACAGCTTGCCGGATTTCATCTACGCCAAGGACGTCAACTGCAGGTTTCTGCTCGCAAACGATGCCTGCTGTGCCCTGATGGGCACCAATCGCGCCGACGTCGTAGGCAAGAGCGACTTCGATTTCTTCCCGCCCGAGCTCGCGCAGGGCTTCTTCGAGGATGAGCAGCAGGTCATGCGTAGCGGCGAGCCGCTGCTCAATCGCCAAGAAGAGGTGGTCTGGCCGGACGGGCGCCGCTCACACGTGCTCACGACCAAAGTCCCCTTGCGAGATACCGAAGGACGGGTGATCGGCATCATGGGCATCGGGCGCGACATCACCGAGCGTGTCGAGGCTGAGAATGCGTTGCGTGACGCACGCGAGGCTGCCGAAGCCGCCAACCGTGCCAAGAGCGAATTTCTGGCGAACATGAGCCACGAGATTCGCACACCGATGAACGGCGTCATCGGCATGAGCGAGCTCATGCTCGACACGCAGCTCGACCCTGTGCAACGCGACTATGCGGAAACGATCCGCGACTGCGGACGCGCGCTCCTGACCGTCATCAACGACATTCTCGACTTCTCCAAGATCGAGGCGGGCAAGCTCGAGCTCGAGCACATCGATATGGATCTGCGTGACACCGTGCACGACGCCGCACGCGTGCTTGCCGTGCAGGCGCATGCCAAGGGGCTCGAGCTCACGATGGACATCGATCCACAGCTGCCCGAGATGGTTCGCGGCGACCCGGGGCGGTTACGGCAGATCTTGCTAAACCTGGGCGGCAACGCGGTCAAGTTCACAGCAAAAGGCGAAGTCTCGATCAAAGTCCGCGTCTTGGAATCGAACGACGAAGGTACCCTCGTGCGCTGCGAGGTACGCGATACCGGCGTGGGTATTCCGGCGCACCGTATGGGGGCGCTTTTTCAACCATTCACGCAAGTCGATGCTTCGACGACGCGGCGCTTCGGCGGTACAGGTCTCGGGCTGTCGATCGTCCGTAAGCTCGTCGAGCTCATGGGGGGTGAGGTCGGCGTCGAGAGCACTGAGAATGTCGGCTCGCTCTTCTGGTTCACGGCACGCTTCGGCCGGGCGAGCACGAACGGCCCGAAGTTGCGTCGTGTCGCGCCGTCGTCGCTCAAAGGACGGCGCGTGCTGGTCGTCGACGACAACGGCACGAACCGCAAGTTGCTCGGCATTCAGCTCGAGCAGTTCGGCATGCTGCCGGTCGTTGCGAGCTCCGCCGACGAGGCGCTGACATTGATGCGCAAGGCATATGACGAAGGCCAGCCTTTCGAGATCGCCCTGCTCGATCACGACATGCCGAATTGCAATGGCGCTGATCTAGGACGCCAAGTCAATGCCGACGAGAAGCTCAAATCGACACGGCTCGTCCTGCTGACATCTTCCGGGCTACGCGGCGATGCGGTGCGCTTTGCTCAGCTCGGCTTTGCCGGCTACCTGCTCAAGCCGGTTTCGGAGCGAGATCTCATCGACTGCCTGCTCGTCGTGCTCGGCGGCGAGGCGAAAGATTGGCATTCGCAGACGCAACCGATAGTCACACGTCACGAGCTGCGAGTGCTGCGCAGCAAGACGCAGACCAAGCGTCTGCTGCTCGCCGAAGACGTCGTGGTCAACCAGAAAGTCGCCTGTCGCGCCCTTGAGAAGCTCGGCTATGAAGTCGACGTCGTCAGCAACGGGCTCGAGGCCATCGAGGCATGGGAGACCGGCAAGTACGACCTCATCCTGATGGATTGCCAGATGCCGGAGATGGATGGCTACGAAGCGACGCGCGAGATTCGTCGCCGCGAGCAGCAGTCCGGCAAACGCATTCCGATCATTGCGCTGACGGCGCACGCAATGAAAGGCGCGGACGAAGAGTGCCGTGCGGCCGGCATGGACGATCACCTCACCAAACCCATCGATCGCGAGGCGCTGGAGCTGTGCCTGCGCCGTTACTTGAACGACTGAGCTTCGTCAGCACGGTGTGAACGATCGACTCACACCGCTCGCCCAAGAAGCGATACATCTCAGGTAGGGCACTCTCCAGTTGCTGGCTCAACCGAGCCCGCAGCAAGAGCCGCGCACGGTGGTCGCGCGTCTTGACGGTTCCTGGTGGAATGTCGAGATATGCGGCCGTCTCCTCCACCGACAGTCCCTCGACTTCGCGCAGCACGAACACGGCGCGAAAGTGAGTCGGCAGGGAGGCGATGGCGTCTTCGAGCATGCGTTTCATGTCCTCACGCTCCGCAGCGATTTCAGGATCGAACTCGATCTCGTCCGCGCGGGCGGAACCGGACAATCCGAGTCCATCGTGCTCCGAATAGACGTCGCACTCGAGCATGACGCGGCGCGAGCGACTGTCCTTGTGTCGCAACCGATCGATGGCTTCATTGCGCACGATGCGTGCGAGCCACGCTCCGAGATCGCCCTCGCCCGTGTACGTGGACAAGCGATAGAACGCCCGCACATAGCTTTCCTGCAGGACATCCTCCGCCTCGCCGGCATCGGAGACGATGCCGATCGCCAGGCGGAAAAGCCGCTGGTTGAAGCGGCGCATGATGCGCTCGAACGCCCGCTCGTCGCCCACCGCAGCCCGCCGCGCGAGCTCCGCGTCTTCGTCGCTCGCGTTGCAGGTGTGGCTGTCCGTATCGACGCTAAGACGAGGGCTGTCCATGGTTGACTCATGGCTGCAGGCTGGTGACTGGAACGAGAGACCTCGTGCCAGAGCCCAAGACCGTCAAGACGAAAGCACGGGATCGAAGGTTCCGAGCGTGGATGGGCGACTGCCGCTCCCTATCCTTCCCCCGCACAGCGAGGGAGGGTGATTACCCCTCCCTGTCCCTCCCCCGCATAGCGGGGGAGGGATGATTCCCCGCCGGAGGGATCATTGCTCCAACGCTCCCCGCGGGAGGGACGATTGCTCCAACGCTCCCCGCGCAGCGAAGAGGGATGATTTCCCAATCCCTCCCCCGCGCAGCGGGGGAGGGATTGGGAGGGGGCCGCCTAGAAATACCCGTGCGCCTGCACGAAGTAGATCTTGCGATTCTGAAACGCGTTCTGAGGAATCCCGTCGTAGATGCGCGCCCCGGCGCGCAGTTGCAAGAACTGAACAGGGAAATACTCCCACACCAGGCTGTAGCGGTTTTGCTCGTCCTCGTCGATGTCGTCGTCGGGATCGAAGTACTCGGCAGTGAGCTTCAGGTTGTGCCCCTTTTTATAGTTCCAGTTCGCCTCGATGAGGCCCGCCCACATATGCCGCCGCGCTGGAAAGCTGTCGTCGGTGATGTAATCCGCCTCGGCCAGCCACACGATTGGCCCCGTGCGGACAGCCGCGAACGCACCTTGCATGTGTCGCGCGCCTGCTTCGGCATCGTTGTAGCTCGCGCTCGCGCCGATCCGCCATAGCGCACGTATGTGTTCCGCCCGCAAGCTCACTTGCTTGCCATCGTCGATCTCCGACCCACCTCCTGTGCCATTGGTCAGCGCAAGCTGGGCAGACCATTCATTGGTCTCGAGCCCGATTTCGATCCCTCTGTCCGGTGTCGCGAAACCGATTCCAGTGACCTGTCGAATGAATGCGTTGTCGTCCTCGAGACGCCAGCCATAGGGCAGATAGATCTGTCCTGCACGCACGTGCCAGCGTTGATCCGCGCTGGAGAACCTTGCATACGCTTCCAAGTTGACGCTACCGCCGGGTGCAATGCGCTCGTCGACATAGAGCAACAGTCGTTCGTGAATGAGCGTCACTGCGCCGTAGACACGCATTTCCTCGACGTCGAACTCAGATTGTGTGTCTTCGTCAGGGATGTCCACGTAGCTGCCGTTTGCGCGCAAATTACCGCCCACTGCCAGGTAGGGACTCAGCGCACCCGTCCACATCGGCACGTCCTCCACTTCGATGCGCCGTGCAGGAAGCATCGTCTGCGCCCATATGTTGCCGAACTGATTGCGCATGCCTCCGCCACTCGGGCTGACGTGGCACGCAACACATTTCATACCTTCGCGCGCGGCGAAGTATGGCTCGGCCGCAACTTCAGAAGGCACGGACAAGACGACGACGGCCAGCATCGCGGTTACGCCCAGATACGCGGCGAACGCGCTACGCCTCATCTGGTCTCCTCCACCTTGAACGTGAGCACGAAATCGCCGCCAGCAATGCCGTCGCCATCACCATCGATCGCACGCGAATTCAGATCGGCGACGGCAAGCGGTGCATTGCCGCTGATGCGCAGCTCGTAGGCACCGCGAGCCCAGCCACCGTCGGGTGGAGCGATCGCCACCACCGTGGGCAACTGCGAGCGCAGCTCGATGCGCGGTAGGTCGAGGCCTTGCACAAGCGCACGCTCCGCTGCCTCGTCTGTCTTGCGCAACGTGATCGTTCCTGCTGCCAGCAATGTGGCATCGAGCTCGCGATCAGCTACGACAACAATGTGCTCATGTGAGCTCATCCGCTGCATGGGCCAGACGGCAGTCAGAGAAGGCACCGACGACGATGCATCTTGGGAAGGCGCCTGTGCACCTTCCGCGATCCATTGTCGAATGACTGCGATCGTCTCAGCAGGCAACGCTGGACCGTTGAGCGGCATGCGCCCGCCAACCTGCGCCGTGCCTTCGAGCTTGTGTATGAGATAGCTCGCATCCGGATCGCCCGGTGCGACCCGCAGCAGCGCCGGCGCTTCGACACTCGGCGCATTCACGAGCATGGCGTACGACACGCCTTCATCCAGCCGCAGGCCGAGCGGCGCAGCCGCGCCCGAGTGACAATTCGTGCACATAGGCGTGAAGACGTGCGTTTGTATCGAAGCGAGATTTGCAGTCAGCACGTCGCCGCCCTCACTTTCCTCGAGCGGTCGCCCGTTCGCATCGAGCCCCTCGCCGCTGCCGGCGCAGCCGCTTAACGCAATGCACGCCAGGCACGCTGTCACGCGCTTCTGCATCGTTCTTGCTCCTGCTCCTTTGCAAGGGCGCTGCGGTAAGTGGCATCGAGAAACAAATAAGTTCTATGACGATCGTTGAACCTCGGCATGCGTGAAGTGGCACTTACGCGGCGAGATGACACGTATCCGCTCAGACGGGCGGGCTTGGGAAACGGTATGCGCGAGGGGACGATGAAGACGACGTGCTGTATGGCGCGAACGTTCGCGCTCGCTTTGCTCTATGTGCTGCTGTTCACTGCTTGCGACAGTGGAGGCGGCGGCTCCAATCCGCCAGCGCAGCAAACTCCCCCTCCGCCGTCCACGCCGGCGCTGCCGACGGTCACGATCGCGGCACCCACCGGCTCGGTGAATCGCATAGTTGCGTTGAGCGCCTCCGTCTCAGCTCCCAGCGACGTGACGATCACGTCCGTGGAATTCATGGTCGATGGCACAGTGATCGGCACGACAGATACTGATCCATACACGGTGGAATGGGACACATCCACCGTCAGCGATGGCGATTACGTCGTCATTGCGCGCGCGACCGACAGCTCCGGGCGCACCACGACCTCCTCGCCGGTCACCTTTACCGTGCTCAACCATCCCGTCATTCGTGTCGAGCTCTCAGCTGCGGAGGTGCTGCCCGCAATCGAATCAAGCGCCACCGGCGCAGGCGAGCTTGCGTTCGATCTGTTGACCGGCGCCGTCACAGGTGGCGTGACGATTGAGGGGCTGGCAGCGACGCTTGCTCACATTCATCGTGGATTTGCCGGCGCGAACGGGCCAGTCGTCGTGGATTTCGTACAGGATCCGACTGACCCGACTCGGTGGAACGCCGTCGAAGGAGCCATGTTGAGCGCTGAAGACATCGACAATCTCTTGGCTGGCGCGCTCTATGTGAATGTGCATTCGGCAGCACACCCGACCGGCGAGATCCGGGGCCAAATCAAACCCGAGAACATCTCCGTCGTGTTCAGTCCAATGAGTAACGAGCAGGTCGTGTCTGCTGCACCCGATGCGGCCAGCGGCACGATCGCCACGACCATCGACGCGAACGCGAGCGCGGTCACCATACACGCCATCACGAGCGCGCTCGTCGAGCCGATGGAAGCGCATGTGCATCGAGCCGCTGCCGGCGAGAATGCACCAGACGTGGTGCTCGCGCTCACACAAGCGCAGGACGAGCCCACGCACTGGCTCATCGAGCGCCAGACCGTCACCGCAGAACAGCTCGCCGACTTGACGGCCAATCTGTGGTACGTGGATGTGCACACGACAGGTCTGCCTGCTGGGGCAGTGCGCGGGCAAATCATCGTGTCGGCCTCGCCGCCACCACCGCCTCCTCCAGCCGCGCCCACATTGGCCGAGCTGCAGAGCACTATCTTCGGCCCGGTATGCTCCGGCTGTCACAACGGTCTCGGCGACGTGCTGCCCGGCGCGATGAATCTCTCCTCGACGGATGAAACATTTGCGGCACTTGTGAACGTGCCGAGCGCGCAGCAACCGGGTCGTATCCGCGTCATACCGAATGATTCGGCGAACAGCTACTTGATCCACAAGCTCGAAGGAGCACCCGGTATCACCGGCTCGCGGATGCCGCTCGGTGGACCGTTCCTCGATCAAGCCACCATCGATGGCGTGAAAGCGTGGATCGATGCAGGAGCACAGAATTAGCCCCCTCCCCAGCCCTCCCCCGCAAGCGGGGAAGGGAGAGGAGCGGGTTCGACCTCTCGCCGCAAGCGGGGAGGGGTGAGAGGGCTCGCGAAGGAAGGGAGAGACTCTCCCCGCTTGGCTGGGAAGGATAGGAAGGGAAGAGACTTTCCCCACTTGGCGGGAGAAGGAAAAAAGCACTTGGCAGGGAAAAAGCACTTGGCAGGGAAAAAGGAAAATAAAAGAGAGAGCCCTCCCCGGCTTGCGGGGAGGGTTAGGGAGGGGGAACCACTACCCCCCCGACTTGAGCCTTCCAAGCGTCGATTCGATCGCGCGTTCGAGCTTCTCGGCCGCGCCATCGATGGCCAGTGCAAGATTCTCCGCTTGATGGCTCACAGCGATTGGCTGCAAGCCGCCGATGCGCGCCTCCAGCACGCAGCGCTTGTCCTTGTCGCCACCCTTGGCGCTGTTCTCATCACTCAAGTGCACCTCAATGCGGGTGATCCTATCGGCCAAGTGCGATACCGCATCCGCGACCATGGCCTGTACCCGCTCATGCAGGCTCTCTCCGCCTTGAATGTTGCGATCCGTGTTGACGTGTATTTGCATCATCGACTCCCGCATCGTGTCGCGCATCGCAAGATTGCGCGAATGCATCGTAGATGATTGTGCCGCTCTTGTCGGCTATTCACCTTCTCATTTTCTCCCTAGCGCCTCGGTACAAGTCCCACTGACCGCGGGCGGTTCCCTTGCCACAGGGATGCTGCTCGGCAATAGCAGCGACCTACGCATACGCTAACACCACGACTGCGCAGCGAAGCCAAAACGTGTTTAGCTGCGGCATGGCAGGACGCTCCAATTCTCACAAAGTCGTCCCGGCGCCCGACACATTGACGACATCGCCCTCCATTCTCCCCTCACAGCGTTGGTTGGCGCCCCTCCTCTGGATGATGGCGATCGCTGCCTATGCGGTGCTCGTGTCGGGTCTTGCTGGCCGCACCGCTGGGTCCGAGCTTACGAACCTCGCTCGCACGGTGAGCGCGGCTGTGACAACGCTCGGGTGTCTTCAGGCCAGTCGCAGAGTCAACGGCTATCTAAGGCGTGCATGGTTGCTGTTCGCTCTGGCGTACGCGACCTGGCTGATCGGCGAGCTCATCTGGGTTTGGCAGGAGTTCTTCCGAAAGATCGCGGTGCCGTTTCCCAGCACGTCCGACGTGTTCTACGCCGCATTCGGATTGGTGTCGATCCTCGCCTTGTTCGCGCTGCGCGATCCCAGTGTCAGTCGACCGCTCACGCCTCGCATCCTCGGTAATCTCGGGCTGATCGTCTGTAGTCTCGCCGTCGGAGTGGTAACGGCACTCTTCGAGCCGATCGCCAACACACCTCACGAGCTTGCGTACGTGGGCATCGTGGTGGCCCAAGCGCTCAGCTTCATGCTTGCCTTCGTGCTTTCAGTTTATTTCCTGTGGTCACACCGCTGGGGACTGGAAACAGCACCGTTGATTCTCATCGTGCTCAGCTACGCGGTCCATGGTGGAGTATCGCTTCTTTACATGCGTGAGCTCATTCTGGGCGAGTTCGACGCAAGCCACTATCTCAACGCCGTGTGGCTCGCGCCGTTCGCATTGATGCACCTTGCGAGCCGCGCGCAAACGCGGATCGCGGCCGGAGCTTCCACAGTGCCGGCCGAAGTGCTCGAAGCGCGCGAAGGGCACATCGAAGCGGTCCTTCCGGGACTATTACTACTCGCGCTCGTCGTTGGAGCGATTGGTTTTCACGAGCAGCTGTCGCCACGTGTGCTCGCGATCGATGCGGCCTTGCTGGTGGCATTCGCGCTCATCATGCTGGTGCGAGAGAGCTGGATCTACACCCGGGAGCGCCGGCTCAGGCTGCACCTGGAACGATCCAACGCAGAGCTGCAACAGGCTCGCATCGGCCTGGAGCACACCATCGCGGAGCTGCGCGAGACCGAGGAGCTGTTAAGGATCACCGCGAGCACGGGCAATGTCGGGCTTTTCAAGATCGATCTGACGAGCCACAAGGCGCACTTCTCGCCGGAGTGGAAACGATTGCTGGGCTATGGCGAGCACGAGATCGGCGATGACGAGAAGGAATGGTACAGCCGTCTGCATCCGGACGACGAGCCACGCGTTCGTGCATGGATCAACGAAGTGATCGCCGCACCGAGCTCCGCTGACGAGCTCGAGATCAGGCTACGCCACCGTGACGGGCAATACCGGTGGTTCCTCATGCAAGCCACCGTACGCTGCGACGAGGCAGGCAACCCTCGGTTGCTGCTCGGATCGCACGTCGACATTACGCGTCTCAAGGCCGCCGAAGCCGCGCTGCGTGCCAGCGAGGCGCGCTACCGTTCGTTGGCCGAACAACTCGAAACGCGAGTGGCCGAGCGCACCGCCGAGCTGCAGGACGCCTACAACGAGCTGGAAAGCTTCGCCTATGCGGTGTCGCACGATCTCAAAGCGCCGTTGCGCGCAATCGATGGATTCAGTCACTTGCTCGTGGAAAGCGCTCAGGACAAATTGAGCCCCATGGAGCTCGAGTACGTGCAACGAGTGCGCCGCGGCGCACTGCGAATGGCAGAGCTCATCGACGGTCTGCTTGCCTATTCTCGGGTCGAGCGCCGCAAGCTCGAGCGTCAGGAGGTTGCTCTGCGCAGCCTCATCGATGAGCTCGTCAACGAGATGATGCAGATCACTCGTACCCACGCGGTCGACGTTCAAGTCCACGTGCCCGATATCAAGGTGCACGTCGACCGCGAGGCGCTGCTGATCGTGCTGCGCAACTTGTTGGACAACGCCATCAAGTTCACGCGCGACGTACCCATGCCGAGAATCGAGATCAGCGCCGAGGTCGTTGGCGAACGTGTCGTGCTGCGGGTGCGCGACAACGGCATCGGTTTCGATCAGACGTATCACGATCAGATCTTCAGTATCTTCCAGCGCCTGCACGCCAACGATCGTTACGAAGGCACGGGTATCGGTCTGGCGCTCAGCCGCAAAGCGGTACAGCGCATGCAGGGACGTCTGTGGGCTGAAAGTGCACCCGGGGAGGGCGCGACGTTCTTCGTCGAGATACCCATGGGGTAAGGCTCGGGCCGTGAGGCTTGGGCCTCGGGAGTGCCCACCTGCCTACCAGCTGCAGCCTACAGCCCAAAGTCACGCATGATCTCGCGCGCAGCGTTATGGCCAGGCGCGCCCGTAACGCCGCCGCCTGGATGCGTGCCAGAACCACACATGTATAAGCCGGGAATCGGCGAACGATAGTGTGCATAACCCAGCATGGGCCGCGCCGAGAAGAGCTGATCGAGACTGAGCGCGCCGTGGAAGATGTCCCCACCGATGAGGCCAAACGTGCGCTCGAGATCGAGGGGACTGAAGGTTTGGCGTGCGATCACGGACTGTTTGAAGTTGGGCGCATACCGATTCACGGTTTCGATCATCAGATCGGCGACGCGGTCACGGTGAGCGTCCCAGGACGCGCCGTCGGGCAACACAGGTGCGACGTGCTGACAGAAAAGGCTCGCCACATGCTGGCCGGGCGGCGCCAGTGAATCGTCGAGCGTGGAAGGGATCAACAGCTCGATGATCGGCTGTCTCGACCAGCCGCTCGTGCGGGCATCGAAGTACGCCTGCTCCATGTAGCGCAGCGACGGGGCGAGAATGATGCCTGCCGTGTGATGTGGCGCCCGCGCTTTGCCCGGCAGACAAGTGAAATCGGGTAGCTCCGTCAGCGCCACATTCATGCGAAACGTACCGGATGCACAGCGCCAGGTCCGCATGTGCTCGAGAAAGGCACGCGGCAGTGCTGCCGCATCCACGAGCTGCAAGAAGAGCAGCTTCGGATTCAAGCTGGACACCACGGCCCGTGCGCGGAATACCTTGCCGTCCGTGGTCACGGCACCAACGGCCCGATGCTTCTCGATGATGACCTCGCGTACCTCGGCGTTGATGCGGATGTCGACGCCGCGCGCAGCACAGCAACGCGCCATCGCCTGCGTGATCGCGCCCATGCCGCCGATGGCATGGCCCCACACACCCTTCTTGCCATTCACCTCACCGAACGTGTGGTGAAGCAACACGTAGGCAGAGCCTGCCGCGTACGGGCTCGTATAGCTCCCCACGATGCCATCAAAGCCGTACACTGCTTTGATTGGGTCGCTCTCGAACCATTCGTCGAGATAGTCTCCGGCCGAGCTCGCAAACAGCTTCAGCAGCGCCTGTCGCGATGGCAGGTCGAGCTTTGCGATACGCCGACCGAGTGCGCCGGCACGAATGAGCTCGCCGAGTGCTGCACGCCAGTCACCTTCCACGACGTTCGGTGGGGTCTCGAGCACAGTGGCTCGCAACACATCACCTATTCGCTCGAGCTGTCTGGAGTAAGCGTCCAGACGCTCCGCATCTCGCGCCGAGAACTTCGCGACCTCTGCGTAGGTCATCCCTGGGCCCACCGCGAGATAGCGTCCGTCTTCCGTCGGAAGAAAATTCGAGATCTCGCGCTCGACAATACGCAGTCCGTAGCGCGCAAGCTCGAGATCGCGAATGACCTTGGGCTGAAGCAGCGAGACCGTGTACGAGGCGACCGAGTTGCGAAACCCTGGATGGAACTCTTCGGTTACCGCCGCACCCCCGACAATGTGACGGCGCTCGAGCACGATGACCTTAAGGCCGGCCGCAGCCAGATAGGCCGCACACACGAGACCATTGTGCCCGCCTCCGATTACTAGAACATCGCACGTCGTGGACATGGAATGATGATACTAGGCTGTAGGCTGTAGTGATGGGCTCGGGGTTCGGGACACGGGTCTCGGGCCGGGGTTTCCACAGCCTAGAGCCCAAGTGGAGCGGTCGAGAGAAAAGCAATCTGATTGGATACTTAGAGTCGCCGTAAGCAGCAGGTTGTAGACTGTGGACCATGCCCCAGCCCCAAGCCTCATGCTGGAGGAATGCTATGAGGACCGCGCTCACCATCCTGCTCGCAACGCTCGCTGTTGCACATGCACAGGCTCAGTCGCATCGGCTCGTCAAGAAGTGGGAGTCGGAAGCCAGGCTCAAAGTGCCGGAATCCGTGTACGTCGATCGTGAACGAGACGTGCTCTATGTCTCGAACATCGATGGCGAGCCGTGGGGCGACGACAAGCAGGGATCGATCGGGAAGCTCAGCATGGACGGCGAAATCGAGAGTGTCGACTGGGTGACAGGGCTGAGCGCTCCCAAGGGCATGGCGCTTGTCGGCAATCAGCTGTTCGTCGCCGATTTGCAGCACGTTGTCGTGATCGATGTCGACAAGGGCGCAATCGTAAAGCGCATTGCCGTGCCTGGCGCACAAGGGCTCAACGATGTCACCGCCGCTGCAAACGGCACGGTGTACGTCTCCGATTCTGCGGAGAAGAAGGTCTTCGCCATCGAGGACGAGGTTGCGCGGGTGCACCTCGAGAATCTCAAAGGCCCGAACGGGCTGCTCTACCATCGCGGTTCATTGCTCGTGCTCGACAGCGGCGGCGTGTATCGTGTCACCGAAACACGCTCCCTTGAACCGATAGCGACTGGCATCGAAGGAGCACTGGACGGGATCGAGCCAGTCGAAGCTGACGAGTTTGTCGTCTCGACCTGGCAAGGCACCATCCATTACGTCAAGGGAGACGGCACCCACGAGCTCTTGCTCGATACGCGCGCGGAGAAAATTAACGCCGCCGATATCGGCTACGATCCACGCACGCGCGTGATCTATGTACCGACGTTCTTCAAGAACAGCGTCGTTGCATACGAGCTAGAGTGAAGCCTGGTTTCGCCATTCCCACTCCCTCATCACGTATCCGGCGACACCTGAATCAGATCCTTCTGATACAGCGCCGCCAAGGCGGATCGAATCTGATCGTACTTGTGCTCCCCGAGCACGCGGCACAACGAGTCGACCGTTTGCGGTGTCTCGAGCAACTCCCACAACCGCTGCGTCTCGGCCGCGCTCAGGCTGCCATCGTGACGGATCGCGCTCAGAACGGCTTGCTCGCTGGTACGATCTCGAAGCGCCTCGGGAGTACGCACATACGAGGTGGTCGGAATGATCTCGGTCATGTTGGGCTGCTCTCAACACATAGACAAGACGACATTACACAGGTTTCCTCGTCTCGGGGAAGGAAGGAAATACGGGAATGGAGCAAGCTGGCTAGGCTGTAGGCAGTAGGCTGTCGGCCAGTACGGGACCTGCGGTTCGCTAGGTTAGTGCCGCTGGACCTTGGACGCTGGGCCCTGCCGGGGGACACGCGCACTTGTAGGCAAGCCCCAGCTCCAGTCTCCCGCCTCCAGTGCAATCATTCGGCCCTGCCTGCACGAAGCGCACCACCCCGCTTCCCGGGAACGTTGTGCATTCATCGTGCAACGTTACAAAATCGCCCAGCGAGGCAGCGACCCTGCTCTTGGACCAACCCTCAATTCACCGCTCAACGATGCGTTTGTTGCTGATCGAAGATCATCGCGATATCGCCGCCAACATCTCCGAGTTTTTCGAGGCGCGCGGCTCAACCGTGGATCATGAGGTCGACGGCGATGCCGGCTTGCGCAAGGCGCTCACGGGCTCCTATGACGCAATCGTGCTGGACCTGATGCTGCCCGGGACGGATGGCCTGTCGATCTGCCGTCAACTGCGCCAAGCCGGCCGTACTCACGTGCCCGTGCTCATGTTGACGGCAAAGGATCTTCTCGAGGACAAGATCGAAGGATTCGAAGCCGGTGCTGACGACTATCTCGTCAAACCTTTCTCGCTGGCCGAGCTGGAGGTGAGGCTCAAGGCGCTCGTGCGTCGCGCGAGTATGCCGCACACTGCGCGCGTGCTGACAGTGGCCGATCTCACCTTCGATCTGGATACGCTCGAAGCGCAGCGCGGCGGCGAACCCGTGAAGCTCAATCCCACGACGCGTCGCATCTTGATGCTGCTCATGCAAAACTCTCCCCGTGTCGTGACACGCGCGGAGCTCGAGCGCGAGCTGTGGGGCGACAACCCGCCGCAAGGCGATTACCTGCGCGCCCACATGCACGCGCTGCGCACCGCGATCGACAAGAACTTCCCAGTCAAGCTGCTGCACACGATTCATGGCACGGGTTATCGGCTCTCTGCGGATCCGCCTCGTTGAGCGCTTAACGACACGGTTGACTCGGCTCAGTCTGCGTGCCCGCATCGCGGGCACGATGATCGCGCTCATCGCCGTCGCCGGCATGGTGCTGAGCGCATGGGCCTATCTCGCCGACGAGCGTTTGAAACGCAACATCACGTTCGATTTGCTCTCTGAGGAATTGATTCACTATGAGCAACGTATGCGTGTCGATCGTGGTGCCCAGCCGCTGCGCTCTGCCCGCCTTCGCATCTACCGCTCGAGCGACCTCGCAGAGTTGCCGCGCCACATCGCGATTCTCAAGCCGGGCGAGATGCATCGAGTCCGTTCCGACGGCCGCCTGCTCGACGTGCTCGTGCGCGACGGCGATTTCGGACGCTTGTACATCACCTACGACGTCACGACACACGCGCGGCAGGAGCTGATCGCCATCCTCGTACTCGTGCTCGGCGTTGCAGCGATCGTGCTGCTCGCCGGCCTGGCGGCCACGACGATCTCGCGTCGGCTCGTCGAACCGGTCACTGCGCTTGCCAATCGTCTGTCGCAGATCGATCCGAAGGAACGGCACGTACGTATCGCTGGAGAATTCGCGGGCAACGAGCTCGAGCCGATTGCGCGGTCGATCGATACCTTCCTCGAGCGGCTCGACGGCTTCGTCGAGCGCGAGCAGTCGTTCACGGCGACCGCGAGTCACGAGCTGCGCACGCCGCTTGCGGTCATGCGCGGCGCGGTCGAGCTGCTCGAAGCGCACGCTGCAGAACGCCCGGCGGCGGCAAAAGCGCTCGCGCGCATTCAGCGGGCAGTGCGCGACATGACGGAGTTCACCGATGCACTGCTGGCACTCTCACGTGAGCGCGACACGCACACGAGCTCGGATGTTCAGTGCGATGTGCGTGCCGTGCTCGCACGCGTGGTCGAGGATCAACGCAGCGTCGCCACAGACAAGCACATCGTCCTGGACGTGCCACCTGATCATGAGCTGAAAGTCGCGGCACCAGAGAGCATGGTCGCCATGACGGTCAGCAATCTCGTGCGCAACGCGGTCCGACACGGCAGTGGCTCGGAGATTCGCTGCGAGATTCGCGGCCGCGATCTCATCGTAAGCAACGCCGGCACCTTGCCGACGAGCGATCCGCTGAAAGCACCGGTGCGCTTCACCACCCATCCGGCCGGACACGGCATGGGCCTGTACTTGGTCCGCCGCATCTGTGAGCGCTACGGCTGGTCGATCCGACTCGAGAACACGCCTTCTGGCGTGCAAGCGACGGTTGAGTTCTAGTGGGCGCTGAGCTCTGGCTAGCAGTGCGCGCTCACGTTTTCCATGTTTTGCACACGATCCGCAGCAACGTTCATGTGTGCACCGTGCGCGTGCGAGAGTCGGGACTTGACACGCCTAACGATCGTGTACGGGACTGTACGCTTCGAGTGGATCTTGCCCACCGCCCAGAGCGCAGCGCCCAGCACCCTCTAGATACGCGAAAGCATCGATCGCGTTGCACGAAACGAGCGCGCCAGCGCTTGCGAAGTAGCGGTCAGATCACGGTCGCTGGGGGTAAGGTGTGCTAGCATTCGCCCCCCAAGTTCTTTCCCGTCTTTCGGAGTTTCGTCGATGGCGACTGCGGTCAAGCTGAACGTGCCCCCTCAAGGGGAAAAGATCACCATTAAGGACGGCAAGCTTTCGGTGCCCGATCAGCCGATCATTCCGTTCATCGAAGGCGATGGCACCGGTCCAGACATCTGGCGTGCTGCTGTACGAGTGCTTGATGCAGCGGTGGAGAAAGCCTACGGCGGTAAGCGCAAGATCCAGTGGATGGAGATTTACGCTGGCCAGAAGTCGAAGGATCTATTCGACACGTGGCTGCCCGACGAGACTGTCGAAGCATGTCGGGAATACTTGGTCTCCATCAAAGGTCCGCTGACGACACCTGTTGGCGGCGGCATTCGCTCGCTCAACGTCGCCTTGCGTCAGATGCTCGATCTGTATGTCTGTCTGCGGCCGGTGCGCTGGTTCAAGGGCGTGCCTTCGCCCGTGAAGACGCCCGAGAAAGTCGACATGGTGATCTTCCGCGAGAACACTGAGGACATCTACGCCGGCATCGAGTTCGAAGCGGGATCGCCTGAGAACAAGAAATTCCTGGAGCTGTTCAAGGAGGCGTTCCCGAAGTACTACGAGAAGATCCGCTTCCCGAACACCTCGGGTATCGGCATCAAGCCGGTGTCGCAAGAAGGGACTGAGCGGCTCGTCCGTGCGGCGATCCAGTACGCGATCACAAACAAGCGCAAGAGTGTCACGATCGTGCACAAGGGCAACATCATGAAGTTCACCGAGGGCGCCTTCCGCAACTGGGCGTACGCGCTCGCCGAGAGAGAGTTCCCCGAGCAGACATATACGTGGGCTCAGTGGGAACGGACGAAGGCCGAGAAGGGCGAGCAAGCAGCGAACGCCGAGCAGGAGGCCGCCAAGAAGGCCGGCAAGATCATCGTGAAAGATGCAATTGCCGACATCACCTTGCAGCAGGTGCTGACGCGACCGGACGAGTTCGACGTGATCGCGACGATGAACCTGAACGGCGACTACTTGTCCGACGCGCTCGCGGCGCAAGTCGGCGGCATCGGCATCGCGCCGGGCGGCAACATCAACTATGTCACCGGCCACGCCGTGTTCGAAGCGACGCACGGCACGGCGCCGAAGTATGCGAATCAGGACAAGGTCAACCCTGGCTCGGTGATCCTCTCGGGCGAGATGATGCTGCGCTACATGGGCTGGACCGAGGCAGCCGACGCGATCATCGCTGCGATGGACAAGACCATCAGTCAGAAGATCGTCACCTACGACTTTGCACGGCTGATGGAAGGCGCTAACGAAGTGAAGTGCAGCGAGTTCGCCAACGCTCTGATCCGCAATCTGTGAGAAATCTGCGGGGCTGCAGCGGACAGTCCGAAAGCTCGGGGCGCTAAGCGCCCCGAGCTTTCTTGTTTATGCGCAGGGACGTGCCCGTTGAAATCTGGCCAGACTTGCCCCATCGTGAGGCGATGCCGCGCCCCGTTGCGTCGCGCGCCCGCCGTTCGAGCACGGATTCGCGGCAGCCATCACCTGCGAACCGCATCCTTCGCTAGCGGCCATGCAACGAGTCTTCATCGCCATCGGCATATTGATCATTCTGATCGGGATCGCTTGGCCTTGGCTGTCCAAGCTGCCGCTCGGCAGGCTGCCCGGTGACATCGTCGTGGAGCGCCCCGGCTTCAAGTTCTTCTTTCCCATCACCACGATGATCCTGGTGAGCATCGTGCTGTCGGTGCTGATGTGGTTATTCAGGCGGTGACCTGAGGCTGTGCAGGCAATGGAGGTGTGCCGCGCTTGGGGGCGTTGTCCCAGACCCGCGCCCAGAGCTCGCGCCGAGCGTATCTACCCGCACGCCGCTGCGAGCGCTCGATCCAAGTCTGCGAGCAGATCCGCCTCGTCTTCCAGCCCTATCGAGAGGCGCATGGTTCGATGCGTCACCGCCGCCCACCGGCGTTCCTCTTCGTTCAAGCCGCGGGGCATCATCAGCTGGCCGGGCTGCACCAGGGACTCCGTCGAGCCGAGGCTTGCGGAGATGGTGAAAAGTTGCAGCGTGTCGGCAAACTTCACCGGGTCGGCTCTCGGTGCCAGCTCAAATGTCACGACGGCACCGAAATCCTTCATCTGTCGTGCGGCGAGCGCATGTTGAGGATGCGATGCCAGTCCAGGATAGAGCACGCGCTCGACGACAGGATGACCCTCGAGAAAACGCGCGACGGCATGGGCGGTGCGCACTTGCCGCTCGATGCGCACGAAATAGGTCTTGAGCCCGCGCTGGATGAGGAAGGCTGCGTGCGGATCAAGCGTCGCGCCGAGCACCACAAAATCGCGCTCCATCGAAGACAGCAGCTTCCTCGAGCCGATCACCGCCCCGCCCATCACATCGCCGTGCCCCGCCGCGAACTTCGTCAGGCTGTGCACGTATAGGTCGACGTCAAACTCGCCGTGGTTGTGAAAACCGGCGAAGGTGTTGTCTAGTACCGTCAGCGCATTGTGTGCACGCGCTACCGTCGTGATGCGCTCGATGTCGGCGATCTTCAACACAGGATTGCTCGGCGACTCGAACACGACGAGTCGTGTCGGCCTGCTTGCAAGCGTGCGCTCGAGCGCTGCCGCATCTTCGATGGACAACATCGTATGCTCAATACCGAAACGTGCCAGAAGGCGGCGTACCATGTAGCGCGTCGGCTGATACATCTCGGCGAACAGAACGACGTGATCGCCCTGCTTCAACAGCGCAAGCAGCGTCAGGTTGACGGCCGCCACGCCGGAAGCCGTCAGCAGACACGCTTCGCGGCCTTGCAGCTCGGCGAGAGTCTGCGCGAGCTGCGTGAGCGTGGGATTGGAAACGCGCGAATAGACATAACCGTCGCGCTCGCCACGATCGAGCTTTTCGCTTTCGCCCACGCTGTCGAACGTGAACTTCACCGACTGGTAGATCGGCGCGACGAGCGGACGATTGTCCGCGGGCACGTTCACTCGCGGAGGATGATTGACACGCGTCGGACCCTTCATCGGCTCTGCAGGCTTAGTTGTAGGCTGTAGCCGAAGCTAACGCTGAGCGCTTGCGCGAGCAAGCCTCGGATCGCTGCGGGGCGCGCGAGGGATGGGACTTGGGAGTTGCCGCGCTTCGCGCCGCTTACATGCCTCCAGCCTCGGGCCCCTACCCTCACTGCCGCGGACCCGCCGCCGCAGCAGCCTGCCAAGCGGCGCGCATTTCCAGCTCTCGCTTGCGTTCCTGACGCGCCATCAGCACGCCTGCCGTCACGACGAAGACGGTGACGATGCCCACCATGATGGTGGCGAGCGCATTGATCTCCGGCGTGAGACCACGCCGCACCGTCGAGAAGATCATCATGGGCAGCGTGTTCGTGGTCGGCCCCGCGGTGAAGCTCGCGATCACGAGGTCGTCGAGCGACAAGGTGAACGCGAGCAGCCAGCCTGAGATCAGCGCCGGCGCGATGAGCGGCAACGTGATCACGAGGAACACCTTCGCTGGCCGCGCGCCCAGATCGAGGGCTGCCTCCTCGAGCGATTCATCCAGCATCGACAACCGCGATTGCACGACGACCGTGACGTAAGCCATGGTCAACGTCGTGTGCGCAATGGTGATCGTGCTGAACCCGCGCGCGTCCGGGAACAACGGCAAGGGCGCGAACGCGACGAACAACAGCAGCAGCGACAAGCCAGTGATCACCTCCGGCATCACGAGTGGCGCGGTCACCATGCCGGCGAACAACGCGCGCAGGCGGAAACGGCCGAAGCGGCTCAGTGCGAACGCCGCCATCGTGCCCAGGACCACGGCAATCGTCGCTGTGACGGCTGCGATGCGGATGCTGAGCCAAGCGGCTTCGAGCATGCGCTCGTTGCTCAGGAGCGCTCGATACCACTTGACCGAGAAGCCGCCCCATACAGTCACGAGCTTGGACTCGTTGAAAGAGAACACGATCATCGAGAGGATCGGCACGTACAGGAACGCGAACCCGAAGACGAGCGCGCTCAGCAAGAAGATCGAACGTCTCTGGTTCATCACCGCGCCGCTCCAAAGGTCTCCCGCGCCTGCATGCGCTGAAAGATCACGATCGGCACCACGAGCAGCAGCAACAAAGCGATGGCGACCGCACTTGCAACCGGCCAGTTGCGATTGGCGAAGTACTCATCCCATAGCACGCGGCCGATCATGAGCGAGCTCGTCCCGCCGAGCAGACGCGGGATCACGAATTCGCCGACCGCCGGAATGAACACGAGCATCGAGCCGGCGATGATGCCCGGCCGCGAAAGCGGCAACGTGATGCTCAAGAACGCGCGGAACGGCCGACACCCGAGGTCGACTGCCGCCTCGAGCAGCGACGGGTCGTGCTTCTCGAGATTCGCGTACAGCGGCAGGATCATGAACGGCAGGTATGAATAGACGATTCCCACATACATGGCGAAGTCGGTCTGCAGCATCACGATCGGCTCGCGCGTGATACCCAGGCTCATCAGCACTTGGTTGATCACGCCTTGATTGCTGAGCAGACCGATCCACGCGTACACGCGCAGCAAGAACGACGTCCAGAACGGCAGGATCACGAGCATCAGCAACGTGTTGCGCCAGCTCGGGCTCGCGCGTGCGATCGCATACGCCATCGGATAGCCGATCAGCAGGCAAAAGATCGTCGAGATGAAGGCAACCTTGAGCGAGCTGAGGAACGCCTGCACGTACAGCGAGTCGCGCAGCAAGAACAGATAGTTGCCGAAGCTGAGCTTGATCTGCAGATACTGCCCCTCCACCCACTCGAACAGCGGCGTATACGGAGGCGAGCCGAGCCAGCGCGTCTCGGCAAAGCTGATCTTCAACACGATCAGGAACGGGACCAGGAAGAACAGCAGCAGCCAAATCGTCGGAATGGCAATGACGAGCGTGCGGCCGGTCACGCCGGCGCGCCGCAGCAGCCCCGCCGAGGCCCGGTAAGGATAAGAAGAGACGATCACGGCCAGCACCGCTTCCAGCGCGGAGATCAGACGCTGGCCGAGACTGACGTAGCTTGGGTTGGCCATCGCAACAGCTCAGTCGACAGTGGGACGGTTGGCAGTTGACGGTCAGAAAGGCACGGCAGCGCTGTTTCGTGTCGCGGACGCGCGTGGCTGATCGTCAACTGTCAAACGTCCGTCGTCATTCGGTCACGACGACGGCGGCCGAGTCGCTCCAGCTGACCCAGACGCGCTCGTCCCAGCTGAAGCGATCGTCGGCATGCCGATGTGTATTCGGCTGTGTGACGCGCACGCGCTTGCCCGAATCGAGCTCCACGATGTAGATGGAGATGTCGCCCATGTAAGCGATCTCTGTGATGATGCCGCTTGCCTTGTTGTGCTGACCGGGCGGCTCCTCGCGCGACAGCACCATCTTCTCGGGGCGAATCGCTGCCCACACGAGCGCATCCGGCGCCGCGCTCACGCCGTGCCCGACGTACAAGGTACCGCCGAGATCGTGCGAATCGATCGTGACGTGATCAGGCTCGTCCTCGACGAGGCGTCCTTCGAACATGTTGACGTTGCCGATGAACTCGGCAACGAAACGCGAGTTCGGGAACTCGTAGATCTCGTACGGCGTCCCGACCTGCACGATGCGCCCTTGATCCATCAGGCCGATGCGCGTGGCGAGCGTCATCGCCTCTTCCTGATCGTGCGTGACAACGATGAAGGTCACGCCGAGGCGCTCCTGAATGTTCACGAGCTCGAACTGTGTGTGCTCGCGCAGTTTCTTGTCGAGCGCACCGAGCGGCTCGTCCAGCAACAGCAGCTTGGGACGCTTGACGAGCGAACGCGCCAATGCGACGCGCTGACGCTGTCCACCCGAGAGCTGATGCGGCTTGCGTTTCTCCAGCCCGTTCAATTTCACGATCGACAGCATCTCGGCGACGCGCTCTTCGATCTCCGCACGCGGCAAGCCTTCCTGCTTGAGACCGAACGCGACGTTCTGCTCGACGGTCATATGGGGGAAGAGCGCGTAAGACTGGAACATCATGTTCACCGGGCGTTCATACGGCGGCACGCCTTCCATCGGCACACCGTCGATGAAGATTCGGCCGCTGGTCGGCTGCTCGAAGCCGGCAAGCATGCGTAACAGCGTCGTCTTGCCGGAGCCGGAGCCGCCCAGCAGACAAAAAATCTCGCCACGATAGATGTTCAGGGAGACGTCGTTGACAGCGACGAACTCCCCGAACTTCTTCGTGACGTTCTCGATTCGGACATACGGCTGCGCCTTGGGATCGAGCCAAGGTGCATCGCGCTCATCGGGATGCGCAGACATCTTCGGCGTCAACGTCCAGTCACGAAGCGCGTCCACAGACGCGTCATGATGCGAGTGGTCTCCTCGGTATCCGCAAGATCCGGCGCTAGCACTGCCATGATCTCGGGAGGCGGATACACGGCCGGATCGTTGCGCAGCTCTTCGTCGAGAAGCTCGGTGGCAGCCTTGTTGCCGTTCGCGAACTTCGTGAAATTGCTGGCCGCAGCGATCACTTCCGGACGCAACATGTAGTTGATGAACTTGTGCGCGTTCTTCGGATGCGGCGCGTCCGCCGGAATCAGGTAACTGTCGAACCAGATGATCGAGCCTTCCTTGGGGATCACGTACTTGATGACTTGCCCGGTGTTGTTCTCCCTGGCCCGATCGCGCGCCTGCAGGACATCGCCGCTGTAGGTGACGGCCAGGCAGATCTCGCCGTTCGCCAGATCGGCGATGATCCGCTGGGTGTCGATGTAGCGCAGGTACGGGCGAATCTTCATCAATGCTTCGCTCGCCGCCTGGAGATCCGCCGGATCCTGGCTGTTCGGATCCTTGCCCAAAGCAGCCAAAGCCATCGTGAACATCTCGGTCGCCGAGTCGACCACGGCAACACCACACTTCTGGAAGTTCTTGATCACGTCGGGATCGAACACGAGCCGCCAGCTGTCGACCGGTGCGTCCTTCATGGCAGCCTTGATCTTTTCCTCGTTGTAGCCGATGCCGGTCGTGCCCCACATGTGCAGCACGGCGTGTTCGTTGTTCGGGTCCTGCAGCGCGAGGCGCGCCTGGATGTCCGGATCCATGTTCACGAGGTTCGGCAGCAACGACTTGTCCAGCTTCTGGTAGTAGCCGGCCTTGATCTGGCGCTCATAAGAAGACGCCGACGGCACGACGATGTCGTACCCGGAGTTGCCGGCAGCGAGCTTGCTGTCGAGCTCCTCGTTGCTGCTGTAGTTGCTGACGGACACCTTGATGCCAAACTCCTTCTCGAAGTTGGCGATGGTGTCTTCGGCGAGGTAGTCGTTCCAGATGTAAAGGTTGAGGATGGGCTCTTCCTCGCCCGCGGCGGCGGTCGGCTCCTCCTTCTTGCCGCATGCCGTCATCGCCACGCCGAGCACAGCCACAGCCCAAGCAACACGCAGCTTGTCGTACATCGCGAGCTTCTCCCGGTGAAGTGTGTCGCCGACGCGGGCGCGCCAACGGGCCGCAAGCGTAGCGCACGCGCGAATCGATGGGTAGCGCCGAAATACACCTTTCTCGCAGGAGCATCGAAGCGATGCATCGCTGCGCGCTTGCCGGAGCTGAACAGCACGTATCGCTGAATCAACGCCCGTCGCGGGCGCATAGCGACCGAGCACGGGCGTGGGATTTGAGACTCGGGGCGTGGTGGATTCGGCGCGCTACGCGCGCCGGAGGTGATCGCGATCCGCGGACGACAATGTGCGCGGCGCGCCTCTACCGGAGAGAGACCTTCTGCCGTTAGACCTCCTGCCAACAGGCTTCCCTGTCATGGCCTTCTCGTGGAACGAATGGAGATAGCGGAGCGGCGTGCGTGCCCGTCGCTCGAGCCCAGCCCCATTCTCAGACGTTCAGCAACAGGTGCTCTCGCTCCCACGAGCTGATCACCTGCAAGAACGTCTCGTACTCGTTCTCCTTCACGGCCGTGTACGCGATGACGAAACGCTCCCCGAGCACGTCGATCAGCGGTCGACACTCGCGCAGGAGCCGCAACGCTTCTTCGATGTTTCGCGGCAGAGAGAACGGCAGGTCGTAGGCACTGCCGGTGATCGGTTCGGTGGGCTTCAAACCTTCGACCATACCTAGATAGCCACAGGCGAGTGAGGCGGCGATCGCCAGATACGGATTGGCATCCGCTCCAGCGATGCGATTCTCCACGCGCCGTGCGGCAGGGCTCGAGACTGGCACGCGTAAACCTGCGGTGCGGTTGTCGTATCCCCACTGCGTGTTGATCGGCGCGGAGTAGTGGCGTGTGATGCGGCGATAGGAATTGACGTTCGGCGCGAACAATGACATCGCTGCCGGGAGATACTTCTGCAGTCCGGCGATGTGCGAGAAGAACAGCTGCGTCGGCCGACCGTCGGCGTCGCTGAAGACGTTCTGCCCGGTGCGCCGATCGATGATGCTTTGATGAATATGCATGGCGCTGCCAGGCTCGCTCTCCATGGGCTTGGCCATGAACGTCGTGTACATCTTGTGGCGCAGCGCCGCCTCACGAGCCGTGCGCTTGAACAGGAAGACCTGATCCGCGAGCTCCAGCGCATTTCCGTGCAGCAGGTTGATCTCCATCTGCGCCGCACCGTCCTCGTGGATCAGCGTGTCGATCTCGATGTCCTGCGCCTCGCAGAAGGCATAGACGTCATCGAACAGCGGATCGAACTCATTGACCGCCGCGATCGAATACGACTGGCGTCCGATCTCGGGACGTCCCGAGCGGCCGATCGGCGGCTTGAGCGGATAGTCCGCATCGGTGTTCGGCTCGACGAGATAAAACTCGAGCTCGGGCGCAACGACTGGTTCCCAGCCCTGCTGGGCGTAGAGCTCGAGCACACGCCGCAGTACGTAGCGCGGCGCCATCGTGACCGGCTTGCCGTCTGAATAGAAGCAGTCGTGAATGACCTGTGCCGTCGGCTCGGCCGCCCACGGCACCACGCGAATGGTGCTCGGATCGGCCTTCGCCACGATGTCGATTTCCGACGGGCTGATGGCGCGCTCATCGTCGGGATAATCGCCGGTCACCGTCTGCAGGAAGATGCTCTCGGGCAGGCGCATGCCCTCTTCTTCAGCGAACTTTTCCGCCGGCATGATCTTGCCGCGAGGCACGCCCGCCATGTCTGGAATGATCGCCTCGACTTCCGAAATGCCGTGCTCTTTGAAGAACTGTTGAATGATGCTCATACACGCCTCATTGCGCGTTGGCGCGCCGCTGCCCCGAAAGCCGCGAAGAGCGCGCGCGAGAACGGGTTGTCCTGAAACTTCCACTCTGGATGCCATTGCACGGCGAGCGCGAAGGAGCGCGCGTGACGCACGCGGAATGCTTCGATGACACCATCCGGTGCGCGCGCCTCGATCTCGAGATCGCGTCCGAGCTCCCGCACGCCCTGTGAATGCAGCGAGTTCACCATGAGGGTCGAAGTCCCAGCGAGCTCGTGCAGCACGCCGCCGGGAGTGAGCTCGACGATGTGCGCAGGCCCGTACTGTTCGTCTAACGGGGCATTCGGATCCTCGTGATGCACGTTGAAGCCGGGCACCTCGTGCAGCTTCTGCCAGAGCGTGCCGCCGAAGGCGACGTTCATTTCCTGGAAGCCGCGGCAGATCGCGAGCACAGGCATACCCGCCTCCACGACGAGCGGAATCATCGGCAAGGTGGTCGCGTCGCGGTGCGCGTCGTGCAATGTGCCGGGCTCGCTCGGCGGTCCCCCGTAGTGGTGCGGTTCGACATTGGACGGGCTGCCAGTGAGCAGAATGCCGTCGAAGTGGGCGAGCAGCTCACGCAGATTGAAGCCTTCGCCCAACGAGGGAATCAGCACCGCGTGGGCGTCAGCCCCCTCGACCACCGCACGGATGTACTTTTCGCCGACGCAATGAAAGGGATGCTCGCCCAGCAGACGCCGGTCGGCTGGGATTCCAATGAGCGGCTTGCGACTTAGCACGTTCTGGATCTTTGGCGGCCGGCAGAACCGCCAACCTTCAGGGGACACCCGATTTAACCACAGTTCGGCGACGAGCGCCGGTCTTGTGGTTTATTGGGCACCCCCGTCTGAGAAATCAAGAGCTTACCGGGCAACTCGCCGGCGCTGGCGACAACGGCGTCTTGTCGCATTCGCCGCATAACCGATATTCTGCGCCGCCTCACTTCCTGGCACTTTCTCACAAGCTCCAAGTATCGTTGACGTGCCGAGTCGCTCTTGGCTACACGAGGCCGAGAGCCAGTTGTCGCCCTCTTACCCGGCCGTCGGGCGAGCACTCGAGCACGGATGAGTCAAAGACTCTATGCCGGCTACTCATATTCGTTCGTATTACGCTGCCACCGCGAACCCTGCGCCGGAGCACCCGCCGCTCACCGGGGAGATCGACGCCGACGTCTGCGTGGTCGGCGGCGGGATGGCGGGATGCTCTACAGCGCTGCACCTGGCCGAACGGGGTTATCGCGTCGTTCTCGTCGAAGCCAATCGCATCGCATGGGGCGCGTCGGGGAGAAGCGGCGGTCAAGCCCTCGTCGGATACGCGTCGGGTCAAGAGCCGCTCGTGCAACAGCTGGGGCTCGAAGCTGCCCGACGGTTGTGGGACATGTCGGTCGAGGCGGTGGCGCTCGTCGAGGGGTTGATTACCCGCTACCGCATCGATTGCGACTTCCATCGGGGTGCGATGAATGTCGCAATCAAGGAACGCCAACGCGTGGCGTTGCTCGAGGAGATGGAGGAGATCCAAAAGCTCTATGGCTATGAGCACCTCACCTTCCTCGAGCGCGCGGACCTCGAGGCACTGCTCGCCACGCGCCGTTACTGCGCAGGCGTGCTCGACAGTCGCAGCGGCCACCTCCATCCACTGAACTACACCCTCGGGCTCGCAGCGGCAGCCCGCCAGCACGGGGCACTGATGTTCGAGAGCTCTCCGGCGATCGAAGTTCGCCACGGCGAGCCTGCTTTGGTGATTACCGAGCAGGGCCGCGTCAAGGCACGTTTCGTCGCGCTGTGCTGTAACGCCTATATCGGCAAGCTCGCCCCCAGGCTGCGCGCCCGCATCATGCCTGTCGGCACCTATATCGTCGCGACCGAGCCGCTCGGAGAAGAACGTATGGAAGCGCTGATGCGCAAGAACATCGCGGTTTCGGACGTGAACTTCGTGCTCGATTACTTCCGCCGTTCCGCCGATCACCGATTACTGTTCGGGGGCCGCGTGAGCTATTCCGGTCTGAATTCGATCGCCACCGCCACTGCCACACGGCTGCGCATGCTACGCGTCTTCCCGCAGCTCGCCGACGCGCGCATCGACTACGCCTGGGGCGGTTATGTCGACATCACGATGAACCGCGCGCCCGACTTCGGCCGTCTGGCGCCGAATGTCTATTACTTGCAAGGCTTCTCCGGCCACGGGATCGCGCTGTCCACCATCGCAGGCAAGCTCGTGGCGGAGGCCATCTCGGGACAGGCAGAGCGTTTTGATCTTTTCACCAAGATTCAGCACCGCAACTTTCCTGGTGGTCCGTGGCTGCGGACACCGCTGCTGGTGCTGGCGACGACCTGGTATCGGATCAGGGATTGGCTGTAGCGGGCCGGCGAGCAGCGCTGTGCGGGAGTGTGCCGGGGACCAGGGCTGAGGCGGTAATCGGGAGGCGGTGGTGGAGGGCTTGGCGTAGCCAACCCCGAGGCCCGCACCCAGCCCCAAGCCCGACTAATCACCTTCGTACGCGCATCCGCTCGTGCACGTCTCGTGCACAACGACACGACAAAGCAGCGGAAGCCGCGGCTTGACGTCGTTCCAGATCCAGCGCGCCAAATTCTCGCTCGTCGGATTCTCGAGGCCGGGGATCTCGTTCAAGTAGCGATGATCGAGGCGCTCGAAGGTCGGCTGGAACGCGGCTCGCACGTCGGCGAAATCCATCACCCAACCCGTGTGCGGATCGACCTCGCCCTTAAGATGCAGCTCTATGCGGAACGAATGCCCATGAAGGCGGGCGCATTTGTGATCCGGCGGCACGTTCGGCAAGCGATGTGCAGCCTCGATGGTGAAGGATCGGAACAGGTACATGGCTCAAGACCGACTACAGGCTACGCTCCACAGACTACAGCATGACGTGCGCGATGCGCCGCTCTAATCGTCCGCCCGCTCTCGTCCGCAGCCACAAAAAAGGCGCCTCCGAGGCGCCTCCTTCGATGCTTCTCGCGCGCTCGTCAGGCCGCTTTGCGACGACGCGAGCTGGATGCGCAGCTGCAAGTACCACACGTGCAGCGAATCGAATTGCACTCGGGACAGATGCTGAAGTCCACGGAGCCATAGTGCCGACGGCAGTGCTCGCAATATGGCTTGCGACGGCTCGCTCGGGCTGCCCGGTAAACCTCAAGCTGCTCAGCGTTCGCCGCGCTCGGGTCCTCCGTCAGATCCTTGCTCACGATCGCACGCAGAAAGGTGCTCGAGCCCATGGTGCCGAGCTTGAACAACCGCATCTGTTCGCGCGTCAATCCCATTTGCGCCGCCGGGTCATAAATCACGACGCCGAGTTTGGGATGGGTGTAGATAAGTAAGTCAGCACTCATAAAACGCTTGTCGAGACGCACTTTCCAGAAAAAACGAAGCACAAGGACGGGGGATCAACGCGGGGCGCAATTGTGCGGCAACGGCGACGTCATATCAATGCGACATTGGTGAAGGCAGCCTTCCCAATTTGACGTATGACGCGTGTTGTAAATCCGCACAGTCTTGAAATGCCGACTGCAATTTGATCAAGCCGGCAGCCGCAGCGAGTAACAGCTGTGGATGCGCGGGTTACGGGCAAAGTCGCGCGGCAAGGTCGAACGCGTCAGATCTCGAATCTCGAAGCGCGCCAGTGCCTGCGCATCGAGCCTGAAGCGCGTGTAATTGTTGGAGAAGATGATCGTGCCGCCCGGCTCGAGCAGCTCGGCTGCCAATGACAACAATCGAACGTGGTCGCGTTGGACGTCGAAATCCCCGTTCATCCGCTTTGACCGCGAATATGTCGGCGGATCGATGAAGATCAAGTCATAACGTCGTGTGCCACGCGCTTGCGCCTCCAGCCAGGCGAGGCAGTCAGCTTGTACGAAACCGTGTCGCGGACCTGCAAGACCATTGAGCGCCAGGTTGCGCTTCGCCCAATCGAGATACGTCCGCGACATGTCGACCGTCGTCGATGACACAGCCCCGCCACCGACCGCATAAACGGTCGCGCTGCCTGTGTAGGCGAATAGGTTGAGAAACCTGCAGCCGTTCGCCAGCTCGCCGATATAGCGTCTGGTCAGACGGTGATCCAGGAACAGACCAGTGTCCAAGTAGTCGGTGAAATTCACCCAGAAGCGATAGGGATGCTCCCGCACGATCTCGAACACGCGCTCCTCGCCCAGCTTCTCGTACTGCGCCCCGCCCTTCTGCGGCCTGCGCTCGCGGAAGAACATGCGCTCCGCCGGCACGTCGAGCACGTGCGGAATGACGGCGAGGGCTTCGCGCCGGCGCCAGTGTGCAGCGCGTGGATCGATGGTCGCCGGCGCCGCGTACTCCTGCACGACGATGCAACGACTTGCAGCACCGTCGCTGTAGTGATCGATCGCGAAGGCGTACTCGGGCATATCGGCGTCGTACACACGGAAGCAGTCGACGTTCTCCCTGCGCGCCCACGCTGAGACCTGTTTCCAGTTCTTGCGCAGCCGGTTCGCGAACATCTGCGCTCCGGGACGAGCGCGAATCTGCTCATCATCCAGCGGTTTCGGCACGCGCACGGACAAGGCTTCGGGCCGCAGATCGAAGCGCAGCAGACGACACTCGATGCGGCCGTTGAACATCGTGTGCGCGCGTCGAGCGCGGATGCCGATCGCCTTCGCGAGCGGCGGATTGCCAGTGAGCACGGCTGCCTCCCAGCCGACGAATGCTTCGCGCAGCTTCGCGCCGAGTGTCCGATAAAGGTGCTCGAGCCCCTCGCGATCGCCGATGCGCTCACCATATGGCGGGTTGGTCGCGAGCAAGCCCCAGGCACCGCCTTCGTTCGTGAGCTGTGTCAGCTCGCGACGCTCGAAGTGAGCTCGACCGTTCAGTCGGGCGCGCTCGCTGTTTGCGAGCGCCGCCCGCACCGCGATCTCATCCGCATCGTACCCGCGTAGCGCGATGCGGCGGCTTGCCTGCGCTTCGCGGCGTTCGTGCGCTTCGTCCAGGAGCTGCTGCCACAACGCGTGATCGTGGCCACGCCAACCGATGAAGCCGAAATAGCTCCGCAACGAGCCAGGCGCAA
>Ga0207874_1001084_pt1 | contig 33593 bp, 34 predicted proteins | sample HigsolmetaAR201D_FD_184833 | JGI IMG/M metagenome (GOLD analysis project Ga0207874, IMG submission 184833) | Ionic liquid and high solid enriched microbial communities from the Joint BioEnergy Institute, USA - AR20-1-D (SPAdes) (version 2) ...
CCCGCCGGCCCCGGCGGCCGGGTCAGGACCGGTCGGCCGGGACGTCGCCGGACCGGCGGTCGCGGACGGCGACGGCGAACCGGGGGTGGACGTTGCCCAGCGTCACCACCGCCCCGACCACGCCGAGGACCGTCGCCGCGGTGCAGCGGCGCCGCAGGGCCGTCGTGGCGGCGTACGTGGCCGTGGTCCACGGCACGGTCAGGACCCGGGTCCCGGACGCTACCCGACGTGGCGGCTCGCCGCCGGAACGTCGGGAACCCCGGCGCCCACCGGGCGTACCCGCCGGTAGCCTGGCGCCGATGGACGTGCCGCCCCCCGATCCCCGGAAGCTGCTGGAGCACTGGATGACCTGGGAGCGCGGCGAGGCCCCGCCCGGGCAGGTGATGGCCAAGCTCAAGACCGGCGGCCTGCGCGAGCTGCTCGAGGAGCTCGTGGCCAGATCGGCGCAGGCGAGCGCCGGCCAGGATGGCTGACCGCCGGGCGGAGTGGCCCGACGCCGCGGCCCTGCGCCCCGGCGCGGCGACGCGCTGGGACGACTGGCCGGCCCCCGGCGAGCGCCCCGTGCCGCCGCCGGTGCCCGTGCCCCGGGGCCGGGGCGGCGACCAGCGCATCCCCCGACCCCGCAACGCCCGCGCCGGCGGCCCACCGCCGTGGGCCGGGCTGCCGCCCGAGCGGCGCCGGCCGACGGTCGAGGTCCTGCGGCGGGCGCTGGCCGCGCTGGGGCCCGCCCGCCCCTCGCCGGTCGAGTTCGCCGACGGGGACCGGCCCGCCCGCCGACCGTCCGCCGTGCTCGTGCCGCTCTACGACGGCGACGCCGGCGAGGGGGCGGTCGTCGTGCTCACCCGGCGGACCTGGGACCTGCGGACCCACCAGGGCGAGGTCAGCTTCCCCGGCGGCCGGGTGGAGCCGGGCGAGGCGCCCGAGGCGGCGGCGCGCCGGGAGGCGCAGGAGGAGATCGGCCTCGACCCGGCGTCGGTCGAGCTCATCGGCGAGCTCGACCACCTCTCGACGGTGTCGAGCGACTCGTTCATCGTCCCGTTCGTCGGCGCCCTGCCCGGGCGGCCCGACACCGTGCCCAGCCCCGACGAGGTCGAGGCGGTGCTGCACGTGCCGCTGGCCGAACTGCTCGACCCGGCCGTCTACCGCGAGGAGGTCTGGACGTTCCCCGACGGCTCGCCCCGGCCCATCTTCTTCTTCGAGCTCGTGGGCGACACGGTGTGGGGCGCCACCGCCGCGCTGCTGCGCCAGCTGCTCGGCATCGCCACCGGCACCCTCGGCCGGGGCAGCCTCCTGCACGACTGACGCCCCCGCCGACCCGCCGCCGGCGGGCCGGCCCTGGCTCACCAGCTGCGGTAGTTGGGCGCTTCCTTGGTGATCGTGATGTCGTGCGGGTGCGACTCGCGCAGCCCGGCGTTGGTGATGCGGACGAACCGGGCGTGGGCGTGCATGTCGGCGATCGTGGCCGCGCCGCAGTAGCCCATGGCCGCCCGCAGGCCCCCGACGAGCTGGTGGATGACGTTGGACAGCGGGCCCTTGTAGGCGACCCGGCCCTCGATGCCCTCGGGCACCAGCTTGTCGGTGTCGAGGACGTCGCCCTGGAAGTAGCGGTCCTTGGAGTAGGAGCGGGCCTTCATCGCCCCCATGGAGCCCATGCCCCGGTACTCCTTGAACCGCTCGCCCTGGTGGAGCACGACCTCGCCGGGCGACTCGTCGGTGCCGGCGAACAGGCTGCCGATCATGACGGCGTCGGCGCCGGCGGCGATGGCCTTGGCGATGTCGCCCGAGTACTGGATGCCGCCGTCGGCGATCACCGTGATGCCGTGGCGGGCCGCCGCCTGGGCGCCGTCGTAGACGGCGGTGAGCTGGGGCACGCCCACGCCGGCCACCACCCGGGTGGTGCAGATGCTGCCCGGCCCGACCCCGATCTTCACCGCGTCGGCGCCCACCCCGGCCAGCGCGTCGACGGCCTCGGCCGTGGCGACGTTGCCGGCGACGACCTCGACCGGGAAGGCGCCCTTCACCTGCTTGACGACGTCGAGCACGGCCCGGCTGTGGCCGTGGGCGGTGTCGACGACCAGCACGTCGACCCCGGCGTCGACCAGGCGCTCGGCCCGCTCGAGGGCGTCGGGGCCGACGCCGATCGCGGCGCCGACCCGCAGCCGCCCCTTCTCGTCCTGGGTCGAGTGCGGGTGCTCGGCCTGCTTCTTGATGTCCTTGACCGTGATGAGGCCCTTGAGGAAGCCGTCGTCGTCGACGATCGGGAGCTTCTCGATGCGGTGCTTCCAGAGGATGTCCTTGGCCTGCTCCAGCGTCGTGCCGAGCGGCGCCGTCACGAGCGGCGGCCGGCGCATGACGTTGGCGATCGGCTGGTCGACCTGGTCGATGAAGCGCAGGTCGCGGTTGGTCAGCAGGCCCACCAGCCGGCCCTCGCGGTCGGTGATGGGGACGCCGGAGATGTGGTAGCGCTCCATGACCGCCAGCGCGTCGGTGACCAGCGCGTCGGCCGGGAGCGTCACCGGGTCGACGATCATCCCCGACTGGTTGCGCTTGACCTTGTCGACCTCGGCCACCTGGTCCTCGATGGACAGGTTGCGGTGGATGACGCCGATGCCGCCGGCCCGGGCGATGGCGATGGCCGTGCGCGACTCGGTGACGGTGTCCATCGCCGCCGACACGAGCGGGATGGCCAGCTCGATGCGGGGGGTGAGCCGGGTGGCCGTCGACACCTCGGACGGCAGCACGTCCGACTCGGCCGGCACGAGCAGGACGTCGTCGAAGGTCAGGCCCTGCTTGGCGAACTTCGGCGGGAGGTCGCCGGTGGTGCCGTCGTCGCCCAGGTCCGGCCGCAGCCGCAGCGGCGGGCCGCCGCCGGCGGTGTCGTCAGGACCAGCGAGGGGACCCGTGGAGCCTGCCATGAGGGGAGTCTAGTGGCGGACGCCGCGCCGGCACCGCACCCCCGACACCCGTCACAGCGGCAGGCCGGCACCCCCGAACCGGGCCTGCAGCTCGTTCATGACGGCCGTCCACACGCCGGTGACCTGGAGCACCCCGATGGCGACCAGCACCGCCCCGCCGGCCACCGTCACCGACCGGCCGTGGCGCCGCACGACGGCCAGGGCCCGCATCGCCCGGTCGAAGGCGAGGCCGGTGGCCAGGAAGGGCACGCCGAGGCCCAGGCAGTAGGCGACCGAGAGGAGGGCGCCGCGGGCCGCCGAGGCCTGGTCGCTCGAGGCGGCCAGGCCGAGGACCGCGCCGAGGGTCGGCCCGATGCACGGCGTCCACCCGAGGGCGAAGGCGACGCCGAGCAGCGGGGCGCCGAGCAGGCCGGCCCGGGGCACGCGGTGGATGCGCACGTCGCGGTTGACGAGGGCGACCCGGCTGAAGGCGCCGGCCAGCACGAGGCCGAGCAGGATGGTCACCACGCCGAAGCCCCGGGTCAGCGCCTCCTCGTTCTGCCGCAGGGCCCGGCCGAGGGCGCCGAAGAGGGCGCCGAACGACACGAAGACGACCGCGACGCCGAGCACGAACCCGAGCGCGCCGAGGGCCACCCGCCCGGCCCGGGCGCGGCCGCCCTCGCCGAGGTCGCGCACCGAGGTGCCGGTCACGTACGACAGGTAGCCGGGGACGAGCGGCAGGACGCACGGCGACAGGAACGACACGACCCCGGCCGCGGCCGCGATGGGCGCCGCCACCAGCAGCGACCCGTCCCGGACCTGGTCGGCGGCCTCGGCGGCGGCCGCGGCGAGCACCCCGGCGGTCACGACGACCCGTCCCCCCGGGCCGCCGCCAGCGCCGCCGTCACCTCCTCGCCGGTGAGGTCCACGGCGCCGGGGAAGGTGGCGGTCACGGCGCCGTCGCGGTCGAGCACGACCGTCGTGGGGACGCCGAGGGCGCCGAAGGCCCGCTTGAACTCGTTGCGCCGGTCCCGCCACAACGTGGTGGTCAGGTCGTGCTCGTCCACCTTGGCCTCGACCGCGCCGCCCGCGTCCGAGGCGTCGAGGTTGACGGCCACGACCTCGACGCCGTCGGCCGCGGGGGACTCGGCGAACTCCTGCAGGCCGGCGAGGACCTCGTCGCACTCCGTGCACCAGGTCGCCCAGCTGACGAGCAGCGCCGGGCGCCCGGCCAGGTCGGCGACCGACACCTCCTCGCCGGTCACGAGGTCCACCGCCTCGTAGTCGACGCCGTCGCCGCCGGTGCCGCCGCCGCAGGCGGCGAGGGCGACGGCGGCCGCGAGCGCGAGCACGAGGGCGAGCCGGCGCCTCATGGCGTCACCACGATCTCGTAGGTCTTGTCGGCCGAGAGCGGGCACATGCCCTCGTAGCGGCCGGGCTTGCCGTAGCGCAGCTCGAACACCTCGCCCGCGCCGACGACGTAGGGGCCGACCGTCTGGACCATGATGTCGTCGTTGCGGATGCGCAACGTGTCGCCGACCTGGAACTCCAGCCGGGACGGCATGACGTCCACGGTCTCGCCGCGGCTCAGGCGCTCCTGGGTGCCGTAGGGCACGACGATCTCGTAGACGTCGCCTTCCCGCGCCGAGGCACCGTCGCCCGTGCCGCCGTCCTGACGGCCGCAGCCCGCCAGCCCCAGGGCCGCCACGAGCACGGTGGCGCCCACGGCGGTCAGCGGTCGCCGGTGGCGGTGATCAGGGGGCCTCGTCGCGGACATCGGCCGTCACCACCTGCTCGCCGCTCTCCTCGAACTCGAGGGTCAGCTCGACGCTCGAGCCGGCCTCGAGCGGGGCCGCCAGGTCCAGCAGCATGACGTGGAGGCCGCCGGGCTCGAGGACGACCTCGCCGCCGGCGGGGACGACGATCCGGTCGACCGGGCGCATCTCCATCATCCCGCCGCCCGTGCCGCCGCCGTGCCCGGCATCGCCCTGCGCGCCGCCGTCGTCCATGCCACCGTCGTCCATGCCGCCGTCCTGCCCGCCGTCGCCGCCGTCCTCCACGGCGACGGTCTCGTGCAGCTCGGCCCGGGCCGCGACCGCGGTGTCGACCTCGACGCCGACCAGGGCGTCGTCGGCGTCGCCGTCGTTGGCGATGCGCAGGTAGACGGCGCCGGCGTCCGCGGTCCGCGGCGACGTCCGGGCCCAGGCGTCAGTCACCTCCAGCCGGGGCGCCACGTCGCCGGCGGCGTCGGTCGTGGCGTCGGCGTCGCCGCCCCCGTCACCGCACGCGCCGAGCAGCAGCGCCGAGGCGGCGAGCAGCGCGGCGGTGCGCGCGACGGGCCGGCGGGTGCGGGGGGTGGCTCTCATGCGCGCTCCTCCAGCAGGGTCCGCAGGTCCGCGGCCATCGACTCGCTGTCGAGGCCGAAGGGCCACTCGACGACGACCGTGCCGGTGTCGTCGACGACGTAGGTGACGGCGGTGTGGGCGACCTCGTAGGCCTCGCCCGGCTCGTGCTCCTCGACCTCCCACTGCACGCCGAAGGCCTCGGTGGCGGCGGTGAGGGCCGCGGGGTCGGTCGTGCGCAGCGCCAGGTGCCGGGTGAAGAAGTGGTCGAGGTAGCCGGTCAGCACCTCGGCGGTGTCCCGCTCGGGGTCGACGGTGGCCATCGCCACCGTGACCCGGTCGGCCAGGTCGTCCGGCAGGTCGCCGAGCGCCACGGCGACGTCGTTCATGGTGGTGGGGCAGACGTCGGGGCAGCTCGTGTAGCCGAAGTAGACGACGTAGAGCTCGCCCGGCGGGGCCTGCATGGCCACCGGCTCGCCGGTCACCGCGTCGGGCAGCACGACGTCGGACACCTCCAGCGGCGGGGTGCGCACCGCGCCGGCGAGCGCCGGCTCGTCGCCCGCGGCCCCGCCGTCGCCCTCGTCGCCACCGCCGCCGGCGCACCCGGCGGCGACCGCCACCAGGGCGACGGCGCCGGCCGCCGCCGCACGCCGGAGTCTCCCAGGACGTCGCACGGCGGGAAGTGTCTCCCGGCCCGCGGCCCGCCGGGGCGGGTCCATGGTCCCTTCGTCGCGGGGACCTTGGCACCATCCGCCCGCCTCGGGCGGGGGGCCAGGTCACCGGCTCACGACGGCGCGGCGGCTCAGCCCTCGACGGGCACCCACTCGAACGCGCCTTCCGGCAGGAGGACCCGGCCGTTGGCGACGACGACCGTGGCACCCGAGGTCCTCGTGACGCGCTCCTCCAGCAGCACCTCGCCGTCGGCCATCCGGAGGGCGGCGAAGACCCCGTCCGACACGGCGAAGCTGACGCCGCGGTAGTAGTAGACGACCCCGTCCGCGATGGTCGGCACCGCAGCGAGCGTTCCGACGCTGGCGGGGACGGTCCAGCGACGAGCGCCCGTCGCCACGTCGAGCGCGCCGTAGACGCAGGTGCTGAGGTTGATCCTCCCGTCGGTGACGTAGGCGACGGCGTCGTCGGCGACGGCGATCTGCATGCCGGCGCGGTCGCCCTCGGGGCACCAGTCGCGGTGCTCCCACAGCTGCTGCCCGGTGCCGGCGTCGACCGCCCGCAGGCGGACCTCGTCGGCGGGGATTCCGTCGACGCCGCCCTCCTGGACGAAGAACAGCCGGCTGCCGGCGACCACCTGGAGGCGCCCCGGCACGTCCGGCAGGACCCGGACGAGGCCGCCGTCGTCGAGCCGGTGGACGGCGATCGTGCCGTCGGCCCGCTCGACGTACGCACGGCTCCTGTCGCCCCTGACCGTCACGTCGGGGTCGACGTCGAGCGACCACCGCTCGGTGCCGTCGAGGCCGAGCCGTGTCACGGTGCTGCCACCCGTGGTGCTCGCCACGACGACCAGGCCGTCGGCGGCCACGGACACCTGCCTGACCGAGCCGGGAGCCGGCCACTGCCAGACCGGGGCCCCGGTCGCGGCGTCGAGCGCGTGGAGGGTCGTGCCGCAATGGGCGAAGACGGAGCCCTCCGCGTACGCCCACAGCTGCCACCCCCCGAGCTGGTGACAGGGGACGGCCCACAACGTGGCACCGTCGGACTCCCGCACGGCGAACAGGTGGGAGATCGAGCTGACGACGGACGGGGTGCCCTCCACGTACACCCGTCCGCCACCGGTGACCGGCGATCCGTCCGTGTCGAGGTTGTACGTCCAGACCGGTTGCAGCTCGGCCGGGCCGTCCGGGGTGACGCCCTCCTCGGTCGGGGTTGTACCCCGACCACCCGAAGTCGTGGTACCGCTGCGTCCAGTCGCACCCCGCCGCCGTGGCGAGCAGCACCACCGCCAGGACCGCCGAGCGGGCCCGTCCACGCATCACCGGTCGCCCTCCCCCCTCGAGACGCCGCCAGCGGTGGGCGAGGCCAGCCGCTCGGGCATCCGCCCGCTCGGGCGACGATCGCGTCGGCGGGAGGGTCGGTGACGGGGCGGATGGGTCGATCGCGGGGTCGCGTCGCTAGCGTCCCGGCATGGCCGACCGTCCCCCCTACCACATGACCCCCGACGAGTTCCGGCGGTGGGGGCGTGCCGTCGTCGACTGGGTGGCCGACTACTGGGCGACCGTCGAGCGGCACCGCGTCGTGCCGGAGGTCGAGCCCGGGGAGGTGCGCTCGTGGCTGCCGCCGGCGCCGCCCGAGGCCCCCGAGCCGTTCGAGGAGGTGCTCGCCGACCTCGACCGGGTCGTCCTGCCGGGCACGACCCACTGGCAGCACCCCGGCTTCCACGCCTACTTCCCCGCCAACACCTCGGGCCCGGGCGTCCTCGCCGACATCGTGTCCGGCGGGCTCGCCACCCAGGGGATGCTGTGGCAGACCGGCCCGGCCCTCACCGAGGTCGAGGCCCACGTCCTCGACTGGCTCGTCGACCTGCTGGGGCTGCCCGAGCGGTTCCGCTCGACGGGCGCCGGCGGCGGGGTCATCCAGGACTCGGCGTCGTCCGCCACCCTGTGCGCCCTCGTCGCCGCCCGCGAGCGGGCCCTGGCCCGCGGCGCCGCCCTCGACCGGCTGGTCGTCTACTCGTCGGAGCACGCCCACTCGTCGCTGGAGAAGGGCGCCCGGGTGGCCGGGCTGCGGCCCGAGAACGTGCGCCTGCTCGACGTCGACGACACCTTCGCCCTGCGCCCCGACGCCCTCGAGGCGGCGATCGAGGCCGACACCGCCGCCGGCCTGGTGCCCTGCCTCGTCATGGCCACGATCGGCACGACCAGCTCGCTGGCGGTCGACCCGCTGCCCGCCGTCGGGCCGATCGCCGCCCGGGCCGGCGCCTGGTTCCACGTCGACGGCGCCATGGCCGGCTCCGCGGCCGTGTGCCCCGAGCACCGCGACCAGCAGGCGGGCCTCGAGCACGCCGACAGCTACGTGTTCAACCCCCACAAGTGGCTGTTCACGACCTTCGACTGCTCGTGCCTGTTCGTCGCCGACCGGGCGCCGCTGGTCGAGGCCCTGTCGATCCTCCCCGAGTACCTGCGCAACGCCGCGTCGGAGTCGGGGAGGGTCGTCGACTACCGGGACTGGCAGATCCCCCTCGGGCGCCGGTTCCGGGCGCTGAAGCTCTGGTTCGTCCTGCGCTGGTACGGCGCCGAGGGGCTGCGCCACCACGTGCGCGAGCACGTCCGGCTCGCCGGCGAGCTGGCCGGGCGGATCGAGCGCGACCCGCGGCTGGAGCTGGCGGCCCCGGCCCGGCTCAACCTCGTCTGCTTCCGCCACGTCGACGGCGACGAGGCGACGCAGCGCCTGCACGAGGCGCTGAACGCCACCGGGCGGGTCTACCTCACCCACACGAGGCTGGCCGGCCGCTACGTCGTCCGGGCCGCCATCGGGGCCTGGACGACCGAGCAACGCCACGTCGACGCGCTGTGGGAGCTGATCGACGAGCTGGCGTGACCGCCGCCGTGCATCGGCGGGGCGGGGGCGGTCGGTAGACTTCGACCTTCTCCCGGAACGGATCCGAGCGCCGAGGTGGTGGCCGTCATGGCCGAGGTCGAGATCGGGTTGGGCAAGACGGCGAAGCGGGCCTACCGCCTCGACGACGTCGCCATCGTGCCCAACCGCCGCACCCGCGACCCCGAGGACGTCGACATCTCCTGGGAGATCGACGCCTACCGGTTCGAGGTGCCGATCCTGGGCGCGCCCGCCGACAGCGTCACCTCGCCGGCCACCGCCGTCGAGCTGGGTCGGCTGGGCTCGGCCGGGGTGCTGCACCTCGAGGGGCTGTGGACCCGCTACGAGGACCCCGAGCCGGTGCTCGACGAGATCGCGTCGCTGCCGCCGGCCAAGGCGACGGCCCGGCTGCAGGAGCTGTACGCCGAGCCGGTCCGCCCGGAGCTGATCGGCCGGCGCATCGCCGAGATCAAGGACGCCGGGGTCACCTGCGCCGTCGCGGTCACCCCCGGCCGCACCCTCGAGCTGGCCGACGCCGTGCTCGAGGCCGAGCCCGACCTGCTCGTCATCCAGGCGGCGATCGTCTCGGCCGAGCACGTGTCCCGCCGGGTCGAGCCGCTCAACCTCAAGGCCTTCATCCGCCACTACGAGATCCCGGTGCTCGTCGGGGGCTGCACCTCGTACCAGACGGCGCTGCACCTCATGCGCACCGGGGCCGCCGGCGTGCTCGTCGGGGCCGGGTCCGGGGCCGCGACCGTCACCCGCGAGGTGCTCGGCGTCGGCGTGCCGCTGGCCACGGCGCTGGCCGACGCCCGGGCGGCCCGCATGCGGCACCTCGACGAGACCGGCGTCTACTGCCACGTCATCGCCGACGGCGGCATCACGACCGGCGGCGACATCGCCCGGGCGGTCGCCTGCGGCGCCGACGCCGTCATGGTCGGCACGCCGTTCGCCGCCGCGACCGAAGCCCCGGGGCGGGGCTGGCACTGGACGATGCCCGCCACCCACCCGACGCTGCCCCGCGGCGAGCGGGTGCGGGTCGAGCCCCAGGGCACGCTCGAGCAGATCCTCCACGGCCCGGCCCACGACGCCTCGGGCAGCGTGAACCTCACCGGGGCCCTGCGCCGGGCGATGGCGCTGTGCGGGTTCGAGACGCTGAAGGACCTGCAGAAGGCCGACCTCGTCGTCGTGGGGGACGAGTGAGCACGCCCCCGGCGCCGAGCGAGCGGTTCCCGACCTGCCTGGTCGTCGACTTCGGGGCGCAGTACGCCCAGCTCATCGCCCGGCGGGTCCGCGAGGCGCACGTCTACTCCGAGATCGTCCCCCACTCGATCACCGCGGCCGAGGTGCGCGAGCGCCGGCCGGCGGCCATCGTGCTGTCCGGGGGTCCCCGGTCGGTCCACGTCGAGGGCGCCCCCCGCCTCGACCCCGAGATCTACGAGCTCGGCATCCCCATCCTCGGCATCTGCTACGGCGCCCAGCTCGTCGCCCAGCAGCTGGGCGGCGAGGTGGCCCGGGGCGGTACCGGCGAGTACGGCCGCACCGAGCTCACCGTCACCGACGGCTCCGGCCTGTTCGCCGACCAGCCCGTGCACCAGACGGTCTGGATGAGCCACTTCGACGGCATCACCCGGGTGCCCGAGGGGTTCCGGGCCACCGCCACCACCGACGGCGCCCCGGTGGCCGCGCTCGAGTCGCCCGAGCGGCGCATCTGGGCCGTGCAGCACCACCCCGAGGTCTCGCACACCCCCTTCGGGCAGCAGCTGCTGCGCCACTTCCTCCACCACCTCGCGGGCATCCCGCCCACCTGGACGATGACCTCGATCATCGAGCAGCAGGTCGAGGCGATCCGGGCCCAGGTGGGCGACGCCCGGGTGATCTGCGCCCTCTCCGGCGGCGTCGATTCCGCGGTGGCCGCCGCCCTCGTGCACAAGGCGGTCGGCCCCCAGCTCACCTGCGTGTTCGTCGACACCGGGCTGCTGCGCCGGGGCGAGGGCGAGCAGGTCGTCGAGACGTTCCGCCGCCACCAGCGGATCGAGCTGATCCACGTGCGGGCCGCCGACCGGTTCTTCGAGGCGCTGGCCGGCGTCACCGACCCCGAGCACAAGCGCAAGATCGTCGGCGAGCTGTTCATCCGCATCTTCGAGGAGGCCGCCGGCGGCCTGGAGGACGCCCGGTTCCTCGTGCAGGGCACGCTCTACCCCGACGTCATCGAGTCGGGCGGGGGCGACGGCGCCGCCACCATCAAGAGCCACCACAACGTCGGCGGCCTGCCCGAGGACATGTCGTTCGAGCTGGTCGAGCCGCTGCGGGCCCTGTTCAAGGACGAGGTGCGCCGGGTCGGCGAGGAGCTCGGCCTCCCCGAGGAGATCGTCTGGCGCCAGCCGTTCCCGGGCCCCGGCCTGGCGGTGCGGATCATCGGCGAGGTCACGCCCGAGAAGGTCGCCACGCTGCAGCACGCCGACGCCATCGTGCGCGAGGAGCTCGCCCGGGCCGGCCTCGAGCGCGAGGTGTGGCAGGCCTTCGCCGTGCTGCCGGACATCCGCTCGGTCGGGGTGATGGGCGACGAGCGCACCTACGCGCACCCGATCATCGTGCGGGCGGTCACCAGCGAGGACGCCATGACCGCCGACTGGGCCCGGCTGCCCTACGACGTGCTGGCCTCGATGTCCAGCCGCATCATCAACGAGGTGCCGGGCATCAACCGGGTGGCCTACGACATCACGTCGAAGCCGCCCGGCACCATCGAGTGGGAGTGAGCCGCCTCAGTCGCCCGCGGCGACGGGGGAGGGGGCGCCCGCGGCGCTCGGCGCCTCGACGGCCGCCGGCACCGGCACGCCCAGCTGCCGCCGGCCGGTGAGGAAGGCGATGCCGTAGAGCACGCCGACCACGATCAGCAGCGTGCGGTAGCCGACGAGCAGTGACATGTACTCGAGGATGCCGCCGAACATCGACCCCAGCAGGTTGGCGCCGAAGGCGGTCGCCGAGGCGCTGGTCGACTTGAACCGCTGGGCGAACACGAGGTTGGCGGTGAAGATCGGCAGGAAGGCCAGCGTCACCGCCGCCAGGAAGCGGGGGAGGAACGGCAGCTCGAGCAGGGCGCTGGGCGGCACCGCCCAGGCCAGCGCCAGCCCGGCCAGCAGCAGGACGTAGAGGCGCTGGGGCCGGCGGAAGCTGACCTTCTGCGACAGCAGCACGGCCGCCAGCACGCTGAGCATGACCCCGAGGAAGACCAGGGCGTTGACGAACCAGGTCGTGCCGAAGAGCAGGGCGAACTGGACGACGCTCTTCGTCTCGAGCAGCAGGAACGCCGCGCCCATGCAGAACAGGTCGGTGTAGCGGAGCATCGGCCGCACCGGCCCGCCCACGCCCCGGATGGCGACCGCGGAGAACAGCAGGATCAGCCCGATCGTCACCAGGTAGAAGCCCGGCATCGACCGGGTGCGCAGGTAGGGGAAGGGGTGGTCGTCGGTGGACGGGGCCGGCGTGTCGGCGGGCCGCTCCCACAGGGCCTGCCGGGGGCCGTCGCAGGGGATGGCCTCGGGGTCCTCGGAGACGGTCAGGACCGCCAGGTGCGACGGGTCGTCCTCGTCGCCCGGCGAGAGGCGCTCGATGCACGGGGGCCGCCCGAAGACCTCCTCGAGGGTGCCGGCGTACCGGTCCACCAGCCACCCCTCGCGGTAGTAGTTGTACATCGAGAACACGCCGCCCTCGGTGAGGTGGTCCTTGGCGGACTCGATGGCCTCGCGGGTGAACAGGTAGCTCTCGAGCCGCACCGAGGCCTGGCCGGTCACCAGGGTCAGCGAGTCGGGCAGGGCGAGCAGGATGCGGTCCCACGTCTCGTCGGTGCGCTCGAGGAAGGCGCGGCCGTCGTCGATGTGGACCTCGACCCGCTCGTCGTCGTAGGGCCGGTCGGGGTGGTCCTCCTTGCCCAGCTCGTAGATCTTGCGGTCGATCTCGACGGCGTCGACGTGCTCGGCCCCGTTCTGCAGCGCGGCGGCCACGTCGTTGCCGCCGCCCGCGCCGATGATGAGCACCCGGCGGGGCTGGGTGCCCGCCGCCTGGGCGTAGTTCGACCCGTAGAGGGGGTTGTCGGCCACCGGCAGGGTCGACTGGTGGGGGACCTCGTTGACCTTGGCCATGTAGCCGCCGTAGGGGGCGTCCTCCTGCTCGACCTTGTAGTAGGGCGACCACCACGTGCGCTCCTCCAGCGACTCGATGCCGAGGAGCGCGATCACGACGGCGACGGCGGCCACGGTCACCAGGCGCACCTTGGGCAGCGACACCAGGACGAGCACCGCCCCGGCGACGGTGCCCCAGGCCACCGGGGGCAGGCCGAGGAACGACAGCGCCGTGACGCCGAGGATGCCGAGGACGCTGCCGATGAGGTCGAGCTTGTAGGCCTCGAGCGGCGGGAACGTCTTGAACGTCCGGGCGACGCCGTCGGTGATGAACATGAGCAGCGTCGCCACCGTCACGAAGATCACCGGCAGGACGACCTCGCGGGGCGGCCCGGTGATCGTCGGCTCGTTGAAGAAGATGAGGTCGCTGCCCTCGACGTCGATGTCGATGGGCGCCAGCCGGATGAAGGCGACGAACAGCGCCAGCACGACCGGCGCGTAGGGGAACAGCGGCCGGCCGCCCCGCCCGGCCCACAGGAAGCCGAGGCCGACGCCGAGGAAGCTGCCGAGCAGGACGAGGTTCGAGAAGTAGGCCAGGTAGACGACGTTGGCCCCCGACCAGCGGATGACCGCCAGCTCGACGAACAGCATGAGGAAGCTGAGCAAGACGAGCCGCGGGCGGTCGCTGATGAGGCGCGTCGGCTCGTCGGTCTGCGGTGCGTCGGTCAACGTGCCCCCCCGGCGGCGGGTCTCCCCATGCGGTGTGACCCGGACACGCTAGACCCTGGGTGACGGGCGCGCCCAAGGGAGCGCGCCGGGTGGCGGCTCAGGCGAGCGGGCGGCCGAAGGGCTTCTCGCCGGTCCAGGTGGCGAGGAACGCCTCCGCGCGCTGGACGGCGGCCAGCCACATCCCGGTGCCGTGCTCGGCCAGCTCGGAGCACGCCCGGTGGACACGCTGCACCGGGTCGCCACCGTCGGCGTCGAAGCGGGCGAGCAGCGGCGCAGCCGTGGACAGGAAGTCGGGGATGACCACCCGGTCCGACTTGCGCAGCACCGCGAAGGCCCGCGCCGTGACGGGCACGGGGGTGAGCGGGACGATGGTGCGGGCCTGGACCACCGCGGCGGTCGGGTGGTCGAGGACGCCGGCCTTGCCGGCGACGAACAGCACGTCGCACGCCGCGTCGTAGCGGGGCTCGGCGAGGGTGGCGCCCGCCTTCGCGAGCTGGGCGGTGGCAGCCTCGGCGACCGGGCCGGTGCCGACGACGGCGGCGGTGCGCCAGTCGTGGGGCCCGGCCACCCGCCCGGCGGCGAGCGCACCGGCGGCGGCGAGCTCGGGGTCGGGCGGCTCCCAGCCGAGCGGGGCGAGGTCCTCGGCGGTCATGCCGGTGCCCGGCCAGAGGACGAGCGAGCCGGCCTCGGCCCGGGGGCGCACCTCGTCGACGAACGCCGCCACGGCGTCGGCCCGCTGGTCGACCTTGGCGTTGATGCCGGCCGAGGCCCCGGCGTGGCCGGCGACGCCGAACGCGGCGAACGCGTAGGTCACCGAGCGGGCCAGCAGCACGGCGCCGTCGCGCAGCACCTTGGGCGCGAGGCGCACGACGCCGACGGAGGTCGTCGCGTCGTCGAGGTCGGTGACGACGAACCCGTCGGTGCCGGTCAGCTTGTCCACCTTCACGGGCGCCGATCCTTGCAAGCCGCGCCCGGCCACCGCCACCCGGTGCCGGTCGGCGGTGGCCGGGCCGTCAGCCGCCGGACAGCTCCTCGTCGATGTAGGCGACGACCGCCTCGATCTCCTCGGGGCTCAGCTCGTCCTCCCAGGCCGGCATGCGCCCCCGGCCCTCGCGGACGACCTCGATCTGCTCCTCGACGGTCAGCCGGTCGCCGATCCCCTCGAACCCGGGGCCGACGCCGCCCTGGCCGGAGCCGCCGTGGCAGGTGGCGCAGTTGCCCCGGTAGATCTCGGCGCCGTCGGGCCCGTCCCCGCCGTCGCCGCCGGTCGCGAGGTCGCCGTCGTCGCCCTCGCCCTCGGCGAGGCGGAAGGCGGCGATGCCGCCGTCCGCGCCCTCGGGGGCGCCGGCCAGCCACCAGCCCCAGCCGGCGTAGACGGTGCCCTCGACCACGGCGACGCCCCCGGCGGCGGGGAAGTCGACCTCGTGGCGCCACAGCCGCTCGCCGTCCTCGGCGGCGTAGGCGGCGACGCCCCCGGCGTCGTCGGCCAGGTAGAGGACGTCGTTGGCCCAGGTGACGGGCCCGGTGACGTGGGCTCCGACCTCGGTGCGCCACACCTCCTCGCCGGTGTCGGCGTCGAGGGCGAACAGGACGGCGTCCTGGCTCGCCTCGTTGGAGGCGACGTAGATCGTCCCGTCGGCGACGGCGGCGGAGGCCATGACCCCGCCCTGGAGGCCGCCCTCGGTCAGGTGCCGCTCCCAGAGGACCTCGCCGGTCTCGCGGTCCAGCGCCCGGTAGGTGCCGGCCTTGTCGCCGACGCCCACGGCGTCGACGCCGTCGACCGTGAACAGGTTGGGCATGGCGCCGACGTCGGCGTCCGCGCCGGTGGGGTCGCGGATCGTCCAGGTGTCGCCGGCGGTGAACTGCGTCGCCCACACCTCCTCGCCGGTCTCCAGGTCGAGCGCCACCAGCGCGTCGCTGCGGGGCGGCGCCGGGGGCGCGTAGCCCTGGCCGGTGCCCACGTAGAGCACCCCCCGCTCGGTGTCGACGGCCGGCGACGACCAGACGGACACGCCGGGGCCCTCGGTGGCGTCCCCGGCGGTCGTCCAGAACCGCCACCGCTCCTCGCCGGTCTCGGCGTCGAGGGCGACGACCGAGCCCCGGAAGGTCGACGGGTCGCCGGGGGCGAAGACCTCGTAGCTGCCGACGCCGGCGACGACCAGGCCGTCGACGACGATCGGCGACCCGAACACGACGGCCTTCGGGTGCTCGTCGAGGTCGGTCTCCCAGATGACCTCGCCGCTGGTGCGGTCCAGCGCCACCAGCCGGGCGTCGAAGGTGCCGGCCAGGACCCGGTCGCCGTCGACGGCCACCGAGCCGCCGACGTAGCCGGGGCCGACCGGCTGCGCCCACAGCTCCTCGCCGGTGGCCGCGTCCAGCGCCCGGACGTGCCCGGTCCAGTCGCCGAGGTAGACGGTGCCGTCGACGACGGCGGGCGTGCCGCTCACGCCGGCGAGGCCGGTGACCTCCCAGGCCGGGGCGAGCTCGCCGACGTTGCCCGGCCCGATGACCGCCTCGTCCTCGACCGCCCGGGTGTTGGCCAGGTCGTAGCCGACCCGCACCCACTCGACGGCCGGGGTGTCGCCGGCGGCGTCCTCGCCGCCCTCGCCGTCCCCGCCGCCGCAGGCCACCAGCCCGGCGACGAGGGCGACGAGCGCCGCGACCGCCGGCCCCCGGCGGGCCGGCCGGCCCGGGGCGCCGCGGCGGGGGGTGCAGGGGTCGTCGTGCTGCCCTCGGAGTCCCACGCGCCGGACCGTAGTCGGGGGCCTGCCGGGCGACCGGTGCCCGGTTGGCGCGGCCGCCCCGGTCGCGCATGCTCGGTGCATGATCCACATCGGCATCGTCGGCGACCACGACCCGGCCCAGGAGACCCACGTCGCCACCGAGGACGCCCTCGGGCACGCCGCCGTCGACCTCGGCCTCGGGGTGGAGCCGGCGTGGGTCGCGACGGACGAGGTCGGCGACCCGCCCGACGAGCTGGTCGCCTTCGACGGCCTGCTGATCGCCCCCGGGAGCCCCTACCGCGACCCGGAGGGCGCGCTGCGGGCGATCGAGCACGCGCGGACCCGCGACGTGCCGCTGCTCGCCACCTGCGCCGGGATGCAGCACGTCGTGGTCGAGCTGGCCCGCCACGTCCTCGGCGTCGCGGACGCCCACCACGCGGAGTACGAGCCCGAGGGGGCGACGCCGGTGGTGACGCCGCTCGCCTGCTCGCTGGCCGGGCGGACGCAGGAGGTCGAGGTCCGGCCGGGCACCCGGGCGGCGGCGGCCTACGGCACCGCCTCGGCCGCCGAGCGGTACGCCTGCCGCTTCGGCCCCGACCCGGCGGTGGTCGGCGAGCTCGCCCGGGCCGGCGTCGTGGTCAGCGGCACCGACGCCGAGGGGGCGCCGCAGATCCTGGAGCTGCCGGACCGGCGGTTCTTCGTGGCGACGCTGTTCGTGCCCCAGCTCCGCAGCACGCTCGTGCACCCGCACCCGCTGGTGTCGGCCTTCGTGGCGGCGGCCGCGGAGGCGGCCCGGGGGGACGACGAGGGGACGTCCGAGCCGACGGTCGTGGTCCGCCGGGCGAGCGGGTGACCGCGGACGGTCAGCCGCGGGGCGGCTGCTTCAGCGCGGACTCGAGGACGGCCGCCACCGAGGCCGCGTAGGGGCTGGTGGCGTCGAGGCCCAGCTGCACGACCGACATGAGCAGCGACATGACGATGGCCACCATGCCCTCGGCCATCGTCGCGGGGTCGACGTCCGGCCGGACGATGCCGGCGACCTGGTCGGCGGCCAGGCGCTCGGCGGCCGCCTTGCGCAGCTCCTCCAGGGCCGGGACGTGGAGGACCCGGGGCGTGACCTCGGGCTCGAGGCCGGCGAGGAGGCGGCGGGCCAGCGGGTGCCGTTCGACGGCCTCCAGGAGCCCGACGAGGAGCACGTCCTGCCAGTCGAGCTGGCCCGGCTCGTCGAAGGCGCCGGAGAGCGCCTCGTGGATGACCGCCGCCGCGTCCTCGTCGACGGCGGCGAGGAACAGCGCCTCCTTGTTGGGGAAGTAGGCGTAGGGCACCGTGCCCCCGACGCCCGCTTCCCGGGCGATGTCGGCCACCGACGTGGCCCGGTACCCGTCGCGGCCGAAGCGCGCCACGGCGGCCCGCAGGATGTCGCGTCGGGTCTGCTCGCCCTTCGTGCGGGGCGGTGGAGCGGAGGTGGGCGCCATCGTCGGCCCCGACGGTAGCAGACAGAAATTGAGAATTTTGCTCAAACTCTCAAATCGCCGTGCTAGGGTCGAAGCATGACGCAGGCCACCGGTGAACGCACGATCCCGACCCGGCGCATCTCGTTCGAGGAATCGCTGCAGGACCTGCCCCGCCACTTCGCCGTCGACGGCGACCTCCTCCTCAGCCACTTCGCCGCCGTCCTCTCGGCCCTCTTCCCCGACGGCGAGGACTTCTTCGTCCGCTCCGTCCGCCACTACCGCGACCGCATCACCGACCCCGAGCTGAAGAAGCAGGTCGCCGGCTTCATCGGCCAGGAGTCGGTCCACGGCCGGGAGCACCGGGTGCTGAACGAGCGCCTCGCCCAGCTCGGGTACCCGACCAAGGGCATCGAGCGGTTCACCCGGCGCGGGCTCGAGTCGCGCGAGCGGCTGGCGCCGCCCATCTCCAACCTCGCGTTCACCGCCGCGCTCGAGCACTTCACCGCGACGCTCGCCGAGCTGCTGCTGTCGAGCGAGGACGTGCGGGCCCTGTTCGGCCACGACGGCGTCCGCGACGTGTTCCTCTGGCACGCGCTCGAGGAGTCCGAGCACAAGGCCGTGGCCTTCGACGTCTACCGGGCGATGGGCGGCACCGAGCGCATGCGGATCTGGACCATGCAAGGCCTGCGCTTCGGCTTCCCGATCCTGGTGGCCGTCCTCATGGCCATCTCGCTGGCCCGCGACCCCGCCACCTGGCGGCGGGGCAACCTGCGCCGCAGCTGGCGCCGGTTCCGCTCCTCGCCGCTGCTCAGCCGCGACCTGTGGAACCGGCTGCGCGAGTACTGCCGCCCGGGCTTCCACCCCGACGACATCGACGCCAGCGAGCTGCTGGCCCGCTGGCGGGCCGAGCTGTTCGGCGACGAGGGGCGGCTGAACGACAAGCTCGTCGGGGCGTCGAGCCCCGCCGCCTGAGAGGATGCCCCCCGTGCCTGAACACCTCGACGTCCTCGTCGTCGGCGCCGGCCTGTCCGGCGTCGCCGCCGGCCACTACCTCCAGGCCGAGTGCCCGTGGGTGCGCTACGCCATCCTCGAGGCCCGCGACGCCATCGGCGGCACCTGGGACCTGTTCCGCTACCCGGGCATCCGGTCCGACTCGGACATGTACACGCTGGGCTACTCGTTCCGGCCCTGGGACAGCGACACCGCCATCGCGGACGGCCCGGCGATCCTGCGCTACATCCGCGAGACGGCCGAGGCGGAGGGCATCGACCGCCACATCCGCTTCCGCCACCGCGTCGTGCGGGCCGAGTGGTCGACCCCCGAGGCCCGGTGGCACGTCACCGCCGAGCGCACCGACACCGGCGAGACCGTCGAGCTGACCTGCGGCTTCCTGTTCTCCTGCAGCGGCTACTACCGCTACGACCGCGGCCACGAGCCCGAGCTCCCCGGCACCGACCGCTTCCGGGGCACGCTCGTCCACCCGCAGCGCTGGCCCGAGGACCTCGACGTCACCGGCAAGCGGGTCGTGGTGATCGGGAGCGGGGCGACGGCCATCACGCTCGTGCCGGCGCTGGCCCGGACCGCCGGGCACGTGGTCATGCTGCAGCGGTCGCCCACCTACGTCACCTCGCTGCCGGGCGAGGACCCGATCGCCGCCCTGGTGCGGCGGGTGCTGCCCCGCCGGGCGGCCAGCACCGTCAACCGCTGGTACAAGGCGCTGACGACCCAGGGCTTCTACCACCTGAGCCGCCGGCGGCCGGAGCTGGTCAAGCGGATGCTCCGCAAGCAGCTGGAGCGGGCGCTCCCGCCCGGCTTCGACATCGACCCCCACTTCACCCCCCGCTACGACCCGTGGGACCAGCGGCTGTGCCTCGTGCGGGACGGCGACCTGTTCGCGGCCATCCGCGAGGGCCGGGCCTCGGTGGTGACCGACCACATCGACACGTTCACCGAGACCGGCATCCGGCTGCGCTCGGGGGACGAGCTGGAGGCCGACGTCGTCGTCACCGCCACGGGCCTCGAGCTGCTCTTCCTCGGCGGCATCGAGCTGGTCGTCGACGGCGAGAAGGTCGACCCCGCCGACCGGCTCGTCTACAAGGGCATGGCGATCGAGGGCGTCCCCAACCTGGCCGCCGCGGTCGGGTACGTGAACGCCTCCTGGACGCTGAAGACCGAGCTCACCTGCCGCTACGTCACCCGGCTGCTCAAGCACATGCGGGAGACGGGCAACCGGCAGTGCACGCCGGTCAACGACGACCCCACCGTCGAGCGCCGGCCGCTGCTCGGGCTGAACGCGGGCTACATCCTGCGGGCCCAGGACCGCTTCCCCAAGCAGGGCAGCCGCTTCCCCTGGCAGGTGTACCAGAGCTACCTGCGCGACTACCGGGCCATGCGCCTCGGGGCGGTCGACGACGGCGTGATGCGCTTCGGCAACCCGGCCCCCGCGCCCGAGCCGGGCGCGCCCAGCGCCGTCGCCACCCCGGCGTAGCCGCCCGGCGCGGCCCCGCGCCGTACGGTCGCGCCATGACGTACTCGATCATCGCCCGCGACCCCGGCACCGGGCTGATGGGCGTGGCGACGCAGTCCCAGGCCCTGGCGGTCGGCGCGAGCGTGCCCTGGGCTGCCGCCGGCCTCGGCGTCATCGCCACCCAGTCGATGGGCGAGCCGATGTACGGCGACCTGGGCCTCGACGCGCTGCGGGCCGGGCTCACCGTCCACGAGGCGCTGCGGGCGCTGCGCAGCGTCGACCCCCACCCCGAGCGCCGCCAGGTCGGGATGCTCGACCGGGACGGCGACGTCGCCGTGTACACGGGCGAGGCCTGCGTCGCCGCCGCCGGCCACGCCGGGGGGACGGGCTGCGTGGCGCTGGCCAACCTCGTGCGGGGCCCCCGGGTGTGGGAGGCGATGGTCGAGGCCTTCGAGGCGTCCTCGGGCTGGCTGCCGCACCGGCTCGTGACGGCGCTGGAGGCGGCCGAGGACGCCGGGGGCGACGAGCGGGGCCGCCGCTCGGCGGCGATCCTCGTCGTGCGGGCGTCCCGCAGCGGCCGGCCGTGGCGGGACCGGGTCACCGACCTCCGGGTCGACGACGACCCCGACCCGCTCGGGCGGCTGCGGCGCCTGGTCGACACCAACGAGCGCTACCACGAGACCGTGGCCGCCTTCGAGCTGGCCCTCGACGGGCGGCTCGGCGACGCCCTCGACCGGCTGCCGCCCCCGGCCGACGTCGACGACGTCGACGTCGTGCTCTGGCGGGCGCTCGTGCTGGCCGCGGGCGGCCGCGCCGGCGAGGCCGCCGCGCTCGGGCGCCGCCTGGTCGGCCGCGACGCCCGGGCGGCCGGCATCGCCCGGCGGTTCGCCGAGGCCGGGCTCGTGGACCGGGCGCTGGTCGACGCGGTGCTGGGCGGCTGAGGGGCCCGGCCGTCAGCCGCGGCCGGTGCGGGCCCCGAGGGCGGCGAGCGCCGCCCGGGGGACGGCCGCCACCAGGGCGCCGAGCACGGTCAGCCAGTCGAAGCGGTCGCGCCAGACCGTGATCCGCCCGTCGACCACCTCGAAGGTGCCGCACACCCAGAAGGCGACCCGGAACGGGCCCCGCTCGAGCACGTCCGTGCGCTCGGTCAGCACGGCGCCGTCCTCGGCGGCGATGTGGTGGAGCCGGGCCTCGAAGCCGGTGCACAGCCGGGTCAGCCAGCGCATCTGCTCCTCGAACGGGCCCCGCCCCCGGGCCGGCGGCAGCGGGACGTTCTGGTAGACGATCTCGGGCGACACGAGGGCGAGCGCCCGGTCGAGGTCGAGGTCCTCGAGCGCGCCGAGGAAGGCGCGCACGACGGCGACGGGCTCGTCGCCGGGCCGGGCCCCGGCGCCCTCGGCTTGCGGTGACGCCATCGACGGATCCTCCCCGGTCGGCTGCCAGGGGCACGGTAACACCGGCGCGGCGGGGCCGGGCCGGACGGCTCAGCCCACCGTGGCGAGGAAGTCCTCGATCAGCCGCGCCAGCTCGACGGGCCGGTCGCCCTGCACGCTGTGGCCGGCGCCCTCCACCCGCTCGACCCGGGCGTCGGGCCGGCGGCGCCGCAGCTCGGCCTCGTCCTCGTCGTCGACGACCGACTGGGGCAGGGTCCCCCGCACGAGCATCAGCGGCACGGCCAGCGCGGACACGTCGTCCCACAGCTCGCCGAAGCGCAGGTCGTCGGGCCGGCGGGCCGGGCGGTGGCGGGCGTGGCGCCACACCCAGGTGCCGTCCTCGCGCTGGACGGCGTTGTGCAGGATCCCCCGGCGCAGCGACGACTCGGACCGGGTGGGGTTGAAGGCCTTCGTCCGGGCCAGCATCTCCTCGAAGCTGTCGAAGCTCTCGGGGCCGTCGACGAAGGCGATGACGCTCGCCGCCTTCCGGCGGTCGACGCCCGGGGTGACGTCGACGAGGACGAGCGAGCGCACGAGCTCGGGCGCCAGCCGGGACAGCGCGAGGGCGGTCAGGCCGCCGAGCGACATCCCGACGACGGCCCGCGCCTCGGGGGCCAGCTCCCGCACGGCGACCGCCACGTCCCGGGCGTTCTCGACCGGGTCGAGCACGCTGCCGCGGCCGCCGTCCGAGTGGCCGTGGCCCGGCAGGTCGACGGCCACCAGCGGCCGGTCGAGCGCCAGCGCCACCGTGTCCCAGGTGTGGGCGTTCTGGGCGCCGCCGTGCACCAGCACCAGCTCGGGGTCGGACGTCCCCCAGACGAGCGCGCTCAGCCGCCGGCCGGGGTCGACCTCGACGAACTCCCGGCGGACGGCCGGGGGGCCGTCGTAGGGCAGCCCGTGCTCGGCGGCGTTCTCGTGGAACATCGAGAACTCGTCGTAGGGGATCCGCTCGACCGTCACGCCTCCAGCATCGCAGGCCGGGGCGCGGCCGGGCGCGGGGGTGGACGGCTCCGTCGGTGCCCGCCCCTACGATGGCCCCACCGATGGCCGAGCCCGACCGCACCCTGTCCCACACCGCCGACGCCCCCGCCGGCGCCGACGGCGCGCCCCGGGCGCCCCGCGACGGCGACGAGGCCGAGCTGCTCGCGGGCCTCAACCCGGTGCAGGCCGACGCCGTCACCCACGACGGGGGGCCGCTGCTCGTCGTGGCCGGCGCCGGCTCGGGCAAGACCCGGGTCCTCACCCACCGCATCGCCCACCTCATCAAGGTGCGGGGGGTCAGCCCCTTCGAGATCCTGGCGATCACCTTCACCAACAAGGCCGCCGACGAGATGAAGTCCCGGGTGGCGGCCCTGGTCGGCCCGGTGGCCGAGAAGATGTGGGTCTCGACCTTCCACTCGGCGTGCGTGCGCATCCTGCGGCGCGACGCCGACCGGCTCGGCTACCCCCGCAACTTCACGATCTACGACCAGGCCGACGCGGTGCGGCTGACCGGCTACGTCGTCCGCGACCTGGGGCTCGACACGAAGCGGTTCCCGCCCCGGTCGGTGCACGCCGCCATCAGCGCGGCCAAGAACGAGGGGCTCGACGCCGAGGCCTACGCCCAGCGGGCCGGCAACCTCTTCGAGCGCAAGATCGCCGAGGTCTTCACCGAGTACCAGCAGCGCCTCCAGCGGGCCGGGTCGATGGACTTCGACGACCTGCTGGGCCAGGCGCTGCGGCTGCTGCGCGAGCACCCCGACGTCCTGCAGCACTACCAGCGCCGGTTCCGGCACATCCTGGTCGACGAGTACCAGGACACCAACCGGGTGCAGAACGACATCGTCCTGCTGCTCGCCGCCGACCACCGCAACGTGGCCGTCGTCGGCGACCAGGACCAGTCGATCTACGCCTTCCGGGGCGCCGACATGCGCAACATCGTCGACTTCGAGTCGGCGTTCCCCGACACGACGGTCATCCTGCTCGAGCAGAACTACCGGTCGACGCAGACCATCCTCGACGCGGCCAACGCGGTCATCGCCCACAACGTCAGCCGCAAGCCCAAGGAGCTGTGGACCGACCGGGGCAAGGGCGACCCGATCGTCCGCTACCACGCCGACGACGAGGTCGACGAGGCGCAGTGGATCACCCGGGAGATCGCCCGCCTCCACGACCGCGACGAGGTCGAGGGCGGCGACGGTGGGCCGCTCCGGTGGGGCGACATCGCCGTCTTCTACCGCACCAACGCGCAGAGCCGCGTCCTCGAGGAGCAGCTCATGCGCGCCGACATCCCCTACAAGGTCGTCGGCGGCACCCGGTTCTACGACCGCAAGGAGATCAAGGACGCCATCGCCTACCTGCGGGCGGTGGTCAACCCGGCCGACGAGGTCTCGATCAAGCGGGTCGTCAACGAGCCCAAGCGGGGCGTGGGCGACACGACCATCGGCCGGATCGACGCCTACGCCGCCGCCCGGGGGCTGTCGTTCGCCGAGGCCCTCCGCCGGGCCGACGACGCGGGCGTCGGCCCCAAGGCCCGCCGGGGCATCGAGAGCTTCCTCGCCGTGCTCGACGACGCGGCCGACCTGGTGCCGAGCGGCCCGGGGCCGGTGCTGGAGCGGCTGCTCGAGCGCTCGGGCTACCTCGAGCAGCTCGAGGCCGACCGCTCGATCGAGGCCGAGGGCCGGCTCGAGAACCTGGCCGAGCTGGTCGGCGCCGCCCACGAGGTCGCGACCGTCGACGAGTTCCTCGAGCAGATCAGCCTGGTCAGCGACGTCGACTCGCTCGACGACGACACGACCTCGGTCGTCCTCATGACCCTGCACTCGGCCAAGGGCCTCGAGTTCCCCGTCGTCTTCATGATGGGGATGGAGGACGGCGTCTTCCCCCACCTGCGCTCGCTCACCGAGCCCGACCAGCTCGAGGAGGAGCGCCGGCTCGCCTACGTGGGCATCACCCGGGCCCGGCGCCGCCTCTACCTCACCCACGCCTGGAGCCGCACGCTGTTCGGCGGCACGCAGTACAACCCGCCCAGCCGGTTCCTCGACGAGATCCCGTCCGAGCTCGTGCGCGACGTCGAGGGGCACCGCCGGGCCAGCCGCCGGGGCGGCGGGTACGGCGGCGGGTGGCGGTCGTCCGCCGGCCCCGGCGACCGGTCGCTGCGGGTGGCGGCCGGCCGCGACCGCATCGTCGAGCGGGCGCTCGAGGCCCGGCGGCCGCAGCGCAGCGGGGCCGAGAGCCTGGGGCTCACGGTCGGTGACGACGTGCGGCACGCGACCTTCGGCGAGGGCGTGATCCTCGAGCTGAGCGGCAGCGGCGACAAGACCGAGGCCCTGGTCCGCTTCCGCGACGTCGGCGAGAAGCGGCTGCTGCTCTCCTGGGCGCCCCTCGAGAAGCTCTGACCCGGGCGCGACCCCACCGACCGCGTCCCGCCGGGTACGCTCCGCGGCGCTTTGTCACAGTTCGCGATCGATCGCCCGACGACGTCATCCCGAGGAGCGGGTCCGGCGTCTGAGAGGTGACCGTCGCCGTCAGCCCCACGGCGGACATCGCGGGCTGACGGCGGCGGTCGCCCCCGTACGACGTCGCCACGCCCAGCGGAGGAGCAGCACCGACGTGAGCGAGCAGGACCCCGCCCCCCGACACGTGGCTCCCCGTGGCCGCCTCGCCGCCCGGCGGTGGCGGCGCGCCGCCGTGGCCGCCGCCGTGGTGACGGTCGTGGTGGCCGGCGCCGCCGCGAGCTCGCTGCTGTCGGGGTCCGGCGACGAGACCGCGACCCGCGGCGCCGGCCCCACCACCACCGCCTCGACCACCACGACGACCGAGGCGACGACGACCACGAGCGCCCCGACCACGACCACCACCGCGCCCACCACCACGACGACGACGGCCCCGACCACGACGACCACGCTGCCGCCCGACCCGGCGGCCGACGGCACGCTCGAGCTGGGGGAGAGCGGCGAGGCGGTCCTCGCCCTGCAGCAGCGCCTCGTCGAGCTGGGCTACTGGCTGGGCGAGCCCGACGGCACCTACGGCCAGCTGACCCGGCAGGCGGTCATGGCCTTCCAGAAGGTCGAGGGCCTGGCCCGTGACGGCGTCGCCGGCCCGGCCACCCAGCAGGCGCTGGCCACCGCCTCCCGGCCGGTGCCCCGGGGCACGCACGGCATCGAGATCGACCTCGACCGTCAAGTGCTGTTCGTCGTCCAGGACGGCCGCGTCACCTGGGCCATCAACACCTCCACCGGCAACGGCGAGGCCTACACCAGCTCGACCGGCGGGACGGCCCGGGCGGTCACACCTCCCGGCCACTTCACGATCGAGCGCCAGATCGACGGCCTGCGCGAGGCGCCGCTCGGCACGCTCTACCGGCCCAAGTACTTCAACGGCGGCATCGCCATCCACGGATCGGGCAGCATCCCGGCGCAGCCCGCCTCGCACGGCTGCGCGCGGGTGACGAACGCGGCGATGGACCTGCTGTGGTCCAGCGGCGTGGCCGAGATCGGCACGCCGGTCTGGGTCTACTGACCCGACCGACCGCCGCGACCGCCACCCGCCGCCACCCGCCGTCAGCCGGCGGTGGTCGACGTCGCCCGCTCGGCGGCGTTGAGGTCGACGTCGAGCATGCCGTCCTCGTCGACCCGGACCGGGTAGGTCGGCAGGCCGGTGCCGTCGGCCGGGAACTCCCGCCCGTCGCAGTCGCCGGCGACCTCGCCGTGCTCGTCGAGCAGCACGAACACCTCGTCCTCGGGGTCCCAGCGGACGCTGCACGACCGGGGCACGCCGGGCGGACGGGCGCCGATCACGACCCAGCCCTCCTCGGGGTCGTCGCCCAGGTGCTGCAGGTAGATGTCGCGGTCGCCGCCGGCGGCGTCGGGGTAGAGGATCGGCCCCCGAGCGGCGATCTCCTCGGCTGCGTCCTCGGCCCTCTGCTCGGCGAAGGTGTCCGAGCCCAGCCGCACCTCGACCCGGCCCTGGCTCGCCAACCGGGCCACGGCGAAGGCGATCAGCAGCGCGAGGACCACCCCCGCCCCCGCCACCGCCAGGGCGCGGCCGGCGTGGCGTCGGCTCTGCTCGACGGGGCTCACGTGCGGGACTTGGGAGGTCTCAGGGCCACGCCCGTAGTATCGCCACCCGGCGCACCGCACAACGAACCGGCGCCATCGGACCAGCACAGGAGCCGAGCCCTTGGACCTGTTCGAATACCAAGGCAAGCAGTTCTTCGCCCGCTACGGCATCCCGGTGAGCCCCGGCGAGGTCGTCTCCACGGTCGACGAGGCGGTGGCCGCCGCCGAGCGCCTCGGCTACCCGGTCGTGGTCAAGGCCCAGGTGCAGGTGGGCGGGCGTGGCAAGGCCGGCGGCATCAAGCTCGCCGGCGACGCGGAGGAGACCCGCACCCACGCCCGGAACATCCTGGGGATGGACATCAAGGGCCACACGGTCGAGCTGCTCTGGATCGAGAAGGCCTCCGACATCGCCGAGGAGTACTACGCGAGCTTCACGCTCGACCGCTCCGTCAAGAAGCACCTCGGCATGCTCTCCGCCAAGGGCGGCGTCGACATCGAGGCCGTCGCCGCCGAGGACCCCGACGCCATCGCCAAGATCTGGGTCGACCCGGTCGACGGGCTGACCGAGGAGCAGGCCCGGGCCTGGGTCGAGGCGGCCAAGCTGAACCCCCGGGCCACCGAGGGCGCGGTCGACGTCCTGCTCAAGCTCTACCGGGCCTACGTCGAGGGCGACGCCGACCTCGTCGAGATCAACCCGCTGATCCTCAAGCCCACCGGCGAGGTCCACGCGCTCGACGCCAAGGTGACCCTCGACGGCAACGCCGTCTTCCGCCATCCCGACTACGAGCAGTACGACGCCACGCAGGTCCGCGACGAGCGCGAGCGGGCGGCCCACGAGAAGGGCCTGCAGTACGTCGGGCTCGACGGCTACGTGGGCGTCATCGCCAACGGCGCCGGGCTCGCCATGTCGACCGTCGACATCGTCAACCAGGTGGGCGGCAAGCCGGCCAACTTCCTCGACATCGGCGGGGGCGCCTCGGCCGACGTGATGGCGGGCGCGCTCGCGGTCATCAACAACGACCCCAACGTGCGGTCCATCCTCATCAACATCTTCGGCGGCATCACCAAGGGCGAGGAGGTGGCCAACGGCATCGTCACCGCGCTCGGCCGGGTGCAGATCGACGTGCCGATCGTCATCCGCCTCGACGGGACGAACGCCGACCTGGGCCGCGAGATCCTGAAGCCGCACCTGTCCGACAAGCTCCAGATGCAGCCCACCATGCTCGACGCCGCGAAGACCGCCGTCGCGCTGGCGGGGAAGTGAGGTCCTGAGCCATGGCGATCTTCGTCGACGAGAACACCAAGGTCATCTACCAGGGTCTCACCGGCAGCCAGGGCCGCTTCTACGGGCTGCTCAACCGCGACTACGGCACGAAGGTCGTGGCGGGGACGAACCCCCGCAAGGCCGGCACCGACGTCGAGGGCATCCCGGTGTTCGCCACGGTGGGCGAGGCCGTCGAGGCCACGGGCGCGACCGCGAGCTGCATCTTCATCCCCGCCCCCGGCGTGCGCGACGCGGTCATCGAGGCGGCCGAGGGCGGCGTGAAGTTCATCGTCTGCATCACCGAGGGCGTGCCGGCCCACGACGAGGCCTGGTTCTACAACAAGCTGCGGCGGGACTTCCCCGACGTGCGGCTGCTGGGCCCGAACTGCCCGGGCATCATCAGCCCCGGCAAGTGCAACATCGGCATCACCGCGGGCCACATCGCCAAGCCGCCGGCGCCGGGCGAGAAGGCGGTCGGCATCGTCAGCCGGTCCGGCACCCTCACCTACCAGGCGCTCTACGAGCTGAAGCTCAACGACATCGCGGTGTCGACCTGTGTCGGCATCGGCGGCGACCCGGTGCCGGGCACGTCGTTCATCGACTGCCTCGAGGCCTTCGAGGCCGACCCCGACACCCACGCCGTGATGATGTTCGGCGAGATCGGCGGCTCGGCCGAGGAGGAGGCCGCCGAGTTCATCAAGTCGAAGATGACCAAGCCGGTGGTCAGCTACATCGCCGGCGTCACCGCCCCGCCGGGCAAGAAGATGGGCCACGCCGGCGCCATCGTCTCCGGCGGCAAGGGCACGGCCCAGGCGAAGATGGACGCCCTGCGGGACGCGGGCGCCAAGGTCGGCCTCAACCCGACCGAGGCCAGCCAGCTCATGGTCGAGGTCGTCCGCAACCTCTGATCCCGCGGCCGTCCCGGACGGGCCGCACGCGCACGACGGCGCACCCCGCGGGGTGCGCCGTCCGCGCGCCCGGCCGGTCGTCGCCGGGTCAGAGCCCGAGGCGCCCGAGCTCGTCGAGGATCTCCATGGCCTCCTGGTACCGGGAGTAGAGCACCATGGCGACCACGACCGCGGCGAGGCCGCCGAGCACGCCGAGGGTGCCGGCCTTGTGCTCCCGGCTGCTGGCGATCAGGCCGAGCAGGAACGCCGCGGCGCCGAGCGCGGCGAGGGGGGCGAACGCGAGCGCCGGCGTGAACAGCGCGCTGACCGCCGCGACCAACCCGAGGACGTTGGCGGTCGTCCCGATCGGCCCGGGCGGGGCCGACGGTGGCTGCGCCTGCGGGCGCGGTGGCGGTTGGGGTGCCGGAGGGGGAGGGACGGCGCTCATCCGCCGAGCTCCTCGACGAGGGACGGGATCCCCACGACGAGGGTGAGGAGCGGCGTCGCGAGGATCGGCCCAACCCGCCCGGCGGTCCTGCCCATGTGCCACCTCCTGTCGCTGCCCTTCGGCCTCTCGGCCGATGCCGTACGGCCGACGGGTATGCCGCCGCCGTGACACGTGGCGTCCGGCCGGTCGCCGCCTCGACGCACGTCTGGCGTCCCTCACGCGCAGATGTGTTGACGAGCGCCGCCAGGACGGTCGAGCGGGCCCCGGTTCCGGCGGTGCTGTCGTGCCCCTGCGGTTCTGGCGTCCCTCACGCGCTGACGTGGTGATCAGCGCCACCGGATCGACCGGGCTCCGGTGGCGGCGCATCGCGTGCCGGACGCGAGCGGGCCCCGCCGTGGGGCGGGGCCCGGAGCGCAGATCCGTGTGGGCGGTGGTGTCAGAACGACTGGCCGCCGGGCGGCGGGGGCGGCACGTTCGGGCCGCCGGGCGGCGGGGGCGGCATGCCCGGGGCACCCGGCGGCGGGGCCGGAACGGTGTCCTGGGGCTCCTTGCTCTTGAGGAAGCCGCCCACGCCGACGCCGAGGGCAGCGAGCAGGGCGACCCAGAGGCCCCACATGCGGTCGAGGTCGATCTCGAACATGCCGGATCCCTCCGACGACGGGATGATCACCCGGAGGATCAGCAGCACGGCCACCACGCCGCCGGCGATCAGGTGGAGCTGGTTCCACGGCAGGGGCGGCTGGGGCAGCTGCGTCGTGCTGAAGCGCGCCAGGGCGATCTGGGCGACCATCGCGACGATGATCAGCAGCGGCAGGATGCCGGTCAGGAAGTAGTCCCACCCGCTGTTGGAGCCGGATCGGTAACGGCCGAGGTCGATCCCCCACCAGGGGAGGAACATGGCGATGAGGAAGACGATCCCCGACCCGGCGATGACCTTGTCGCCAGTCGTGAGCTTGTTCAGGTCCATGAGGTCTTTCCGTCCTGACGAGGTTTGACGTCCGCCCGCGAGCGCGACGGCCGGCTGCACGGCGTGGCGACGGCCCGCCGCTAGCATCGGCCCGATGCCCCCGGCTCGTCTCGCTGTGCTCGCTTCGGGCAGCGGAACCCTACTCGACGCCATACTGCGCGATGGGATCACCGTCACGGTCGTCGTCGCCGACCGACCCTGCCGGGCGCTCGAGGTGGCGAGGTCCCACGGCGTGCCGACCGAGCTGGTCGAGCGCACCGAGTGGGGGCCGGAGTTCGACCGCAAGGCGTACGGCGAGCGGCTGGTCAAGGTGCTGCGCGGCTACGGCGTCGACGTCGTCGCCATGGCCGGGTTCGGCACCGTGGTGCCCGACCTGCCGGCCGCCTTCCCCGGCCGGGTCCTCAACTCCCACCCCTCGCTGCTGCCGGCGTTCAAGGGCTGGCACGCGGTGCGCGACGCGCTCGACCACGGGGTGAAGGTCACGGGCACGACCATCCACATCGCCACCGCCGAGGTCGACGAGGGGCCGATCCTCGCCCAGGAGGCGGTCGAGGTGCTCCCCGACGACACCGAGGAGACGCTGCACGAGCGCATCAAGCAGGTCGAGCGCCGCCTGTACCCCGCCACCATCCGCCGCTTCCTCGAGGAGAGAACGTGAGGGCCCTGCTCTCGGTCTACGACAAGTCCGGCATCGTCGACCTCGCCCGCGAGCTCGCCGACCTGGGCGTCGAGCTCGTGTCGTCCGGCGGCACCGCCGCGGTGCTGCGCGACGCCGGGCTGCAGGTCACCGACGTCGCCGACATCACCGGCGTGCCGCCGATCCTGGGGCACCGGGTCGTGACCCTGCACCCGAGGATCCACGGCGGGATCCTGGCCGACCCGAACGACCCGACCCACGTGGCCGACATGCAGGCCCACGGGATCGAGCCGTTCGACATCGTTGTGATCAACCTCTACCCGTTCGGCGCCGACCCGGCGACGTTCGAGCACGGCGGCGCCGGGGCCGAGGACCTCATCGACATCGGCGGGCCGGCGATGGTGCGGGCGGCGGCGAAGAACCACGCCTCGGTCGCCGTGCTCACCGACCCGGCCGACTACCCCGTCGTGCTCGAGGAGCTGCGCGCCGAGGGCCGGGTCAGCGAGCGCACCCGGCGGCGGCTGGCCCGGGCGGCGTTCGCGCTGACCGCCGCCTACGACGCCGCCATCGTCGACTGGTTCGACAGCACCGAGCCGCCGGAGGGCGAGTCGGCCGAGGGCGCCGCCGGCGACACCGCCGGGCGCCGGCCGCTGCCGCCCACCGTCCACCTGGCCTTCCGGCGCGAGCCGCTGGCCCTGCGCTACGGCGAGAACCCCCACCAGCGGGCCGCGCTCTACCGGGCGACCGCCGGCACGGGCACGGGCGCCGCCGCCGGCACGCCGGCCGAGCCGTGGTGGGCGACGATGACCCAGCACGGCGGGCTCGCGCTCAGCTACCTCAACCTCTACGACGCCGACGCCGCCTGGCTGCAGGTGCACGACCTGGCCCGCCACTTCGGGCGGCCGGCCGCGGTCATCGTCAAGCACGCCAACCCCTGCGGCGCGGCGGTGGCCGACACCCTGGCCGACGCCTACCAGCGGGCCTACGAGTGCGACGAGCGCTCGGCGTTCGGCGGCATCGTGGCCCTCAGCGAGCCGGTCGACGCCGCGACGGTCGAGCGCATGGTGGCCGCCGCCCAGGCCGACGTCGTCATCGCCCCCGGCTACGCGCCGGGCGCCGTCGAGGCGTTGGCGGCCAAGCGCAAGAACACCCGGGTGCTGGAGGCCGCCCCGCCCGCACCGGACGCCTGGCACCTGCGGCCCATCACCGGCGGGCTCCTGCTGCAGGACCCGCACCGCTTCGTCGCCGGGCGCGACCGGTGGCGGGTGGTCACCGCCCGCCAGCCCACCGAGGCCGAGCTGGCCGACGCCGAGCTCGCCTGGCGGGTCTGCGGCTGGGTGCGCTCCAACGCGATCGTCCTCGCCAAGGACGGTGTGGCCTGGGGCATCGGCGCCGGGCAGCAGAACCGGGTCGAGTCGGGGCAGCTGGCCGCGGCCAAGGCGGCCGGCCGGGCCGCCGGCGGCGCCTGCGCCAGCGACGCCTTCTACCCCTTCCCGGACGGCATCGAGGCGGCGGCCGAGGCCGGCGTCGCCGTGGTCATCCAGCCCGGCGGGTCGGTGCGCGACGAGGCCAACATCGCCCGGGCCGACGAGCTGGGCCTGGCGATGGTCTTCACCGGCGAGCGCCACTTCCTCCACTGACCCCGGCGCCGCCCCGGCGGGCAGAATGGGCGGGTGACCGCGCAGCTGCTCGCCGGAGGACCCGTCGCCGAGGCCGTCCTGGCCGACGTCGCCACCCGCGTCACGGCCCTGCGGGACGCGGGCCGCCGGGTCGGCCTGGGCACCATCCTGGTCGGCGACGACCCGGCGTCGGCCGGCTACGTCCGCAAGAAGCACGAGGCCTGCGAGCGGGTCGGCATCGACAGCCACCACATCGACGTCCCGGCCGACGGCACACAGGCCGACCTGCTGGCCGCGGTCGAGCGGTTCAACCGGGACCCGGCCGTCGACGCCTTCCTCATCCAGTACCCGACGCCGCCGCAGTTCGACTTCAACGCCGCGCTGGCGGCGATGGACCCGGTCAAGGACGCCGACGGCCTGCACCCGGTGAGCCTGGGCAAGCTCGTCCTCCAGGAGGACGGCCCGGTGCCGGCGACGCCGGCGGGCATCCGGGAGATGCTCCTGCACTACGGCATCGAGGTGGAGGGCCGCCACGTCGTGGTCATCGGGCGGGGGCCGACCCTCGGCCGGCCGCTGGCGCTGCTGCTGTCGGCCAAGCGCCCCGGCGCCAACGCCGCGGTCACCGTGGTCCACACCGGCGTGCCGGACATGGCGGCCTACACCCGGGAGGCCGACATCCTCGTCTCGGCCGTCGGCCGGCCCTCGATCGTCACGCCCGACATGGTCCGGCCCGGCGCGGTGGTGGTCAGCGGCGGGGTCAGCTGGGAGGGGCGCCGGCTGCTGCCCGACGTCGACGAGTCGGTCGCCGAGGTGGCCTCGTGGATCACGCCGCGGCTCGGCGGCGTCGGCCCCACCACGGTGGCGATGCTGCTGCGCAACACGGTCGAGGCTGCCGAGCGGGCGGTCAAGGGCTAACCTCGTCGCACTCGGGCCGACATGGGTGGTGCTGCTGCACTCGGCCTGATGGCACAACGTCGAACACGTCGCTGTCATCGAGGAGTGACCCATGACCTCCGCGCC